>WNGQ01001494.1_pt1 | contig 25270 bp, 25 predicted proteins | sample 5407661 | NCBI WGS metagenome assembly WNGQ01 (sample SAMN13153382, study PRJNA577476) | soil metagenome | isolation source: 60 cm soil or saprolite under Garry oak tree replicate 2 | place: USA:California | collected 2016-06-15 | reverse complement strand
TCTCATCGTGAATACTTCTCTCGCAGACTCCGTGAATGCGAGGTGATCCTCTCGAATGTCACTTGCGTTTGAGTCCATCGCGCCAGGCAATCGCTTCCAGTTCGACCCGCACAGCGTCCTCGACGGGAATCACGGGTCGCGCTTGGATTTCAAAAGCAGGATAGGTCGAGCAGAACTTGTGAACGGCCAGCGGATCGTCGCAGTCCACCAGCATATGCCCACCCCACTCGCCTACTCGCACGACGAACAACTCGATCTTGAAATTGGCGGGCGCCTTCCATTGAGTGAAAATCTCCAGTATCCGCTTCTGGGCATTCTCGTATTCGATCGGCGAACCTTGCGGACGTTCGAACCAACTGATCATGTATTTCATTGGTATTCTCTTTTATTTTATTGAGTTGATTTCATCGGAACGGTAGTCGTTTAAGCCGCCTCACGACACGGCTCACCTGCCGCCGACGAGAACGCAGGTTGAGCACAAATCAAACGCACAAATATGAAGACAGCCACAAGCGTAAAAGGCGGTCGGCGGTTAGGTGCAGCCGCCTGGTTCGGCCAAATCTTACAATCCATTTCATAGAGGCTCCATCTGCCGCCCTGAAAGGGCAAGAGGATAATAGCCCAGGACAAGCGAGGCACGAGCGCTGTCCTGGGAAAACGGCCAGAAAAACCCACTCTCCCTTTTTCTCCTGTTTTGCCAGGCCGGCCCGAGCCGACGCGACAAAACAGGAAAAAGGGAGGTGTTCATTTTTGGTTTCATTACCCCGGGCGGCGCTGCGCTTGCCCGGGGCTATTATCATATCATCCCTGCGGGATTTCCGCTTGGCTCGCTCTTTTCGAACCTGTTGCGAGACACGGGCAGCTTGCTGAGGATTTTCTTGAAATCCTGGGAATCCAGCAAGTGGCCAACCTGGTCGGCCAAGGCGTTACTAACTTCTTGTTTGAGCAATGTGGGTGTGAGTCGCTCAAAAGAGAAGTTCTTCGTACCGACAATTCGGTGCTCGGGCCCTTCGTAGGTGCCCACATAAAGCCGGCCGAGCGATTTCATCGCGACGAACCAGGCCAGGCTACTGGAATCACGTGTAGCCCCATGGTGTCCATGTTCTCACCGCGCACGATAAAGACCCCCACGCCCGCGTGCATGCCCATGTCCGTAAGACGTTGGGCAACTTGCTCGTAAGTCATAACGCGTGTGTTAAAAGGAACAGCACTGGAGAGGCTATTATCATGTCGTCCTTACGGGACTTCGTATTGGCTCGCTCACCTCGCGATATGCCGATATGCCGAACGCAAAGGTCAGCGACGGGAGCCAGCCGCCGATGACGTTCGGCTTGTCTCTGAGCGAAACGGCTGGCTCCCGTTCGCTGGACCGCCGCGTTCGGTGATCACTTTGTCGAAACGCTCCTCAATAGTTGGAGCCGCAAATGAGTGAATCCAGTATGCCTTGGCATCGTCCACAAAACGGGGGGCGCTCGTTCTGTCCGTCTTCGAGTCCTCCTCTGATCCTGATTACCACATAATCAGCGCCGCGCTCAATGACTCCGTAACCGAGTCTTTCGTTCTCGCCGTTTTAACGAGTTGTGATGGTCCTGTCGCCGTAAGTGATCGTCATGGTGCCGAATATGGCCCTAAGTTTCTGCACCTTTTCCGGAGGGGCATTTGCCCAGCGAGGATCGTGCTGGAGCATTTGGGCAATCGCTTGTTCGCCGTTCGACCGCCATGTGCCGATTAGACGCTCGTCGCGGAGGCCCCTGGTGGAACACCCGACGGCAGTGACGTGCAACGAGATTATGAGAAGGTGGCGCATAGTGTCACCGAACGCTCTGCGTCAGGCGCGCCGGGCACCTGTGCGGCGATTAACAGCAAGGAGCAACCGGGCGTCGCCTGCACGCAGGTAGTTAAGCGGTGCTCTTTAATCTTGTTCAGTTGAGTGCGTGCTTACTAGTCCGCTCAAAGTCTTCTTTTCGCATTTGGGCGAAAGTTTCTTGAAAAGCGGAAGACAGCCATTGCTCGTATTGCGCTCCACTTTGCTCGCCTGCCTTGAGCTCGCTCAGGTCGATTGGGCCGCGTAGCCCATCAATCACTCGGGCCATATGGCGAAGATGCTCAACGGGGTGACTGTCGAGATGTTGTTCCTCACAGAGCTTCGACATCGCTGCGATGTGTGGGCGGAGATCGAATGGTGCGCCGCGCTGCCAGGGAATCCGATTGAAATTGAGAACATGCTCTGTCTCCCGCACTGCTCTCATCGCTGCGTGTAAAAACGGGCCTTTGTCTCTGTTTCGCATGCCGTGCTCTCCTTCTGCTTAACTACGAGCGCGAGCCACGGGAGGCAGCCACCGAGGACTCACAAATGTGGTCCGAGCGTAAGTGCTGGCTCCCGTTGGCTCCACGCTCTGGTTGGCCCGTCGTAGTTTCACTTTCCGTTTAAGGAGGCAGCGAGACGCTGCGCTTCGCCCAAGGAGCGAACATACCACGAAATCTCCGGGCCACCAGGTATTGCGCCAGTGCCAACCGTGCGGGGCGGGCATCCGACCGCGTGGTGGAAAGGAAGAACTGAACGAGAGAAAACGGAGGAAACGGAGATTTTTCTTGCTCTGTTTTCTCTGTTTGCTCCTGTTGAGATTGAAACGCCCGCACTTACTGTTGCCAATTGTGTGACGGGTGGCCGGGATGTCAATCGAGTTCCTCAGGATTCTTCCCAAAGAGCTATCTAAAAGTCCCCTGAACAGCCGATGGCGGCAAGGCCGCTTCAGGTTTATGGTTTGTGGTTTGAAAAAGTTCACGTCGAGAATACAGTGAACGACGACTCACAACAAAACGAACAAGAACCGGCCGAAGGTTGGCTTCGCTTCCCTCAAGAAAGGCAAGCGAGTGCCGGCATGAGCATCCGCTCGCACGAGCGACAAAACGCAAAAGCAGAAGGACTGATATGAGTTCTCAATTACCAGAATCCATTGGCGGGCTGCCGAACTTTTGTGGCGCGGAACAGCAAGTCGATTCGGTGATTCGATCCAGCCGCGGCAAGCGCATTTTCCTGCCCCAAACCCGGATTGATCTCGAACGCATCCGCAGCGCGTTCGCCAACGCGCTCCACATGCACCAACCGCTCATTCCAGCCGAAGGCGGCGATCTGGCCACCGCCGAAATTGTTAGCAACCTGAAGCACATGATGGACAACCCAAGCATCGGGGATAATCACAACGCTCCGGTCTTTCATTGGTGCTACAAGCGCACGGGCGAGTTCGTCCCGCAACTGGTTGACGAAGGCAAACAACCGCGCGTGATGCTTGAATACTCCGGGACGCTGCTCCACGGCCTGCAGCGCATGGGCCTGAACGACGTGTTCGACAACCTGAAGCGCATCACTCGCGAGCCCAATTACCACGGGGCGATCGAATGGCTCGGCTGCCCGTGGGGACACGCCGTCGCTCCGTCCACACCGGTGCAGGATTTTCGGCTCCACGTCAAGGCTTGGCAGAATCACTTTGCCGAAGTCTTTGGTTTTGAAGCGCTCGCCCGCGTGCGCGGCTTTTCGCCGTCGGAAATGGCGCTGCCCAACCATCCGGACATCGCGTACGAATTCGTCAAGACACTGCAGGAGTGCGGATTCGATTGGGTCCTCGTGCAGGAGCAATCGGTTGAACGTCCTGAAGATGGCTTCGGCCCGGAACGGCAACACCCTCCCCACCGGCTGATCTGCCGCAACTCGCGTGGCCAGGAGACCACTATCATTGCGACCATCAAGACGCAGGGCAGCGACACAAAACTTGTCGCCCAGATGCAGCCCTACTACGAAGCCAGGGGTCTTTCTCGTTGGGAATTGGCTGGTAAACAGATTCCGCCGCTGGTGACGCAAATCGCCGATGGCGAGAACGGCGGCGTGATACTGAACGAGTTCCCAGGGAAGTATTTTGAGGTCATGCGCGAGTGCTCCGGGTCGGACACGCCCGCCATGAACATCACCGAATATCTGGAACATCTGGCTGCCGAGGGCGTTGGGGAAAAGGATTTACCGCCCGTGCAGCCGTTGTTCCAGAAACGGATCTGGGATCGCTTCCCGCCCGGCGACGGATCCGAGAAGCTGCCCGAGGTCATCGACGAGTTGAAAAAGGAGGACAATCGCTTCCACATGGAAGGCGGCAGTTGGACGAACAACATCTCCTGGGTGCGCGGCTACGAAAAACTTCTGGGTCCAATGGAGAAGGCCAGTTCGCATTTCCACGAGAAAGTGCTCAAACCGGGAATTCCGACCCACGAGCAACGCTATCGTAATGCGCTGTTTCATCTGCTTGGCTCGCAGAGCAGTGATTTCCGTTATTGGGGCACGGGGATCTGGACCGATTACGGCCGGGAAATTTGCCGGAGGCTGGAAACCATTTTGGCGAACGAATTCTGAACATCTACAACGCGCAAAGAGCATGAACATTCGATTCGGTCCCGCTATCGATCATTCTGAAAACATCGAAAAGTAAACATGACACGAACAAACGAACAATTGACGGAGAGAGGAGCTTGGAAGGCCCTGGGCAATCACTTCAGCAAAGTAAGGACGCTCCACCTCAGGGATCTCTTCGCGGCTGACTCGAAACGCGGCGAACGAATGACCGCCGAAGCAGTGGGCCTTTACCTGGACTATTCGAAGAATCGCATCACCGACGAAACTCTTGAACTCCTGGTCCAATTGGCCGACGAATCCGATCTGCGCGCGCGAGTTGACGCCATGTTCAAGGGCGAAAAAATCAACATTACAGAAAATCGCGCCGTGCTTCACGTGGCCCTGCGCGCGCCCAAGGGCGCCACCATCAGGGTTGATGGAGAGAACGTGGTGCCGAAGGTCCATGCCGTGCTCGATAAAATGGCTGGGCTGTGTGACCGCGTCCGCAGCGGCGACTGGAAGGGCCACACCGGCAAGCGCATTCGGAACGTGATTAACATCGGCATTGGCGGCTCGGACCTCGGACCGGTAATGGCTTACGAGGCGCTCAAGCATTACAGCGACCGCCGGCTTACTTTCCGGTTCGTTTCCAACGTTGACGGCATTGATTTTGCGGAAGCAACCCAGGACCTCGATCCGGCAGAAACGCTTTTCATCGTCTCCTCAAAAACATTCACGACGCTTGAAACCATGACGAATGCTCAGACCGCTCGAGACTGGTTGCTGCGCGGTTTGGGAGGCGACCAGAAAGCCATCGCCAGGCATTTCGTCGCGGTATCAACCAATGCCGAGAAGGTGTCCAACTTCGGTATTGATACCGCCAATATGTTCGGCTTTTGGGATTGGGTGGGTGGACGTTATTCGATGGATTCAGCGATCGGCCTCTCGACGATGCTGGCGATCGGCCCGGAGAATTTCCGGGCGATGCTCGACGGCTTCCACCAGATGGACGAGCACTTCCGGACTGCCCCCTTCGAGCGTAACCTCCCAGTGCTGATGGGTCTACTTTGCATTTGGTATAACGATTTCTTCGGCGCACAGACGGTGGCGGTGCTGCCCTACGAGCAGTACCTGAAGCGGTTTCCCGCTTACCTGCAGCAGTTGACCATGGAGAGCAACGGCAAACATGTCACTTTGGATGGGAGGGCTGTGGATTATGACACCGGTCCGGTCTATTGGGGCGAACCTGGAACCAACGGCCAGCATTCCTTCTATCAATTGATTCACCAGGGGACCAGGCTCATTCCCTGTGATTTCGTTGCGTTTGGCCACGCGCTCACACCGCTGGGGCGCCATCACGACATACTCCTGGCGAATGTTTTTGCCCAGGCCGAAGCGCTGGCGTTCGGCAAAACCCCAGCCGCGGTCAAAGCCGAAGGTACGCCCGATTGGCTGGCGCCTCACCGCGTGTTCGAGGGGAACCGCCCTTCGAATACCATCCTGGCAGATCGCCTCACACCAGAGGCCCTTGGCAAACTCGTCGCCCTCTACGAACACAGCGTCTTCACGCAGGGAGTCATCTGGCGGATTGACTCCTTCGACCAGTGGGGAGTGGAACTCGGCAAAGTCCTGGCCCAACGCATCATCCCCGAACTGGAAAGCGCAGCCGAGCCTAAGCTCAGCCATGACAGTTCGACCAACAGTCTCATCCGCCGGTACCGGAAAATGAAGGAGTCTCAGCCTGCATGAACGAGATGGCAAAAAGGCGCACCGTGAAGCAGGCGCCTTCAATTCTTGCCGCGGATTTTGCGCGCCTGGGTGAGCAATTGCTCCAGGCCGAGCGGGCCGGAGCCGACCGCATCCAGGTGGACATAATGGATGGACATTTCGTGCCCAACATTTCGTTGGGCGCTCCCATCGTCAAATCGCTGCGCCCGGTGACCCGCCTGCCGCTGGAGACACACCTGATGATCCTCAACCCGGATTTATTCTTCGATGATTTTGCCGAGGCCGGGCCCGATTCGTTCCTCGTCCATTGCGAGGGCAACTGCAATTTGCATCGAACCATCCAGCGTGCGAAGGCTCTGGGCAAGCGCGTCGGAGTGGCTATCAACCCGGCTTCTCCGGCCTCGGTCCTGGAGGAGATTCTCCCCGACCTCGATCAAGTGCTCGTCATGACCGTGAACCCCGGCTTTGGACATCAGCATTTTATCCATACCACCCTTCCGAAAATCCGGCGTGTGCGTCAGATGATTGAACAGGTTCGGCCTGAATGCGATCTGGAGTTGGACGGCGGCATTGATCCAGCTACCGCTCGGCTGGGCGTGGCAGCCGGGGCGAACGTTCTGGTCGCCAGCACGTCGATTTTTGGCGATCCCGAGAGGGTGGATGCAGCGATGAGACGACTGAGGGCAGCCACCGAGACTGCAACCAAGTTAGAGAAAGGAAGTTTATGCGCGTAGGAATTGCCACGGATCACGGCGGGTTTGAGCTGAAGGAGAAACTGGCTGCGCGTCTTCGCGAGGCGGGCCACGAAGTGCTGGATTTTGGGGCTTACCAATTGACGCCGGAAGATGATTACCCTGACTTCGTGATTCCACTCGGCCAAGCGTTGGCTTCCGGAAAAGTGGACCGCGGCGTCGCGGTTTGTGGCAGCGGCGTTGGCGCCTCGGTTTGTTTGAACAAGATTATAGGCGTTCGCGCATGCCTGATCGAGGATCATTTCTCGGCAAAGCAAGGGGTCGAGGACGACAACCTCAATGTGATTTGGCTGGGCGGACGAATCGAAGGACCCGAGTTGGCATGGGACTTGGTCCAGACGTCGCTTGCCGCCGAATTCAGCCAGGCTCCACGGCATGTGCGCCGGTTGGGCAAGGTCGCGGCGCTTGAGAACCAACAGAGATAACCACACCTGAAAGGAGACCTCTTGCCCCTGGCGCCTGCCGCCTAAGCAACATCGTCGAGCGCGGACGCTATCCATTGGTGTTTGGGGACAGCAAACAGTTTGCGCCTCATCGACAGAACTTCCCGCGCCATCGCTTCGGTTTCCGTCCAGTTGCCTTTGTCGCCCAGAATAATACTTAGGTTCCGGAGCGAGTCGGCCACCTCCAAGCTTTCGTGTCCGAACAATCTGGAAATGCTGGCGCGCGTCGTTGGTCGCATCGTCGCGCAACCGCTGACACCAGGCAACCGCGTGCAGCCGCTCGTCAATGGTGACGAAGCCTTTCCCGCCATGCTCGCCGCGATTGATTCCGCAAAAAACTCCATTTCACTCGCTACTTACATTTTCGACAACGATGCCAGCGCCAGACAATTTGCCGACGCGCTTGCGCCCTCGGTGACATCTGAAATCTCGAAGGCCTTGCTGCCGTAACCGATTCGGGTGATCTCCACGCAGAACGAGCCCTTCTTTCTGGCCTGTGCGGATTTTTTACCAGTGGGTCCACGAACCACTGACGTCAACCAACCGGATGCGGGCAGGGATCTTATGGAGAACGAGCAACTCAGTCCAATCCGCTGGCTGGTGTGATCGTTCTTTGTGCAGTCCTTCATGTTTTGTATTCTCTTTTGCTGAACGAGGGCGGGAACAGTTTCCCCTGGCGCTGTAGCTTCTTCAAGGCATGCATCTCGGTAATTGCTCGTGGAACCGTGCTTGCATGTTCGAGAGGGTACTTTGTATTGTCTGCCGTTGTTGGCGTCGAGTTGCGCATAAAATCGGCCTTTGCGTAGCCATAAACCACGCTCTAGCCGGCCCTTGTCGTTGTAGACCTGTTTAAATTTGTCGGCCTTTTGGCGAGGTTTAACCGCGTTCGCGGACGTTTTAAGACGTTTCATGCGCCGAAAAGCATACACGGGCTGAATGGCCGAAAAACGCCAAGAGTGAATTTAGACCCTGTTTTACAGGGGTTTGGGTTGGTAGCTCAGTCGGTAGAGCAGCGGCCTTTTAAGCCGTTGGTCCTGGGTTCGAGTCCCAGCCAACCCACCAACTTAACCTTACGGACGAATCATCCGGGTGGTCCCGGCGGCCCCGGCGGCCCCGCAAGTGATTCATTGCGTTTGAACCCCAGCGCATTTTGATGCAAAATCGCGCCGTCATGCCAAGCGCAACTCCTAATTCAGGCATCCGGGATAACCACCGCCGCGGACTTGTCGCCGATTTCCTGCGCGCAAAGCTAAAGTCCGGCTCACGGCTCTCGGTCGTTTCCGCTTATTGCACCATTTATGCCTACGAAACGCTCTAGCAGCACCTCGATCAAATCGGGCACCTGAATTTCCTTTTCGGCGAACCTCGATTCATTTCATCCTTGGACCCGGAAAAGACGGAGAAAAAGGCGTTCATCCTGGACGGCAACGGCCTGCAACTGGCCAATCACCTCCAACAAAAACGAGTTATTTACGTCCGCGACGATGGCAGCGTGCGGTTCAGCTTCGCCAAGCCAAAACAGATCCTTGAAATCTACCGGTTGCTTTGCAGTGACAAAACGCCCGCTCACGAGCATCTCTGCCGCCTCTTCGACGCGGAGACTAAAACGGCGCCGACACGTCGCTCTACAGCAGACTGCTCCAAGCCGCCGTTGACTCCGTCGCTCGAACCTTCCAGAACGCGTCGCCATCCGCCTGCAATCGGATCGCGGCTTCAAGATTCCCAACGTGGAGCAGCAGGCCCGCGAAACCGCCGACTTCGAACTCGTCACCTGGCTCGTCATCAGATCCTCTTCGTGAACCCATAAACACGTTCACCGAGCTGGAAGCAAAACAACCACTCCCCTAGCATGAGAACTCGAAAAACAGGCAAGAATGCAGAGGTCGCGCTGGTTAAGTCGGCCCCGCTGCACGAGCGGATCCTGAGCGTCCGTGGAAACAAGGTCATTTTGGATGCGGACCTGGCGGAGTTGTACGCCATTACCACCAAGGCTCTGAACCAGGCCGTCAAGCGCAATGCCCAGCGCTTTCCCGGCGATTTTACGTTCCTGCTCACCGCCCAGGAAAAGAGGCAGGTGGTCACAGATTGTGACAACCTGCTGCGCCTCAAATTTTCGCCGGTGTTGCCCCGCGCCTTCACTGAGCACGGGGCGCTCATGGCGGCCAGTCTTCTGAACAGCCACAGGGCTGTTGCCATGAGCCTGTATGTCATTCGCGCTTTCGTGAAAATGCGCCAGCATCTCGCGGCCAATGACGCTATCCTCATACGCCTTGGCGGGATTGATAAAACCCTTCTGTTGCACGATTCCGCCCTTCGCGACATCTACCACAAGCTCCGCCCGCTTTTGGCCCCTCCTCCCGAACCGCCAAAACCAGGAATCGGCTTCCATGTCAAAGAAGATGCCGTTCCCTACCGCGTCAAAAGAAGGTTGGCCCGGCCATGATCCTAAAGGCCAGCATAAGTCCGCTCTCGTTAACACCTCTTCAGCGCGCTTCAACGAGGTGTTGGCCCGCCTCCCCCTCACCAACCGCTTCAGCGGTTTCTCGGATAATCATCAAGGCTCTGCCAGCGTAAGCTTGCATCCTGAAGACATTGACACGTATCATATTTGACTCAGCGGCGATGGGAGGAAAGCCATGCCTTCGGGGCCTGCGCGTGACGGTCGGGATGGTTGTCGGATTGGTCGCCGCCGGACATTCCCGCCAGGAAATCCTCAAGCTCTATCCCTATCTGGAAGACGGGGACATTGCCGAGGCACTCTCTTACGCCGCCTGGCGAGCCGATGAAATGGAGGCCCTCCTCCAACCGGCATGAAAGTGCTGGTGGACATGAATCTTTCGCCAGATTGAGTAGGATCCTGCCGCTCAAGTAAGCAGTGCTACGAACGCTGGTCAAAGATCTCTCGTGACCGTCCCTTTACTCCAAACTCTGCACTCTGAACTCCGCACTCTGTTTGGCTCCCCGAAGGCCGTCGGCAAATCCACAAAATTCACGCCGTGCAACCGCAGGAGCACCGCCACGCTCAAACCCGTGTCCGGATCAGGACAATGAGCGCGCGGCCACTGGCGCGCCTGCTCGTCATTGGAGCGCCACCCGTTGAACCAGAACTGCGCATCAATCAACCGGGTTGCCATCACCAGCGCTTCCGCCTTTCTATCCGCCGCGGTGGTGGCCCAGGGAATCGGATAAAGATGACCCTCGAAATAGGCAGCGCCGTCCGCAACGTCCGCGTAGCTGTTCGCGTCCACCTTTCCGATCCCGTCCTCTTTGATGAGCGTCAGTGCCATCTGGTTATAAGAAGGTAACCTTTGCGGAGGACAGGCCACCTGTCACATCTTGCTCCTAACCTGGGGAAATTTCCCGTGCTGTCACTCCTCACTCCCCGCGCCCCGCATCCTGTGCCCTTGGGTTGTGGCTGCAGCTTTGGGATCGACGAACCCAACATCGCTTTGCGCAAGGGGATGAATCCTGCCCTTGTCACCGAGAACAACGGCGCGGACAGATGATACCGGGAAAAACAACCTCCGCGGCGAAGCTTGCGCAGTGGCCTTCACCAGCGGGAGTCGGCCAGGGATTGATCACCAATCACCAGGAAGAGCAGGCGGTCAGGAAAGCTACTACGGTCGCGCGGGTAGCTTGAGGAATCCCTGCTGGCGCAGCCAGTTGGCACAAGCTTGGGTCCAGGTGGAGCACGGATGTTCGCTTGGGCGGACACCGAAATCGTGGGCGGCCGCTGCATAGATGTGCAACTCCGCCGGAACGCCGGCTCGCTTTAGTGCGAGGTACATCAACACGCTGTGCTCCGGGGGGCTGATGATATCGTCCCCGCCATGCGCGAGGAAAACTGGAGGCGTCCCGGCCGGAATACGCAGACCCGGGGCAAGTTCATCCTTGTCCTTCGCTTTGAGGTAACCCGGATAGACCAAGATGGCGAAGTCGGGCCGACAACTGACCTTGTCAACCTCATCTATCGGCTCGTAGGTTCGCTTCTCGAAGTTCGTCGCCGTCGCAATGGCCAAATGGCCTCCCGCCGAGAAACCCGCGATGCCGATTTGTTCGGGATGGAGGCCCAATTCCTTGGCTTTGCTCCGGACCAGGCTGACGGCTCGCTGCGCATCCTGGAGCGGGCGCCGGGCTGGTTCGCTCTCCGGCTCATCGGGGCGACGCGGGACCCGGTACTTGAGGATAATGCCGGTCACGCCAATCGAGTTCAGCCACACCGCGACCTCCTCGCCTTCCAGTTGCCAGTAGAGATTCCAGTAGCCGCCGCCGGGACAGATCAGCATCGCGGTCCTGATGTGTTTCTCCCGGGTTGGCCGATAAATCGTGATGGTGGGCTTGGACACGTCGGTAACCATCGTGGTCGGTTCGGTGACCTCGACGTGCCTGCGGTCGAGCTTGGGTGACATGCGCAATCGTTCCGGGCCGATGGTGCCGGTTTCATCCGGGACTGTGCCCGGCCAAACCTCGATGACCATCGGATTGTCGGCCGCCGCCACCGGCCAAAGCAGGGACAGCCATGCCAGCAGGGAAACCGTTGATGTAAATCGCATAATTGATAGGGGTTTGGGTCTTGAAGCGCGCGGAAAGCTGTCACCGTTGCTGGTGCCGCGTCAAGATGCAAAGGATGACAATCCAAGGGCAGCGAAAGGATCGGAGCGCAGGACGTGCTCGGCCCTGTCAAAATGGCGGGCAACAGCGTGACCGATGAGTTTCTTGCGGTCCTTGACCGCGACGCTGCGAAGCCCCTCGGCAATGTCTGCAAGCTGCAAGAGCCGGTTGCTCCGGGAGTAAAATATTCCCCAAGACGAGTTGGTTGGCTGCCAGGCAGAGCGAGTGCAAGAAGCACTCTGAGGAGCCGTCGCCACCGAGGTATGGCGGAACTTGGTCCAGGTCCGAAACCCGCCTCCTCACGTCGGCGGCTACAATTCTTGAACTCACCCGGTGCTGCCAGGGGTCGTAGCGACTTTTTCTTTGCGAATAAGAGTTTGACACTGGCAAGGGACGACTTTAATTTGAATAAAATAAACGTTATGGCTGAAAATATTCCCAATGTTCCAATCGGCGCGGTGCCGCCGAAAAAGGAGACCGGCAAGGTCCAACCCAAAAAGGAAACAGTCCGGATCAATTTGCCCCCCAAACCATCGGCGGCGCCGACGATTAAACTGCCGACGCTGCCGCCGGGGGGTTCTGCCGGCGCCCCAGTGGCCACCGGTTCGGCTCCGGCCAGCGCCGCAGCACCCGTTCACACGCCGAGCACGCCCCGCGCCGGAGGAGCCGCGCCCACTGCCACGCGCGCCGCGCCCGCGCCCGCGCGCGCCGCGCCGGCGCCCATTGCGGCCGTCCCGTCGGCGGTCAGCCCGCTGGATAACATTCTCGCGCTGGCGGCGGCTGTCGTTGGTTTGTTGGCGGTCGGGACCGTGGTTTATCTTTTGAGTCTGTTCACATCATGAGCAGCCGCTGAGTTGGATTGATTCAGGACCTGTTTAGCCCGGCAGCCCAGGAATTAACTCTCAAACATTCGCCTATTTTAGCTCTTTATGGCCGCAAATAACATCATTGCTCTGACTCAAGAGAATTTTGCGACGGAAGTTCTCCAATCGTCCACCCCCGTCCTGGTGGATTTCTGGGCGCAATGGTGCAACCCCTGCCGAGCGCTCACACCCATCCTGGATGAACTGGCTGACGAATACGATGGCCGGGTCAAAATCGGCAAAGTCAACACCGACGATCAACAATCCTTGGCCGTCCAATATAGCATTACGGCCATCCCAACCCTTCTGCTCTTTCATCGGGGCCAAGTGGTCGATCAGGTCAGGGGCCTGAAAAGCAAACGCGATCTCAAGGAGACTTTGGACCGCGTGACAGCGTGAATGCGCCGCCTACGGCTGTCGTCGCGCAGATTCGCGTATTTTTCAGCGCGCTGGCGAGGGTAGGAGATCTGAGCCGGTTTGGCTACCAATGGCATTGATCGTCACGCCCGGACAATTCTCGCAGCGGGCGGAGTTTTATCATCAACTCGGCCAGCTCACCTCGGCTGGACTTGGTCTGGTGCGTGCCCTGGAGCAACTCAAACGCAATCCCCCTGCGCGCTCCTATCGCCAGCAGATTCAACGACTGCTCGATGAACTGGCCAGTGGTTTCACGCTGACGGAATCGCTGCAACGCCTTGGCAATTGGTTGCCGGCCTTCGACATCGCTCTGGCGCAAGCCGGCGAACAAAGCGGCCGTCTGGATGCCTGCTTTCGGTTGCTGGCAGATTATTACACCGACCGCGCCCGGATGGCGCGACAGATGATCGCCAATCTGGCCTATCCGGTTTTCCTGTTCCACTTCGCGATTTTCATTTTTCCCTTCGCGCAATTGTTCACGTCCGGCAACTGGATCGCTTATCTGGGCCGCACGTTAGGCGTGCTGGTTCCGATCTACGCGCTGGCGGGGCTGATGATTTATGCGGCCCAAAGCCGCCATGGCGAGAGCTGGCGGGCTTGGGTCGAGTCGGTGCTTCGTCCAGTCCCGGTGCTGGGAACTGCGCGTCATTACCTGGCGCTTTCACGATTGGCAGCCGCGCTGGAGGCGCTCATCAGCGCGGGGGTGACGATCATCGAGGCCTGGGAAATGGCGGCGAGCGCCAGCGGTTCGCCGGCGTTGCGCCGCGTGGTGCTGGGCTGGAGACCCTTGGTGAGCGGTGGCCGCACGCCGGCCGAAGCAGTGAGTGCCTCGCCGGGATTCCCTGAGCTTTTTGCCAATCAGTACACCAGCGGAGAAATCAGCGGAAAGCTGGACGAGACGTTGCGGCGCTTGCACCAATATTACCAGGATGAAGGTTCGCGCAAACTCCACGCCCTGGCGCAATGGACGCCGCGGGCCGTTTACCTCTTTGTGGCGCTTATGATCGCCTACAATGTCGTCAATTTTTGGACCGGCTACTTCAAGCAGGTCCGGGACGCGGGCGGCTTTTAGAGCGGAATCAGCCCAGGCTCAGGCTTGCGAAAACAGTCGAAATTGGGATTTTACTAACTGCCAGAATCTTCGCGGCCCATAGAAGTTCTTGCGCTGGCCTAATCCAAATGTTCGCTCTTCACGGACGCGAAGGGCCGGTGAAGCGAAACCAAAACTCTCAGGCTGACGATGACGGCTGACACTGGAACGGGTTCAACACCGAAGAAGAATACCACGCCCGAAGCCAGCGGCCAACGCCCTATCCGCTGGTGGCCGGCTTTGGTTATCTTGTTGCTGGCCAACGGCGCAGTGCTCTGGGTGCGCTCAGCTTATGGCAGGAATCGCCAGGACCAAAACATCGCGACCGCGAACATCTTGATCGTCAGCTTCCTATTGCTGCTGTTGTGGTGGCTGTTGCTTTCGAGACTGCGCCGAAAGGTTCGGCTTGGGGTCGTCGGCGTAGTAGCTGGATTGGTTGGTTTGACGCCGCTCTTGTTCCGCATCCACGGTGTAACCGGAGACCTGGTGCCGATCCTCGAGTGGCGCTGGCAACGGAAAATGATACCTGCGGTTAGTGGCCGAGTCCGATTCTCTTCGAGCAACGCTGCGACCCAACCCATTGAATTGACCAACGACTACCCGCAGTTCCTCGGCCCGCATCGCAACGCAACGGTGGATCAACCGCGTTTAGCGCGGGACTGGAAGGCGCAGCCGCCTCAGCGGCTCTGGCGGCAGCCAGTTGGTCCGGGATGGTCAGGTTTTGCCGTCGCCGGCAGGAGCGCGGTTACCCAGGAGCAGCGCGGCGAGAATGAAGCGGTGGTTTGTTACGATTTGGTCTCAGGGGCGCTGACTTGGTGTTATGCCTACCCGGCACATTATCAATCGAGCCTGGCGGGCGAAGGGCCACGCGCGACGCCGACGGTTGTTGGCAAGCGCGTGTACGCTTTGGGCTCGACGGGGATTTTGAACTGCCTGGACCTGGACACCGGAAAATCCATTTGGGCGCATGACATCGTGCAGGAAAATCACAGCCAGGTCAGTGAATGGGGCATCAGTGGCTCGCCGCTGGTCGTGGATGAGTTGGTCGTGGTGAGCGCCGGCGGCAAAAATAATCGTTCCCTGGTGGCCTACCAGGCGCAGAGCGGGAAATTTGTCTGGGGCGCTGGAAATGACGACGCCGGCTATAGTTCGCCTTGCCTGGCGACCCTCGCGGCCATCTCGCAGATCCTGATTTTCAACTCCGGCGGAGTCTGCGCCCACGCGCCTGCCGATGGCAGGGTTTTGTGGAAGTATCCCTGGCCCGGCGGGCATCCCCACGTGGCCGTCCCGGTCGTGCTGCCGGACGACCGGGTGCTGGTCTCCAGCGGCTACAGCATAGGCAGTGAGCTGCTAAAGATTGAAAAAGATTCTGAAGGAAACTTGACGGCCACGCGCCTTTGGAAATCCAACCGGCTGAAGGCCAAGTTCACCAACGTGGTTTATCGCGGTGGTTTTATTTATGGTCTCGATGACGGCATCATGGTTTGCATGGATGCCTCCAATGGTCAGCAAAAATGGAAGCAAGGCCGCTACGGTCACGGTCAGGAAATTCTCGTGGCCGATTTGCTACTGGTCACCGCTGAATCGGGCGAAGTGATTCTGCTGGAACCCACGCCCGAAGAATCCCGCGAACTGGCCCATTTTTCAGCCTTGAAAGAAAAGACCTGGAACCCTCCGGCCCTGGCCGGCCAGTTCCTGCTAGTGCGGAATGATAAGCAGGCTGCCTGCTATCGGCTTCCGGTGCTCAAATTTGATTGAGACTTTCGGGCGGTTGACTTGGACCTTATGACCCTCAAAGAACTGCTCTCGAATGAGGAACTGCGCCGGCGCGAATTCCCCGTTGCCGCGCAGCAAAACTTTCTCGCGCACGCGGGTGATTGCCCGTTGCCGCGCCGCGTGGCGGAGGCGATCTCCAATTATGCCCGCCAATCCAGCACCGGCGACCAGGAAAAATTTGTCTATCCGCTGGTGTTGAACGACGGGCGGCGACTGGTGGCGCAGTTGCTCAATTGCCAGGCCGACGAAGTAGCCTTCGTAGGCCCCACGTCGCTGGCCTTGAGTTTCATTGCCTGTGGATTGAGATTCGGCAAGGGGGACAACATTCTCATTTACCGGGATGATTATCCGTCCAACGTTTACCCGTGGATGGCATTGGCCGAACAGGGGGTGGAAGTACGGCTGCTGAACCCGCGCGGCTTGGGCGTGATTGGGCCGATGGACCTGGCCGGGCAGGTGGACAACCACACACGCCTGGTCGCGCTGGCTTCCTGCCATTTCATCAGCGGTTTTCGCATTGACGTGCCAGCAATCGGCAGATTTCTACAGGAGCGAAATATTCTTTTTTGTCTTGATGCCATCCAGACCTTGGGCGCATTTGCGACCACGGTCGAAGAAGTGGACCTGCTGGCGGCCGACGCTCACAAATGGCTGCTCGGTCCCTGCGGCGCAGGGTTGATGTACGCGCGCCGCTCGCTTCAACAAGAGTTGAATCCGCCCATTTACGGCTGGCACAACGTGCGCTGCCCCAATTACGTGGCGCAGGAGCAAATTGTTTTTCGGAACGGCCCGCGGAAATATGAGGCCGGCACTCATAATCTGCTGGGCTTGGTTGGGCTGGTGGCGGCAGTCGAGCTGATCCTGGAGTTGGGAGTCGAGAACATCGGTCGAGAGTTGCTGCGCAAGCGGTCGTGGCTGGCCCCGGCGTTGCAATCAAAAGGTTACACCGTCTTGGGAGCAGAAACGCCGCCGGAAACCGGCAGCGGCATTATCTCATTCTTTCGGCCAGGCCGTGATTTGACTGCGCTGCATGAGAATTTGTTGAACGCAAATATCGTTACTTCCCTGCGCGCCGACCGCGCTGGCCAGAAGTATATTCGACTTTCTCCGCACTTCTATAACACCGACGCGGAATTGGAGCGTCTGCTCGAGCTGCTCTGAATGAGGAGTGGGAGGTAATCGAGCGGTGGGGCGAAGTGTCAGTCCATTATTCCAATTCCTGCTGTCACTGCCTTGCTCGTTGGCGGCGAAACCAGTATCTGGATGTGTCGCGATGATTGCATCGTACTTGTGGCGCATAGGTTTGGTCGGCCTTGCATTGGCTTTGGCGGGTTGTGGCAAAGCCTCTCCCCCTAGCCGGCCAACTGGGCATCCTCTGCCCCCATCGGCTCTGGCCGCGCAATGCGAGCCTGGCAAGACCGGTGGCCGTTTTGTCATGGCCGCTGCCACCAGTCCCAAGACCTTCAACCCGCTGGTCGCTTCCGACGCGGCTTCGGACGCCATCATCCGCTTGCTCAATGCCTCGCTAATCAGTTTGAATCAGGTCAGCCAGGAACCCGGTCCTGGCCTGGCCGAGTCCTGGTCCGTCGCGGCGGACCAGAAAACCTGGACGCTCAAACTGCGGCAAGGCGTTCGGTGGAGCGACGGCCAGCCGTTGACGGCCGAGGACGTCCTGTTCACTTGGAATGAGCTCATGTACAACCCGGAGCTCAACCGGAACACTTTCGATCTATTCCACATCGGAGGAAAACGCTTTGAGGTGAGCGCGGTGGACCCCTTCACGGTGCGTGTGGTGACGCCGGAGGTTTACGCGCCGTTCCTGGAGTTTTTCGGCGGCATGCCCATCCTGCCCAAACATGCCTTGGAGCGCGCGTTGGCGGAGAAACGCTTTGCCGCAGCCTACGGCATCCACACGCCGGCGCAGAATATCGTCGGCGCCGGACCGTATCGGCTGAGGGAAGTTCAAGCCGGTAAGTACACCTTGCTGGAGCGCAATCCGGAGTATTGGGTAGCCGACAAGCAGGGCACCCGTTTGCCTTATTTTGACGAGGTCATGGTCCAGGTCGGTGGCGGCCCAGGGACTGAGGCGGTCCTTTTCCTTAACGGGAAAAGCGATGTCTATGAAGCGGTGCGCCCGGAGGACCTCGATCAATTCAAGCAAGCCTCAGCCGGCGGGCGCTTTGGCATCGTCGAACTGGGCGTGGGCGCGGAGCGTGATTTTCTTTGGTTCAACCAAAACACCGGGACCAACCATGCCGGCAAACCCATTGTGGATCCGATCAAACTAAGATGGTTCCGCAACAAGCAGTTCCGCCAGGCGATCGCCTGCGCCATAGACCGCCAGCGCATGGTCAGCCAGCTTTACCACGACCGCGCCCAGCCAATTTATGGTTTCATCTCCGGGGAAAACCAGAGATGGAACAACCCGAACATTCCGCAGTTCGGTTTCGATCCGGCCAGGGCCCGCGCGCTGCTGGCCCAGATCGGGCTGTTGGACCGTGAAGGGAACGGCGTCCTGAAGGATGCTGAGGGTACTCCGGTCGGAATTCTCCTGGTTTCAAACACCGGCAACCCCGCGCGCGAGAAGGCGGCCTTGATGATTGCGGAAGCCCTCAAGAAGGTAGGCGTCAAACTCATCTACCAGGGCATGAGTTTCAATGCCTTGCTGGAGCGCATCAACAAAACCTTCGATTACGAATGCGCGCTAATGGGGTTGGGCGGTGGTGGCGGCGATCCTGCCGCGCAGAGGAATGTGCTCAAGTCCAGCGAAGAATTGCACCAATGGTTCCCATTCCAAGAAACTCCGGCCACCGAATGGGAGGCGCGCATTGACCAACTGATGGACGCTCAGATGCGGACGCTGGATTTTAGCCTGCGCAAAAAGGACTTCGACGAAGTCCAATCAATTCTCGCCGAGGAAATGCCAATGATCTACACGGTTTCACCCTTCTGTTACGCCGCCATCCGCTCGGACGTCGGCAACGTGCGTGCATCCGTTTTGACCCCCTATCGGGTCACATGGAATATCGAGGAACTATACTTCAAGAAATGAACCCCCGGGTTTAAGCCAACAGCGCATCAACCGCCACGCCTTTGCCGTCCTTGGTGACGTAGAATGGCCGCCCTTCGGTCACATAGCTGGTGTCAGCGGGAATGCCCAGGGCTTTATAGACCGTGGCGTGGACATCTTCCAGGCGGACGGGGTTCTCAACCGGGACCATTGGATGGTGGTCGGCGGTCTTGCCATAAACAAAACCCTTTTTGAAGCCGCCCCCGAAAAACAGCAAGTTGTTGCCGCTGCTAAAATGACCGTGGAAGCCGTACATTTTGTCGTTCTCGATCACCAGGTCTTCGCCCGTGTGGCGCTCGGCAAACCCATCCGGCTCCTGGCCGGCAGCCGGAGCGGAGGCAATCGTGCGCCCGAACTCGGTGGAAATCATCACCAGGGTACGGTCCAGCAAGCCGCGCTGTTCGAGGTCTTTGATGAGCTGCGCGATGGGCCGGTCCACCTGGCGTTTCATTTCGATCATGCGCGCGCGGCCATTCTCGTGCATGTCCCAGCCCTTGAAAGGACCGTATTGATATTCAACCTGGATGTAACGCGCGCCGGCCTCCACCAAACGCCGTGCCAGCAGCAGGCCTTCGCCGAACCGGTTGCCGTAGTAATAGGTCTTGTCGAGCAGGGCGTCTGGCCCGACTTCAGGCTCGTAGGCTTTCAATAGTTCAGGTTTTTCATCTTTGAGATAGCCGAAGGCCTTTTTGACGGGTGAATCCATCATCGCCCGCGCGTCTTCCATCACTTTGAGGTAGTCGTCGACTTTGTTGGCGGCCTGCAATTGCGGTTCGCTCAAGCCGGTGATGGCGCGCAAGTACTCCTGCCGCCGATCCAGCCGATCCATTTTCATGCCACCGACGGCATTGAGGGTCGAGAGCCCTTTGGCGGGATCGGGAATCATAAAGGGCGCGTAGTTCACCCCGTAAAACCCCGGCCCAATGTACTCACTGATGAACAGCTTTTCTTCGTCGCTCGTGTCAATGTCGCGTCCGATATAAATGTAAGCGGGCACCTGGGGATTGCGCCGGCCCAAGGTACGCGCGATGGCCGCGCCGAGGCTCGGCGTCTTGAGGCCGGTCGGGAACAGGTAACCGGTCATCATGTAATATTGGGCTTTGAGATGAATGGCGCCGAACTTGGTTTCGTTGGTGAGACTGCGCAGGATGGTTCCTCGGTTCATCACTGAGGCAATGTTCTCCAGGCCCTTGCCCAAAAAGGTTCCGTCCGCCGAAGTCGGGATCGATTCGCAGGTGCCGAGCAATTCACTGCCTTTCATGCCGGGCCGGAACGGCGTGTACTTCTTAGGGTCCCAGGTATCGGTCTGCGCAATACCGCCGGGCAACCAGATGTGGATCATGGCGTCGGCTTTGGCGACAAGCTTGGTGGCTGCGTGGGGCGCTGCTTCACCAGCCGCGTCGGCGAAGGCATAGCGAGACAAGCCGACTCCCGCTGCGGCCACTACGCTGTTTTGGATAAATTGACGACGTGTAAGTTTGGTTTTCATGGCTTTAGTCTGGCGATGGTGCGATTGAAACCGTCGGTCAGGCAGGCGGCTGCCGGCTGAAGCCGGCGTTCCGGACGCGCTCGGAACGCCGCCTTTAGGCGGCAGCGCCACGGTGTCACCGACAGTCTTAATCGCACCTGTCTGGCGATGGCCCCGCCCATTCCAGCAGATTTTCCTGATTCAACTGTGCTCACAAGTTATTGCCCCTTCACCTGATATACTGAAACTCCGGACAGGCGAACAATGCCCAGAGCACGTCGCCCACCGGCTCGCGGTTCGGATTCGTTGGATTCTTGCCCGCGTCCGATTCGTCGCCATGAACGGCGGCGCTATTGCCATCGGCATTTTTCGCGAGGGGCGCGTCACCATGCAGCCTCACCTGTTCAAGCGACTTTTCTTCCGCGCGTCCGATGGCCGGCGCGGAGCCCTTCAGAAAAGCCGCGCCGAGCTGTTGTTCTTTAGCGGAGGCGGGCCGGCTCAAGGCCATCCAGTACAACCGGTCAATGACCTCTGCCAAATCATTCTGGTTGCCGGCCTGATGCAGCGCTTTGCCCGAGTAGATGCGCTCGTAAAATTCTTCGCCGTTCAGAAGCTCCAGCGCCTGGACGACCGCTACATCATCGGGCCGGCCAGTGCTGATTTCATTGCGAGAGGCGGGCCGGCCCAACGCGCGCGTCAGTGCTTTCGAGGCGTTGTCCAGATAAAGGCGCTTTTGGGCATCCAATTTCTGGCTATTGGCCACGGCGATGCTGTCGAGCAGTTGCTCGGCCGTAAGGCGGCGCAGCGACGGCGACCGAAAATAGCGGGCCAACTCCGGCTTATTCACGTCGAAGTGATCTTCCAGCGCGGGGTCGTAGCGTAGTTGATAGGTTCGGCTGGTCAGGGTGAGCCGAATCGTGTGCTTGAGATCGTAACCGTGGCGCATGAAGTCGTCGGCCAGCCAGGCCAGCAATTCCGGATGGCTCGGTGGCCGGTCCAGACGAAAATCATCCTGCGGCTCGAACAATCCCAGACCCAGGTAACGTTTCCAGAGCCGGCTGACAATGGTCTTGGCGAATCGTGGATCGGCTGGGTCAATCAGCAGTTGCGCCGCCCGATGCAGCCGCTGGTCGAGTTGTTGCGGGGCGGTATCGGGCACGCCGGACAACGTGAACGGGAACCTGGCCGGGATGAATTGGCCGCTGGGCTTTTCGCAACGAATCAGCTCCAGATTATTGGATGCGAACAGGCCCGCAAACGCCAGGAACCGCGCCTGCGGCCATTCTTTATTCAGGAAATGGCTGTGACAACTGGCGCACTTCATTTCGGTGCCCAGGAACACCTGCCCGACTGCCGCTGCGCTTTGAAGGGTGTCCACGTGCGTTTCATTGCGAATGTAAGCGGCGACAACCCGCTTGCCATTGGCCTCGCTGATGATGGGCTTGCGATAGCCGGGCAACGTCGGATCGATCAGCTCGGCAACCATCAAGTCAAACGGTTTGTTTTGAACAAAGCTCTTGAAAATCCAATCCCGATGATTGCCGCGGCTGGCGATGCCGCCTACCTTGTCCACGTTAGCGCTGCCGATGGCCTCTTCCCAGAACGGCGTCCAATGCGCCGCATAATCCTGGTTTCGCCCCAGCAGTTCGTCCACCAACCGGACGCGTTTATCGGGCGATTGATCCTCCAAAAACCGCCTTGACTCGGCCGCAGTTGGGATGACGCCGATTACGTCGAGATACGCCCGCCGCAGAAAAGCCACATCGCTGCAAAGCGGCGGTGGCGCTTGCGCCTCTTTCAAACCGGCTTGTTCCCACTTGGCGATGATGAATTGATCGATAGGGTTGAATGCGGGCGCGTTTACCTTCGGCGGCTCCGGGCCCTTCGGGAGCAGCGCCAGGCGCACCGCGCGTTGGGCAAACAATTTCTCTTCGTTGTTTGCGCTGAAGAGCAGAATATTGAGCGCCTTTTGCGCGGCAGGATCCTTGGCCAGGCCATCCAAGGCCTTCCCGTCCAGTATTGGCAAATCTGCCGCCGATTTCTTCTGTTCTGCCGCCACCAACTCCGAGTCGTCCTTGGCGCCCGCGAAAATCCACAGCCGGATAAGATGCAGCTCATCTTCGTTCAAGGCCGGGTCGCCCTTGGGCATTTGCGGCTCGCGCAGGCCGCGAATGAATTGCACCAGCGCGCTTTCGTCGGGTTTGCCCGGTACAATGGCTGGCCGGGCCTTCTTGCCGCCCTTAATCAAAGTGGCCACCGAAGTGGCGTCCAATCCACCTTTGTGATCTTCGGTGGAATGGCACTCCAGGCAATTATCCACGATGATGGGTTTGATCTGGCGGGCATAACTGACTTTGGCCGCCTCGGCCGGGTCAATTTCGCGCAGCTTGATTTCCACCACCTGGTGGTTCGTTTCCTCCGCATGGCCAGGGCCGGTAGCACCAACCAGCCAGAACAAAGCTACTCCGACCATCCCCGCGCAGACCGGGAAGTATCGAACCCGACTGTAAGTGTTGGCCATCACGTTTTGGCCCTCCTGGATTAGACGCAGCCAAGCGCCAGGAAGTTAAGGAAAAATAAGCCAACGGGCCGGCCGGCTCAACGAGCAATTTGACGATAGAGGCATCCGGTCGGTGAAAACGGGCGCGAATCGCGGAGCGCGGACTTTCCAGTCCGCAGCACCGTTCGAACGCCGACCTGCACCCGATTCGCAGCCCGGTTGTGCGAGGGGAGCTTGCTGCGGACTGGAAGGTCCGCGGTCCGTCCGCCGTCACTGAATCGCAGCGGGCTTGCGCGCGATGACATCAATTTCCACTTTGATACCGTTCCATAAGACCGATTGCACCGTGGTGCGAGCGGGCAGGACCGCCACGCCTTTGAAGAACTCTTTATAGGCCGCGTTGTAACGATCGAACTCACCAATGTCCCCCAGATGGACTGTGGCCTTAACGACGTCATTCAAGCTGCATCCAGCGTTCTCCAGGATTCTTTTTACTTGCACCAGCGTGTAATGCGTTTCTTCCTCAATCGATCCTCGGACCGGTTGGGCGGTTTTCGGATCGACTGGTCCCTGCCCACTCACATAAACCCAGCCGTCAGTTTCAACGGCTGCGGAGTACGCGCCGGTGCTTTGTTTCTTGTCGGGATGTTTGATTTCGAATTTGGCCATAACCAAAAATCGTCTCGCTGCCTTGTTCCCGCAATGAATTTCCCGCTTAGTCAGGATTACGTTGGGATTCGCTCATGGTCTTTTTGCGTGCAGATACTCCAACAGGTCAGCGGCTTCCTGGGACGTCAATGGCGCCAGCAGCCCTTCCGGCATTGCCGAAAGGGCGGACTCGCGGCTGGTTTTCACATCGGACAATTTCACCTGATGATCCGCCAGGGCGGAATCGCGCAAGACAAGTTCGGTCGGCGTGCGTTTGACGATAAACCCGCTCAATTCGGTGTCGTCCCCCAACGTGAGGATGATGGTTTTGTATTCGGGTGGGATGATTCTTGAGGGATACACAATCTGTTCGAGCAACTGGGCAGGGGTGTATTTGCGGCCGACGCCGGACAGGTCGGGACCCAAGGCGCGTCCGGCGCCGTCACAGACGTGGCAGAGCGCGCATTGTGCCGCGCCAAGAAACAGCTCCTTGCCGCGCGCAGGGTTGCCCTGGAGGGCGAGCAGAGTTTGCGGGTTAAAGTCGAGCCCCAGCGTTTGACGGCGCTGCGCCGGCGGGAGCAGGCGCTGGAACAAGTCGCGAACCAACGCATTTGTATAGGTGGAAGCGAAGGTGGCGGCTTCCTTGCGCAACGCGGTATCAACACCTTGATCCAATAATGCGAGACACCCATTCATGGTCGCCAGAAGGGCGGCTATCGCTTCGCGGCGCGGTTCGCCTTTGGCGCGCGCAATCCGCGCGGCATTTTCTCCCGCGAGCTTCTGCGCGGCGACAAGTTCGGCGTCGCCGCCTGCCGTGACTGGGAGAGAACGAATCCAGTCGCGCATCAACTGCACGCCGGCTTCGTCCACGAGCCGCGAGCCGACGTACGGCATGTGGCCCGCCCCTTCGGTGCTGATCCGGTAAAGAATCACTGAGCGATCAGGATCGCCCGGGGCGATGATGCGCGGTGCAAGGATGCCGAAGTCGCCTCGCACCGGCTTCACATCGTAAGCGTGGGTTTGTTCGACCGGTTGATCGAAGTTAAACGTGGCGGGCACGCCGCCGCCCGCGCCAAAGCGGTGGCAGCCGGCGCAGTTCACGTGCAGCCAAGTGCGGGCGCGCGCGGCGAGGGGCAGCGAGCCGTCGCAGGGATCTGCCAAATGAGGCAGCGGTTCGGGCGGGTCCTTTACGCGCAGCACTCCGAGCGTTTGCAGTCGCTCAAGCTCAGAGCTCGGACCGGGAGTGTTTAACTGGAGCCAGTTGAAAGACAAGGTTTCGCCTGCCCACGAGTTATGGCAGCGGAAACATTCAGCGCGACCGGCGAACCGCCAGGGCACGTCGCGCTGCCCGCTTGGAGCGGCAGCGTCAGCCACGGTGAAAACATCGTTCGTGCCCTGGGCAGGCACAAGGTCAGCCTCGGTTTGGACCTTGTTCCAACGGAACGTATAGGGGTTCCAGCCCTTGCCGTCGAAATGCAACAACTGCGTCTCAATGCGGCGGCTGCTGGAGGGCTGGCCGCGCTGGA
>WNGQ01001374.1_pt1 | contig 25273 bp, 19 predicted proteins | sample 5407661 | NCBI WGS metagenome assembly WNGQ01 (sample SAMN13153382, study PRJNA577476) | soil metagenome | isolation source: 60 cm soil or saprolite under Garry oak tree replicate 2 | place: USA:California | collected 2016-06-15 | reverse complement strand
ACGTCGCCTATATCCCGAATGGGAAAGTGATTGGCCTTTCCAAGGTGGCGCGCATTGTGGATGTTTTCGCGCGTCGCTTGCAGATTCAGGAAAATCTTACTACTCAGATCGCTGAGTCGCTCATGAGATGTCTCGAACCATCCGGCGTGGCAGTGGTGGTGGAAGCGAAACATCTTTGCATGATGATGCGAGGCGTTGAGAAACAGAACTCGGTAATGAAAACATCCTGCCTGCTCGGTGTTTTCAAAGATGATGCCCGAACACGTTCCGAATTTCTCTCGCTGCTGAAAGACTAATTGGAGGGCGTTCGCCGCGGCGAACGCCTCTAATTTAGGTGCCGTCTCGCAGAGACGGCATACAATTATTGGCAAGATGCTCCTAACCGTCAGCAAGCGCCTCGAATTTTCGGCCTCGCGCCGATTGTTTGTTCGAGATTGGACGAAAAGCGAGAACCTGATCGCGTTCGGTCCGGAGACAGAAGCATGCCACGGAAGCGGCCGCAATTACGTTGCGTATTTCGTTTTCACCGGCCCAGTCGATTCAGCGACCGGGATGCTGATCAACATTAGCGAAATCAAGGAGCGCGCCGGCAAAATTGTGCGGGAACGCTTCGATCACAGGTTTCTGAACGAAGACAATTCATCCTTTCGCGACCTTCCGCCGACTGCTGACAATATTGCGCGCCAGCTTTATTTCGATGTTGCGCCGCTATTCTCCGATGCCAAAGCAAAACTGTGCGCTTGTCACCTTACCGAGTCGCCGGAACGGAGCGCGACTTACTATTCCAATGGCGCGAGTGAGGCGAGTTACTGGTTCGAATTTTCGGCGGCGCGCAGAACGATGTCACCCCATCTGACCGCAGAGGAAAACGCGCGCCTATTTGGGTCGGCAACTTCAACTCACGGGCACAATTATCGTGCCCGTCTCACTTTTCGAGCAGAAGGTCTCGATGGGAAAAATCCGTTGGTGCGGTACGACGCAATCAATACTTGTGTCCGCGCTTTGCATGACGAACTCGATCACCGATATCTCAATCAGGAAGTTGCCGGGTTAACGAATCGTCCCGTCACGACCGAGAGTTTGGCGAAATACATTTGCGAACACGCTGACGCTGACGCGGCCCTACATCGCGTGCGCTTGCACGAGCGGGGCGACTTTTTTGCGGAAGCATGGAGCGACCAAACGGTTTTTCTTGGGCTGCGAATGTCATTTAATGCTGCTCACCGCTTACATGCTGCCGTGCTCTCTGACTCCGAAAACGCAAACCTTTACGGCAAGTGCAACAATCCGCGCGGTCATGGTCATCGTTATTTGACAGAAACAACTCTTGGCGGCGAGTACGATTCGCGTAGCGGAACGCTCCATGACTTTATTGTGCTCAAGAAAGCAATAGAAGAATCGCTAAGGCCCTGGCAAGATCGACATCTTGATTTCGAAACGGATGATTTTCGGGACGTACCTTCCACTGGAGAGAATATCGTCCGCGCGCTCTGGCCAAAGCTCGATAATCGTCTTAATCAACAGCTAGTCCGCTTGCGCTTGTGGGAGACTGCGAATAACCGATTTACGCTGCGGAGAACCTGACCGCGAGTTCCTCTGTAGTGGCTGCCGTGTCGGCTGCAACCGATCATTTGGCAGGCGACACGCCTGCCGCCACAGGTTCCTCCGAATTGGACGTTGGGCGTTGGACGTTCGACGTTTTCTGCAAGCACAGATGAAAAGCTATCTTATTACCGGGGCGAGTCGCGGGATTGGCCGCGAGCTCGCGGAGAAACTGGCAGCACCCGATGTGCACTTGCTTTTGCACGGGCGCGACACGGTTGCCCTGTCGCACACGCGAAAAGCTGTCGAGCCGCAATGCGCGAAGGTCGTGCTCTTAATTCATGATCTGGCGACTCCCGCTGGCGTTTCCGACCTGATCGCCGAAGTCGGCAATGAACCAATCGATTTGCTCGTGAACAATGCCGGCGTCGCGGTAGTGAAACCGTTCACAGAGATCACGGCAATCGAATGGGAGCAAACTGTCGGCGTCAACATCACCGCGCCGTTCATGTTAACGCAGCATTTTGCTCCGCGAATGCCGCCGGGGTCGAGCGTCGTGAACATTCTTTCCATAGCAGCCAAAACGGGATTTCCCAACTGGAGCGCCTACTGCACGAGCAAATTCGCGCTCGAAGGGTTTTCACAGTCGGTGCGCGAAGAATTGCGCGACCGCAAGATTCGCGTCATCAACGTTTATCCTGCGGCGACGGACACTGACATCTGGAATCATGTCGAAGGAAATTGGCCCCGCGACAAAATGATCTCGCCGAAGGATGTCGCCAGCGCGGTAGCGTACGCCCTGTCGCAGCCCGCGGACGTAGCGTTGGAAAATATCACTCTCTCCAGCTTGTCTGGAAATCTGTGATTCGTGGAATGAAGGCACGCCTATGATCAAAGCGTTACAAAGCGAGCTTACCATCAACGTTGTTGCGTCGGTCATTGTGTCGCTGCTTTTTCTAGCGACGGGCTTTCTCTGGGGCAAATACAAGGAGCGGCGTCGCAAGTTTGGGAGAAATCTCGAAGAGTACGATTTTTATCCATTCACAGTTACTCGCGAAAATTTTGGGCAGTTTAGTCTGAAAGATTTCCGACTGGGGATGCATTATTTCCTCAAAAACGACGACAGCACAGCGGCGCGCCAACTGATTTTTATCGGCGAGCAAAACAATGTGCGGGATCAGCTCGAACCGGCGGAGCAGAAGGTTTATGCGCAACTCTTCGGCAAATACGGAAAGAAAATTGGCGACGACACGACTGAATTCCTCGAGAACTACGTCCGGGTCGTGCGCCTGATTGGCAAATCATTTCCCAATTGTGGAATGGAGATTTTGTTGCACAACCTGGCTGATCCCGCGCACTCGCTCATTGTGCTGGAAAACAACGTGACCGGCCGCCATCTGCGAGATGGCACCACGAACTTGCTGATTGATCTCAAAAAGCGCCAGCTTCTCAACGAAGAAAAGTTGAACTACGAGCTCAATATCGGCTCGCGCAAATTCAAGTGCACGACCATCCCGATTCTGCGCAAGGAATTTGGAATCGTGGGCGCGATCTGCATCAATGTTGATGTGAACTATCTGACGGACGAAGTGATGAAGAGCCAGGAGCGCATTGAAACGTTCTTCAAAAACTTTTGCCGAAGCGACATGCAGCTCGACGAAAATATTCTAAGCAAGGACGAATACGCCAAAGCGTTGAAAGGCAAGCGCCACTTCAAAGACGAACAATTCTGATTACCATAGCCACCACCTGGATCGTTGAAAGACTTCACGTCTTGATCACCAAATACAGCGTCGCTGTCGTATAGCGCCCGAGAGTGTCTGCGAAGGATCTTTTGGTTTTTGACGCGCGCATTCCGGCTGAAGGTGGATCGAGCGGTTCCTTGCTCGATGTTAGAAATAGGGGCGAAGCCGCATTAATTTATTGTGGCCCGACGGAGCAGCCGATCCACCTCCTTTGATGCTTACGACGTAAGGTCTTTGAGCCATTGCCCCGCCGCTTCAACTTCACTGTTCGTTAGGCCATGGCCAGCATTGAAAAAACGAATTGTCATATCCGCTCCCGCGCTACGAAGATGTTCCACCAAACGTTGCGTCTGGGATGTGGGGATGATTGGGTCCTGGTTTCCTGCTCCGATCCAAACGCGTACCGATGAAAGGTCTGGCAAGCTGTCGGGGACCAGCGGCACCATGGCTCGAAATAACATTGCAGCACACAGTATTTCTGGACGTAGCAACAACATACTGGCCGCAATGTTTGCGCCATTGGAGTAACCGATTGCGACGACTTGATCAGCGGCGAGCTTGTAATGCTTCGTTGCCGCAGCAACAAAGTCTGCCAGCTCGTTCGTGCGTTTTTTCAAATCTTCGAGGTCGAACATACCTTCGGCTAGCCGGCGAAAGAATCGCGGTATCCCATCCTCTAACACTCTGCCACGCGGACTGAGCAACGCGGCACTCGAGTCGAGCTCACGTCCGAGCGGGATGAGGTCGCGCTCGTTGCCGCCAGTTCCGTGTAAGAGCAGCAGCGTCCGCTCAGAAGGTCCCGGAACGAATTCGTGAATGAAATCCAGTTGCGGCCTCATTGTTTCGCTGGAACTTTGATCGGCGGCAGAACTTGTTCGATCTGCGGCCGCGCGGGTTCCAGCCACGGCGGCAGACGCAGTTTGGAGCTGAGCTCTTCAATTGTTTCATCCAGTGTGAAGCCTGGCGGCTCGGTAGCGATCTCGAAAAGAATTCCGCCTGGTTCGCGGAAATAAATCGAATGAAAGTAAGTCCGATCGATCACTGGAGTCACGTTGTAGCCGAGTTCGACCAGATGCGCGCGCCATTCCAACTGCTCGGCATCATCCTTCGCGCGAAAGGCGATATGATGCACCGACCCGGCGGCGACCAGCCCCGCGTGTGTGTCGGGCAAGCAAAGCAGATCGACCATTCGACCTGGCGCAGTCTCGTCCGGCGATGCAAAGCGAAACCGGTTTCCCGATTGGTCGATCAGACGATAACCGAAACTCTGTGTGAGTAATTGCGCTGTCCTCTCGTAACCTTCCAAGGCGGCGGACACGCTGTGAAAACCATGGAGCGCGTGCTCCGGCCGAATAGAGCTGTCCGGCCACAGCTCAATCGGCGGGAACGAACTCGAACCGATCAGTTCAAGCAGAAGTCCATCTGGATCGGTAAAGCGAACTACCTCTTCGCCGAATCGCGGAGCCGTTTTCTCCGCGGCGACATACTTGTCCTTGAAGCGCTCCAGCCAGTAGCCAATTGAGTTCGGCGAGATCGCGAACCCCGTCGCATCGATTTGGCCCGTGCCGCGATGTCCGCGCCGCACGCCCGGCCAGGGAAAGAATGTCAGGATTGTTCCCGGTGTGCCGCGGATATCGCCAAAGTAGAAATGATAAGTGCCGGGATCGTCGAAATTGACTGTGCGCTTGACCAAACGCATCCCAAGCAATCCGACATAGAAATCCAGGTTGCGCTGCGGGTCGCTGGCGATAGCAGTGACGTGATGAAGTCCGGAGATTCTCTTCCCCACAGTTATCATACGGTAACAATGTTGACTTCAACTCGCGAAAGCTCGCCACGGGACGGGTCCGTCCGATTGGCGGACTTTCCAACTTTAATATTCTCAAAAAGGAATCAGGGTCCCGCAAACGTGGCTTTTCGCGTCGCTGTACCGATGAGGAGTAACGCTCCGATCGCGCTGACGCCGGCAAGCGTTGCTCCTATCCCCATGACCCATCTAAAAGCATACACGAAAGATTCATCAATCGCGTGACTAATTGCCTGTTGTGTTAATGCATCCACATCTTCCGGAAGGGAGGCGGCTGCGAGCTTGCTGCGTTGAGCTTGTAATGATTGCCGCGCGGAAGGCGGCAGTTTCCAGGCGGACAATCGCTGCTCAAGCGCATTATTAAAGGCGTGAAGCATCGCGATTCCAAGAATCGCGATCGCGAGCAGTCCAGCCGCCCTCGCAACAGCGTTGTTGACACCCGATGCAATGCCGACGCGATTCTGCGTGACGGAATTCATTACAGTAGTGGTGAGAGGCGCGACACTTACAGCCATGCCTATTCCGAGTATGAAAATGGCAGGGAAAAACTTTTGCCAGTAACTGCCACCTATACCGGACGGGATGAAGAGCGCGAAGCCAACGGCTGCGATCAATGGACCTGCAATGAGCGGAACTTTGGGGCCGTAGCGCTCAACGAGTCCGCCCGACCAGCGCGAAAGCAGAAAGAGAATCAAGATAAATGGCAAGAGCGCCGCGCCCGCTGCAGTGGCAGAGTAATGCTGGACCTGAATCAAATTTAGCGGCAGGAAGAACAGCGTTCCGCCGAGAGCGCCGTAGAGCAGGAATGTCAGCAGGTTCGCTCCGGTAAACGTTCGCGACTGAAAAAGCGAAAGTGGCAACATCGGATTAGAGACTCGCGCCTCGATTATCAGGAAGAGCGCGAGAAGCGCGACCGCGGCAACGACGGCCGCGAGCACCGACCGATCATTGAAACCAAGCCGCGAAGATTCGATTAATCCATAAACCAGAGCGCCTAAGCCGAGCGCTCCAATAATCGCACCCCGCCAATCTAGTCCGGCGCTCTCTGCGTCAGAGCTCTCCGGAACGCGCCAGAGCGAGATTAAGATTACCAAAAGCGCAATCGGCATATTGATGAAGAATACGGCGCGCCATGAAACGTGTTCGATCAGCCAACCGCCAATAACGGGTCCAATTGCGGTGGTGATCGCACTGAATCCCGACCAAGTACCGATCGCGCGTCCACGTTCGTTCGACGGGAACGAACTGCTAATGATTGCGAGACTCCCCGGAACCAGCAGCGCCGCGCCAAGCCCCTGCACTGCGCGCGCGGCAATTAGTTGACCGATGTTAGGAGCGAGTCCGCACCACGCAGAGGCCAAAGCGAAAAGCGCAATACCAACCAGGAAAATGCGGCGTCGTCCGTAGTGATCGCCGAGGGATCCACCGACAAGCAGGAGCGCCGCGAGCAGAAGCGAGTAGGCCTCGATGACCCACTGCACGTCCACGATTGTGGCGTTTAGATTCTTTTGCAACGCGGGCAGCGCCACGTTTACGACTGTGCCGTCGATGAACGCCATACTTGAAGCGAGAGTTGTGGCCGCAAGTACCCAGCGCCCGGAAGATTTTGAACAAGGTGCTGTAGCCGGATGCGACCGGATTATGCTCTCGTCACAAGGTTCTCGGATGAATCCCGACATGATGGTGGCTTGGCATCGCCGAGCCCTCTTCTTATTTGCACGGCTTTGAATTTAGTATTCCGCAAAGGCGTCGTCAGGATAGCAGTATAACCAGCCCTCGCCGGGTTGCGCGGATGAGATGACCGGGTGGCCGGTCGTGTGGCGTGTTTGCTGGCATGTCCGCAGATGGACCCAGTATGCGCCGACCGTCACGCATTCTTCGCATTCGCGGCATTGCGGCTGTCTAATTGACGTGATCGCATCGATGTGTATGCAGGCAGGCATACGCAGCTATTCGTGTAGCACTTGATGGACGGACGCGACCGCGATTGACCCTTCGCCGAGGGTCGCTGCGCGTTTGACATTCTCGGCGCGAACGTCGCCGACCGCGAATACGCCGGGCAAACTCGTCTCGAGACGAGACTGCAGCTGAAATTTGTATTTCCCGATTGTTTTCACGCTCCAGCCCTCGATGGCCTTTTTTGCACGAAGTTCTTCTCCTTCATCACGGTTGCTCCTCCGCGCTGGAAGCGATTAGCGATCGCTTTGCCGGGACTCTTTGTGCCGCCGGTCGCTAAGAGACGCTTCTGATCAAATTCAGTGACATTGGTACCGTGTTTGGCCGGCGCATTCATTCGGGTGCTTCGTCATTGGAGGTTTCAAAAATCGCTAAATGCGGTCGCGCATTCCATGGGAGACGAGGCGACGAACCAGATCTTTGGCGTAAGAGTCGTGTCGGGACGCAAGCTGGACGCTACTTTGGCGAGACGTGCAGCGCCGCCTGGTATTCCGGCTTTTTGTGATATTCGACTAGACGGAAGCCCCAACTAATTAATGTCGTCAGATCTTTGGTCTGCGCTTTTTTGTTGTTCAGGAATTTTTCGGTGCGCGCCTTGAGCTCGGGTTGTTGATCGGTCGTATCGAGGATTTCGAAGATTTCCATCGACAACAACCAGTCGTTCGGATGTTCGGCCTGCTGGGTTTCCCAAATTTCGCCAAGCCGTTCGTAGCCGGTTTTGCTCTCGCGAATCTTGCGCACCTGCGCGTAAAGATTCTCTAGTCGCCTGCGCTTTGCGTCCGATGGAACTTTAATAGTGCGTTCCTTTGGAACGAGCGCGATTTGATTATAGGCGTCCTTGTCGGCCGCGCCGTTAAACACCGAGCTAATTCGCTCGCCGACCGCCATGTCGTAGGTGCCCCAGTCGGGATTGAACAGCACGCAGTCGCCATATTTTGCACTGCAGTTCGAGAACGTGATCAGCAGTAATCTCCCGTCGCGACGCAGGATTTTCTCGACCTTGCCTGAAACCACAATGCCGCTGACAAATTCAATCTTAGCTTTCTTACCCTCGCCAATTCCGAGCGCGTGCAGCTGATCATTAGTAAGCAGCTCTGGAGCCGTTGATGTTTGTTTCCATTTCCCGATCGGTGAACCAAACCCATCCTTGTGATAATCAATCCCGTGGCCCTCGATCTCTTTGCCTTGGAGCGCCAGCGCGCTCTTGCCGGTCGTCCGCAGATAAATTGGGGAATTGTTCTTGTCGGTGATGACTTCGTTGAAAACGCCGCTCACTTGCAGGCCGGACGAATACTCGCAGGTCGCGGTGTTGTTGCATTCGATGGCCTTGTTGATGCCTTCGACTCCGCCGATCATAAAGGCCATCTTGCTCGCAAATTCTTCGAGCACGTCCTTTAAGTGCTGAAAATCGCGGCAGACAAAAAGCTGCGGTTGTTTCGTGGTGATATCGAACGCGTAATTCTGCGCGTCGATGGAATAGGGGATTTTCTTCACCGTCGGCTCCAGACACGAAACGGATTCACCAATCGATGAAAGCAAGCCAGCACCGTAAATCTTCGGGTTCTCAAGCGTTCCGATGAGTCCATATTCGACTGTCCACCAATGCAAACGCGAGAGCAGCGCCATTTCAGAAGGCTCGCCCAAGGTTTTCTGTCGATGCTCGACAAGCTTTTGCGCTTCCTCGACTTCTTTCGGGTCGGCGTTTGGGCGCTCCTTCAAGATCGACAAATGGCGGATTGCCTGGTACAGCTCGAAGTCTTTTTTAGATGACATTGCTTTTGCGCCGACTTCGCCGAAGCGCTGCAGGTACTTCGAGTACTCGCGATCAACGATAATCGGCGCGTGCCCTGCGGCCTCGTGGACAATATCCGGCGCTGGGGTGTATTCGATGTGATGGATTTGCCGCATGTCACACGCGATCACCAGCACCTTGTACGCTTGAAATTCCATGAACGCCGCGGGCGGAATGAACCCGTCAACTGCAACTGCGCCCCAGTCGATCTTTGCCAGAATATCGTTCATCTCTTCAATGCGCGGAATGCGCTCAAAGGAGATGCCGGTGTTGAGGAGACCTTTGAAATAAACTTTGTGCGCGTATTCTTTCAGAAAAAAAATGTTCTGGCGCATGATGAAACGCCAGACTGCGTGATCGACCGGCGTGTAATCGTCGTACCGCTGATCGACTGCGAATTGGAGTAAATGTTTTGGTGTCGCGGCGACTGCCGCGTTGCTATAGCTGATACCGCCTTGAGATTTCATCGGGCTACCTCCTCCTTGGGAAATATAAATAACCTATGACTCGTTTCGGCGGCGGGCAAGAATGATTCCGTACAGCGCACGCGTGTCATCCCGAGCGCAGCGAGGGACCTCACACAAGCTGGTTGATCACACAATCTAACGAGAAAGCGCACACTTCGACCGGGAGGTCCTTGGCCGTCTTCGCTGCTCAGGATGGCAAGAGAGAGCGCGGTTCACCTGGATTGGCGTGCGCGTATCGCGCGCCGCGTGATCCAAATCACTACAACAAGCGCAATTGTCCAAGGCGCGAGAAATGCGACTGCCACGCCGATCATGCGCAAGCTCCACATAATCGCGCCGGCGCTTTGCGTCAGTGTGCGTCGCAGCGTCGCGAACAAGCCGCTCTCCTGCGATACGATGTTGCCCTGGCTGTAAACTTGGATCGAGATGTCGGCCGGCGCGTTCGTCTCATCGATCTGTGCGTCCGTGCGATCCTGACGCTGCACACTAACATTTTCGACTTTGCCTAACGAGTTGAGCGATTCCATGAGCGCCGGGTAATTTTTCATCGGCACGCGCAGCGAAACATCTGCAATTTCACGTCCATCTGGATCGCGATTAAACGTAGAGCTACGAACGCGTCCGCCTTCTTTCTCGGCCAGAGCGCGAAGCTCCTTTCCCCTTTTGTCCACCGACGCGGTGCGAATGCGCAGAGTGGTCTGCTGGAAAGCTTGCTCCTGTTCCTCGCGCGAGATGGTGATGTTGAGTTCCACCTTGTCGCGCTTGGTTTTTGCATTCTCGGATATGCCGGTGCCACCTTGGGCGATGCGCTCCGTCTGGACTTGGAAATTTTCAACGCGCCCAGTGCCTTTAACCTTTTCGATCACGGCGTCGCTTTCTTCCGGTGCGATCAACATGCTCATCCGCGCCGAGACGCGTCCGGAGTAATCGCGATTCAGCTGGGCATTGGTAATTTGCACCTTTGGCGAACCGAGACCTTTGACGTCATTGTAAATCTTCTCCACATCCGGCGCATAAAGCGCGAGTTGGGCGCGCTCCTTGAGCAGGAACCTGGCAGGTTCCTCCATGTCTTTTTCCGCAAGCGAAATTGTCACAGTCGCGAATTGCCCCTGCGAATCCCAGTATTTCAATTCGCCCTGCATCTTCTCGATCTCTTCGCGGACGCGTCCAAGTTCCTTCTCCACCTGGAGCAAATCGGATACTTTACCCGTCTTCGTTTTCAACATGTCGATCAAGCGCTGTTCCATCACGTGCGCGTTCTTCAGGCGCGCATCCGTATCGAAATACGCCTTAGTAACGTCTTCAGTTCCGAGCGTCTGGTTCTTTAACTCACCAAGACCGCGAACTTTTTGCAAAAAACGATCAAGACTTTCCGGCAGGACCTTGACGACAACTTGACCCCGCAGCTTTCCATTCGCCTGTTTCTCGGAATTCGTTGTCGCGACATACCCGCGTTCTTCGTTTGCCAGGGTTGTGATCTTCTGAACAGCATCATCAAAGCTGATGATCTCCAGTTGGACAGCCGCGTTGCGAATCAGCTTACGATTGGCTAGTGTTGGAGAGGGCGTTTCCGGTTGGTTGGGTTCTGTTTCTTGAGCATTCGCGATCTCTGGGCTTGCGACGAATCCTTGCCTCCCACTGGCCTCTGCCTGGGCTACCTTGGCCGGCGCAACCGTTGTCGGAGACGTTTTGGCCTCATCGTGAAATTTTGATCTAGCTTCAGGCGGGGCCGGCGGCGGCGCCTCGTGCACCAAGTCTTCTGGTTTGCCGGCGGTGAGTTCGTCTGATTTAGCTAAAGCACCGGATTGACCTGTCTGTGGCGGCGGGAGTTGTGATGGTTGTGCGACCGACTGTTCCCTGGCGTAGCGTTCACGAGGGCGCAGCGCAGTCGCATTTTCGCCTGTGATCATGCGGCCCATCTGAACTAATGCCACAAGGATCGCCGCGACTGCCGTAAATTGCACTGCACGCAAGCGCATAAGATCGACAATCCAGTCCGCCAATCGGACGGACTCGTCCCGTGGCGAGCCTGGAAATCCGCTACGTCGTTGCGGGATGCGACTGCGAAAACTGGACAGCATGCGCTGTTCGAAAGCCAGATCAGGTTTTTCTTGAGCGAGAGTTTCTTCGAGGATTTTGTTCATAGCTTTGGTTTCCTGATGAGCCTTTCGGCAGGCCGCGCATTCGACTAGATGAGTGTGAAGGGCGCTGCGTTCGTCTTCCAAAAGCTCGCCGTGAAGATCGGCGGCGAGGTAATTATCGATTTCGTCGTGAATGGTTGCCATATGTTCTAATTCATTGACGCCAGAGCGGGGCGAAGTTGTTTGCGCATTGAAGCGAGAGCGCGGCCGAGAATTCCGCGCAGCGCGCCGTTGGTCAGGCCCATGGTATTTTCGATGGTGCGATAATCCATCTCTTCGAAGTAACGCAAGGTGAGTGCAGCGCGATGAAGTTCCGGCAACGCAGCTAGCGCGGAGTGCAACTGTTGATCAAGCGCAGTCGTGTCGTTCGGCTCTTGTTCGATCGGTTCGGCTATTTGTTCCGAGAGCGAAACGTTGCGGCGCTTGCGAAAAATATCGTGCGCCCGATGTCGTGCGATCGTTGCCAGCCAGGCGGGAAATTTTTCCGGATCGCGCACGCGCCAGCGCGTCTTCCACGCCTTAACCAGCGAGTCTTGCACGACATCCTCCGCTTCCTCGCGGTTTTGCAAAATGCCGTAAGCGATGGCGAAAAGTGCCCGGCTGTGCGTGCGAATAACCATCTCGAATGCCTCCCGATCGCCGTGAATGGCCGCCCGGTACTGTTCACGTTCGCTGGCATCCATTGGGTCGATCTAAAGCCTAGACGTTTGAAGCCACGATTCCGCGCGAAAATTTTTTGGCAGAGTCTTCCAAAGGTGGGTCGGCCCGCCGCGGCGGGACGAGGCAGACAGACCGCCGAAGGCGCGAATATCGCGCGGCACAGCCGCATTACTGGCAACGCGTGGAGCCGCCTTCGCCTCGCTACGGCGTGCCAAGGGAGAACGCGTTGACCTAAAAGATGAGGACAGTATTGCCGACGCTCACCAAATCTTTCACGCGCGCGGCGTCCCAGTTCGCCAGGCGAATGCAGCCATGACTGGCGGCGCGGCCAATTGTCTCGGGATTGTTTGTGCCATGAATCCCAATGCCAGGTTTGTTTAAGCCCATCCAGAGGATGCCAACGAGATTGTTCGGTCCAGGCGGAAGATTGTAGTAGTTTTCGGTGCGGACACCGTAATTGAGCATCCCTTCATCGTAGCGGAACCACGGCCAAATTGTTGCAGCGAGAATTTTCCATGTGCCCACCGGTGCCGGTAACGTTTTCGACCCCGGCGTGATCGGAAAAACGCAGACGAGTTGGTCCTGGTCGAAGACCTCGAGCAGATGTTCATATGTGTCGATGAAGATCTTGCGAGAGCCGAATGCCGGATTTTCGGGAACTTTTCCCTCGGTGAATCTTTCAACTTCAAAGGGCAAGACATTCGGCACCTTGAGGACGTCACCCGGCTGAAGATGTTCCCAATTTCTGCCGGGATTGAGCTTTTGAATGTAAGACTCCGCCGAATGAAAACGTTCCGCGACGAATTCCAGCAGCGACGTGTAAGGCAGCCATTTCAATCTAGCTTGCTCGGCATGACTGCTCGGTACATCGCCTACGAATTTCAGGTCTTCGTCCTTGATTGTGTAGGTCGTGTAAGTCACCGGAACTTGATCGAGCATCCACTGATCTACTGCGCCGGTCTTGGGCATGGCGCGCGCGTGCTTGTATGAGATGAGCGCCTTCCGGAAAAATTCGCCCATTTTGCCATCGATCTTGCCCGGCCCGAAATCGCTGTTGTCCAAAAAAATTTGCAATCGTGTCGCCGTCTCCTCGTCGTAGTTCGGCAGAGCGACGGGATAAACTCGGGGCGGCGGAGTAGGTTGCTCCTGCGCAAATGCGGCGATTTTTAAGACGCCGAGTGCAAGAATGAGAAAGGCAAATTTCATCGGCGGAAGTTATGCGCTGCGAATGCGGCGAGTGCAAACGCGTTTCATCCCCATACCGCAGCGTGTTCATGAAGCGCGAATGACGAAATTAGTTACGCACGGATTTGGACTTCGTCATTCCTGCTTCATCATTTTCCTGAGACCGGCTGCAAGGCGACAGCACACTCAGCCGGCAGAACCCACTGCTCCTGAGTGGCGACTGCGGCCGAACCCGTCCCGCCGTAGCGCGGAGAGTCGCTCGTCCAGAGCGTTTCCCATCTGCAACCCGATGCCGGTGCGAGCAGAGGTTCTGGAGCAGGCTCTAGAACCTGGCTCTTTCCAAAATTTACTACCAGCAGTCGATCGTCATTTTCCTTCGAAAAATATCGTAGAACGAAACTCGCAGGCCCCAAGACGGCGCCGTCGATTCCGCCGCGAATCTGCTGCTGAAAACGGGAGTCTTCGCGTCGCAATTTGAGAAGATCGACATGCAATTCGTAAAGCTCGCGATTTTTTTCGCGCTCGGAAAAATCGAGTTTGCAGCGGGCGAATACGTCCGGATAATCCGGAGCCGGCAATCTTCGCCGCGCTTCTTCCTCGGTAACGGATAAAAATGGCGCCAGCCATTCAGCGCGACCTCTGCGAATTGCATCGCGCACCGAAGAATCGCCTATGTCCGCAAAAAACAGGAACGGACTGGACGCGCCGAATTCTTCTCCTTGAAATAGCAACGGCGTCCAGGGCCCGAGCAAGAGAAGAGCAGTCATGGCCCGGTAACGCCCGGGTGAAGTTTGAAAGCGTAACCGCTCACCGGGTCCGGTATTTGCGATTTGATCGTGGTTTTCGATGAAAGAAACGAAAACCTCCGGGGAAATGCCGAAAGTGGGCGTTCCACGCAACGCTTTTTGCCACGAGAGCGCCTGGCCTTGGTAAAGAAAGCCTTGTTTCGCGGCAGAAATAAATTCCTGCGGCGCGCCCCGGTAGTCGCCGTAGTAGGCCTGGCTGCGACCGGTTAATGCAACCACGGCGCTGTGATGAAAATCGTCGTTCCACATCCCGTCCAAATCGTCACCGCCTACGTAGCGCGGCCGCGCCATTTTGGCTTCCTGTAGGTCGTTCTCAGCGATCAAAATGATTGAGCGCGAGCCGGCCGCTTTGCGCGCCGCACGCCCGACAGCCCCGATGATGTACTCGCTGGATTGATCGCGGATAGCGTGTGTCGCATCGAAACGAAACCCATCGAAATGAAATTCCTCGATCCAGTAACGCCCATTCGTGATGAAAAATTCGCGGACCGGTCCTGAATTCGGCCCGTCGAAATTTATCGCGTTGCCCCATTCGTTTTCTTTTTCGCGAACCAGATAATCGTCAGAAAAAACACCGAGATAATTTCCGTCGGGCCCGAAGTGGTTGTAAACGACGTCGAGAATCAGCGCGAGGCCTAACGAGTGGGCACGATCGATGAACGCCCGCAAATCTTCCGGAGTTCCGTACAAATGTGAAGGCGCGAAAAAATCGACACCGTCGTACCCCCACCCAAATTCGCCTGGAAAATCCGCAACCGGCATCATCTCGATCACAGTGATTCCAATGTGCGCTAACTCCGCCAACTGCTCCGTCGCGGCGTGCCACGTCCCTTCTTTCGTGAACGTGCCGATATGCATTTCATAAATGATCTGGCCCTTCATTGCCGTTCCCCGCCATTCTGCATCGCTCCATGCGAATTTCGTTGGATCGACAACGCAGGAAGAACCATGCGGGCCGTCCGGCTGAAAGCGTGATGCCGGATCGGGATAAAAATTTTCCCCATCGTTTAACCGAAAGCGATAGAGCGCACCGGCGCCAACGCCGGCAGTGCCAGAAAAATATCCGTCCTCGTCAGCTTGCAGTGAGTGAAAGATTCGCTTCGCGTCGTTCGCTACGCGTTCTTCGAGAACAAGATCGAGATGTTGGGCTTTCGGTGCCCAAACACGAAAATGCGTTTCGTTAGGGCCGATCAACTCGGCCCCAATCGGATAGCGGCGTTGTATCTGGACGCAGGGGTGATTTTCCATTCCAAATGCCACATCCTGAGATCGCTACCAATTCTGAGGTTCGTTGACGGCTTGATTGGAATCTAGGCTTCTGTCATCGACCAAAACTTGCGGAACGCGCTCGGCCAGGTGCGGTCCAGCACGCTTTGCCGTGCGCGATTGCCCATGCGTTTGCGCCGCGCTGGATCGACAACCAGCGCACGGATCGCACGGGTAAAGTCATCCAGGTCGTGCGATTTCGTGATGAGTCCGTTCTCATCGTGCTGTACCAATTCCTTTGGCCCGCCGGAATCGGAAACGACAGCGGGCACACCGGAAGCCTGCGCTTCGATGATAACGTTTCCAAACGTGTCCGTCGTGCTCGGGAAAACGAAAATGTCGGCCGACGCGTAGGCGGTCGCCAATGCCTTGCCAGTGAGATAGCCGGTGAACGATGCTTCCGGCAACAATTTAGCAAACTCGTCGGAGTATGGACCATGACCCACCACGAAGAGGTGCACGGGCAAGCCCTCGTCTCGCAAACGGCGATAAGCGGTGGCCAAAAAATCGAGGTCTTTCTCCCGTGAAACCCGGCCGACATAGAGAAGGCGAACCTCACCGTCGCAAGCGCGAAACCTTTGGAAGAACGCGGGATTGCGCCGGGCCGGATGAAACAGCTCCGTGTCGAGTCCGCGTGGGAAAATTTTAAGTTTTGCCGGGTCGAAGCCGCGCCCGATCCAACTCTGGCGATATTCTTCCGAGTTGACGAAGACCGTGTCGAGCTGGCCATAAAACCAGTGCATGTAACGCCACGTGACGCTTTCAAGAAAACTGTCCTCGGTAAGAATGCGGATGTATTGTGGAAAATCGGTGTGATAAATGCCGCTGGTTTGCAGGTTGAGCATTTTTGCTGCGAGCAAACCCGTTAGACCTACTGGGCCTGGCGTGCTGATGATGATCTCGGAAAATCTTGCCCGCTGAATGTAATCAAGCATCTGAAGAATCGGCGGAAAGCTCAACTTTTGCAGCTCGTATTCGGGTAACTCGAATTCGCCGATCGGTTTGAAATTCTCGATGGGGATATCATCGACTTGCAGCTCGCTGCGGGAGGTTACGACGATTAATTCCTTCCCGGCCGCTGCTCCCGCGCCGGTCATTTTGCGGATAGTGGTCGCGACGCCATTGACGTCCTCGAGGGTATCGGTGAACCAGGCGCGCTTCGTATTTTGCAAGGCAGTGGGAATTTCGCCGGTCAGTTGTCTGAAGACCTCGCACAGCCATTTTCGCGAGGGTGCTTGACTGTGAAAACCGTAGATGTACGGCGCAAGGATCACCAGGATTGGCAGAATCGCGCTTAGCGCCTGCATGCTCTCGACCATGTTACCGTCGCTGATTTGCTGCACGAATTTTTGGAAAAAACGAAACGCAAGCTGCTCGGCGACCATGTTCGCCATTAGAAACGTCCGGCGCTCCGGTTCGCTGACAGCATACAATTGCGCCCCGAGCTTTGCCTTTACTTCGGGCAGGGCGAAATAACCAGAAAGCTCCTTCCATAGCGATACATTTGCGGGTTTGAGCAGGTCGAAGATTTTTCCTGACAAAACAGCCTTCCCAGTCAGGCTCGCTTTTTCTGCGAGCGTGAATTCCGTCGGAGCGCGTCCTTCCATGAAACGCGAAAACATCTTCTCTAGCAGCACGGCCCCCGGTCCGAGTTTTTCGTGGAAACGATCCTGGATAAAACAGGCGACCGTGTTGTAAAAGCCATGCGAGAGGGCGAGGGGAGTTCCGCTTTGGCCCCGCGCGACGCAATCGCCGTTGCGAATGTGTTCGAGAAATTTCTTTGCCGAATTGGCTGGTGGCGTTTCCGTATAGGCCGAAGCGCCAAATTGTCCTCCATGATCGTCTGAGCCGCCGACAAGAATCTTTTCCCATGGCTCCGCATGCGTAGGCGCGAGACTATGTTTTTCAGCCCACCTGCTGATTTTTTCGGGCGTAAGTGAACAGAACAAATTCTGCGCGAGCTCGCTCAAGAGCGCGTCTCGCAACCCATTGATCCCTTCGAAGTGCTTGAAAAGGAGGATCAGCCGCTCCAAATGTGATGCTTCCAGCTTGCCGTTAATGCTGTAGAACGGATGAGCAACTGCGTGCGCGATTTGAGCCGTTTGCAGATAGCGCTGCAGCTCGAAGATATCGTCCCGAACGCGTTCTAGATCGCGGTGCTGCTCTTCTGAGATTCCCCAAACCAAGAGATGAATTTTACATGAGTCTTGCGGGAAATAAGTCGTAATCTGCTCACTAATGAACGTTTGAGGTAAATCAATTATTTGCAGACACCCCTCGATCGTATCGTGGTCGGTGATCGTGACGTAATCCATCCCGAGCTTCAGTAACTGCGCATGTAACTCCCTTGGATCGGTGTAACTGTCCGGAAAATCGAATCGCCGGAATAGCCATTCTTCGGAGCGCGCGCTGTAGCGCGAATGAACATGCAGGTCGCACTTGCTCATCGTTAAACCCCACACCTCAGTCTTTGTTCGGCGATCCAGGCCTGGTAGGTGGTGGCTGCTCTTCGATCACCCGCGACGTCGATGAAGTTGACGATCTGCCGCCAGATTTCCGGGTGAGAATAGTCGGCGGGATGGATGCTTATGCGGAGCAGCGGATTGCTCCTTAAGAGCCGGAACAGCGCCGCATTCCAGTCATGGCTCACTGCACGGCGCCAACTGCTTTGAACGCTGTAAACAATTGATCTTGCCGGAAAATTCTGGCTTGAGCGAAAGTCCCGCACAGTTCGCAGCCGTGTCGTGTATTCCAATTCGGCATCGCGCGCAGCGCGCTCGGCTTCTGTGCTGAGCAACCACGCTGGTGCGACAAAGCCGCGCGGCTTGAGACCATGTGCCCGAAATTCGTCCAGCGCGGCCGTGATCCGGCGGAATGCTTCCTTGTAGTCGAGATCATAAAATTCGGCTTCGTCATTCGTGTAGAATCGGGTGAGGAACTTGTCGCGCATCGTTTCGTTTGGGCGACGCGGGCGTCGGTGACAGTAGCCGTGGATGACAACTTCGTAGCCGTCCGCCTCCAAATTGCGCAACCATGACACGAATTGTGAATCTTTGGTGAACAACCCTTGATGATGATAATCGGGGACCACGAGAAGGGAACACGTAACCACGCCCCTGCGCGCTAGTTCTAAAATGATGTTGTTTGCGACTCGCTGAGTCGAAGGAGCAACGTCGTGCAAAGAGACGACGAGAGAGTCCCTCGCAGCGCCCGCTGTCGCGACGAGCGGCAGAAACTCCGTTGCCGCAATTGTGGTCATTCAGGGTAATTTTGGGCCTCGGTGCAGCTTCGAACAAGGCAAATTCGAAACGCTCGGCCTGTCACACTGCGCGCGAGCTGCAAATCTCTACTGCCAACGCTGGGTTCGTCTATGCCGTGCCCATCTTCACAATCTGGCGAAACTCCGACTCAGCTAGCGGCATGACTGATAAACGCGATTGCCGGACAAGCTGAATATTCTTTAGACGGGGATTATGTTTTATCTCGCTAAGGGCAACGGGACACCGCAGGGCCTTGACCGGTGCAAGATCGACAGCGCTCCAATCGCCCTCCTTCGCCGTAGGATCTGGATAAGGTGACTGCGTGATCTTCGCGATGCCGACTACCGCTTTGTCCTCGCCGCTGTGATAGAAAAGTACTTCGTCGCCCTCGCGCATTTTGCGCAAATTATTTCGTGCGGCGTAATTCCGAACGCCTGTCCAGGCGGTCTGACCCTCGGCGAGAAAATCCGACCACGAATACGAACTCGGTTCCTGTTTCACCAGCCAGAAATTTTTCATTGAGGCAAATCAGCAATAAACACGAATGGACACAAGTAAGAACAACCTGACTGATCAGGAGAACAAGTTTTCACTTTCGAAAATATCGACTCAAGGCGCCGTAGATTCGACAAGAGCGCATCTTTATTTCACAATCGATGCGATGTCGCGTTTGCCATTCATCACGTTCGAGGGATCGGAAGGATGCGGAAAATCCACGCAAGTGCAGCGACTTGCCGCACGCCTAAAGCGGATGGGCATTCCACATCTGGTGGCGCGTGAACCGGGCGGCACGCCCATCGGGGAAACCATTCGCGAACTGCTCCAGTTCGCGCCGCAAAACGTCAGTATGACGCCCGAGACCGAATTGCTATTGTTCGAAGCCAGCCGCAGCCAACTGGTGCGCGAAACGATCAGACCGGCGCTGGAACGCGGTCTTTGCGTGATCGCGGATCGTTTCTTTGATTCGACCACTGTTTATCAGGGCACGGCACGTAAATTAGATCCACAATTTATCGAACGGCTGAACGCTTTCGCCGTGGACGATTGCGTTCCCGACATTACGTTCGTGCTCGACGTCGATGCAGCGACGGCCGAATCACGAATGCAAAAACCGCGGAGGCCCGATCGGATGGAACAGCAGTCCGCCGAATTCCATGAGCGAGTTCGTCGCGGATATCGAGACCTGGCCGCGCGCGAACCAAATCGCATGGTGCTGATCGACGGCTCGCGCCACGCGGACGTAATCGAGAACAAGATTTGGCAGATCATTTTGTCGCGCTTTGCCGCGTTGAGCAAAACATCGAACATCGAACATCAAACATCGAAAATCTGAGATGGCCTTTTCCCGCACAGCAGCGCTCGAATGTTTGCGCCGCGCCCATGAACAAGACAGGCTTGCCCACGCGTATTTGATTTCCGGGCCACCGGGCAGCGGCAAGCAACAGCTCGCCGCGGAGCTGGCCAGTCTCGTGAACGGAACCCAGCCGAGCGACATCTTCTCCACGAAGGCGCGCGAAATTTTTATTGCCCAACCTGAATCGAAATCGCGACGCATTGTGATTGAGCAGATTCGCGCTCTTGAACACGCGCTGCAAATGCAGGCGGCGAATGGTCGACGCAAGGTAGCGATCATTTCCGATGCGGACCGGCTTCAACCGCAGGCTGCAAACGCGTTTCTCAAGACGCTAGAAGAACCGCCGAAGAATTCCTTGCTGCTACTTTTGAGCGCGCTGCCCGAAGCTTTGCCGGAGACAATCCTTTCGCGGTGCATCGAAATTCCTCTCGCGCCGGACGGCAAACGTCAAAACAAGGCGGAGGAAGAAAAACTGGTGAAATTACTGCAACAAACTGCGCGTGAACCGAGCTGGAGCATTCAGTACGCCTATTGGCTGGCCCAGGAATTTCAGCGGTTGCTCCGGACCATGCGGGAGCAAATTCAGAGGGAAACTGACCAGGCATTGAAACAGGAGCAGGCGCGCTACAAGGATTCGACCGACGGCACGTGGCTGGAAGAGCGCGAGGAATATTACAAGGCGCTTGCCGAAAGCCTCTACTTGCAACAACGCGCCGCACTGGTTGAGACACTAGTTGCGTGGTGGTCCGATGTTTTGCGCGCCAACAGCAAGGTCGAACGGCGGGAACTGCCCGCCGCGCAAAAAGAAACCGTGGCAATGGCGAAGCGTCTTAACACGACGGACATTTTGCGGCGGATTCGTTGTCTCGAAGATCTGCGCGACCATCTCGGGCGAAACATTCAGGAAGCGCTCGCGATCGAAGTGGCGTTTCTGACAATCTTCGGCGCGACTAACAAGGAGTGACGGATTCCCAGCCGTTGGGGTGACGGTTAGGAAGCCATCCCGCTTTGTGGCTCCCTTTCAACTAATTTTTTACAGAAGGTAACGAAGAAAACGAAGATTTTGATTTGGGTGGGGGAATATAGTCCCCTTTTGTTTCCTTCGTTTCCTTCTGTCAGTCTGACTTACCTCGGGTCATCGCGGGCAAGGTAACCTGCAAGTTCTTTACGGTTTATTCGCGACCACTTTGCGCGCCGGTTCGTTCATCTCGGCCTGCGCACTCACTTTCTGGATTTGCGCGGCCTGCTCTTTGAGCTGTGCCGTGAGAGCTTGTATCTCTTTTTGTTGCTGCGCGACCGTGGCTTGGAAGTCGTTCTTTAACTCTTCTACTTTCCGGTGCTCTTTAAGAAACTCATTGAGCAACATCGCGTTTACCGCGTCGTAGCGGACAGCGTAAATTTCCCCCTTGTCATCGTGCACAACTAGGTCCGGACTTACTTTGGCCACGTCCTCCGCCACGAGACCGAATTGCGCGGTGCTATCGGGATCGATTTCTTTCTTGTAACGGAAGGTGACCGGTCTGAGGGCGAGGATTGCTTCGCTCGCCTTGTCCATCGGTTTAATCTCATCCTTGTAGCGCGCGGAAGAGGCTGCCACGCCAAATTGACCGCTACTGTTGACTACGACTGCTGAGCCCTTCACTGCTGTTCCCCAAATCCCGGCGATAAAGGTTCTGGTCTGGCTTCCTTGCGTGCCGATGCGGATGGTGTTCGACTCCCCAGCAACGCCAGAGTTACCGATGTCGATGTTGTGGCTGCCGGCAGTGAGAAAGCGGCCCGCGCCAGAGCCCAAGGCAATGTTAAAGCTGCCGGTGGTATTCCCCCAGAGCGCATCATCGCCAATGGCCGTGTTGTCGATACCGCTAGTATTTTTGGGGAGCGCTGACTCGCCGAACGCGTTATTAGCGATTCCGATTGTGTCAGCATAAAGTGCGAAAGCGCCCACGGCGTTGTTATAGTTTCCTGACGCATGGCTAAAGAGCGCATAGGCGCCAACAGCAGCGTTGCGGAAGCCGGCAGTATTGTTAGCGAGCGTTTGATAGCCAGTGGCCGTATTGTTAGAGCCGGTGGTGTTACTAAAGAGCGCATAGACACCGGTGGCAGTGTTCTGGGCGGCGGTAGCGTTTCTGAAAAGCGCACCAAACCCTAGCGCGGTGTTGGAGAAGCCGCTCGTATCATGATAGAGCGTTTGTTGGCCAAGCGCTGTATTCCAGAGGCCATTAGTAAGACTAAAGAGCGCCCCATTCCCTTCAGCCGTGTTGCCGTTGGGATAGCTCCCATCCGGTGCCGGGCTGACCGCTCGCGCAGTGGACGCGAGCAGAACAAACGCAAGTGTGAAGCAGCATGCGACCGGAGCCTGCCTGCCACGGTCGGCGCGCGCCGCCCATAAACCAAAGGATTTGAACTGAATTGGGTTTTTCATTAGTTGCTGTTACTTCGTTTTCCCGCTGCGTTAATTTCTCTATTGCGGATCTGAAAGAGGACGAAGAACCCAGCGGGCGAAGTATCCCTAGCCAATTCAGATCTGTTCTGACGGCGCGGAGTTTTGAAAAAATCCCGATGATCTGTCAAAGGAAAAAATTCAGAACCCAGGTGTCCGTCAAATTCCAGGAGGGAAGAAAGGCAGCGAACATTGGGTTCAATCCCGCACTACACCGCGCCTTCAGCTGAAATTGAAGCTGTAGTGGCGCTCGCCGCGGCGAGCGCAATGAGTCTGCGGATAAAAGAGCACTTGATAACGAAAAAACGTGTTCCAAACTGCACTTAGTAATTATGGGATTCTTTTTGGCGCTTCTGTCGGGTTTTGCTGTTCTCGGCGCGCTCCCCCCGGCCATGGCAGACGAGGTTCTCCCGCCACGTTTCAACTTTGATCGGTACGCACGGATGACAGATCATTCGCCATTCGCAATTGCCACAGCGGTGGCTTTGTCTGAAGCAACGCCTGATTTCGCCAAAGACCTTTACGTAGCTAACGCCGCGCGTTCGCCTGAGGCTGATATGGTCACAATCATGTCGAGTTCGGACCAAAATTTCAAAAAATATCTTACGACGAGCGACCCCGTTGACGGCTACAGCATTGCCAGCATTGAATGGTCGGAGAAGGTGGGCGAAACAAAGGTGACCATTAGCAAGGACGGAAAATCTGCGACGCTTACCTTTAATCAAGCCCTTTTGTCACAGGCCGCGCCCGCCAGCTCCCCGGCTGCTGGTCAAATGCCAACAGGTGTGGCGATGATTCCCCAACCAGGGGCAGGCAAGGCCTCTCGTGCCCATTCGCGCGGCGTAATTCAGCGAAATCCAAAGGCCGTTGCTGCTGCTGCATCTACGCCGAATCCGGCGCCGACGCCCATGCCAAATCTCGAGCCCCCGTCACCAGAGCAGCTAGAGCAACAAGCTACTGCAGCAGCAGCACAGCTGCAGCAACAGCAGCTACAGCACCAGCAGCAGCTACAGCAGCAGCAGCAGCCCACGGGCGAGCCTTAATTAAGAGTCCAACTGCCGGGAACGAAGATGTAGGGGGCGGCTGCCTTGCTTGCGAAAGCTTTCGGAGTCCCAGTCGCAAATGTTTTCTGGATCTGGGCGTGGGCAGCCTTCGTCCGGCAGCCGCCGGACTACGGCTCGCCAAGGGACACGCGGTCCTAAACCCTTCGGTCCTGCGGGTGAGACTGCCAAGGCTGTAGGCCGGGGGTTGCTCACGCGGCCCAGCCGGCATCAACGGATGCCGGCTACAGAAGGATGGCGGCGCCCGCCGGAGCGAGCGCCGCTAAAACATCGAAGTTTTATTGATTTGCAACTACCGTCGGAGCGGGCTTGCTCATCTCAACCTGGGCGCTCACCTTCTGGATTAGCGCTGCCTGCTCTTTGAGCTGCGCGGCGAGGAGTTCCATTCCCTTCTTTTGCTGCGCGACAGTTGCTTCCAATTCCTGTACTTTCTGATGCTCTTTAAGGAACTCGTTGAGCACCATCATGTTGATCGATTCGTAGCGCACGCCGTCAATTTGACCTTTCTCGTCGTGTGTCACCATCTCGGGGATCACCTTTTCTACTTCCTCAGCCACCAGGCCATACATCAGAGTTCCTTGCGGGTCCATTTCCTTTTTATAATGGAACGTGACCGGTTTGAGGGCGAGGATCACTTCACTGGCTTTGTCCATAGGCTTGATATCGTCCTTGAAACGTCGCGAGGAGGCTTCAAACGTGCCGAGGAGGCCGCTTGGCAAGACTCGAACGATTCGTGCAAGTCCAGTAGGAGTGGAGTAAACGTTCTTGATATACGTGTGAAAGCTCTCAGTAGCAGCACCGGCAAAGACGCCCTGACCCAGAAAGAGATTGAAGCTGCCGTGTACAAGCCCGTCACCGGCGTTATTGCCGATGGCAGTGTTAAAGCTTCCGTCTATAAGGTCGTTGAGCGTTCGAACACCCATGGCCACGTTAAAGCCGCCGGTGGTCACGTTCAGGAGCGACTGATACCCGAAGGCGTCGTTAGAGTTGTTATTGGAAACCTGGTCCGCCTGGAAACCGACGGCAGTGCTGAAGCTGCCACCGGAGATGTTGCCCGAAAGCGTTTGAAAACCAATCGCCGTGAGACTGCCGCCGCCGACGTTGGATCTTAGCGCTTGAAAGCCAACACCCGTGTTGTTATCCGTGGTGTTGGTATTGAGCGCTTGGAAACCCATGGCCGTGTTGCTATTGCCTGTGAGGTTGTTGGCAAGGGCTCCCTGCCCCAAGGCCATGTTGAAGCTGCCCCCGGTGTTGAAGACTAGGGCATTTTCACCTATCGCCGTGTTGAAGCTGCCGAGGTTATTGTGCAACAGTGCCTGACCGCCTACGGCGGTGTTGCTACCGCCACTGGTGTCCGCATTGAGCGCTTTAAAGCCGAGAGCCGTGTTGAACGTGCCCGTGGTAAGGGCGAAGAGGGCTCCAAATCCCTCAGCGGTGTTGAAGCCGTTATAGAATCCATCCGGTGGCGGCGCCGGCAAATTCTCCGGCGTAGCTGCTTGTGCCCTTGGCAAGAGCGCAAAACAGGCCAACGCCAGTGGAATCACGAGCAGGATTGTTGTTTTGAGTTTTATTGATTGTTTCATGTTTGGATCTTTCTTTGTTAGGATCTTTGGTTTTTTGGTTTGTGTTTGGGTGCTATTTTCTGCGGCGACGGTTTTGCCAAAAAAAATGCCTAACGTGTCAAGAAAAATCACAATTTTTCTTAGGCAGAAGTTTTGTCATTTCCATTGGTTTCCTTCGTCTGCATGTAAGTATGCTGAATTCCCGCATGCTTGTATATAGGACCTTAGT
>WNGQ01001426.1_pt1 | contig 25281 bp, 15 predicted proteins | sample 5407661 | NCBI WGS metagenome assembly WNGQ01 (sample SAMN13153382, study PRJNA577476) | soil metagenome | isolation source: 60 cm soil or saprolite under Garry oak tree replicate 2 | place: USA:California | collected 2016-06-15 | reverse complement strand
AGCGACTCACGTCTGCCTGAGAGAAATTGCTGGAAGAGCGTGGCTCCTCCAAAGCGCGTCAATTTTTCCACCGCACGCCGCGCCTCGTCAGGCGTCGTGACCAGTTCACTCTTCATGCTCTTGTTGTGTTGTTCATCCCAGGACTCCACTGGCTTGACCACCGCCGGCAGCCCAATCTCATGTAAGGCTGCTTCTACCTCGCCCACTGCCTTCACTTTCACCTCCCTTGGCACGCCTATCCCCAGGTGTTCGGCTATCTCCAGCGTGTGTTCTTTACTGATGGCTATGCCCAGGGCTGGCTCTCTGGCCAGCGCTATCCGCACCCGCTGCTCAAGGTGCTCGCGATGGCGACGGATCAAGGCGATGGTGGCATCCGAGGAGGTGATCAGCACCCGTGCACCCGTACGGTCAAGTAACTGCTCCAGATACGTCAGATACTCCTTCGTCCCTATATCTGCCGGACATCCCTATATCTGCCGGACAGACAAACGCTTGCTGGCACCAGCGTGACGAGAAGGCCGGCGCACTCGCAAAGGTCTCCAGTGCCGCAACTCGCAGTCCCCGGCTTCCAAGTGAACGTACAGTCATGAGCGATTGCCGCAATCCCCCATCAAGCACCAGTGCGTCATACGACGCATTGTGAGCTGCCGGTCGTGAGCTGAGGCCTTCGACCGCTACATCCTTTGAAGATAGCTGTCGATTGACAGCCTGCCATTTACCCAGGGAGTTACTCATTGAATCCTACTTCTTCTTAGCTACATCAATACTTTGAACGGTACGTACCTGAAATCTCGTGCTCACCATCTCTTGAGAGAGGAACAATCAACTAGCGCACATAGAGCAACCTTGACTGAGACCGAAAATGTGCTGCTATTTGGTACGAATGTTTGCTAATGCAAGGGATGATGAGTTGCCAAAGCATCCATCACATTAGCCATTAACTTCTGCATGCCAGGCACCTCAGTACTTTGACCGGCACACAAGGTGTCTATACGGTATCGATAATTGTCGAGCGCAAGCGCCCAATTGATGGAACCAGTGGCGAAAACCATCGCACCGGAAGGAGCAATGTAGTAGGTAGTATTGCTAGTATCAGGCGTGTAATTCTCTTGCCGAGTCTTTGACGTAGCAAGTATCTGTAGGCTCGCAGGCGAGGCACCATTTGTAAAGACGCTATCCCATTCATAGCCCACGAGTTCACAGCCATATTCTTGTCCCCGTTGCAGTCCGGTCCCATCCAAAAGCGGCGTTTGCGCCTGAGAGCTCACTCTCCAAGGAAAGCCTTGCTGCCGATGTATAACGCCAGAGTACATAATACCTATCAGTGCATTTTCTGGACGAGCGAGTGCAGGATCACGCCACCGGGCAGTCACGCGGGTATTATCCTTCCCGTAAAATGGATCACGTGCCAGGTCATTGTTCACTGTCGCCACTTTGTAACAGACAATCCTCCGATCTGGCGTCCCTGCTCCATCCGGCTCAAAGCGCATTTGCCAGTAAGCCGCATCCGCCCCCAAAAAGGCAAGACCTACGCCTGTGTTGCGTGCGCGCTCTACTCCATCACGCATCTCTTTCGTCCAGTATTCATCATGGCCAAGAGAAAGATAAGCCCGGTGATGCAGTAACTGGCCGGGGTCCTCGTGCAAATCGACATTACTGATGTAGGAGAGATCATAGCCCTGGCGCTCCAACCAGTGAATACTATTCGCCTCAAAAGTAAGAACCTGACCTGAACCGACTCCATCCAGGTAGGGCCGATCAAACGATACCTTTACAGCCCTCACCCGATTGCTGCTTTCCTCCGAAGCTCCTGGTTCGATGCTCCCATCCACTTGATAAAGGTTATACCCTCCCCACAAGTTGTATGCTTCATATGTTGTGTCCGATGTGACGGCGACATAGCGGGAAAAAGAGTTGCCGCGGACATCGAACGGCACATAGGTCTGCCAGCCAGTGGTATCGGTAAATTTAGCCAGGTAGACTCCCGTGATCCAATCAGAGGGTATGGTGAGTATGTAAGAAGGTTGCCAATTAGCCTCAACGAGACCAGTCGTCGTATCGACGTGACATGAGGTGCAGCCCACAAGGCGGGAGTTGACCGCGTAGTATCCCTGCGCATGACCAGTCTGATACCCTTCTGAGGCCATCAGTCGCCCTCCATAGCCTTCATACCAGCCTAGTCGGTAGATATCGACCGAATAAAGGATACCCTCTTTTTGTGTGCTTACGTAGAAGGTCAGCTTCTGTCCCGGCAGGACGGAGGTGGCACTCGCGTAGGCCTGGATCTGAATGGTAGCTTCTTTGCCCCTAGGAATTTGCCAACTGTTCGTTCCTTGGTGAGCATTCTCAAGAACGATAACATTACCCGAGGTCACATTTGTCTGCAAGTTGACAGTGCTCGTTCCAGAAGCCAGCAAACCTGGGCCTAATAATAGAGCAACCAATACCGCTGCGACTAACACGAAGAAGGCCGCAACCCCTGCAACAAGCCCTGGTTTCATAAAGGTTCCTCCAAATATCTAGTCTTCGTACTTTAGGGTAAAAGAACAAGCGAGGTTCTCGGGGTGGTTAGCCCCCTGAGGAAGGTGTTGGGAATATCCCTACTTTTTCCTTTTCCCAAAACACACTAAAGAATAGAGATCCATTACTCAGCTATAGACATATCAAAAAAGATATGCTATATAATAATACATCAGTATAAAAAAAGCTAGCTTTTGCTGAGCATGTTCTCTTTTCCCGATTTGACAGAAGAGGGATGATATGTTAAGGCCTCTCAGTGTAGAGAAACCACTACCACCATCGCGAAATCACACCCAAGCTCTCACCTGATCACAACTTGTTTTTCACGCGTCTGTGCTATACTTCGACAGGATTTGAATGTGAGGCAACAGACACAGAACACTGGAAAGGACTCTTCGCGGTAGGTGCGAGGGCGACCGCCTGCTCCTTTGGGCGAAAGGGGCGCACAACGCTGATGTGCCAGCTGAACCGCCAGGCGGCATAAGGCTAGCGGATGTAAACTCTCGATCAACAAGTAATCTCAATAACCGTAGAAAGCGTATTCTCAGTCAAGAGACTATATCCATAAAATGATGCAAAGGGGTAGGCGCGTTAAGTCATTCAGGGTAATTGTATAATTAATTGTATTTCTATTTTATGTTTTTTCTTGCAGTTTTGTGTTACATGTGTTAATGTATATGCGTCTATTAAAAACCCATGCAGGGATTGTGGGTTTGATTGTTTCCCCAGTAGTATTTTCTCAAGGATGGTCCTCATATGAAAAATCCGTTGAGTTACTATACATTGCTCGCTAAGCGCTGGGCATGGGTGGTAATATTAGGAATTGTCATTTGCAGCGGAGCAACCTATATCGTCAGTAAGCTCGAACATCCTGTCTATCAAGCTTCTGCAACTCTCGTGGTCAGTCTGTCGACATCCCCGCCGACCAGTGGTGATACCCTCGCAAGTCTGCAAGCCGTACCAACCTACGCTCAGTTACTTACGAGCCCCACTGTGCTTGGCCCCGTTGCAGCCAGGCACCGGGGACTGACAATCCAGCAACTCAATGCGATGATCATGGTGAAGACTCAACCGAATTCACTACTCATTGAACTCGATGTCGAGAATAGCGATCCACAGCTGGCGATGCAACTCGCAAACGAAGTTAGTCTGAGGTTTGCGCAATTCTCAAACGCACAACTCCCAGCTACTATACAAATCCTGCCTGCGCAGGAACCTAGAGTGCCTATCGGCCCCAAGGTGCTACAGAATACAGGTATCGGTGCATTGGTTGGCCTGGGTCTTGCTTTGGCGCTTATCTTTCTTTTTGAATGGATCGAGGATCGTCTGGCAAATCCCGAAGAAGTGCAAGAGCTTCTGGGTACGGAGATACTGGCGCTTATCCCTCAACTGTCACGTAAACAGCTCGCCAAGAAAGCAGAGACAATACCTGCTTTTGCAGAGGGATGCCGTATGCTAGCCACCAGTCTGAATATGACACAGAAGGTCAGGCCTTTCAAGCTGTTGATGGTCACAAGCGCCCTGGCTGGTGAAGGTAAAAGCACCGTTGCCACGAATCTTGCTTCCTTTCTGGCTATGGGGGGACAACGTGTGCTTTTGGTAGATGCCAACCTGGGCAGTCCAACACTGACCCGATATTTTCATTTCGACAACCAGCCAGGACTTGCAAACACATTTATGGTAACCTGGTCAGAGCTTGAAGAAAAACTGTATGGCCAACCGACCGATATTCCGAATTTGCATGTACTGGCAGCAGGAGTACTTACCTCTAGCTCCACAGGCTTGCTACAGCCCCCGTGGGTTAACCACCTCTTTGAGCATTTTACAAATGCTCCATTTGACTATGTCATCTTGGATACGCCTCCGTTGCTTCCTGTAGCTGACACACAGGTTTGGGCTTCGTATGCCCAGGCGATAGTGGTCGTTGTTGACGCAAGTAAAACGCCGCGCAAGGTGTTGGTACGTATGAAGCGCGCTTTAAATAGAACGGGCTCTATGAAAGCAGGGGCTGTCATTAACAAAAGTCGCTGGACAGATCGCGATGAACTTCGTGGGTATGTGAACGGTGGCCAGCAAAAGCGAGCAGATATTGCTACAGTTATGACGATACCTCATAGAGCGATACCTATGGTTAAGCCTCCTGATACCCCCCCTCTAAACGGATCGGTGGAGGATCCAGATATTTCCCTTATCGTGCCCCGCCAACTACGGATTAAAGATGATCAATTGTGATCCTGTAATTTCTTTATGGAACTATAAATTGCAACAGCGAAGAAGGAGCAACTAATGGAGCGCCCATTACAAGAGAAAATTGCCACAAGATCCTTGCGTGCCGGGGTTATCGGTCTCGGCTATGTGGGGTTACCACTCGCGATCACGTTCGCAGAGGCAGGCTTCCACGTCACAGGCATTGACGTAGACCAGCAAAAAGTTGATGCGGCCAATCGCGGTGAGAGTTATATTCCTGATATTTCGAGCAGTACGTTACAGACACTTCTCGATAGAAAACGCATTGATTTTACCAGTGACTACGCTGTATTGAAGGAAATCGATGCGGTCAGTATCTGTGTCCCCACTCCTTTGCGCAAGACACGCGATCCAGATATTTCCTACATTATCTCAGTCACACAGCAGGTACGAGCGCACCTGCATCATGGACAACTCATTGTACTAGAAAGTACGACATACCCCGGTACAACCGATGAAGTCCTGCTGCCAGAATTGGAATCGACAGGTCTGAATGTGGGTGTTGATTTCTTCCTGGCCTTTTCGCCTGAGCGCATCGATCCGGGCAATCGCGACTTCGATACACACAATACACCCAAAATCGTTGGGGGCATCACACCTGCCTGTACAGAACTGGCACAGGCATTTTATGGAGCAGCCATCGAGAAGGTCGTGGCAGTCTCCTCTACACGTGTCGCGGAAATGGTTAAGCTGCTAGAGAACACATTCCGCGCCGTCAACATCGGCCTGGTAAACGAAATCGCCATAATTTGTGAAAAACTTTCCATCGATGTATGGGAAGTCATTGATGCAGCAGCGACCAAACCCTTTGGCTTCATGCGCTTCTTGCCTGGTCCCGGGCTCGGTGGGCACTGCATTCCCGTAGATCCGCACTATCTTTCCTGGAAACTCAAAACGCTTGATTACACTGCTCGCTTTATCGAACTGGCTGCAGAGATCAACGGTAGTATGCCGCACTACGTTGTGAATAAGATCGGCGAGGCACTCAATGAGCAGCAGCGTAGCTTTAATGGTTCGACCGTACTTGTTTTGGGGGTCGCTTACAAACGCAATGTGGGTGATGTACGTGAATCGCCTGCGCTCGATATTATTTCGCAGTTGTTAGCTCGCAAGGCGATAGTACTCTACAACGACGAGTATATACCATCCCTGACACTTCACAGTGTAACACTGTACTCACAGCCTGTCAGTACCGGCCTGCTGGAAGCTGCGGACTGTGTGGTCATCGTCACAGACCATAGCTATTACGATGTTCTTTGGATTATACGCAAAGCACACTGTATCGTGGATACTCGTAACATGACACAAGGCCACAACGATGAAAAAATCTTTCGGCTTTAAATTATCAAAAGGTTTATAAAAATGTCTCGCTCTATTGAGCCTTTAAATACTACTGGTTCACACGTGGCAACTAGGCCCCTTAAATCTGTCCATAAACAGATTTTTCGGGCCTTGCTGATCCTTTCGTCCGCGGCTCTCGTGGTCCGCGTTTTCGGCATGCTCAATCAGATAGTCGCCTCTGGACGCTTCGGGGCAGGGGCAAAAATGGATGCATACTTTGTCGCCTCCACGCTGCCTCTCCTGACGGCTCAGCTAGCAAGCAGCGCTGTTGAGTCTTCTGTCATTCCGGTCTATGTACGAGTACGCACGCAAGGAAAAGAGCGAGCTTCCATACTCTTCAGTACATCCCTGAATCTCTTACTTATAAGTGCAGCACTGCTCACAGGAGTAATGTTAGTCTTTCGTTATCAGATAATCCACCTTTCGGCCCCGGCATTGGATCCATTCCGTACAGGATTCGCCGTAAGCTTGACCCCATTTATCTTTCCAGTAGTTCTGTTAATGATAGTGATAACCTTCCTTGAAAGTATTCTCAACGCAGAAGGTCAGTTTGGTTGGCCTGCCTATGCTGGATTATTGGTGCCACTTACTACTACTGTGTTCATACTCACAGCAGGCAGTTCGTATGGCATCCTCGTACTCTGTATAGGTATGCTGGTAGGCCTATGTTTGCAACTTTGCATGGTTATCGTACGCGCATGGCGTGCACGGCTCGTCTATCGGCCTATTCTGGACTTGCGCAACCCAGATATTGGTGCGATTTTGGTAGCAATGTCGCCATCGCTTTTTAGTATCTTAATCAGCCAGGCAAGTCCCTTAGTTGATCAGATATTTGCTTCATCCCTCTCGGGAGGCAGTATCTCCGCGCTCAACTATTCACTCAAGCTTATCAGCGTTTTTTCTGGCGTTATTTTTGTTGCCACCGGCCGTGCAGCCCTACCCTATCTCTCACATCAAGCTTCCATAAATGATATGAAAGCCTTCAAGGAAACGCTGCGTCTGTACTTGTGGATCTTAGGCATTGGCATAACGGTGCTGTCTGCACTCATGCTTATCCTGGCTCATCCACTGGTACGAATCATTTTTCAGCATGGAGCTTTTACTGCTGATGACACGAACCGTACCGCAAGCGCACTCATTGGCTTCTTAATCGGCCTGACGCCCATGGCATTAGGCTTTAACTTAGCAAGGGCATTTATCGCTCTTCGCAAGAAGCAGTTACTTCTGTATACCACTGTCTTCAGCGTGATCGCCAACGCCATCTTTGACTATATCTTTGCTCACTTTTGGCAGAGTACTGGCATCGCTCTGTCTACCTCAGCAGTATATTTTGGCACTATGTTCATCCTGCTCTTCATGCTACGTCGCACCATCGGTAAGCTCGAGCTTTTCAAACCCCCGCCTGAGATACTGGCAGTGATACGGGAGTTGGGCAGGAGTTCTTACCTGAGACCGGTCACCTGGAAGGAAGAACTTCTCTCCTTGTTCAGTTTCCTCCGTAGTCTGCGTCAGCATATCATACGCGTCGGCATTATGTTAGTGGTCTTTGCAGTTGGGGTTGTTGGCGTCTTACAGAATTCTCTTTATACACTGCGCGCCGCCTTTGGATCGATCATCGTGCTGGCTTTTTTGCGCTATCCGTATGTGCTGCTGATCGCCTGGGTGACGATAGGCGTCTTCATTGGCTCGAGGCTTCCGCTCTTCAATGGCAACAACCTCGATACGGGCCTGATAGTACCAACGTTGCTCCTGGCAGTCACTAGGCCAATCAAGCCAACTTTTAAGCGCATGCCTGCGCTCGCTTACCTACTTGTCTACCTCCTATGGGTGCTGGCTAGCATCGGAATATCCCCTCTTAGCGTTGGAGCGTTCCTGACGTCATGGACTATTTTCCTGTCTTATGTGGCAATTGGAGTGTTGACGATAAATGTGATCACCACGCGGCAGCGGTTGATAAGACTCATCGACGCCATCTTGCTAGTATCTGCGTTTGTTTCGCTCTATGGTATCTATGGTTACATCACCAAGCAAAACGGAATACTGGATACCACAGCATCGCTCTTCCGTATTAGCTCAATTTTCGATGTGGCGCCAACGCTAGCATTATTTCTCTCCGTAGTAGTTCCACTTGCTTTCTACCGCACTCTCCTACTGCGAGGCTTCAAGCGCGTCGGTGGTTTGCTCCTGCTCTTTGTTATTCTGGTAGCGCTCGGACTGACCTTCTCCCGTGGTGCCTATATCAGCGTTCCATTGGGTATCATTATCATGACTTTCTGTCTGCCCTCACGGGGGATGAAGTTCGGCCTACTCAGGGGCATCGTGGTATTGGCTGTTCTTATCGTCCTACTGCAGACAGTGGGCAATGTTCCTATTCTGGATCGTTTCTTCAGCCAGGACATTTCGACGCTCAATGGACGTACTTACATCTGGCAGGTACTGTTCAACCATTTTGACCCAACATCACTGCTGGGCAACGGGCTCCAAGCTTCCGACGCACTGTTGGTTCAACTGCAATCGCCTATCTATGGCCATGGGGTGATCGGAACAGCAGCACATGAGCTCTTCCTGGGAACCCTATATGACCAGGGTATCATTGGATTGATCTTGCTTATATGCGTATTTATCTCGCTGGCTGTCAGTTTGATAGGAAAAATGCGAAAAGCCCGTGGTGACCATCGCATGGTATTCGCGATGGCACTAGCAGCCTTTGTCAGCGTGCTCGTGCAGTCTCTTGAGTCCAACGACTTCTGGGTCCAAGCAGTCGGAATCTATGCCTGGATCGTAATGGCACTACCATTCGCACTCTGTTGGACCGCGCCGCAACAACCATCTGATGTCTCTGAAGAAGTTCTCGGCGAGGTCGCAGAGCCGCGAATAAGCGCAATACCACAAACAGAACATGAACAAATTTCTAAAGTGTAAAGCGAGGCCTCATCATTTTCGCGTTTCTAGAACGAAACGCGAGACAACTGAGCAAGGAGTGACTTTGTGGAAGATCGTATTCGCATATGTTTCATCGCTTTTCTGTTCTGGCCCGATGTCGGTGGAGCACAGGTGAGAACGGAGAAACAAGCGCGTCAGCTTCAGATGCTTGGACACGATGTGACTGTTGTCACATTCCGGCATTATAGCCAATGGAAACGAAAAGAAATGCTTGATGGTCTCCCAGTTGTACGTGTGGGTGGAATATACAGGCATAATGGACGGCTAAACATTGGTAGATTGGGATATCTGCCCAACATCATCATGATGGTCCTGAAGCTCTGGCAGTTGCGTCACTCCTATGACGTGATTCATGCTTTCCAGTTGTCCCTGCCTGCTGCACTCATCGGTCAGCTCACACATAAACCAGTCGTTCTGAGCATCCAGAGTACGGGGCCAGACGAAGCACAACGTATGCAGCTTGATGAACGTGGAGCCGCGCTGATGGCCGACACCTTGACCGAAACGTCCTTCCTGAAAGTCGATTTGAAAGACTGGGAGGCAAGTGCAGGTGATATCGGCCATCTTCCCCAATTGCCATTGGGCAAGGCAATGCTGGACTTTCTGCGCAAATCGAATGCATTCTACCAGATTCTCAGCACCCGCAGTTACTCCTATCTCACCTCGCACAGATTCCGCGCCGAGCAGATTGTACATATTCCGGGTAGTGTCGATACGGAGAAGTTCCAACCGGCGCCAGAAAGACGTCCTGATCCGGCGAGACCGGAGCGCGATATCATCTGTGTAGCACGGTTGGATTACGCCAAAGGAGTCGATGTACTGTTGCATGCGTGGGGAAGGATGCTACGTGAACCCTCTGAATGGCGTGCGCATCTGAAACCCAGGCTACGCCTGGTTGGCGAAGGTGTGTGCAGAGCGCAGATGGAGCGTATTGTTGCCGGGCTAGGTATCCAGGACAGCGTGGAGTTTCTGGGACTGCGAACAGATGTCATTCAACTTCTCCAGCAATCGTGGGGTTTTGTGTTGCCCTCGCGCTGGGAGGGCATGTCTAACGCTTTATTAGAGGCTATGGCTTGTAGCCTACCTTGTGTGGCTACACGCGTGAGCGGAAGTGAGGACATCATTTCTGATGGCGTTAACGGCTTACTGGTGAACCCGGAACAACCTGCTGAGATGGCCCAGGCATTGCGCCGCCTCATAGAAGATACCGAGCTTGCGCAGCGATGCGGCCAAGAGGGACGCACATCAGTGGTCCGTGATTATCAATTGATTTGCGTTGTCAAGCAGTGCCTGGAACTTTATCGCTGCCTGCTCACAAGAGGCAAAAACAGAAATCTTGCGTTAGCAATGAGGAGAGAGAAGTGAGCAATCCACGTATTTATATCGCAATTCCAACCTTTCATCCATTGGTTGGCGGAGCTGAAACACAGACCTTGGCACAGGCCCGAAACTTATGTGAGAAGGGGTATGCGGCAACCGTCATTACATTCCGCCACAACAAGATGTGGTTACCAGGTGAAGTGATCCAAGGAGTGCCAGTTATTCGTGTAGCTGGCGCTTTACTGGGAGGCCGGGAGAAACTACCAAGGCTAATTCAGCGGCTGTTGTACTTATTAGCCCTGCTGGTCATGAGCTGGACATTATGGCACCAGCGCCGGTGCTACGATGTGCTGCACGTTTGTCAGCTCAACTTGCTGACGTTGCCTGTAGCAATAGTATGCTGGTTGACAGGCAAACCAATGCTCATTGTAATAGTTAGTGCAGCAGGATCGGGCTTGGGTGAGGTAACAAAGTCGCACGGCAAAGCCTCACTTATTGCCGGGCCGCTTGATGCTACCGCATCGTGGCTGCAAGTCGGTCAGCAGGCCCTGGTCGGCGGCGATTTAGAGGCATTGGAGAGCTTTGGGAGGCCCGTGGTACGACTTGTTCGCTTTCTGCTACATAAGTCATATACCCCGATAGTCATACTTAGTTCGCGCATGAGGGGCTACCTTGCAGCACATGACTTTGACCTGCCTGACGTACAACTCATTCCCAACGGAGTAGACATCACCCGTTTTAACCCTGTTCATGCAGATACTTCTATCGATGGGCGAGAGCAGGTCGTCGTGTGTGTCTCTAAATTGCGCTACGAAAAGGGCATTGATGTGCTACTGCAAGCATGGCGGTTGGTGTATCAGCAGGCCCCGCAGGCCCGGCTGATCATTGTGGGCAGTGGTTATCTCCAAACCCAACTCGAATGTATGGCCAAGGAACTCGGTATTGCGAATAGTATCGAATTTACGGGTCTACAGTGTGACATACCGGCCCAACTCCACCGAGGCAGTTTAGCAGTCCTTCCTTCCCGATGGGAGGGGATGCCCAATGCTCTCCTGGAGGCGATGGCGTGCGGCTTACCCTGCGTGGCAACACAGGTTAGTGGAAGCGAGGATATTATTCAGCATGGAGTCAATGGCCTGCTTGTGGAGTCTGAAGATTATCAGGGCATGGCCCAGGCACTCCTTACCCTTCTGCGTGATCCGGTGTTGACCCGCAAGTATGGTCTGGCTGCCCGCGAAACGATCGAAAGGCACTACTCATTTGAACAAGTTATGGATAAGTACATAGAACTCTATCACAGAATTACAGTTGGCCGATGGCAGGTCGCAGGGGATACGCCAACCTCTAAAACTTACCATCTGCCGTCTTAGTAGTATTCCTTCTATGCTGTAGAAGCACGGAGTACTGTTCGCCACGAAAGGATGGAAGAAATGTGTGGAATAGCGGGATTTATTGATGCAGAGCGTAGCCGGGAGAATGCGGAGCAGCTTATCGATCGGATGTGTCAGGTCATTCGCCACCGCGGACCAGACGACCAGGGAGCCTGGGTAGGTGATGGCGTTGCCTTAGGCATACGCCGTCTCTCAATCATTGACCTGGCTGGCGGTCACCAGCCGATTTTTAACGAAGATCAGAGCATTCTCGTCGTCTTGAACGGGGAAATCTATAACTACCGTGAACTGCAAAAAGAGCTCCGGGAGCGTGGCCATCACTTCCGCACGAATAGTGACACCGAGACCATCGTTCACGCCTACGAAGAGTACGGTGATGAATGTGTCAAGCACCTGCGCGGGATGTTCACCTTCGCCCTCTGGGATAGGAAACGCCAGCGCTTGCTGGCTGCCTGTGATCGCTTTGGCAAAAAACCCCTGAATTACTACTGGGATGGGCAGAGACTGATCTTCGGCTCGGAGATCAAATCCATCCTGGAGGCTGGCATCCCGCGCGAAGTGAATCAAATCGCCCTCGACGAATACCTGGTATACCAGTGTGTTCCTGCACCAAATACCCTCTTCACGGGGGTGATGAAACTGCCTCCTGCCCATATCCTGGTGTACGAAAATGGGCAGATCAGCACGAAGGGTTACTGGAAACTCCCCTTCAGGCCAACCTGCCAGGACGATGAAGCAACGGCCATCGAGCGGATACGGGCGCTCCTGAAAGAGGCGGTGGAAGTTCGTTTGATGAGCGAGGTTCCCTTAGGGGCATTTCTCAGTGGAGGGATCGATTCGAGTTTAGTGGTCGGACTGATGAGTTCGATGATGTCTCAACCGGTCAAAACTTTCTCCATTGGCTTCGAGGAAGATGATTTTAGTGAGCTTCCCTACGCCCGGCAGGTCGCGAAGCATTTCGGTACCGATCACCACGAGTTTTTTGTCCGACCAGAACTTATTTCAGTGCTACCACAATTGGTCTGGGCCTATGACGAACCCTTCTCGGATGCTTCGATGCTCCCCACGTACTATGTCTCCAAGCTGGCGCGGGAACACGTCACCGTCGTCCTTACCGGAGATGGGGGTGACGAAATCTTTGGCGGCTATCCGCCCTATAGGCGTGAATGGTTAATCAGCCGCATTCCTCCCATTCTCCGCTCCTTGCTGGGATTTGGCAGCAGGTTTATGCCTGATGGCATGCGTGGTAAAAACCGTCTCGGTAGCTTGACTCGTGATCTTCCCACTCGTGCCGTGCAGTCCAGTATGCTCTTCGCCGCTAACACGCGTTCCTCGATGTATAGTCCAGAATACTTCGCTCAGATAGGTGACCATAATCCATACGAACGGCTTATGAGTGAATTCCGAGCAGTATCAGATCTCGATGTAACGGCACAATTGCAGTACGTTGATGTGCGGGCATATCTCGCCAATGATATTCTGGTCAAGGTCGATAAGGCCAGCATGTTCAACTCCCTGGAGACACGCGCTCCCTTGCTCGACCAATACCTGGTTGAATATGTTGCATCCCTGCCCGCAACCATGCGTATGCGCCATGGTGTATTGAAGTACCTGCTGAGAAAGGTCGCTGCAGATTTGTTGCCTGCCGAAATTTTGACTCGAGGCAAACAGGGCTTTGGGGTACCCATCAAGCACTGGTTCCGTGGTGATCTGAACGGGTATGCCTATGAACTGCTCCTTTCGCCACGGGCGCAACAACGTGGCATCTTTAATCCAGAGTTCGTTCGCAACCTGCTACAAGCACATGCCAGGACAACACTGGTGAACCACAGCAGGGCAATCTGGACCTTACTTTGTCTGGAGCTCTGGTTCCAGATCTATATGGATGAGCCATCCATTTCTCTTGAGAAGAGTACGCAAACATCCATAACACGTAACCGCTAGTGGAAGGAGAAAAGCCGATGTGTGGGATTTGTGGTGTGTACAATGTCCGGAGCGGGGAACCGGTCTCGCAAGAGCTAGTTGAGCAGATGACTCGCCTGATCGCTCACCGGGGACCGGATGATAGCGGTGTATATCTTGATGGGAAGGTAGGCTTGGGTGTGGTACGCCTGAGTATCATAGACCTGAGTGGTGGACATCAACCAATGTCTAACGAAACTGGCGACATCTGGATCGTCTTTAATGGCGAGATCTGGAACTATAAGACCCTGCGCAAAGAATTGATCGAGAAAGGTCACCACTTCCGCACAAACAGTGATACCGAGACCATTATCCACGCATATGAAGAATACGGCGTGGACTGCATTGCACGTCTCCACGGGATGTTCGGCCTTGCCATCTGGGATAGCCCTCGTGGACGTCTCTTACTGGCCCGCGACCGCGTTGGCAAGAAGCCCCTCTATTATACCCGTGTCGATGGCAATTTAATCTTCGCCTCTGAAATCAAGGCATTGCTGTGCCATCCTCAAGTCAAGAGAGAAGCCGATGTTCAAGCACTCGCCGATTTTCTCAGCGTCCGCTACGTCCCTGCCCCAGCAACACTCTTTGCGAATATCTATAAGGTGCTCCCTGGTCACTGGCTGCTCTGTGAAAACGGCACACTACACGAAGAATGCTACTGGGATTTCACCTTCGGCAAGACTGAGCGCCTTCCTGTCGAAGAGTATATCCGGGGTATACGTCAGCACATCGATCAGGCCGTCGAAGAACGGTTGATGGCTGATGTGCCACTAGGGGCAATGCTCAGTGGTGGAGTGGACTCCAGTATTATCACCGGGACTATGAGCCAATTGATGACGGAACCGGTCAAAACGTTCTCAGTTGGCTTCGATGTGCCAGAATCCCAGTATAATGAATTACCGTATGCTCGTCTCGTCTCGCAACACTTTGGCACTGAGCACCACGAATTGGTCCTGAAGTGCTCAGATCTGACGGACTATTGGCCACTCCTTACCTGGCATCGCGATGAACCGGTGAGCGAACCATCTGATCTGGGGGTCTACCTGATCTCTAAATTAGCTCGTCAGCATGTGAAGGTAGTGCTCTCTGGCGAGGGAGGAGATGAACTCTTCGCAGGCTATCCCAAATACCTTGTTGATTGGCTGGCTAGGTACTACCACCTGCTTCCCGCTCCAATCCGCAATCAGGTGATTACACCCCTGCTTGATCGTCTGCCCTACGGCATGCGCAAAGTCAAGATGGCTGCTCGCGCCTTGTCGCAACCCACCCTGGAACGCTGGATGAACTGGTTTGGTGTCTTTAATGGGCAGTTGAAAAATCATCTGCTCTCTGAGAGCACCAGGGCCAGTATTGATATGGACTCCAGCCGTGCCTTCTTGCGCTGGCTAGAAGGCAATCCACAACGCGACGACCTCTCCTCGATGCTCTACCTGGACACCAAGATCTGGCTCCCTGACAATTTGCTGATGAAGGGCGACAAAATGACTATGGCTGCTTCACTCGAGGCACGCATTCCCCTTCTTGACTACAAACTGATCGAGTACGCAGCCAGTATTCCTTCGGACATCAAGGTAAAGCGGTTTCAAGCTAAATATCTGCTCAAACGTGCCTATGCGGACTTTCTCCCTGGGCCCATCCTGACTCGCAAGAAGATCGGATTTAACGTCCCGATCGGCACCTGGTTCCGTGAGGGACAACGTAACCTCATCTCACAACTCCTCCTCTCGGAGCAGGCTCGCAGTCGGGGCTTCCTCAACGATGCATTTGTAGCGCGTATATTGCGCGATCACCTGGACGGCCGAACGCAATATGCAAACCAATTATTCATCCTGGCCAGCCTGGAACTCTGGTTCCGCATCTTTATCGATAATTCGCGTCTGGAATGTCCTCAAGCATCTTTAGCAGATCTATTGGGAGATAAGTCGATAGTTCCTAGCCTATTATAGTGAGGTACTTGTACGGAGAAAGATTAGGTATCTGCTATGTCTTTTACAAGCTTGAAGCAACAAACTATAAAGAAACCATTTCATGTTTTAGTAGTAACAGGAGCCTATCCAACGGAACAGCTTCCACACTCGGGTACATTCATCAAGAGCCAGGTTGATTCGCTCATTGCGGCCGGTCTTGAAATAGAGGTTATCCACCCAAAACCCAGACCAGTACTACTCCGTTATGCTGCAGCAGCCATGCAGGTTTTTCTTAAGACGCTGACGGGGCATTTCGATGTTGTGCATGGACATTATGGACAATGGTGTCTAATTGCACGTATGCAATGGACAACACCCGTGGTGGCTTCCTTTTTAGGAGATGATCTGCTAGGTACGGTGAGCGCTAATGGGAGCTATAGCAATATAAGTAGACTAATTGTACGTATCAGTCGCTGGCTCTGTCACCGGGTTGACGCTGCGATTGTCAAATCTGAGGGGATGCAAAAGGCTGCGTCGGGAGGCAACACCTTTGTCATTCCCAATGGGGTAGATATTGAGTTATTTCACCCTATTCCACGTGCGGAGGCTCGCGCTGCACTAGGATGGGATCTGGATCGCTGCTATGTTCTTTTTGGCAATGACCCCAAAATACCTGTGAAAAATTTTCCACTGGCGCAGGCTGCCATCGAACGACTGCGTAGTAGAGGAGTTTCTGCTGAACTGGTGGTTGCCAACGGTTTGCCACAAGCAAAACTCGTGCAGTACATCAACGCCAGCAACGCGCTCATCCTCTCATCGATTGCCGAAGGGTCGCCTAATGTTGTTAAGGAGACAATGGCTTGTAATGTGCCGGTCGTCTCCACTGATGTCGGTGACGTAGCACAAGTCATTGGTCGCACTGAGGGTTGTAGTGTATGTCCCCAAGATCCCGCTGCCTTAGCAGCGGCACTCGAACAGGCGCTGCGACATACAGCACCGACAACCGGCAGAACCGACATTATGCACCTGGAACGCTCAGTCGTAGCGAAGCAGGTTATAACAGTCTACGAACAGGTGATCAGTAAAAAGGCAAGAGGGGAAAGAGAACCTTCTTTACAGTACTTATAATCAACATCCCGGCGACTTTTTCTGAGAGCCGCCTTCTAAGCAAGTGTATCATCCAGTAGTGCGAATAAAAGGATTTTGTCTGATTAGACATTAGAGAAGGTCAGCGCCCATGACCACAACCGGTAAAATACTGATGGTAGTAGAAAATCTTTCAGTACCTGCGGATCCTCGCGTCTGGATTGAAGCCACTACGCTACGTGATCGTGGGTTCCAGGTGAGTATTATTTGCCCTAAGGGGTCCTCTCGACATCGAGAATCATACATCTGTATTGACAATATTCATATTTATCGCTACCAATTACCCAGGGTCGCTAACAAATACACTTCCTACATCGCCGAATACGCTGCCGCTATAATCAAGACATTCTGGTTGAGCTTTACCGTCTTGATTCGTCATGGCTTCGATATAATTCATGCTGCCAATCCCCCCGACCTGTTCTTTATTATTGGATTCTTCTATCGACTCCTTGGGAAAAAATTCGTTTTTGACCAGCATGACCTTGCCCCAGAAATGTTCCAGGTGAAATTCAAGGGCCGCATGAAGTTACTTTACAGGCTTCTGCTCTTTTTAGAACGGTGTAGCTACCAAACAGCTGATCTGATTATCGTAACCAACTCATCGCAGAGACGGATGGCTATCGAACGGGGTGGCCGCCCAGCTGAAAAGGTATTTGTAGTACGCAATGGGCCTGATTTGGAGCACCTGAAGTTGGTCACGCCTGAGTCTGAGCTGAAAGGAGGACGGTCTTATCTGTTGGCTTATGTAGGTGTAATGAGCCTTCAAGATGGTGTTGAGTACGCTCTCTATGCGCTCCATGACCTTGTTTACAAACGAGGCCGCCGGGATATATCGCTGGTTCTCATGGGAGACGGTGATCAAGTTCCTACACTGCATGCACTGACCCATGAACTACAACTAGATGAGTATGTCAACTTCACCGGTTGGGTGTCAAGGGGAGACATCGTACGTTATCTGACCGTGGCAGATGTGGGGCTCTCGCCCGACCCACAAAACGGATTGAATGAATACTCCACAATGATCAAAACAATGGAGTATATGGCGATGAGGAAGCCTGTTGTGGCTTTTGATCTGACTGAGACACGCTTTTCAGCACACGATGCAGCTCTCTACGCCACGCCAAATCTTGTAGAAGACTTCGCGAACAAAGTTGAAATCTTACTCGATAACGAGGAACTCCGCCTCTCAATGGGGACAGTTGGGCGCAAACGTATCGAAGAGGAGCTAAGTTGGGATCATTCGAAAGAGCATCTCTTGCTAGCTTATGAGGTGCTCTTCTCCAAGAGTTCCGACCTAGCGAAGCTATCGGTTCCTGTTGAGATTGAATAAAAAACCAGAGAGGTCTCCATGGAAGAACTAACGATTAATCTTCAGCCGATTGTTAAACATCAGTTGCTGGTTGATAAGTTATTGAACGATCGTCGGATATATTGTAGTCAAAACTTAGAAAGAGATAGATATTGCTCCAGATGTCAGCAAGGTGATGTATCTTTGGTTGATCGGGGGAGGGAGTACTCGACGGCTGATTAGTAGAGTGAGCACTAGACGTGGATGTGGGTTCGATAAAATCATGACCCGTTCCCGATGCAATAAGCGTCTATATACAAGGAAATGTGAACATATGATTGGCACAGTCACTTTATCAGAGTATGGCATAGTTGCTCAATAGAGAGTAGGAGGTTGCAGGTGGCAACAGCACACTATCTCGTCACCGGGGGGGGCCGGTTTCATTGGTTCGCACATTGCCGAGGCACTGCTCGACAGAGGGGAGTCTGTACGCGTATTCGATAACCTTGCCACAGGCAGGGAAATCAACCTGGCTGCACTTAAAGGACGTGCCCACTTCATTCGGGGCGACCTGCGCGATCACGCTAGCGTGAGGGCTGCCATGCAGGGCGTCGAGGTGGTATTTCACCAGGGTGCATTGGCTTCGGTCCCAAGATCTATTGTGGACCCGATTGGGTCACTGGAGACGAATATCAACGGCACGCAGAACGTGCTACTTGCGGCAGGGGATACCGGCGTACGGCGCGTGGTCTACGCTAGTTCCTCATCGGTTTACGGCAATACGCCGACGTTGCCCAAGCGTGAAAATATGCCAACCCATCCGATGTCGCCTTACGCCGTTCAAAAACTTACGGGAGAGTTGTTATGCGGGGTCTTTACACGCATTTATGGGCTTGAAACCGTAGCGTTGCGCTACTTTAATGTCTTCGGTCCACGGCAAGACCCTGCCTCGGAGTATGCGGCCGTGATCCCCCGTTTCTTGACTGCACTTATCGAGAAACGGCGTCCCATTGTCTTTGGTGACGGTGAGCAAACACGCGATTTTACCTATATCGCTAATGTCGTGCAAGCAAATCTGCTAGCGGCTTCATCACCTGATGCCGTGGGTTACGCCCTCAATATCGGTTGTGGTGAGCAGGTCTCCCTCAATACGGTGTTACGCCTGGCGGGGGAACTTCTGGATGTAATCGTTGATGCTGACTACCGGGAACCGCGCCCTGGTGATGTACGCGACAGCTGCGCCGATATCAGCCTTGCCCGGCGCCTCTTAGGTTACAAGCCGAGCGTCAGTTTTCATGAGGGACTGGCACGCACCCTGGATGCATTACGCAGTAGCAGTGCCTGAACTGCCCAAACAGACAGCTGCTAGCGCAACAAAAGAGTAGCCTGGGAAGATTGGAAGAGTTTAGATTTTAAACGTCACAAGTTATATCATTCTTCGAAAGTAATTGTGGCAAATTTTAAACGATTGTTAAAAAACGATTAGAATTGTTAAAAGATGATTAAAATTGATATTGACATCTGTCTATGAAGATGTTATTCTATACAAGAGCTAAAAATGCTGAGGGGGGCATTTTAGCCGAGCAAAATTTTCAAGCCGGACAAAGTGGTGCATCAGCACCACCTTGTCTTGCAGCACCTAAGTTAGTGTTACTAGCAACAATCAAAGGAGCCCACCCATGGTTGTTCAGTCACCACCTGCGCGCGGGATCAGTTTTGACCCTGCCTATCTGCGAGCGAAACGTGCTCTAGACATAGCGTTTACACTTCTCATGCTACCTATCCTGGGCATCACCTGTGCCATCGTAGCAGTGGCGATCTGCTTGGATTCAAAAGGCCCCATCCTTTACCGGCCGAAACGTATCGGACAAAACGGTCTTGCATTCGAGATGCTTAAGTTTCGCTCTATGTACGTAAATAGCTGTGAGGGAGTCCATCGCGAAGCGATTAAGAAGTATATGGATGGTGAGAAGCTAAATAGTGATACAAGAACTGATTTAGCTTATAAACAGGTCAACGACTCTCGTGTCACCCGCATTGGCCGGTTTATTCGGAAGACCAGCCTCGATGAGCTCCCTCAATTCTGCAATGTTCTACGCGGCGAGATGTCGCTGGTTGGTCCGCGACCACCACTCCCCTACGAAGTCGAATTGTACAGCTCACATGACTGGCTCCGTCTTTCTGAAAAACCGGGATTGACAGGCTTCTGGCAGATTTATGGTCGTAGCCGAGTGACTTTTCAAGAAATGGTCGAGATGGATATTGCTTATCTTGAGCACCACTCTCTTTGGGAAGACCTCAAGCTCATGGCCCTTACGCTTCCTGTGATGATAAAGGCGAAAGGAGGAGCATAAAAGGGGGGCGACCTGGTTTTCCCTCCCTGTTATCGATTAATACCTGCTGTTGACTTAGTATTTCTGTGGGCATGAAAGCAAGCTACCAGGCAGACTGATAGGATGGAGTGAAAAAAGTAGATCATGCATATGTAGAGCGTCAACGTTACTGTCACCGGCAAGCACCTGTAGGTAGTAAATGTAGTTGTTGTAACAAAACGCATCCTGAAATTTGAAAACTCGAGTGAAGCATTTATAGTGGAAGGAAACCATAATGCAGATAGACCTGAGTTTTGGCGTCATTGGTTGGGGATACTGGGGCCCCAAGATAGCTCGGAACCTGGATAGCTTGCCGCAAGCAAAGGTGACTATGGTAGCAGACCTGGATGCTCGTCGCTTAGCACCTTTGTCAATGAAGCACTCGGGAATCCAAACGACGACACAAATCGAGGATGTGTTCCGTTCGGAAGTCGATGGAGTGGTTATTGCAACCCCTGTACGGACACACTATCAACTCGCGAAACAAGCCTTATTACAAGGTAAACATGTGCTCGTCGAAAAGCCTCTCACCGCCAACGTTGCAGAGGCGGAAGAACTGGTTGCCCTGGCACAGGAGCAGCGACGCATTCTAATGGTGGGACATACATTTGAATACAGTCCTGCTGTCAACGAATTGCGTAAGCTAATACAAAGGGGGGAGCTGGGCAAAATCTATAGTATTGAAGCAGAGCGACTGAATTTAGGATTGTTTCGCAACGACATCAATGTCATTTGGGATCTTGCCCCTCACGATGTATCGATTTTATTGTATCTACTTGGCAAAAGACCAGTGCAGGTTGAAGTGCAGGCTCATGCTCATCTTCAACGACATATTCATGATATTGCTCATCTCAATCTTGGATTTACAGATGGGATGACGGCTCATATTCATGTGAGCTGGTTACATCCGTGTAAAATTCGCCGCGTGACGGTGATCGGCGATGCGAGAATGGCCGTCTATGACGACACCAATCCGGCTGAGATGCTCAAGATCTACAATAAAGGGGCTGATGTTCATGCTGATCCCGGAGTTTCGTATCGCTTTGGGGAGGTTACGATTCCCTATATTGATTGGATTGAGCCCCTACATCTAGAGTGTGAGGATTTTGCCACTGCTATTCGTACGGGAGCACAGCCACGCGCTCATGGAGGTGTCGGCCTGGAGGTTGTGCGGGTGTTGGCAGCCGTGCAGGAAGCATTGGAGGTCCAGGAAAAGCGGTCGCTTTCCGTCCCAAGTTATCCTCATTTGTCATTGTCTGTGTAGCAGGCCTTATCTGCCATTATACATCCCTTGTGCATTGCACGTATCGTGGGGATGCTGCAAAGAGCGATCTGGAGCCACTTCATTTGAGCGCGACGGCTCGTTGCGCATCCCGTGGGCCCAACAAGGGCACTCTGAGCACATCGGCGCACAATTGGTAATGTTGTGAATGAGTCATGACTCCTATAACTGTGTTGCCTGAAATGACGTAATTGTTGTGATAGTCCCACTCTGTTGATGTGTCCTGATGCCACATTGACCCGAAGCGAATGTACTATCCGTTGCCGTTACCATCCAATCGGCGGGTTCTGTTGTGCCTGTTTGCCAAGCTTTAGCTGAGAGGGTTGTGCCGTTTGCATTAAAACGAATGGTGTAGGACGTATTGGGAGAGGCAGGAAAGGATGTGCTTTCTAGTGTGGTAAATGATCCGTTCACAGCTCTTTGAATGACCAGTTTACTTCCGGTAATAGCAGCACGATAATAATTAGACTGATTGCTCCATCGCAGGACTACCCCTAAGGTATTAACTCCTCCTGCTAAAGCTGTCATTGATCCGCTCATGAAAACCTCAGCATTGGCAACAGATAATCCTAACACTGCATTGAAATTTTCAGCAGAAGAGGGTTCTATCAAACCCGTGTTATTGCTGATTGAAAAACTGCTTGAACTATCCGCATTGCCTCCCCACGTCATTCCATTTGATGCAGTTCCCCAATAGGTCTGGTCTGGTCTTTGAAAGGTATCCCGCGCCCAAAAAGCAGGTGGAGGCGTACCTGTCGGACTTGGTGAAGGAGTAGGAGTTGGTGTTAAACCACCAGATGTAACAAAGAGATCAGAGAGATCAGTAGCAGAAGAAGCATTGGCAAGAAGCGGGGAAAGACCAAAAATCGTCTCTACTGTTCTGACAAAAGAAGAGTGGGAGTAGAGGGTGGTGTTGGTATACCCGTTCCCTTTGGCAAGAGGAGACAAGACAATCATCCCGATGGGGTTGTTGGTGGTTGAACCTGAATCCTCATCCCAGGTAATGAATACGGCACCGCCATTTTTGTAGGCTTGAGAATTCAGAATGGTTGGCAAATTGTTTGAAAGCCAGGTATCTCCCTGGTGAATTGGATCATTTGATCCAGTGCACGAGTTATCGTGCATATCATCACAGAGGTTTGGCGTGATATAGGAGTAGGAAGGAAGAGTGTTGTTTTGCACGTCTTTTACAAGCTGAGTAAACGGAACGACATGCGAAGAACAGTTAGTATTTGTTGCGGAGGGAGGGTTACCGGACACGTCTGTAAAGAAGACAAACGGATTATGTTTGGCTGCATAGTTGCCGGAAGAAGTGATAGGACAGCCAGTAGGCATACTCTCCTGGTAGGCTCTCCAAGAGTGGCCTTTGTTTTGCAGCAGGGTGGAAAGGTGGCTGGTGGAGGTTGTATAGTTCCCGCTTGTCGCATCGTTGTCAGTGGTAAAAGTGTGGTCTGCGAAACTGTTTGTTCCTGCTTCAAGCCAGATATAGTTGGGCTCTGATGGATGCAGGTGCCCATTTGCAGTTTCAGGTGGCGCAACGTTATGATAGTTTGATGCATACGATGCATCAGATCGAGTGAGCAGTGAATTAATGTACGGAGCAGAGGGTGTATTTCCCTTGATCGAACTCCAATCCTGGTTCTCCATGACAATCATAAACACGTTTTTGATACCAGAGGGGTAGGTGGCTTGCGGCTGGGGCGTTGGCGTCTCTGTGGAAAAACAGCTGTCCCCTGTCCCTGTGGGAGTGCAGGATTGGGAAAAGATGAGCTCATCGACTTTCACGCCTGTCTGATTGCCAACCATGGTAATAGTATGCGATCCTGTCGTTAACGCAAGAGTAATTGGTGCACTAGTAACCCAATCCCAAGAATTTGTTCCTATGGTATCTGAAACAAGATACGGACACCCACTATCAACCTGCAAATAGTAAGAATTAGCAGAAGAAGATGGCACCATCATACGAGTCCATAGCGCATATGTTCCTGTTGATGGAATAGTAATCGTTGTTGTTGCCACACCGGTACCTGAAGGAAGCGTAGTGGTACATGCAGTGGTTGGAGAAGGCGTTGCCGTTGCTGCCCCTATAGGGGTAGGAGTTACTGGTGTGGTGGGGGTCGGAGTAGGTGTTGTACCTGCAGGAATAGCAACAACAGAGATAGCATTCGAGCCAGTATCTACAATCCATGCTTGTGAACCAATTTGGGCAATTCCATGAATATCGCTAAAGGTACTATCGGTGATGGAACTACCTGTTGCCACTGTCCCGTCGAGGTTAAAGGCAGAGACTTGACCTGAGGCATCCGGTGCCCACACCTGCCCTCCTGCAAGACCCAGGGACTCCACATTTTCCAGTGAGTTACCGGTAATTGTTGCTGCAACTTGATTCCCGTTGGTATCAAAGCGGTAGATGCTGCCTGCATGTGAAGGTATCCACACCTGTTGAGTGCCGTTGACGGTTACCACGACTCCTCCTCGTGGATTTGCAATGCCTGTCAAGGCAGCTCCTGCAGATGTGCCATCTTGATTAAAGCGCGAAATCGTACTATTGCCATCGTTTGCTACCCAGACTTGATTGCGTACGACCATCATGCCTTTGGGTGTTGCTAAGCTATTGCCAGAATACGGACCAACGCTTGCGGCTGATCCATCGAGGTTAAATACTGAAATCGTACTGTTGCCTGAATTTGGCACCCATATTTGATTACCAACCAGCGTTGGCTCATATGGAGCAGAGAGGCCATTGCCAGAGAGGGTCTTGAGGAGGTTCCTATTGTCATCAAATACAGAGATGGTACTGTTTCCCCGGTTTGACACCCACACCTGCGATTGTACGCCGACAACTCCAATGCCAGAAGGGGAAGAAAGCGAACTATTCGTAATTGAGTTAGCTACTCCTGCCACTGCTTGTATTAAGTCTCCCCTGACCACGCTTGCTCCTGTCATTGCTTCGGTGGTATTTGTTTGCGTGCCACCTGATTGGGCAATAAAGGTTGAGGAGGAAAGGAGTAAGACCACTCCTGAGTGGACCGGAAGAGTGTAGGAACCGCTAATGGTGTTGCCGTACAGATCTTTGTATTTACCAGACGGGAGAGACACAGAATATTGCGTCGTTGAGGAAGGATTGACCATCACCAACCCATTGGTAAAATCGCGCATATACACATTTTGTGAGGAATAATAGGAGGTGGTGGGAGACCCAATGGGCGCCGCATACTCAGGGCGGCTCTGCAGATAGCCATATTCCTGGTAGCCACTGATGTTGAGGTAGCTGGCGTTGTTTTTAATCAGCAAGTAGTTTGCCAAGGCCCACTGTACCTGAGCCTTGGTCAGGTTGGCAAAGGGGACCGGCTCCTGGTTGTTGGGATACCACCCTCGTGGTCCGAGATTCATAAAGGTTTGAAGGGCTTGCATTTTTTGTACCCATTGGGAGTCAGTATAGTACCAGGAATTAGGGTCAGGCTGGGAAGCGGTATTGCCATTGGTAAAACCCTGTTCATCGTTATCTATGTCAATGTAGGACAGCAGCGTGTTTGAATCGGTGGGGAAGGAAAAATCAAAG
>WNGQ01001437.1_pt1 | contig 25305 bp, 26 predicted proteins | sample 5407661 | NCBI WGS metagenome assembly WNGQ01 (sample SAMN13153382, study PRJNA577476) | soil metagenome | isolation source: 60 cm soil or saprolite under Garry oak tree replicate 2 | place: USA:California | collected 2016-06-15 | reverse complement strand
ACTCAAACGGGAGATGGAAGAGGGAAGATGATAAGCGACTTGGCCCCCCTCGCCCGGCGCCTTGCGCTTTCTGCCTCGCGCTTTGCGCCTTCAGTCCCGTAGTCCCGTAGTCTGGTGGTCCCGTAGTCCTGTAGTCCCGTAGTCCCGCAGTCGCGTAATTTCGTCATCCGCGGCAAAGCTGCAACCGAATGTCGCGAAGCGCTTGGAAGTGCGTGGAGCTTGCTCCCGCTTTGGGGCGTGGTAGGTGCCCCGAAAGCGCCAGCAAGCTGGCCGCACTCGCCACGCTTCGCGAGGTTCGCCAGCCGAGCGGCACTGCCGGTTCTCTTCCCTCTCCCATTTTCCATCTTCCCATGATTCTGTCCCGCCATGATTCTGTCGATCCGCTCGGAGAGCAGGCCATTTCCCTCTCCCCTCTCCCGTCCTCATCCGTGAGATCCGTGACATCCGTCGTTAATTCAGGATCCTGTAGTCCCGTAGTCCCGTGGCCTGGTGGTCGCGCCTGGTCGCGGCTCATTCAGTTTGTAACCTCTTCTCGAAACCGCTAATTTGCACTCATAAACGCGAATCGCCCATTGCGCGCCCACGACGTGCAGCTTTATCGAGTCTGCGACGACTTGACTGAACCGGTCATTTATCTAATGGCGCTGTTTAGTCCCTGGGCCTTCGGCACCACCCAGCCGTGGTCCATCTGGACCATGAACTGCGCAGGTTACATCCTGGGTGTGCTGCTGACTGTCAAACTGGCCATCCGCCGGCTCAAAGGTTACCATCTGCCAAGGTGGGGGCTAAGGGAAACGGCAAGCTTCAAGCTTCAAACTCCAAGCTTCAGGGAAACCCCAAGCTTCGTTGGCCGGTCGCGCTTGAGGCTTGAGGCTTGTGGCTTCAGTGGTGCTTGGAGGTTGGGGCTTGAAGCTTGGTCTTTGCCCCCGGCCATTCTGACCATTGCCATCCTCGGTTATTGCCTGGTCAGCGCCCTCAACGCCCGCTCTACCTGGCATCCAAACGAACTGAGCTTCGCTTATCATCAATACATCAAGTGGCTGCCTCATAGCTTCGACAGCACCAAAACCTGGGTCGCTTTTTGGAGTTACCTGGCGTTGGCCTGTTCGTTTTGGGCACTGCGCGATTGGCTGCTGGGCAAGTCCAGCGGCGAACAACGTGCGGAACACCAGCCGTCCGGCCCCGCCGGCTCCGGCCCGGCTTGCCTGCCGGTAGGCACGGCCCAAATCATCCCGGCCCGGCTCCGCCGTTTGTTGTGGCTATTGGCTGTCAACGGCGCGCTGCTGGGCTTGGAAAGCATCGCCCAGCGCTTGGAAGGGTCGGGCAAACTCTTGTTCATGGTCAAACCCCAGGTCAACCCGGCTGGTGAAACTCAATTCGGCCCGTACGCTTACCGCGCCAACGCTTCGCAATACTTCAACCTCCTTTGGCCGGTTTGCCTCGGCTTCTGGTGGACGCTCCAGCGCGCCAGCGGCTTCGAGCGCAAAACCCATCATCTGCTGCTGATTTGCGGCGTCATTATGGCGGCTTGCCCGATCATCTCCACCAGCAGAGGCGGCGCGCTGGTCACCGTCGGCATCGCCGGCGCGGCTGCGTTCTTCCTGGTCATCAGTCATTGGTTCATCGCCGCCCGCCGCCAGGAAGACCTGCCCGCCAGAAGAATGACCCTGGCGCTGTTGCTGCTGGTTTTTGTTGCGGCCATTTCCCTGGGCTATTGGCTGGGCTGGAAACAGTTGAAACCGCGCATGGCCCAAATCGTCGAAGGCTTTGCTGACCGCGAAGAGATGTATGAGCGCGCCCGCCCGATGGCGGCAGATTTCCCGCTGTTTGGCACCGGTCCGGGGACTTTCGAGCCTGTGTTCCAGCTCTACCGCATCTCAACTGAGACCTACTGGCCCGCCCAACTCCACAACGACTGGCTTGAAACCCGCATCACCTTCGGCTGGGCCGGCAGCGCCTTGATCGCGCTGGCGTTTGCGGCGGTGGCCCTCCGCTGGTTCGTCCCCGGGGGAATCCATGGTGGCCGGCGCTTCATCATTCTCATCTGGCTGGCGGTGGCCGGGTGCCTGGTCCACGCGCGTTTTGATTTCCCCTTCCAGATTTATTCCATCGTCTTCCTCTTTCTGATCGTCTGCGCCCTCCTCTCCGTCCTCTCGCGCAGGGCCACAGGCGGGAGAGGGAAGAGCGTAGAGCGTAGAGCGTAGAACGAAGAGCGTACAGGGGAGAGGGAAGAGGGAAGGTAGAGGGAAGAGCGAAGAGGGAAGAGAGTCTGAAAAACTGAAAGGCTGAAAGGCTGAAAGGCTGAGATGAGCAGGCTATCGGAAGAATTGAGATTGAGGGTAGGCTTCCCAGGGTTTCAGCATTTCAGCTTCTCAGCATTTCAGCATTTCAGTCCCGTAGTCCCGTAGTCCTGTAGTCCCGTAGTCTTTGCAGGGCAGCCTCCTCTCTACTCTCTACTCTCTCCTATCTCCTATCTCCTGAGCTCCTTGCTCCTGACTCTTTGTTCCGTCTCCCTAATCACCCCGTCGCTGCTCAGCTCAACGCTGGTCTGGCGCCCAAGGAACTCCAGTAACACCGCCACCCGCTCACGGCCCGGCATCACCCGCGTTACCACACCCTCCAGCCCGTCAAACGCTCCGCCCGAAATCTCGACCGTTTCGCCCGGGTGCAGTTCATCCATGAGCACGTGCACCTGGCCGGCCCCCACGGTCGCCCGCAAATCTTCAATCACCCCGTCCGGAATTGCAGGCCAGCGGTCGCCGAAATGCAGCACCCCTCGCACGCCCTGTGCGTGGTGTACTTTGCGCAGCCACACAGCCAGATCGAATCGGGCAAACAAATAGTTCGGAAACAAGGCCTCCGTCACCCACACCGGCCCGCGCCGGCTTGGCCGCTTGAAGCGAATACGCGGCAAATAAACCTCGATGTCCGGCTCTTTCTTCAGGTGCCCGGCGGCGATGTGCTCGTGTTTGGGTTGCGTCCGAATGCAAAACCAAGCCCGTTGCCAGTCACGATTGTCCGAGAAACCATTCATGCCTTGGCGCGAGATGGAAGAGGGAAGGTAGAGGGAAGAGGGAAGAGCGTAGAGCGAAGAGCGCAGAGCCTAGAGCGTAGAGCGAAGATTGAAGAGCCTCGCGCCTCGCGTTTTGCGCCTTCAGTCCCGTAGTCTCGTAGTCTGGTGGTCCCGCAGTCTTGGCGGGGCAGTCTCCTCTCTTCCATCTTCCATCTTCCATCTCCTCTCTCCGGTCCGAGTCCCGTAGTCATCCCGCTTCCCGCCCCGCGCTTTCCGCCTTGCGCTTCCCGCCTACCGCCCCGCGCTTCCCGCCCTGCGCCTGGCCTGCCGTCGGATAGACTTTGTAATAATCCCTGTACTTGTAGTAATAGTAATCGCTTGACGTTGGTCGAACCGCATTGAACACCAAACCCAAGACCCGGACCTGGCGGTGATACAATAATTCCAGGGCCGCCCGGGCTACCCGCGCTGAGGTATGCTCGGCGCGGATCACAAACAGCACGCCATCCACGTGCGGCGCAAGGCTGGCCACATCATCGGCTGCCATCACCGGCGCGGTGTCCACAACCACGTAATCATATTCCGCAGCCGCCGTTCTGAGAAAGTTCTGCGTCACCTCGCCAGTAAAAAATTCACTCGACCTGTCCGTCACCGCGCCGCGCGCCAGAAGGAACAGGTTGGCGAACTTGGTGGCCTGCACCGCCTCCGCCCAATTCAGTCCCTGGGAGAGCGCCTCCGAAAGGCCGGGGCCGCCCGGCAACCCAAAACGATCGTGCAACACGCCTTTGCGCAAGTCGGCGTCCGCCAACAGCACTCGCGAGCCGGTGTTGGCGAGCGTGATGGCCAGGTTGGCTGACGTCAGCGACTTGCCCTCGTCCGGCACTGAGCTGGTCACCAGCAGCGTCTTGGGGCGCTCGCCGGCCTCGGCCATATAGAGCAGCGAAGAGCGTAGGTTACGATAAGCCTCCACAAAGGCGTGGCGTTCATCTTCGGACTGGATCAGGTCCAGGTCGCCCTTGCCCTTCCCGGCCAGCGCCTCCACCTTTGGAATCTGGCCCAGGACAGTCTCATCGAAGAGCTCCTGCAGCTCGGTGAATGAATTCATCCGGTCGTCCAGACGGTCGAGCAACAACAGCAGCAGGACGGCCACGCCCGCCCCAACCAGCGCGCCCGTGAACAGTTTCTTGGAGAGCTGGGGCTTGTCCGCCGACGCCGGCGAGGCCGGCTCCATTATGGTGACGCTCTCCGGACTGATTTCCTTGTTCACGTCCAGCGTTTGCATCGTCGCCAGCAACCGGTCGTAGAGCGCCTGGATGCGCCCCGAATTGGCCTTGAGCCTTTGGTAATCGGCCGATTTCCGGTTGATGTCCAACACCTTTGAATCCCACTCCTTGACGTCTTTCTCCAGGTTTGCAATCTGAAAACCCAGGGAGACCTTCCGGCTTTCCAACTGTTCGGCGCTCTGCTGGCGGAAAATATCCAGCAACCGTTCGCGGCGGGCGATCTCTTCCTTCAACGCTATCATCTTGGGATGTTTGGGCCGCAGGTATTGCCCTAAGTCCTGCTGGTCGGCTTTGAGCAGCAGAATCGTTTGTTTGGCCCGCAGATAATCGGTGTCCAGGCGCTCCCCGGGGCCCGCAGCCGTTTTATCGGTCGCGTCGGCTGTCGTGGTCGGCACCGTCGCGTTCGCGTCCTGCTGGCGTTGGAGGTTTTGGTCCAGGGTAAGCGTCAGCAAAAGTTCATGCTCCGACTTGAGGCCGGCCAGCCGCTGATTGAGCGCCGCCAGGTAATTGCCGGCGCTGTTGCCCAGGTCCTGGAACAGCACCACGCCGTTGGTCCCCTGAAAGGCCGCCAACTCCTCATCGGACTTGCGCAGTTCCTTTTCCAGCCGCAACGCTTCCTCAGCCAACCCGGCAACGGTTGTATCCGACGTTTGCGTGCGCATTTCCTTCTTCAGGATGACGTATTCCTCCATGCAGGCCTGCACGAAAGCCTGCGTGTAGCGCGGCTCGCTCCCGGTGCCCTGCAGCATGAAGATCGTCGTCTTGGGCAACACCGAAACCCGCAGCCCGACCGGCTGCGCCGTCAGATCCGGTTTTTGGGCGCTGACCCGGATGTGGGCGCGGTTGATCACCACCCCGCTCTGCATCAGCGCGGCCTGGGTGCCCAGGAAATTGCTCAACTCCTCCGTATAGACTGAGCCCTCCGGGATGGCCAGCTTGATGCTGACGATCATCCGGCCCACCGACATGTAGGACGACGCCTGGAACTGGGAAAGCACTGCCTGGGTCCCCAACCCCAGCCCAATCCCGACCACCGGAATCCACCACTTCTTTCGCAACAGGTTCTGGTAGCGATTGAGTTTCGACACAAAGTGTGCCCGGGCCGAAGACCGATCTCGGGGCACATTGTCAGCTTGCTCGTTCATACGGGAGATGGAAGATGGAAGATGGGAGATAGGAGCGGTTTTGCGGCGGAGCGGCCTCCTCTCCCCGGCCCTCTCCTCCAAAGGTGGAGAGGGAGGAGCTGGCCTTCGGCTGGTGGCAGTGCCCTGATGTGCCTGGGTGATGGTGCAGCAGACAATCCTGTCTGCTCTTCCGATCTCGCGGCAGGTTCTGAGCTTGCTGGTTCATGGACTCAAAAATTGATCAATCGGGAGGGTACAATGATGAAATCGTCCGGCTGCAACAGCACGTCCTTCTCGGTCTTGCCGTTTTCCAGGATGTCAACCATGTTCAACTCGAAATTCTGTTTGCCGACCCCGTCCGGGCCCGCGCCCCGCACCACCTTGACCTTCTTCTTATTGGCAAAATCGGCAAAGCCCCCGGCCCGCAAGATGGCCTTGCCCGCCGTCAAGTTCTCGTTCACCGCGATGTCAATCGGCCCTTGATTGCGCACCTGGCCCCAGACATAAATCCGGCCCCAAAACTTGTTCGCCAGGTCCAACGCAATGATGACCGTCGCCCGATGATAATATTCTTTCTCAAGCTGCGCTTTTAATTCATCAGCCAATTGTTTGCAGGTCTTGTCCGCCGTCGCCATCCGCCCCACGTAGGGCATGTCCAACTCCCCCGAATCGGCCACGACCAGGCTCTTGGGCAAGTCTCGATCCTCCAGAATCTGGAGGCTGATTTTGTCGCCGGCGCGGAGTTTGTATTTGTCGTCCGGCACATAAGCGCTGAGGTTGGTCGGCATCGCCTGGGTGACATTGGTCAGTGGCAATGTCAGGGCCGGCGGTGCGTTGCTGGCAGGTTGGGTGTGACCGACAGCGGCAATGAACATGAGGGCCGACAGGGCGAAAAAGCGCTGGCACGAGGCCCGGGCACAATCGGCGAGGGCGCCGATTGTGACACGCGAGGGCGCGTGTGCTCCCCACGCTGAGCTAAAGCAGGGTGTTAATGGGATCAGGGACGCAGGGGACTGCGTCCTTAGCGTGAAGTGGCCCTGCGTTGCAATATCGTCAATCATGCCCAGTTATATCCAATTCTCTCAGGATACCGTTACAATATACCGCAGGACCAGTGCCAGAATCGGAGATGGGAGAGGGGAGAGGGAAGAGGGCGGAGGGGGGAAACGGCCTCCGACTCCCGACCTCCGACTTCCGACCTCGGACCTCCGACTTCCGACCTCCAATCGGCGACGGCGCCGATTGTGACACGCGGGGGCGCGTGTGGTCCCCAAAAGCCCCGCTTTTTTCCGCATATTTCGCGTATTCCGCGGTTTCAACATCTTCGTCCTCTTAGCTACCTATTTGCGTTCTCTGCGTTCTTTGCGGTTAAAAAATCCGGGCTAAAACCGGTAACTAAAATTCAAGCTAACTATGCTCGCAGTATATTCCCGGCCCGGCAAGCTCGAACCGCGCCAATAATACTGGTAACCGAGGCTGCCTGAGAGCTTGCTGGTAATCGTATGCCCCAAAGTCAACCCCGGCCCAAAACGATCGAACGTTTCTGTCCCCGTGTTTAATTGCGACCCGTGTTCATAACTGAATGTCGTGCCCAATGCGAACTTGCGCAACAGGTTCCAGTTTGCCGCCAACCGCGCAAAATACATGTCCACCGCCCCTCCAAAAAGCCCAAAATTGACGCTCCGCCCGCCGCTCAGCGTATAATCCAATTTGGCGTTGACGCGGTGGGCGGCGTCCAATTGCGCATAAACCCCGGAAAATTCCCTCGCCACAGGTGATGACCCACGCGCTTCGGGTGAATAAACCGTATAACCGACGCTGCCCCGGAAATGGAGGTATTGACTGAGCTGGGTTTCGTAGAAGCAACCCGCGCTCCATTGCGAGGCATCGCTAAAGACCGCGTTGGTGCCGCCATAATGCAGCAGCCCGCCGCCCAACTCTATGCCAAGCTGCATCCCCGGCCTGAGCGCGTAACCTGCCGAGGCGGAAAACAACTCCGATTGACCGTCGGGTTGGCCGCCGCTTCCGGCCAGCGCGGCGTAATTGACATGGTCGTAGCCGGACCGCAGAATGACCTTGTTGAGGTCCCACAACGCGCTGGCGCCTAACGCATTTTGCAACTGAGAGTAGCTGCCGGTGCCGGTCACCGTCGGGTCCTGGTAGGCGTTCTGGGTTATGGAAACGCGGTCGTGGAGATTGATCCAAACGTCGCCCACGTAGAGATCGAAGGACAATTCGGTGCCCGGCGCGACAAAAATTCTGTCCAACTCCGGGTGCTCAACGTAGGCCGAATAACCCAGGCCAATGCTCAGGTTAAGCGCGTTTTTGTCCGTGATCGGCCAGAGCATTTCGGTATTGATTTGCGGCGTAAACGCGAGGTCTGACTGCGGATTATTTTGGCTGAGGTTGACGTTGTCGTTGAATACCAGGCCGAGCCCGGCGCCGAACCGCCAGGCGGTCGGTCCGATATGGAGATTGTAATAGCCGATGGTGGTAGCGGCTTTGCGGCGTCCCTCGGCGGCTTCGGCGCTGGCCATGGACATGCGCAGGGCATCTTGGGCCCGGCCCGCCGTCCCCGCCGAGAGCAGCAGGGCGAAGAAGAGACTACGAGACCACGGGACTACGGGACTACGGGACTGAAGGCGCGGGGCGCGGGGCGCGGGGCGGCGGACGGAGCGCCAGACCACAGGACTACGGGACCGAAAGGGACTACAGGACCACGGGACTACGGGACTACGAGACTGAACGCGCGACGCGCGAGGCGCGACGCGCAGGGCGCGGCGGGCGGGACTGCGGGACCGAAAGGGACTACGGGACCACGGGACTACGGGACCACGAGACTGAAGGCGCGACGCGCGAGGCGCGACACGCAGGGCGCGGCGGGAGGGACTACGGGACCACGAGACCACGGGACTACGAGACTGAAGACGCGGGGCGGGAAGCGCAAGGCGCAAAGCGCGGGGCGGGAGGCGCGGCGAGCGGGGCGCATCCGTGTTATCCGTGAAATCCGTGGTCAATTCAGAGTCTGTGGTCCCGTAGTCCTGTAGTCCCGTAGTCCTGTAGTCCTGTCTGCGTAGCGGCCAAGCTGCTGTGGTGCTATGTTTTGGGTCAGATATGTGAGCCAGTGTCTTGAAACAGGACGCTCAAAGCTGAATCCCTCAGCTTTTGGACTCGCGTGGGAAGTGGAACGCAGATTGCGGGATTGAGAGCGTTCCGATCGTTCAAAAACGCCCATTGATGGTGGATGGCAAAAAGGGCCGGCCACGGGCACCTGGTTTGTGGCCGATTGATAGGCGCATGAAGGTTTTGCTGAAAACCTCAGCAAACGACCAAGGGCGGCAGCTTGCGCGCGGGGACGGACAAGACCACGAGACCACCCGTAGTCCCTCAGTCCCGTAGTCCCGCCCGCTTCGCGCTTACTTGTGCCGGGTTGCCGCGGGCGAGCGATTCGGCGGGAATATTTTCCATCACGACGCTGCCGGCGCTGACGACGGCGCCAGAGCCGATCTCGACTCCCGGCCCGATAAAGGCCTGGGCAGCAATCCAACTGCCGGCGCGCACATGAATGGGCTTGGTGATCAGAGCGAAATCGGCCCGGTGCCGGTTGTGCGAGCCGGTGCATAAGAAGGCGCGCTGGGAGATGCAGACGTTGGACTCGATGATGACCGGCGCCAGACTGACAATGAGCACTTCTTCGCCCAGCCAGACATGGTCGCCGATGCCAACGCGCCAGGGGAAGGTAATGTTGACCCGGGAGCGTATGACGACGCCCTGGCCTACGCGCGCGCCGAAGAGCCGCAGCAGCCAGACCCGGAAGCGCGATGGCAGCGGCCAGGCCGGCAGAAAGAAAAGAGCCTTGACCGCAATCCACAGGCCCTCTTTGACCGCAGAAGCTCCGCGGTCGAAGTCGGCATTTGAGAATTGGCTCAAATCCACGAAGGCCCATTCAATAGGGGCGCAGACCGAAGGGCAAGAATCGAAGATGGGAGAGAGTCTGAAAAACTGAAATGCTGAAATGCTGAAATGCTGAAAAAAACTGTTTGGAGACTAGCGTTCCCATTTTCAGTGTTTCAGTTTCTCAGCGTTTCAGCATTTCAGAGGTGAGGCTGACTAACGTTCCCATTTTCAGTGTTTCAGCGTTTCAGCATTTCAGCGTTTCAGCATTTCAGAGTCCCTCATCGGCATGTCACCTCTGCCTGAATTGATCATTGAACCGGGGCGCGCGGAGCGCAATTACTGGCGCGATCTGTGGCGCTATCGGGAGCTGTTCTACTTCCTGGCCTGGCGCGACATCCTGGTGCGCTACAAACAAACCGTCATCGGCATCGCCTGGGCGCTGATCCGGCCATTCCTGACGATGGTGGTGTTCACGTTCGTGTTCAGCAAAATAGCCAAACTGCCTGCGCCCGGCGCCGTGCCGTATGCGCTGATGGTTTTCGCCGCGATGTTGCCCTGGCAATTCTTCGCCACAGCGCTGAGCGAGTCCAGCAACAGCCTCATCGGCAACGCCAACCTGATCTCCAAGATCTATTTCCCGCGCCTGATCGTGCCGGCCGGCTCGGTGATCACCAGCCTGGTGGATTTCCTGATTACCCTGGCGCTGCTGGCGGCGATGATGATTTGGTATCAGTTCGTGCCCGATTGGCGCATCCTGACCCTGCCGCTGTTCATGGTGCTGGCGTTCGGCGCTGCGTTTGGCGCGGGCCTGTGGCTGTGCGCACTGAACGTCGAATACCGCGATTTCCGTTACATTGTGCCGTTCATCGTCCAATTTGGTCTTTATGTTTCGCCGGTCGGTTTCAGCAGCAGCATCGTGCCCGACAAATGGCGCCTGCTCTATTCACTCAACCCGATGGTCGGCGTCATTGACGGTTTCCGGTGGGCGTTGCTCAGGGGCCAATCGGCCCTGGATTTGCGTGGGGTGCTGATGTCCTGTGGTCTGGTCGTGCTGCTGGTGGCCACAGGCATCTGGTATTTCCGCCGCACGGAGAGGACGTTTGCGGATGTTATTTAGCGCAAGGCGGGAGGCGCGGGGCGCGGGGCGCCAAGCGTTAGGCGCTAACCCCAAGGCGCGGGACTACGGGACCACGAGGCCAGAACCGGTTGACTTCCGCGGTCCGCAGTTTTAAATTCGGCCGATGAGTTCAGAGGGTATCAAAGAAGTTGTTAAGAAGCAACCATTCAGTCCTTTGGTCATCAAGATGACGAGCGGCGCGACCTTCGAGGTGAACCATCCTGAATTCTTTGCCGTCAGCCCATCTTATCGTCGGATATATTTGTTTCTTGATGATGAGCACAGCGAGGTGATCGACACGTTGTTGATTGAAAGCATTCGTGTGAAAGAAGCAGCGAGCCCGTAGCCCGCGGTCCTGCGTCTTGCGCCTTGCGCTTTGCTCTTACCGCCTCGCGCCTTCAGTCCCGTGCGCCTCCTCGTAACCGGTTCCTCCGGGCTCATCGGCTCGGAAGTGGTGGATTACTTCTCCAAGCTCGGCTGGGAGGTCCATGGGGTTGATAACAATATGCGGGCTGAGTTCTTTGGCCCGGGCGGCGACACCCGGTGGAACCAGCGCCGGCTGCTATCTGCCCATCAGAAGTTCCGCCACCATGAACTGGACATCCGCGACCGCGCCGCAGTTGCAGCCCTGCTGCAGGCTCAACGCCCTTCCCTCATCGTCCATACCGCCGCCCAGCCCAGCCATGACCTGGCCGCCTCACGGCCTTTCGATGACTTCGATGTCAATGCCGTCGGGACCCTCAACCTGCTGGAGGGAACACGCCGAAATGCGCCCGAGGCCGTGTTCGTCCACATGAGCACCAACAAGGTCTATGGCGACAAACCTAACTCGATTGCGTTGAAAGAATTGCCGACCCGCTGGGACTACGACGACCCGGCATTCACCGGAGGCATCCGTGAGGATTTTCCCATCGATCAAAGCAAGCACAGTTTATTCGGCGCATCCAAGGTTGCCGCCGACATCATGGTGCAGGAATATGGCCGTTACTTCGGGATGAAGACCTGCTGTTTGCGCGGGGGCTGCCTGACCGGCCCCAACCACAGCGGGGTGGAGCTGCACGGTTTCCTGAGTTTCCTGGTCAAGTGCAACGTCGAGGGCCGCACTTACAAGGTGTACGGCTACAAAGGCAAACAAGTCCGGGACAACATCCATTCGCTGGATGTGGCGCGGTTCATCCATGCCTTCTACCAGGAGCCGCGCGTTGCGGAGGTCTATAACATCGGCGGCGGCAGAGCCAACAGTTGTTCGATCCTAGAGGCCTTCGAGCGAATTGCGCAGCTCAGCGGCAAGAAAATGCAATTCGAGTATCTCGACAAAAACCGCGAAGGCGATCACATTTGCTACATCAGCGACCTGACCAAGATGCGCGCGCACTTTCCGAGCTGGGGTCTGAGCAAGTCGTTGGATGCGATTTTTGAAGAGATCTACGGAAAGCTGAAATGCTGAAAAACTGAAATGCTGAAATGCTGAAACGCTGAAATGAGCAGGCTATCGGAAGAATTGAGATTGCGGACTAGCGTTCCGATTTTCAGCGTTTCAGTTTCTCAGCGTTTCAGCATTTCAGTCCCGTGGTCTCGTAGTCAGGTAGTCCCGTGGTCTCGTAGTCTTGTCGTCTGGTGGTCCAGTAGTCCCGTAGTCCGGTAGTCTCGTGGTCCCATCGGCTTGCCTTTCCAAGCTGTAGCCCGTAAGTTTGTCAACTCAATGAGTCTTGCCGAAATTGAAGCTCAATTGCCGAAGCTGACGCCCGACGAATTGCGCCGCCTCGCGTTGAAGTCGTGGACGGCTTTTGTGGAGAAGGAGGGGCTCACGGGCGCCCCTGCCGAGGTGAGCGAAGACGATCCAGGCCTCTTGGCCGCCTTGGACGATGCGCTTGCGAAGGCCGACGCCCGCACGGGTCAGGGATCCTCGGCCAACCAGGTTCGCGCCCGGCTGCGTGAATGGACTTCAAAGTAATCTTCACCGACACCTTCATCGAGGACTTGGGACGGATCGTGAGATTGATTGCTGTACACAATCCTAAGCGGTAAGCGCGAAGCGAGAAGCGCCTCGCGCCTCGCGCCTCGCGCCCTGATTTGATTTGAGGCAGCGAACCACGGGTGATAACCTTTGTGCATGAGCACGCTGAGCGAAATTGAAGCCGCTGCCGAGACGCTGCCGCCGGATCAACAGGAGGAACTATTCCGCTTCCTGGCCGCGCGCCTCCGCCCTGCCTTCACGCAGTCGCAAAAGGCCCGCCTGGTGCGCCAGGGCGGAGATGCCTTGCTCGAAGCGCCTCCGGACGCGCCGCCCATGACCCCGGATTACGTCAGGCGCCTCTTGGAAGACTGGCCTTGAAATCGCTGCTTGATGTCAATTTTATCCTGGCGTCGCGCTGGACCACCCATCCCTATCATCTCGCTGCCAAGGCTTGGATTGATTCGGTGGGCGAATTTTATACGTGTGCACTCACTGAACTGGGGTTTCTCCGCATCAGCTTGAGTCCTGCCTATCAGGCGAAGTGGACCGAGACTCAGGAAGCCTTAGCAAAGCTTCAAGCGCGCCCGGGCTACCGCTTCCTCCCCGATGATGTGGACGGCGCTGCTTCACCGGAGACTCCGTCCAAGGACACAACCGATGCCCTCGTGACTTTGGCCAAACGGCACGGCTTAATGCTGGCGACGTTGGACGGGGAATTAATTAGGAAGCCCTGGGCCGCGGGCGTCGCGGAGAATCCGCTCTCTTCCCTCAAGGCCTCCTGACGGGTGATGGATGAGAGAACAGGGAAGAGGGGAGATGGAAGAGAGAAAACAGCAAACCGCCAAGCGGTAAGCGGAAAGCGTTCTGCGCCTCGCGCCTCCCGCTTTGCGCTTTGCGCCTTCAGTCCCGCAGTCCCGTAGTCCCGTAGTCCCGTAGTCCCGTAGTCTTGCAGTCTGTAGTCTTGTAGTCCCGCCCCGTCCTGTAGTCCTGTAGTCCCTTCAGTCCCATCCAATGCGGTTTCTCATCACAGGCGGCGCGGGCTTTGTCGGCTCAAACCTGGCGCTGGCCCTTAAGGCGCACTGGAATGAAGCCGAGGTCGTTTGCATGGATAACCTTTACCGCCCTGGCTCCGAGCTCAACCTGCCGCGCCTGGCCCAAGCCGCCGTCCACTTCCACCGCGGCGACGTGCGCGCGCCCGAGACCTTTCCCAAGGGCCCGTTCGATTTTCTCATCGAATGTTCCGCCGAGCCTTCCGTGCTGGCCGGTCACAATGGCTCCCCCGATTACCTGTTCCACACCAACCTGGTCGGCGCCTACCATTGCCTCGAAAAAGCCCGCGCCTGGCACAGCCGGTTCCTGTTTCTGTCCACCAGCCGCGTCTATCCTATCGCCCCCCTCGAAGCGCACCCCTGGCGCGAAGGTCCTACCCGCTTCGCCTGGGCTGACAACGGCGCCGACGGCATCTCCTCCCAGGGCGTCGCCGAACACCTGGACCTGCGCGGCGCCCGCTCGCTCTACGGCTGCACCAAATTCGCCGCCGAACAACTCATCGAGGAATACCGCGCCGCTTTCGGCCTCAAAGCAGTCATAAACCGCTGCGGCGTGATTGCCGGCCCCTGGCAGTTTGGCAAGGTGGACCAGGGCGTCGCCGCTCTTTGGGTCATCGCCCACCACTTCGGCCGCCCGCTGTCCTACATCGGCTACGGCGGCCAGGGCAAACAAGTCCGCGATTTCCTGCACGTGGCCGACCTGTGCGACTTGCTCGTCGAACAAATCGAACAATTCGATACCTGGGACGGCTGGCTGGGCAATGTCTCCGGCGGCGTGGCCAACAGCGCCTCTTTGTGCGAGCTGACGGCCCTGTGTTCGGAGGCCACGGGCCGGGAGATCGCCATCTCGTCGGTGCCGGCCAACCGGCCCAACGACCTGCGCATTTTTGTTGCCGATTGCGCGCTGCTGTTTCAGCGGACCGCCTGGCGCCCCAAACGCGACCTGCGCCGCATCGTCCACGACATAGCCGATTGGGTGAGGCAGAACGAAACTGAAATGCTGAAAGCTGAAAGACTGAAAAACTGAAAGACATTAAAAACTAAACGCTGAAAAACTGAAAAACTGAAAGGCTGAAAAAGCTGAAATCCAAATTCAGCTTTTCAGCTTCTCAGCCTTTCAGAGCTGCCTTTCAGCTTTTCAGCTTTTCAGCATTTCAGAGGTGCGCCCTCCCAATTTCGGCGTTTCAGCGTTTCAGCATTTCAGCATTTCAGAGGATGAGGCTATCGGAAGAGTTGAGATTGAGAACTAAACGGTATGCTTCGCGAACGATCCAGTTCTACGTGAAACTGCCGCTTACCCGGGAAGAAGTCAGAGTCCTGGGCAAACAATTGCTCCGTTCAGGCACTTCGGTGGCCGCACACGCCAGAGAAGCTTCACGCGCGCGGTCCGATTCCGAATTTTGCTCAAAACTGAACGGGTTGCTCCAGGAGGCCGACGAATCGCAGTTGTGGTTGGAGTTGTTGCAAGAGGATTGCGGCATCGCAGGCCAACCTATAGACCACCTGCGGCGCGAGACCGGTGAACTCCTGGCTATCTTTGTCACCATAGTTTCGAAACTGCGGAAAACTGAAAAACTGAAACGCTGAAACTGAGTGAAATGCTGAAACGCTAAAATGCTGAAATGCTGAAATCTGGTTAATCGCATGAACGAAAGCGTGTCTTAGCTTTTCAGCTTTTCAGCTTTTCAGCTTTTCAGAGCTGCCTTTCAGCCTTTCAGCGTTTCAGCTTCTCAGTATTTCAGCATTTCAGAATTTGCATTTCAGCTTTTCAGCCTTTGAGATGAGTGAGCTTTTCAGCATTTCAGCATTTCAGCTTTTGAAATGAACGTCATTACAGTCGAAAACCTCGGCAAAAAGTACCGCATCAAGCACCAGGCGGAGCGGCAGCGCTATGTTGCCTTGCGCGACGTGCTCGCCGACAAGACCAAAGGCCTCATCTCAAAAGTGTTTCAGCTTTTCAGCCTTTCAGCTTTTCAGCGTTTCAGAGGAGGCGTTTCAGCTTCTCAGCCTTTCAGCATTTCAGAAGATTTCTGGGCCCTGCGCGACGTCTCCTTCTCCGTCAAACAAGGCGAAGTCATCGGCATCATTGGCCGCAACGGCGCCGGCAAATCTACCCTGCTCAAAATCCTCAGCCGCATCACCGAACCCACCACTGGCCGCGTCCGCATCCAAGGCCGCGTCGCCAGCCTCCTGGAAGTCGGCACCGGCTTCCACGCCGAACTGACCGGGCGCGAAAACATCTTCCTCAACGGCGCCATCCTCGGCATGACCAAAGCCGAGATAAAACAAAAATTCGACGAGATCGTCGCCTTCGCCGAAGTGGACAAATTCCTCGACACACCCGTCAAACGTTACTCCTCGGGCATGTACGTCCGCCTGGCCTTCGCCGTCGCCGCCCACCTCGAACCCGAAATCCTCATCGTGGACGAAGTGCTGGCCGTCGGCGACGCGCAGTTTCAAAAGAAATGCCTGGGCAAAATGCAGGATGTCGCCCGGCAGGGTGGCCGCACGATCCTTTTTGTGAGCCACAGCATGGCAACCGTAAGCGCGTTGTGTTCCAAAACCGTTGTGCTAAGCCGCGGCGTGATTGACTACCAGGGCGAAACATCAGCGGCGATTGCCCATTATTCCGGCCAGATTCCAAAGACGTTCGAGGCGACGTTTCCCATATCCAACGGGAAGCCATCAATCTCACGAGTGACCTTGGATGAGAAAGCGCTGGCGGCGGGCAAATTCGGTCTGGATATCGAGTTTGTTTCTCCATTTCCACTCTGTCCGCCGGTCCCAGGGGTGGTTATCTCCACCGCCAGCGGAATCCCGGTATTTGGCTCCAACACACGCATGCACGGAAAAGGTCTCCTCGACGCGAAGGCCTGCGCCGGCTGTGTGCGTCTAACAGTGGACGACTTGCCCCTGCACTCCGGCAGCTACAAATTGTCAGTCTGGCTCGGCGACTGGCGGGACGACTACGACCACAGGGAGGATGTGTTGGTGTTTGACTACCGCGTTGACGGTTCTTCTGCGCAGCTCCCGCAGGTGGACCGGATCGGCGCACTGGACTGCCGAGGGCATTGGGAACTCGAGGAACATGCCGTACAGTGAGCCGACGGAGACCGACGAAATGATTGACTACGATCATGGGAGCAATGTCCACACGGCCGAGGGCCCTCGGGCGGCGCTCCCGTTGATTCTTGGGGGGCGAAAACCAGGAAGCCTCTTGGATGTGGGATGCGGTACCGGGACGTGGCTGGCGGCAGCACTGGAGTTTGGAGTCAAGGACATTTTCGGCGTTGACGGCGTTGCCATTCCGCCGGAACAAATGAGGATCCCCGCTAGACTCTGCAAACATGTCGATCTCACGAAACCTTTAGACTTGGGGCGCCGCTTTGACTGCGTCCTTTGCCTTGAGGTAGCTGAGCACCTGGATGCATCCACTGCTGGCATTCTAATTGCGAGTCTTGCGCGACACTCAGACCTGGTCATCTTTTCCGCTGCGTGCCCCGGACAACCCGGGCAGCATCACGTAAACTGCCAGTGGCCGGCGTACTGGCAGGACTTGTTCAACGAACGCGGTTACGCCTGCTCGGAGGACGCGCGCTGGAACATTTGGAACGACTCTCGTATCGAGTCCTGGTACCGGCAGAACCTGTTTATTGCCCAGCGTGACCCAGGTTCGGCTGGCAACGAACCGCGGCTGCGCCCGGTGATTCATCCCGCCATCTTCGAAGCGAGCCTCAAGCGGCGTTCAGGCGCCGAGTTCCCAGAACACCTACTGCAGATTGAGCAAGGCCGCATGCCGACCATTTGGTATTGGACGCTCCCTTTCAGGGCTGCGGTCAACAAAATTCGGCGGCGACTCTCCGGAGTCAGGACAATTACTACCAGCACGGACGGGTCCTAATGCCTAAGTACACTTGGCGCGAGATTGCCTGCTTCGAATGACGGTCCCTGGCTGCCGGCGAAACATTGGATGGTATTTTTCCACAAAATTTTGGACAGGCTGCCTCGAATACTCGTCGCGAAATGAGTGATGTTACTGCTTCGTCGAACGGTCCAGCGTCTAGCCCGCTGGTGTCCGTGATGATGCCCGTTCACAACGGGGACGTGTACCTCACAGAAGCAATCACTAGTATCCTGGGACAAACGTTTGAGAATTTTGAATTCATCGTCATCGACGATGGTTCAACGGACAAGTCGCTAGAGGTCATCCGAGCGTTCGAACGGAGTGACACGAGAATGAAGGTACTCAGCAGAGAGAAGAAAGGGTTAGTTGCATCATTGAACGAAGCGATCAAGTTTTCATCTGGCCAGCTCTTAGCTAGAATGGATGCGGACGATGTTGCGCATCCGGAGCGATTTGAAAAGCAGGTGGAGCACCTAGCTCGGAATCCCGAGTGCGTGGTTCTTGGGACTGGGGTCATCGTTGTGGATCCCGACGGGGACGAGATTTGCAGGCCGACAGTGGAAACTGAGCACAGGAAAATAGACGACCAACTTCTGCTGAACAAGGGAGGCCGGATATGCCACCCGACCGTGATGATGCGCAAATGCACGGTAGAGGCGGTGGGTGGATACCGACCGCTCACGCCATTTGAAGATGTGGACCTATTCCTGAGGCTCGCCGAGCGCGGAAAGGTTGCAAATCTTCCGGAGTGCCTTCTCAGGTACCGTTTGCAATTAAGTAGCATTTCCCACACAATCGACCCCTCCCAACGGGAGGCGAAACGTCTCGCAGTCGTCAAAAGTGCGTGCCAACGGAGAGGACTCTTGCTTCCATCGGGCGCATGTTCGTCGCAGGCCGACTATAGTGCGAGGCCCGCGGATTGCCGCAGGGAGGCCTTGCGGCGCTGGAGCTATGATGCAGCGACAAGCGGAAACACTCGTGTCGCCCTTAAGCATGGGCTGCGGGCGCTCATCGAGGCACCGCTAAACACCGGCTGCTGGTGGACGATCTCTGTAGCCGTTTTCGGTGCTCGGAGTACCGAGCGGATCTGGAGATTCAAAAGAAGACTCTTCAATCCCCGCAGTCAGCCGAATCCTCCGCGATGATTGGTGCGTTCTTTTTGCGCTTCCGAGAGCAATTCGGCCACGACCTCCGCACGGCGTGGGATCGTGACGCGGTCCCACCACACACACTGCGAACGGCGCCCATCACGAACATGGCCGACAAGCGCTGCGGAATCAGTATGCTGACTGGAAACACCGGAAGGATGCGATGCGCGCCACGATCTGCGCCGCCCAGGGCCTGACCCACGCCGATGCGTCGGTGGCCGTCCGGCTGGCAGCGACGGGCCGGTGGCAGGTCCGCGTGGCGGCCCCGGAGAAGGGGGCCTTCACGGAATCGGAGCACCTGTACGGCTTGCTGGGCAGGGCGCCGGGCGTCGCGCTGGTCCCGCCGGACAAGCAGCCGGACGCCGATGTACTGTTCGCCCGGCTGGGCGTCGGGTATCCAGTGCCCACCCGGGTGGCCCGCGTGGTGGGCATCGTGGGGGATGAGTTCGCCGGACCACGCGCTGCCGTGTCCATCCTCCGGCGGACGGTGCGGCAGGCCCGGCGGTGCGACGCGATCCTGGCCGAGTCAAGGGGCCTGTTTTGGAACCCCTTCCGCGGCTGGAAGCGAGTGGTCCGATTCGAGCCGAGCGTCCACCCGGACTTCTGGCTTCGGGCCGAGTTGGCGAAGCGGATAAGTGAGCCTCCCCCGGCGGGGCAGCGATCGGTCCGGCTGATGTTCGCCGGGAGCATTACACCGGAGGCGCGGCTGAGGGTGCTGCGGGAGGTGGAGGCGGCGCTCGCCGGCCTGCCCGCCGCGCAGGTGTTCTGGCGGGTCTATGGATCGGGCGTCCCGGCGGAGCCCCTGAGCCAAACCGCGTACCTGGACGCCCTGGACGCGGCCGACTTTGTTCTGGCCCCGCCGGGCTGGCTGCCGTGGACGCACCGGCTGGCCGAGGCCGCGAGTCGGCAGACAGTGCCGATTGTGGATGAGCGCGAGGGGCGGGCGTTCGGCCTGCAGGATGGCGTGAGTGCTGTGTTAGTGCACGGCGATTGGGCGGGGGCTGTCCGGCGGGCGTTGGAAATGCCGCGAGAGGGGCTGCGCAAGATGCGGCAAGCCCTCGCCGGCCTGACCGTCGAGCGTCTGACGCCCGCCGCAGCAGCGGCCCGACTGTGCCGGCAATTGAGGATCTAATGACACCCGGCGGGCTTCTCCTGCGGTTCCGGCAGAAATTCGGCCACGGCCTCCGCACCGCGTGGTATCGCGATGTCGTCCGCCCGCGCATCCTGCGCTCACCGCCGGTCGCAGGCACGACCGACGAGCGGTGCGAAATCCACGTCCTCACCTCAGCGCAGGATTGGCTGAACCTCATTTGGGCACTTAAATCGTTTTACTGGGCCAGTAACCGAAACTACACATTGTGCATCCACGATGACGGCACTCTCAGGCAAAAGCATATTGAGGCGCTCACCAGGCACTTTCCGACGGCGAGAATGGTCCCGAAGTTACAAGCTGACGGGGCCGTTTTGCCGGGCCTGGCCGCCTATCCGCGCTGCCTAGAGTTCCGCCAGAGCAATCACCTCGCCCCTAAGGTTTTCGACTTCGCGCATTACTTGGAGAGCGACCGCTTGCTGCTGCTCGACAGTGACGTGTTGTTTTTCCTGGAACCCACGGAGCTGCTCCGCCGCGTTGAAGACCGGAACTATCGAAAGAACGCGGTCAACGCTGACGTGGCCAGCGCATACACCGTCACACCTGAAGCGGCCCGAGCCTGCGCAAACGTTAATTTGGTGGAGCGTTTCAATTCCGGTTTGGGGCTGATCCATCGTGATTCGCTTCGACTGGACTGGTTGGAGGAGTTCCTGGCTGTTCCCGGCATCCTCGGCCATTTCTGGCGGATCGAACAGACCCTCTTCGCTTTGTGCAGTTCGCGTTTTGGGGTTGAACTGCTCCCGGCGGAGTACGACGTGCGGCTAAACGCCACGCTCAATGGCCGTCCGGCGCGGCATTATGTCGGGGCCATTCGTCATCTCTTTTATCGTGAAGGAATCCGTCATCTGCACCGGCTTGTCAAAGTGATTCAGGCTTATGAGGGCGGGGTGTCGGTTTACGACAAGTAGTCATGTTGCCTCCATTTTTAGCGGACATTGAACTGCCGGGTTATTTGCACCCGTTTGGTGACGCTTCTCTGGTAAATCATCTTGTTGTCTTGCCTGCTGCTGTAGGATTTTTTCTTCTTTTCAAAAAGAAGACGCGAGGAGCAGGAGTCTTGCTGTTTTTGTTGACAGCGGTGTTGTGGCCCCTGTTGGCCAATCAAGAGGCGGTAGCAAAAAGACTCGAAGAAAACAGATTCGAGGACGGTATAGCATTGGTGATTGTGCTTTATTTTTTGCCTTATATCATTGCTATCGTTTCTAGGAAACGATATTGGGGAAAAATATTCTTAGTAAATCTCTTTTTTGGGTGGGCATTTCCATTTGGATGGTCCGTATGGGTTATTACTTTCTTTTGGGCGATTTTGGGAGATAAATCAAGTGATTATTCCTAGTCTATGATGATAACAGAATCACTCAACCGGTTAAAAGCTGCGACCGTCCCGGAGGATGTGTTCGATGTGGCCAAAGATTGAGTCCAAAGATGATAAAGGTAAGCCGTGAGAGCCTGGGGCCACTTTTCAGACTGTTGGTGGCTTGGCTGAACTGTGGGGCTGTGCTTGCTATAGACATGGCGCTCCTACCGGAGCTTGGCGGACTCTGGGACTGTGGTTGCTATAGACATGGCGCTCCTACAGGAGCTTGAGACGGCTCCCAACAGAATCCGACAGAGCGAAGAAACTAGGTCGGCTAAAATGAGGCCATCACAGATGCGGGTAATGCCAAGGCTTGGACTCGACCGCAACTAAACCCGTGTTCCGAGCGGTCGCGCCCGCCGGGCAGACGAAGCCGGCCACGATTCGCGTGGCGCACCTGCCGGTGTACCCGGAGAACGCGTACCAGCCGCTGCTCTTTTCGGCTCTCGCCGAGACCGGTGTCCAGGTGATCCAGGGCGGTGGCGGCGGGAATTTCTTCCGGACCGCCAGGTTCAAGTGGAAGGCGGACATCCTCCACTTCCACTGGGTACACCCGTACATCCTCCGGCCCGGCAGACTGGGAACCGTGGTGCGCGGAACGCGGTTTATCGCTGAACTCACCGCGTTGAAGCGCGCCGGCCAGCGCATCGTGTGGACGGTTCATAACCTGAAGAATCATGAGCGCCACCAACTTGGACTGGAATGGTTTTTCACGCGACAGTTTGTGCGCCTTGCGGACGCCATAATCGCCCACAGCCAGTATGCGAAGAAGGCTGCGGCAGAACATTTTCGGATCCGCGTCCCGGAACGCCTGGTGGTCATCCCCCATGGCAATTACATCAAGCAATACGGCGGTCGAAGCGATCGTCGGGACGCCCGAAGCCGTTTGGGGATTGACGCCGATGCGGTCGTGTTCCTGCTCTTTGGCCGCCTGCACGCCTACAAAGGGGTGATCGAGTTGCTGGAAGCCTTCTCTCAGATTCAGCACCAAGCAGTCCTAATCCTGGCCGGGCCGCCGGCGGACAAGCAGACGGAGGATTTGATCGAAAGCAAATGTGCGGCCTTATCGAGCGTGATCTTCCATCCGCGCTACGTGCCGGACCAGGAGGTGAGCGCCTACTTCAGCGCGTGTGATGCGGTTGTGCTGCCCTACCATGATGTGCTGACATCGGGCTCCGGGATTCTGGCCATGTCGCTCGGAAAGGCCTGCATCGCGCCGAACATCGGCAGCCTGCCTGAGACATTCGCTGCCGCCGGCGCGCTGCTCTACGATGCCAAGAAAAAGGACGGGCTGCTCGACGCCATGCGCGCGGCCATCGCTCGCAAGAGCGACCTCGGACAAATGGGCGCCGCCAACCTGGCACGGGCGCAGGAGTGGAGTTGGGAGAGAGTTGCGGAGCAGACACGGGCGGTGTATCGGGGACTGAAGAGGGAAGAGGGGAGAGGGAAGAAGAAAAACTGAAATGCTGAAATGCTGAAATGCCGAAATGAGCGGACTCCCGGTACACGCGCAAGGGTCCCATTTTTCCGCGTATTCATAGTATTCCGCGGTCCTGATTTCCGATTTTCAGCTTTTCAGATTTCAGCTTTTCAGATTTCAGCTTTCATAATTTTGTATTCCGTAGTCCCGTAGTCCGGTTGTCTCGTAGTCTCGTAGTCCGGTAGTCCCGTGGTCTCGTCGTCTCGTGGTCCCGTCGTCTCGTCCGTCCCATCCGTGCCATCCGTGAAATCCGTGGTAGTCCCGTGGTCCTCATTTCCGATTTTCAGCTTTTCAGCTTTCAGCTTTCATAATTTTGTATTCCGTCGTCCCGTGGTCCCGCTGGCCCCGCCATAGCTCCGTGCGAAGGCGGGTGGTCCCGTAGTCTTGGCGGGGTAGATGGGAGAGAGAAAGCCTTGCCAATGCGGCCATTTCCTGAGATAACTAGAATATGAGCAACCGAGAGATTGTTTTTGACATCGTCGCCAAGCTTCCCGAGGACACGCCTTTGGAGGAAATTGCCCGGCAGATCCAGCTTCTCGCCGGCTTAAGAAACGCCCGTGAGCAGGCCAGAAGAGGCGAGGGGGTTCCCGCCGAGGACGCGCGCAAGTTGGTGGATACATGGGCTTCCCAGTCATTCTGACGCCGCAGTCTGAGGATGATCTGGCGCACATTGTCAGATATATCGCCAAAGATAATCCCGACCACGCCAAGGCTTTTGGGAACCTCCTGATTGATAAAGCCGCTCCATCGGGACTTTGCCTGAAAGAGGACGCGTCGTCCCGGAGCTGAATGATCCCTCTGTGCGAGAAATCATCCACGAGCCATACCGGATTATCTACGAAATCTTTCATGATCCGACGGTCATTTATGTGCTTCGCTTTTGGCACGCCGCCCGTGGAACGCCCCAACTCTGACCATCGTAATTCCGCAGTCCGGTCCGTCCCATCCGTGCTATCCGTGAAATCCGTGGTAGTCCCGTGGTCCTCATCTCCGATTTTGAGCTTTTCAGATTTCAGCTTTTATGATTTTGTATTCCGTAGTCCCGTAGTCCCGTGGTTCGATTTTTCCGCGTATTCTGCGTATTTCGCGGTTTGATTCTCTTTCTTAGGTGAGTTTGGGAACCCCGTCCCCGCTTGCCAAGCCCACCTGCGTCTGAGATAACCCTGCTTAAAGTGTTGCCAAAATTGACTATGCAGGCCCTTCCTCTAACGGTCGCGCCGACCATCCGTGAAGAGGTGTTGCGTGATGCGCGTTATCCGGTCCACCGGATCGCCGACAAGCTGCTGCCTTACCTGCGCGTGCTGGTCGAGCAGTTCAGGCCGCAACAGATCATTCTCTTCGGCTCCTACGCGCGCGGCCAGCCCGACGAGCACAGCGACGTGGATTTGCTGATCATCAAGGAACTGGAGCAGAGCCCCGTGCGCGAGGCGACCCAAATCCTGCGGGCCTGGCGGCCCATCCGCTGGCAAGGCGACTCTCTGCCCTTCGAGCTGCTCATCGAGACGCCGGCCAGCCACGCTGCTCGATTGGGCAGGCGGGGGTCATTTTACTCAGAGGCCGTTCACACCGGATTGCGCCTGGCCTGAAAACCGACGAGACCAATCCAGCGGGATCAGAGAATTAACCACGGATTTCACGGATGACACGGATGGGACGGAAGAAGGAAGAAGGAAGAGCGGAGAGGGTAGAGGGTAGAGGGAAAAGAATTGCGCGTGCGCCTAAATTGCGTAAATTGATCTACGATGACGCTCGACAAGATCAAACAGGAGCTGGCGAACATGCCGGAGGAACAGCAAAACCATGTTGCCGCGTACTTGATCCATCTTCGGCATCTGCGGGACCCCAAAACCCGCCAGGAACTGACTCGGCGGATTGACGATAAGGACCCTTCTCATTGGATTTCCGTGGACCAGTTGAAAGACCATTGGAAGGAATAACGGGTGAGCCCTTATCGGGTTCTTATTACGCATGAGGCTCTTTCACTGCCTCGGCCTTCACCTCGTGATCGGCAAAGGATTTTTTCCTTCCTTGAAGGACTCTCGGATAACCCGTTTCAGAAGGGTGACTACGAAGAAAGGGACGAAATCGGACGGCCCGTTCAAATCAAGGTAATCGGCCAGGCCCGTTCAAATCAAGGTAATCGGCCAGTACGCATTAACGTTTTGGGCCGACCACGCCGTGGGCGAAGTCAAAGTGACGAAGGTCGAGAAGGCAGACAAAAGATAACCTCCCGACCGTCTGCAAGCTCCCGCCGATTTTGCGTTCGGCTGATAAGTTTGCGTATCCGTGCTATCCGTGAAATCCGTGGTAATCCGGATTTTCAGCTTTTCAGCTTTTCAGCTTTCATGATTTTGTATTCCGTAGTCCTGTCGTCTCGTAGTCTTGTGGTCCCGTCGTCCCGTCGTCTCCTAGTCTCGTAGATCCCGTAGTCCTGTCATTACCGCGGTGTGCCACCGTTTGTACACAAGCTTGACCGGCTGCTGGGTCGGTTCCGGCGGAAATATTTTGCTCCGATATGCCGGCTCGACACTTCAGAACATATCGCTGCGCTAACGTTCGATGATGGACCGCATCGGGAATTCACTGGCAAGCTGCTGGATATACTTCAGCGCCATCGGGCCAAGGCGACCTTCTTTATGATCGGTGAGCATGCGCAAGCGCAGCGGGACATGGTTCGAGAGGTGGCGGAGGCAGGCCACGCCGTTGCCAACCATTCATGGAGTCACCCGCATTTTACGGAGACTCCAGGCCGCAGCAGGCGCGCGCAAATCCGCAGTTGCCAACGGGCCATCGCGCCTTTCGGGCGAAAGCTTTTCCGGCCACCGT
>WNGQ01001368.1_pt1 | contig 25326 bp, 20 predicted proteins | sample 5407661 | NCBI WGS metagenome assembly WNGQ01 (sample SAMN13153382, study PRJNA577476) | soil metagenome | isolation source: 60 cm soil or saprolite under Garry oak tree replicate 2 | place: USA:California | collected 2016-06-15 | reverse complement strand
TTAGCAGGCGCAAACAACGACGAAAAGCATCAATCGCAACGCGACGCGCTTTGTTTCGTCGTTTGAGCCGAAAAAGGCGGCCGATGTCGGCTTAGGTGAATGCGTAGGCGAGCAGGCTCGAGCACAACAGAAAAAAGCCCGCTGCGGTCAATGCCAGGAAGCCGTCGGAAACAAGATCACGATTGCGCATGGAGAGCCTCTTCGGTCTCCATGCTCGCCCGAATTGGTTAAGAATTTCTGAAGAGATGGGGTGAGCTGGTCTCAAATCCAGTTTCTCCACTTCGTCCGGATCAAGTTCGCGACCGGACAACCTCAAATGCGTGCGCCAGGAAGATCCCGGCTCCCATTAAACCCATCAGTGCTGTCATGGTGTCAATCATCGCAAACGTCCTTTGCGCCCCTGGCAAGCAGAAAACGCGTGCAGGCTTGCACAGTCAAAAAGATTTCCTCCAACCAAATTCGAATCGGGACCGAGCGAGGATTTCGGGCAACAGGTGGGCCAGAGCCGAGCACCCGATCGCCTCGTACCCCCCGTTGTAACCATTGGTTCACCACCCTGAGCACCTCCCCATTTCCGCCGCGTTCGGGTTGCGATATCGTAGTCGGGTCGTAGGGGTGCATGCACCGGCGCGCGCCGCGGGCAAGATTGCTCGGATGGGCACGCGGCCGGTGGAATGGTATTTGGGGCTAATGGGGATTCGACAGTCAGATCCTGTCATCAGGGTGGCCCGGGGCGCTGCTGCAGTGGCCGCTTGCCTATTGGTCGCCAACTGCGCCTCGTCGAACAAATTCGCGAGCCGCGTCGATCCCAAATACGGGGTTTCCTCCAGCGCGCGGGTGGTCGAGTTCGGCGAGCCGGTGCCGAAAGGCGGGGGAACCTATCGCGTCGGCAAGCCCTATACGGTCGCCGGACGGGTCTATGTTCCCGAGGAAGACGTCAATTATCGCCAGGAGGGCTTGGCGTCCTGGTATGGCGATGACTTCCACGGCCGGTTGACGGCCAATGGCGAGGTGTTCGACATGGGGGCCCTGACGGCCGCTCACCCCACCTTGCCGATGCCCTGCTACGCCCGGGTCACCAACCTCTCCAATGGCAAGTCGCTGATCGTCCGCGTCAATGATCGCGGACCCTATCACGGCAACCGGCTCATCGACGTCTCCAACAAAGCCGCCGAACTCCTTGATTTCAAAGCATATGGCGTCGCGCAGGTCCGGGTCGAATATGTCGGGCGGGCGCCGCTCGAGGGCACCGACGACACCCAATTGATGGCGACCCTGCGCACGGGAACGCCGGCGCCGCCGCCGTCACTAGTCCGGGTCGCCTCCGCCCGGTCGTTCATCCCGGAGATGCCGTCCGGTCGACCGATTCGGGGCGAGATCCCGATGCCCGAGGGAAGGCCCTACGGTCTCGGCAACGGCTCTGCGGACTTGGCGTCGATCAACGCGACGTCGGAAATGTCGTCCGCAACCCGCGCGCGCTCGCGCGGACGGACGCTGGAGAACCCGCGCGCCGTGTCCTATGACAGCGGCGGGGCCTATTCAGCAGGCCAGGGTCGAGCGGTGTCGTCAGAGACACCGATTGACCCGCACGGACCGAGCGAAGTGCTGTCCGCGCGCGGTCTTTACTGACCCCAGGGGGTGACCTGTCACCCCGAGTCACCCCGACCCAAATGTCTCCCGCTAAGTCGTGCTCTGCTTGATGAACGCAATCAAGGCCGCGTTCACCTCGTCGGGACGTTCCTGCTGAATCCAGTGGCCGGCGCCATCAATGATCAGCTTCTGCTTCAATCGCGGCAGGATGCGCTCGAGTTCGTTGACCCGTTTGGCGCCGATCAGGCCCGTGATGACGGAATCCCGCGAGCCCGCGATGAACAAGGACGGCTGGTGGATCCGGGCGTCCTGCCAGGGTGCCGTCAGGTCCCAGTTGCGATCGATGTTGCGATACCAGTTCAGTCCGCCGCGAAATCCGGACTTGCGGTAGGCCTCGGTGAAAACGGCGAGGTCGGCCTCGCTCAACCAATCCGGCAGCGGCCGGTCCGGCCGGGCATCGTTCAGAAACCCCTTGCCTTCCGCGATGAAGAGCGAGGCAGCGGGATCGGAGAAGCCGCGCCCCAGCAAGGTCCGCATCGCCAGGGCGACATCGCGCTCGAACTCGGCTTCGGCGGCGCCCGGCGTCTGGAAATATTGCCAGTAGAAATTGCTGATGCCGTTGTCGCGCAAGGTTTCCAGTGGCGGGCCGCGGCCGCGGAACGGCGGCGGCACGCTCAGCCCCGCCACGGCCGTGAATATGTCGGGGCGGAACAGCGCGGCATGCCATGCCACCGGCGCGCCCCAGTCGTGACCGATGACGACCGCCTGTTTTTCGCCAAGCGCCGCAACCAGCGCCACGATATCTCCGACCGTATCGAAAATGCTGTAGGCGGCGATGTCGGCGGGGGCGGTGGTGCGGCCAAAGCCCCGCATATCCGGCGCCACCACATGGAACCCGGCTCTAGCGATTGCCGCAATCTGGTGTCGCCAGGAATAGGATAGTTCGGGCCAGCCGTGGCAGAGCACCACGAGCGGGCCTTCGCCCTGTTCGAGCAAAAACATGTCGATGCCGTTGGCGGCAAGGGTGCGCGAGGAGAACAATTGCGTTTCCACCGTGTTTTGGGATTTTTTTCGGAACCGGGCAGGCGTTCAAAGGATAGAGGCGTTTGCGCGCCTCCGCAATTGCACGGGCCTCGCGACCACCCGTAAAAGCCGTGTTGTTTGCGTGACTTGCAGCTGTTAGAACGCGGCCCTCAGGGCTTCGCCGATGGCATCCAGTATTCGACCGTTTCGTCCCTCCGTTGCCACGACCGGGCGCGCATCGATCCGGTTGGCGGCGGCGATCGTGGCCGTCGCCGTCGGCTGGGCCGGCATGCTCCACGCCGCCAACCAGAGTGTCCAGGGCGCCAAGAAGGAAGAAGGTGGATTCGACGGCGACGCTCCGACCGCGATCCTGACGGAGGCGACGAGCGGCAGTATCCTGTTCGAGAAGAACGCGGATGAACTGCGCGCGCCCTCCAGCATGATGAAACTCATGACCGCTGAAGTGATCTTTCACGCCGTCAAGCAGGGCGATATCAAGCTGTCGGACGAATACCGCATCAGCGAGAACGCCTGGCGCCGGGGCGGCGCGCCAGCGGGTGGCTCGACCATGTTTGCCGCGCTCAACAGCAAGGTGTCCGTCGACGATCTGTTGCACGGCGCGATCATCCAGAGCGGCAACGACTCCTGCATCGCGCTCGCGGAAGGCATGGCCGGCAACGAGCGCATCTTCGCAACGGACCTCATGACCAAGCGGGCCCGCGAATTGGGTCTGTCGCAATCGACCTTTGCCAATTCCAACGGGTTGCCGGATCCCGGCAACAAGATGACGGTCCGCGAGCTCGCGCACCTCGCGCGCCACATCATCCTGGACTATCCCGAGTTCTACAAATTGTTCGGAGAAAAGGAGTTCACCTGGAACAAGATCCGGCAGCAGAACCGCAATCCTCTGCTGAATTCGTTGGAGGGGGCCGATGGCCTGAAGACGGGCTACACCAAGGAGGGCGGCTATGGCATGGTCGGCTCCGCCGTGCAAAACGGGACGAGGCTGATCGTCGTCGTCAACGGGCTCGAGGATCCCGATGATCGCGCGACGGAGGCCAAGAAGATGCTCGAATGGGGCTTTCGCAATTTCGAGACGCGAATCCTGTTTGCAGCCCAGCAGCCGCTCGGCTACGCGAAGGTTTTTGGCGGCGACAGCCGCTCGGTCAAGCTCTCAAGTCCCGAGCCGATCAAGGTGATGGTCCAGAAGAACGGCAACGAAAAATTGTTGGCGCGCGTCGTCTATAGCGGGCCGGTCCGTGCGCCGGTGGAGGCCGGCCAGAAGATCGGCGTGATCAAGGTCTGGCGCGGCGCCAATATCGCCATGGAAGCCCCGGTTTTCGCCGCCGAATCGATCGGCGCAGGGTCGACCATCCGCAAGGCGATCGACGGTGTGAGCGAGCTTGTGATCGGCATGTTCCGCGCGGGCGCAGAGAAATTGTGACCATGACGGAAGCACCGGTCAAACGCACGCCCGGTCGCGGGCGCTTCATCACCTTTGAGGGCGGGGAGGGGTCGGGCAAATCGACCCAGATCACGAAACTAGCCGAGCGCTTGAATACCGCCAAGTTGCGCAACATCGTCACCCGGGAACCCGGCGGCTCGCCGGGCGCCGAAATCATGCGGCATCTGGTGCTCTCAGGAATGGGCAAGCTGCTCGGGCCGGACGCCGAATCCCTGCTGTTCGCGGCCGCCCGCGACGATCACGTCCGCACCGTCATTTTGCCGGCGCTCAATCAGGGAACATGGGTGCTGTGCGACCGTTTCTCAGATTCGACCCGCGCCTATCAGGGCCGGCTGGGCAATGTCTCGCCGGTGGTTCTCAACGCCATGCAGCGGGTGACCATCGGCGACCTCAAGCCGGATCTGACCCTCATCCTCGATGTGCCCGTTGAGGTCGGCCAGAGACGCGCGGCCGCCCGGCGCGGCGATCGCGCGGCCGACAGGTTCGAGGCGGAAGATCTGAAATTCCACGAAGCTCTGCGGGAAGCGTATCGGCAGATCGCGGCCGAAGACCCGCAACGCTGCGTTCTGATCGATGCGACACCCGATCCGGACAAGGTCGCGGGCCGGGTTTGGACCACGCTGTGCGACCATTTGTTCACGGCAGCCACGGCATGAGCGCACGCAAGGTCGAACAGGAAATCGCGATCAGCGCGCCGCGCGAGACCAGCGTTCTGTTCGGTCATCGCGAAGCCGAGGCTTCTCTCCTGGATGCCTATCGCAGCGGCCGGATTCCCCACGCCTGGCTGATCGGTGGTCCGCAGGGCATCGGCAAGGCGACGCTGGCCTACCGGACCGCGCGTTTCGTGCTGGCCCACCGCGATCCGAAGGCCGCCGACGTGCAGCGCGCCGAGACGCTGTGGGTCGATCCGAACCATTCGGTGGCGCGGCTTGTCGCCTCGGGCGCCCATGGCGGATTACTCACGCTGCAACGCTCCGCCAACGACAAGGGCGTGATGCGAACGGTGATCACGGTCGACGAGACGCGGGAGACCATCTCGTTCTTCGGTTCGACCGCGGCAGTCGAGGGCTGGCGCGTCTGCATCGTGGATACCGTCGACGAGCTCAACCCAAACGCGGCCAACGCGCTGCTCAAGATCCTCGAGGAGCCGCCGCAGCAATCGCTGTTTCTCCTGATCAGCCACGCTCCGGCGCGGCTGCTTGCGACGATCCTGTCGCGCTGTCGCAAATTGCCGTTGCGGCCGCTCGACGCCGGCGACGTCATCGGCGCGGCGGTCGCTGCGACCGGAATGAATCCCGACGATCCCGCGCTGAAGGAGGCGGTTGAAGCGTCCGAAGGCAGCGTCGCACGCGCGCTGACGCTGTTGGGCGGCGATGCGCTCAAGCTGCAGCAGCGTACCGCGGCGCTGCTTGCGACCTTGCCGCAAGTCGATCCGCGCGAACTACATGCGCTGGGCGATGCGCTTGGCGGCAGCGACCGCGCGGTGCTGGCGGCCTTCGTCGACAGCATCGATCGCTGGTTCGCCGAGCGGCTGCGCGCCGATGACCTTGACGCCAACGCGAACCTGCCTCGGCTTGCGCGGCTGGCGGAGGTATGGGAAAAGATCATCCGCGCCGCGCGCGACACCCAAGACTATAATCTTGAACGAAAACCGCTGGTTTTCTCGGTGTTCGGGATGCTCGCGGAAGCAACGCGCCAATAAGGCGCTCCGCGATTGTTGTCCCTTCATTGTCTGACCTTACACAAGGATTTCGCCGTGGCGACCGCCAGCAAGAAAACTGTCAAAAAGCGCAAGGCCAAAGGCAAGGCCAAGAGCACGGCTAAGAGCAAGGCCAAGAAGACCGGAAAGAGCGCGGCGTCGAAGACACGCGCAAAGTCCGGGCGCGGCGTTAAGAAGGCGAGCAAAACCGCCAAGAAAGCCACAAAGAAGGCCGCGCGGACGGGTGCGAAAAAGCCCGTCAAAAAGGCCGCAAAAAAGGCCGCCAAGAAACCCGCGGGAAAGACACCGACGGCCCCGAAAACGACGGAAGCGACCAAGACCATTTCCGCATCAAGGCTGGCGCCCGAGGCCCTGAGCGCGATCAAGCGAGCCGCCCAGGACGCCGCGGCAGCTCTCGCACCGGCACCGAAGCCCGCCGCTGCCCCGAGCCCGGCAAAGCCCGTAGCGGCAGCATCGCGCGACAGCACCTTCTACATCACGACGGCGATCGCCTATCCGAACGGCGTGCCGCATATCGGTCACGCCTATGAGGCGATCGCGACCGATGCGCTGGCGCGCTTCCAGCGGCTCGATGGCAAGGACGTGTTCTTCTTGACCGGGACCGACGAGCACGGACTGAAGATGATGCAGACCGCGGAAGCCGAGAAGCTGCCGACCATCGATGTCGCGACACGCAACGCGGCTCGTTTCAAGGCCATGGACGAGCGTCTCGACGTCTCGTTCGATCGCTTCATCCGCACCACCGAGGAACAGCATCATCGTTCGAGCCAGGAGATTTGGCGGCGCATGGCCGGGAATGGCGATATCTATCTCGACAGCTATTCCGGCTGGTACTCGGTGCGCGACGAGGCCTATTACGCCGAGGACGAGACCAGTCTCGGCGATGACAATGTGCGGCGTGGGCCGCAGGGCAGCCCGGTCGATTGGGTCGAGGAAAAGAGCTATTTTTTCCGCCTCTCGGCCTATCAGGACAGGCTGCTTGCGCTCTACGAGACGCAGCCGGATTTCATCGGCCCGGACTCGCGCAGGAACGAGGTGATCAGCTTCGTCAAAGGCGGTTTGCGCGATCTGTCGATCTCGCGCACCACGTTCGACTGGGGCGTCAAGGTTCCGCAAGACGCCGAACACGTGATGTATGTCTGGGTCGATGCGTTGACCAACTACATCACCGGCGTCGGCTTTCCCGACGAGAGCGATCCGAACTGGCGCTACTGGCCGGCCGACGTGCACATCATCGGCAAGGACATCATCCGCTTCCACGCCGTGTACTGGCCGGCCTTCCTGATGTCGGCCGGCATCCCCGTGCAGAAGCGCGTCTATGCGCACGGCTTCCTGTTTAGCAGGGGCGAGAAGATGTCGAAATCGGTCGGCAACGTCGTCGACCCCTTCAATCTCGCCGACCAATACGGCGTCGACCAGATGCGCTACTTCTTCCTGCGCGAGGTCCCGTTCGGGCAGGATGGCAACTACAACCATGAGGCCATCGTGGCGCGGATCAATGCCGACCTCGCCAACGACCTCGGCAACCTCGCGCAGCGGTCGCTGTCGATGATCGCCAAGCAGCTCAATGGCGTCTTGCCCGAGCCCGGCGCATTCAGCGACAACGATGGCGCGATCCTGGCCCAGGCCGATGCCATGATCGCAATCGCGCGCGAGGCGATGGCGACCCAGCAGATCCATCAATGGCTGAATGCGGCCTGGGCCGTGGTCGCGGAGGCCAACCGCTACTTCGCGGGCGAGGCGCCATGGGCGCTGGCGAAGACCGATCCGGCGCGGCAGAAGACGGTGCTCTATGTCACGGCCGAAGTGATCCGGCAGATCGCAATTCTCACTCAGCCCGTGATGCCGGCCGCGTCGGAAAAGCTGCTCGACAGCCTCGGCATCCCGCATGATGCGCGCAACTTCGCAGCCCTTGGCGGCGCAACCCGGATTGCGCCGGGCACGGTGCTGCCGGCGCCGCAAGCGGTGTTTCCGCGCTATGTCGAACAGACAGCGGCTTGAGACTTTCATGCTCGTCGACAGCCACTGCCATCTGGATTTTCCGGACTTTGCCAACGAACTCGACGCCATCGTCGCTCGCGCCGCGGCGGCCGGCATCGGCCGCATGGTCACGATCTCGACCCGGGTGCGACGGTTGAACGAGCTGCTCGCGATCGCCGAGCGCTACGACAACGTCTATTGCTCGGTCGGGACCCATCCGCACCATGCCGACGAAGAGGACGGCATTACGCCGGACGAACTGATCGCGCTGACCAAGCACCCGAAGGTCGTAGCGCTGGGGGAGGCGGGTCTCGACTATTTCTACGACAACGGCTCGCCGGAAGCGCAGGCGCGCGGCTTTCGTGCGCATATCGCGGCCGCCCGCGCGACCGGCCTGCCGCTCGTCATCCACACCCGCGAGGCCGATGACGATTGCGCCCGCATCCTCGAAGAGGAGGTCGCGAAGGGACCGTTTCGCGCCGTGCTGCATTGCTATACCGGCGGGCGCGCGCTTGCGATGACCGCGATCGCGTTGGGGCTTTCGATCTCGTTCACGGGCATTCTGACCTTCAAGAAATCGGAAGCCTTGCGCGCGCTCGCGGCCGAACTGCCCGCCGATCGCATCATGGTCGAGACCGATTCACCCTATCTAGCGCCCGGAAAATTCCGGGGAAAACGTAATGAGCCGTCTTACGTGGTTGAGGTCGCAAAGGTGCTTGCCGAGACGCGCGGGGTCACGCTCGACGAGATGTCGCGCCAGACCACGGAGAACTTCTTCCGCCTGTTCTCCAAAGTGCCGCCGCTGAAAGCGCCGGCATGAGCGTCACGCTCACGATTCTCGGCTGCGGCTCTTCGGCCGGCGTGCCGCGCCCCGCGCTGGGCTGGGGCCGCTGCGATCCCAACAATCCGAAAAACCGCCGCCGCCGCTGCTCGCTGCTCGTCGAGCGCTCATCCGACCACGGAACGACGCGAATCGTAATCGACACCTCGCCCGATCTGCGCGAGCAGCTGATCGACACCAGCGTCGATCATATCGATGCGGTGTTCCTGACCCATGAGCACGCCGACCAGACCCACGGGATCGACGATCTCCGCTCGGTCGTGCTGCATCAGAGGCGACGTATTCCGGTCTATCTGAATCAGTCGACCGCCAAAGACATCATGCACCGGTTTTCCTATTGTTTCGTCTCGCCGCCGGGCAGCGACTATCCGCCGATCCTCACCCAGCACGCGATCGAGGACGGCGAACGTCGAACCATCGAGGGGAAGGGCGGCGCAGTGACCCTGTCGGCCTTCATCCTCAAGCACGGCAACATTCCAGCGCTGGGCTATCGGATCGGTGACGCGGCCTATACGCCCGACCTCAGCGACATCCCAAGCGAAAGCTGGCGGAGCCTCGAAAATCTCGATCTCTGGATCGTCGACGGCTTGCGCTATGCGCCCCATCCGAGCCATTTCAGTGTCAGCGATGCGCTGGCCTGGATCGAGCGGTTCAAGCCGCGCCGCGCGATCCTCACCAATATGCATTCCGACCTGGATTACGAAGAGCTGCGCGGCAGCCTGCCGGACAACGTGGTGCCCGCTTTTGACGGGATGCGGCTGACCGTGGCGTGATAGGCGAGCTTTGCACGCGCTCGTACGACCGCCTCGACCGCGGCAAACGGGCAGGTCGCTTGCTTATCGTCGGGAATTTTCCGCTTCGTGCAGCTGATAAATCTGGCGCGGAGTTTCCGTTGCAACCACGGTCGCCCCGGCTCGCTCGATCGCCGCGGCAGTTGTCATGCTCAGACCGCTACGCTGGGAGTCGTTTCCCAATGCGAAATCGACGACGACAAAGGCGGCGACGCTGACCGCAGCAACCGCAGCGGCCACGATCATTCCAACCTTCTCGTTGCTACGATGGGATCCCATTCGACGGTCGCTACTACTTTCGTATCTCTCTAGATGTCGCGGCTGCTCTGAACTGATTCGGAATCCATTGCAATGCGATAGTTTGTTTCAAATAGTTAGAGAATGCGATAGTTTGTTTCAAATAGTTAGAGCATGAGACGACGCAACCCGTCGGACAAACACGGGATCGTGAAACCGATCGAACCTCGCGACATGGTTACCGCCATCGGCGCACGAACCTGGCGGACTGCGGCGACAGCCGCGATATCGGAGCGAGGATGGCGTGGTTAATCCCCGTCAAAGCCCGGGTTTGAGCACGTCTCGCCGCGACCGGCCGGACGCTACCCATGGCGTTAACCGGCTGAGCCGTTACGGTTGAGCTTCCGTCCAGCGCGTATATTCCGTCCCGGCAAACAAAAGATTCCGATTGAGGCCCGCGGATTTTTCGTCGAGTTTTCGCCCCAAGTGAACCGATGTCGTCAGCGGAGGCCGCACATGGAAATCTTGAATGCCATCACCATCCTCGCGACGTTGATCGTGGGAATTCCTGCAGCCATCGCGCAAACCCCGCCACCGGTTTCGACCAAGAAAGTAGAGGGTACCGACAACGTCTATGTGTTCCGCTACGGCGGCCATCAATCGATGTTCGTCGTGACGTCGCAAGGCGTCATCGCCACCGATCCGATCTCCTATTTGCGGCCGGCAAAGCCCTACATCGATGCCATCAAGGCCGTCACCGACAAGCCAATCAAATACGTCATCTACAGCCATCATCACTACGACCACATCGCCGGCGGGCAACCCTTCAAGGAACTCGGCGCGACCTTCATCGCACACCGCCGCGCCAAGGAACGCTTTCTCGAGCTGAAGAAGCAGAACGCGCTTCTCGCTGATGTCGTGATGCCCGACCAGGTGGTGGACGACAAGAAGACGATCAAGCTTGGCGACACCACGCTCGAACTGATTTATGTCGGCCGCAACCATTCGGACAATTCCCTGGTGATGCGGCTGCCGAAGGAAAAGCTGGTCTTCGTGGTCGACTTCGCGCCGATCGAGTCGGTCCAGTTCCGGAATATCCCCGACAATGCTTCGCCGCTGGAGTATATCGAGTCACTGAAGAAGCTCGCCGCGCTGGACTGGGACCGGATGATCCCCGGCCATCCCTACGCGGGCGGGCGCCTTGGCACCAAGAAGGATGTTCAGGATGACATCGCCTACATGGAGGACCTGTCGGCGGAAGTGAAGAAGGCGGCCGACGCCGGCAAATGCTTCGATACCGCGATGAAGGAAGTGAAGCTGCCGAAATATGAGAAGTGGGCGAACTATGAGGCGAGCCTGCCCGCCAACGTGGAACGCCTCTGCTATTGGTGGGGGCGCGGATATTGAGCGCGCGCGCATTTCAGGAACGTCGGAGTGGGATAGTGTAAGATCACCCTGAACATTTGGGGCCTGTACCTCGAGCGAACGATGAAAGGGCGCCTCGTGTCCATTTTTCGATCGTCCCGGCTGGTTCGTATCAGCGCTCTCTCGTTCACGCTTTGCTTCGGCAATTCACTCCCGTGCCACGCAGAACAACATCCCGTCACGCCAGCCGAGGAGATCGAAATCCCGGTCAGACCGTTGCCATTCATCCTGCGCGGTTTCCTCAGACGTCCCGAAGATGCGGGCCGTTCCCCTGCCGTCGTCCTGCTCCCCGACTGCGGCGAATATGCCAGGCCTCTCGATGAGGAGTGGGGAGCCAGAATATCGTCTTGGGGTTACGTCACGCTGACGATCGACGGTTTCGGTCCGCGGGGCATCAAGCATTGCGGCCAGAGTGTCGCTTCGGACCCCTCCGAATTGGCCTTTGATGCCTATCGGGGTTTGAACCTTCTCATTCAAGAGAGCTTCGTTGATCCGAAACGGGTCGCTGTCGTGGGCTTTGCGTGGGGCGCCTGGGAAACGCTTGCGGCGGTCGAACGTGGCGCGATTGAACGGACGTCCGAGCACAAATTTCGTGCGGCGGCTGCGTTCTATCCGCTCTGTGCCAGCTTCAAGGGAGTGATGACCGTTCCTACCCTGATTCTGATTGGTGAGCGCGACGACCGGGAGGCCGCAGACGCCTGCCGCAAAATGGTTGCCGGCGACGATGACATGGGGATCTCGCGGCAGAAGAACGAAGGCGCCCCGGTTCGGCTCGTCGTCTATCCCGAGGCGTACTTCGCGTTCGACGTTCCGGGCTTGAAAAAGCCGAGCGCGTATCGCGGGCATCACATCGAGTTCAACAAATCAGCCGTCGATCAATCGAGCGAAGAGCTCCGGAAGTTTCTCATTTCGACCATCGGAGGCCGGGAGTAGTCAACCCCTCACGCCGAAATCGCCTTGGCCGACTGGACTTGATCGCGCAGCAGGAACTTCTGGATCTTGCCGGTCGAGGTTTTCGGCAGCGGTCCGAACACCACGACCTTGGGCGTCTTGAAGCCGGACATTTGGCCGCGGCAGAAGCCGATGATGTCGGCCTCGGTGGCGGATGCGCCGTCCTTCAGTTCGATGAAAGCGCAAGGCACCTCGCCCCATTTCGGATCGGGCTTGGCGACCACGGCCGCGAACAGCACGGCGGGATGCTTGTAGAGGATGTCCTCGACCTCGACGGAGGAGACGTTCTCGCCGCCGGAGATGATGATGTCCTTGGAGCGGTCCTTGATGATGACATAGCCGTGCTCGTCCAGCACGCCGAGATCTCCGGTATGAAACCAGCCACCCTCGAATGCTTCCTGCGTCGCCTTCTCGTTCTTCAGGTAACCCTTCATCACGATGTTGCCGCGGAACATGACTTCGCCGATGGTCTCGCCGTCGCGTGGCACCTCGCGCATGGTCTGGGGATCGAGCACCGTGACCGCTTCCTCGAGCGGGTAGGGCACGCCCTGGCGGCGCTTGAGCTGTGCGCGCTGATCCGCCGGTAGGTCGTCCCAGCCCGGTTGCTCGGCGCAGACGGAGGCCGGGCCATAGACTTCAGTCAGGCCGTAGACATGGGTCAGCTTGATGCCGATGCGCTCAGCCCCCTCGAGCACGGCAACCGGGGGCGCTGCCCCCGCGATCAGTCCGACGACGGGTTTCGCCGCCTTGCCCCTGGGCGCATCCGGCGCGTTGATCAGGGTGTTGTAGACGATCGGCGCACCGCACATGTGGGTGACGCCGTGCGTCTTGATCAGCTCGAAGATTTTGGTCGGCTCGACCTTGCGCAGGCAGACATTGACGCCGGCCGCGGCCGCCACCGTCCAGGGGAAGCACCAGCCGTTGCAGTGGAACATCGGCAAGGTCCAGAGATAGACCGGGTGCTGGCCGAACTGGCCTGCGAGGATATTGGAGACCGCGTTGAGATAGGCGCCGCGATGATGCGTCACCACGCCCTTCGGGTTGCCTGTGGTGCCCGACGTGTAGGAGAGCGCGATCGCATCCCACTCGTCCTGCGGCGGCCTGGCCACGAAAGCCGCGTCGCCTTGCGCGATGGCGGCCTCATATTCGATCTCGCCGATTCGCTTTTCCCCAGAGAATGCCGCGTCGTCGACGTCGATGACGAAGGGTTTTGGCCCCTTCATCTGCGTGAGCGCCTCCGAGATCACCGTGGAGAATTCCGGATCGACCAGGATGATCTTCGCCCCGCCATGATCGAGCTGGAAGGCGATGGAGGGCGCATCGAGCCGGATGTTCAGCGCGTTCAGCACCGCGCCCGCCATCGGGACCGCGAAGTGCAGTTCGTTCATCGCGGGAATATTCGGCAACATGGCTGCGACCGTATCGCCTTCGCCGATATTTCGGCTCGCGAGGTAGGATGCGAAGCACCGGCAGCGCGCATAGGTCTGTCCCCACGTGAACGCGCGCCCCTCATAGACGACGCTGACATGATCCGGATAGACGGCCGCACTGCGCGCGATGAAACTGAGCGGCGAGAGCGGAACGTAATTGGCGGGTGTCTTGTCCAGACCGAGATCGTACTGGGTTTGCTTCCTGCTCATCGGCCACCTCCATATCGTGAAAAGTTGCGACTTACAAAAATCCGATCGAAATCCAGGGAAAGATAGCGACGACCACCAGGCCCACCAAGAGCGCCAAAAGGTAGCCCCAGATCGGTCTGATGCCTTGCGCCGGATCCACCCGGCCGATCGCGCACGCCGCATAGTAGCCGACCCCGAAGGGCGGAGCGAACAATCCGATCCCCATCGCAAGGATGATGATCATCGCATAATGCACCTCGTGCACGCCGACCGCACGCGCAATCGGAAACAACAGCGGACCGAACAGCACGATCGCGGGGATGCCCTCCAGCACGCTGCCGAGGATGGTGAAGGCCAGAATCGAGACTGCGATGAAGGACGCGGAGCCGCCGGGCAGGCCGGTCATGGCGGATGCCAACGCCCGCGAAAAGCCGGATTGCGTCAGTCCCCAGGCCATGCCGGTCGCGGTGCCGATGATCAGGAGGATCGCGCCCGACAGCGCCGCGGTCTCGATCAGCATCGGCACGAGCCGGCCCCAGTCGAAGCGTCGATAGACCAGAAGGCCGATGATGAGGCCGTAGACGATGCCGATCGTCGACACTTCGGTCGCGGTCGCAACGCCCTCGACCACGGCGGCGCGGATCACGAAGGGCAGCGCCAGCGCGGGCAGGGCGACGACGAAGGTTTTGGCAATCTCGGCTGGTCTTGCCCGCCTGACATGGCTGAGATCCTCGTTGCGATAGCGCCACCAGACCAACGCCGACAGCGTGATCGCCAGCACGACGCCGGGCAATAGCCCCCCGGTGAACAGCGCGGCGATCGACACGCCCGTCACCGAACCGATGGTGATGAGCACGAGGCTCGGCGGAATGGTTTCGGTCTGCGCGCCGGTGGCCGCCAACAGCGCCACGAGATCGCCGGGGCGGGCGCCGCGCGCCTTCATCTCCGGAAACAGGACCGGCGCAACGGCGGCCATGTCGGCGGCCTTCGATCCGGAAATGCCTGACACCAGATACATCGCGCCGACCAGCACGTAATGCAGGCCGCCGCGGACATGACCCAGAAGGCTTGCCAGGAACGCGACCATGGCGCGCGCCATGCCGGTCATCTCGATCAGTAGGCCGAGAAAAACGAACAGCGGCACCGAGAGCAGGATCAGATGGCTCATGCCCTCGTCCATCCGTCCGACCAGCACCATCAGCGGCGTGCGCGTGGTCAGGGCGAGATAGCCGAAGACGGCAAGTCCAAATCCGAACGCAATCGGCACTCCGGAAAAGACACAGAAGCCGGCGACGCCGACAAAGAAGATGACGAGGTTCATGTTGCCGAGCGGCCGCAGCCAGGGTTGCGCCAGCCAGAACACCGCGACCACGGCGGCGACCGACGCGGCTGCCGCGAGCAAGGTCCTGACGTCGCCCGAGCTGGCCAGCCGCAGCAGCGCAAACAGCGCCATCAGGCATATCCCCGCAGGCAGCGCCGCCGCGCGCCAGATATTGGGGATCTGCAGCGCCGGCGTCGTGATGAAGCTTTCCTCATAGGCATAGTCGCACGCCGGCCAGACCACCAAGAGCAGGAACGCCAGCGCCGCGCAGGTCGCAACGACATCGAGATAGGCCCGCATCGCGGGCTTCGCGCTGGCGACGATCGCGGTCATCCGCATGTGCTCGGAGCGGCGGAACGCCACCGCAGCACCGAGCATCGCCAGCCACAGGAACAAGATGGAGGCGAGCTCATCAGACCAGATCAGGGGTTGACGCAGACCGTAGCGCGCGACCACACCGGCAAACAGGATGACGATCTCGGCGACCACCAGCATGGCCGCCGGGATCTCGACCAGCAGGCCGAGCGCGGACTCGATCGAGGCCAGAAAGGAGCGAGGGCGAGGGGACTCGACCATCACCTCACCCGCGATCACCTGCACTTGCGTCATTTCGGCGTGCGCCATTGCCCGTCCCCGCCGAACACAGACTTACGACAATTTGCCGACGGATTTTTCCAGAAGCTCCCAGGCCTGCTCGCCGTATTTACCCTTCCATTCGGCGTAGAACCCCGCGGACCGCAGCTTGTCGCGGAACGGCGCCGCCTCCGGCCTGTTGAACACCAGACCCTTGCCCGCCAGTTCCTGCTGCAGACCCGCATTGAGCTTGGCGACGTCGGCGCGCTCGTTGACCGCCGCGGCATTGATGTTCTTGGCCACGATGGTGCGGACGTCCTCAGGCACCTTCTCCCAGGCCCGGCGATTGGCCAGGAACCAGAAGCCGTCCCACATGTGGTTGGTGAGCGAGCAGAACTTCTGCACCTCAAAGAGCTTGGCGGTCGAGATGATCGCCAGCGGGTTCTCCTGACCTTCGACGATCTTGGTCTGCAGCGCGGAATAGACCTCGCTGAAATTGATGGAGGCGGGGGCGGCGTCGAACGCCTTGAACATCGAGGTCCATAGCGGCGAGACGGGAACGCGGATCTTGAAGCCCTTCAAGTCCTCGGGCCCGTTGATCGGCTTGGTCGAGGACGTGGTCTGGCGAAAGCCGTTGTCCCAGATCTTGTCCATGACGACGAGACCCGCCTTGTTGATCTCGCCGCGCACGTGGGCGCCAAGATCACCGTCCATGGCCTTCCAGACCGTGTCGTAGTCAGGGAATGCGAAGCCGATACCGTTGATCGAGGCCGCCGGCACCAAGGTCGCCAGGATCAGGCCCGACAACGTGAAGAATTCGACGCCGCCGGAGCGGATCTGGCTCAACATGTCGGTATCGGAGCCGAGCTGATTGTTCGGGAAGATCTGCAGATCGAAACGGCCCTGGGTCTCGCTCTTGATCGCCGCCGCCATTTCCTTGGCGCGGGCGTTCATGGGATGGGAGTCCGGGAGGTTGTTGGCGTATTTGTAAGCGAATTCGGTGCTCTCGGCCCGGGCCACCCAAGGCGCGCCGATACCGCTCACCATCACTGATGCGGCCGACGCCTTCAACAGCGCGCGTCGCGAAAAGCTCATGTTATTCTCTCCCTTGGAGGCTTCTTGTTCTTGTGAGACGTCATCCTACACGGAGCTGACGCCGCCGGGTCATCTGCGATCCCGCTTTCAAGCCGCTTATCGCAGCGTCCGCGCACGGCGGCAATATCGGTATCTCGCAGCCGGATCCCAGGCCCTTACTGCCCGGAACCATCGCCGGGAGCCCGCGTTAACTGCCAAGAATTCGCGCTAAGCTTCTGATCTTCCCTACAGATATCAATATTCCATAATATACCTTATGCGAATTCGATATTCCCGGAGCGCGCGTGCCCCGAATTCATCGGTATCCATGTCGGAAGCCTCCACGGGCCTCCTCTATGGTTTTGAGCGACCGGTCGCTAGCTTCAGTCGAGGACGAAATGTCCGGGCGTGACTTCGTCGTATCGCGACGGTTCCGCCCGATGTCCAAGCGGGAAGATGGGCGACGCGATCGGCTTGGCGCTGGGGGTTTCGTGGATGCGCCGGCGCCTCGGATCGGCAACCGGCACCGCAGACATCAGCGCCTTGGTATAGGGGTGGCGCGGGTCCTCGAACACGGCGGGCCGCGGCCCCAACTCGACGAGACGTCCAAGATACATCACGCCGACATGATGCGATATGCGCTCAACGACCGCAATGTCGTGGCTGATGAACAGGAACGAGAGGCCGAGATCAAGCTGCAATTCCATCAGCAGGTTGAGCACCTGCGCCTGCACCGACACGTCGAGCGCCGAGACGGCCTCGTCGGCGATCACGAGTTTGGGATTGGGCGCGATGGCGCGTGCGATCGCCACGCGCTGGCGCTGGCCGCCGGAAAGTTCGTGCGGATAGCGATTGAGGAAGCTGCGAGGCAATTCGACCCGATCGAACAGTTGCGCGACGCGATCCTCGATCTCAGCCTTTGGCACAAGGCCGAAATTGACCAGCGGCTCGGCAACCTGGTCACGCAGACGCCGATACGGATTGAGCGACGCGAACGGGTCCTGGAAGACCATCTGCATCTCGCGCCGCGCCTTACGCAGCTCCACCCTCGTTAGCCCGCGGATCTCCTGGCCGTTCAGCCAGATTTCACCGGCCTGAGGTTCCACCAGGCGCAGGATCGAGCGCCCGCAGGAGGACTTGCCGCAGCCCGATTCACCGACCAGCGCAAGCGTCTCTCCCACGTTGATCGAGAAGCTCACGTCCTCCACCGCGTGGACGTTGGCCACCGTGCGACGCAACACCCCGCCTTTGACAGGAAAACGCGTGCTCAGATTTCTGACCTCCAGCAGCGGCTGCGGCTTGCCATGCTTCACGGCGGCGGGCCGGGCAGCCCTGCCCTCGGCATCAAGCGTGCGCATCGGCTCGGGCGCGACCGTGCCGCTCATCTCGCCGAGCTTCGGCACCGCGGCGAGCAGCATCCGCGTATAGTCCGCCCGGGGATTCTCGAAGATATCCTGGACGCTGCCTTCCTCGATGATCTTGCCGCGGTACATCACAACGACGCGGTCGGCCATTTGTGCGACCACCGCCATGTCGTGGGTGATGAATAGCACGGCCATCCCGTTTTCGCGTTTCAGCCGGTCGATCAAGGCGAGAATCTCCGCCTGGATCGTGACGTCGAGCGCGGTCGTCGGTTCGTCGGCGATGAGGAGGCGAGGCTCGCAGGCCATGGCCATGGCGATGACGACGCGCTGGCGCATGCCCCCCGAGAGCTCGTGCGGATATTGTCCAAGCCGGCGCTCCGGCTCCGGTATGCGTACGTTCCTGAGCAGCTGAAGCGCCCTCGCCCGCGCCTCACCGCGCCGCAAGCCGCGATGCACCCTGAGGCCGTCGGTCAGCTGTCGTTCGATCGTGAACACCGGATTGAGCGACGTCATCGGCTCCTGGAAGATCATGCCGATTTCATTGCCGCGCAGAGCACGCATGAACTCCGGCGCTGCCACAGCGAGGTCGATCGCTGCGGCGTCGCGCGGCGCAAACTCGAGCCGTCCCCCGGCGATGCGCCCGCCGCCGAACTCGACCAGGCGCATGAGGGAGAGCGACGTCACCGATTTGCCGGAGCCGGATTCGCCGACGACGCAGACGGTCTCGCCGGGATTGATCGTGAACGTCACATCATCGACTGCAACGACCGTTCCGCCATCCGTCTCGAATTCGACGCGCAGGTTCTCGATCGAGACCAAGGGTGGCGGCACGTCTGCTGGACTGCTCGGTTGGCGCGGGACTTGCGTGATCTGGTCCATGGCCCCGAACCCCTTCGTCAATTCGTTCGGGGATCGAAGACATCGCGGAGGATGTCGCCGGACATGTTCAGGCCGAGAACCGTCAGCGCAACGGCGGCGCCAGGGACGAGGCCGGTCCAGGGCGCTACGTCAAGATAGTCGCGCGAAGCCTGGATCATCAGGCCCCAGGAAGACTGCGGCGGTTGGGTGCCGAGGCCGAGGAACGAGAGGCCGGCTTCAGCCAGAATCGCGAAGGCGAGACTGATGGTCGCCTGGACGATGATCGGCGGCATCACGTTCGGCAAGACGTGGCGCCAAATGAGCTGGACGTCGTTGGCTCCGGCGGCGCGCGCGGCCTCGACATAGGGCATCTGCGTGACGCGAAGGGCCTCGCCGCGCACGATCCGCGCGAGGAAGGGCGTAAACGCGACGCCGATGGCGATGATTGCGTTCGGTACGCTGGGGCCGAGCATCGCGCTGATGGTCAGCGCCAGCAACAGCACCGGAAAGCTCAACAGGGTGTCGACGAGGCGCATCAGGATGTTGTCGATGCGGCCGCGATAGAAGCCGGAGATCATGCCGAGCGGCAGGCCGAGGCCGAGGCTCATCGCCACGGCCGCGGCAGCGATCATCAGCGATGTTCGTGCGCCGAGCAGGACGCGATAAAGCAGGTCCCGGCCGAGTTGATCGGTGCCCAGCCAATGCAGAACGGACGGCGGGCGCAGCCGGGCAGTCATCGTCATCCGCGTCGCGAAATCGGCGGGAATGACCAGCGGCGCCACGACGGCCGTCAGAAACATCAGGAGGACGAGCGTCACGCCGATCACGCCTTTCGGGGTCAGAAAGCGCTTCATCTTCCCTACTCCAGCCTGATGCGGGGATCGACGTAGAGATAGAGCAGATCGACGACGAGATTGGCGAGCATCACGACCGCCGCAATCACGAACAGCGTCGCCTGGATCAGCGGAATGTCGCGGTTCAGCAGCGCCTGGTAGGTGAGCCAGCCCATGCCGGTGTAGTTGAACAAGGTCTCGATGACGATGATCGAGCCGAACAGATAACCGACCTGAAGCCCAGCGACGGTCATGACAGGCCCGACCGCATTCGCGAGCGCATAGCGCCAAACGATCGTCCGCTCGGCCAGCCCCTTCGCGCGCCCGACCCGAATGAATTCCTGATTGAGGATTCCCGTCATGGTCGAGCGCGTCATGCGCGTCAGGTGGGCCATCAAGCCGAGGCCCAGCGCGAGCGAGGGAAGGAACGCGTGGGACAGCGCCGGCAAGAGGCCCACGGCAGGATCGGCGAACCCGCTCGAGGGAAACCAGCCGAGGACGCGCGCAAACAAGAGGATCATCATGATCCCCCAGAAGAAGTCCGGCAGGCTGACGCCGACCAGCGCGGCGCTGCTACTGAAGGCATCCTGCCATCGGTTGCGGTGGACCGCCGCCCAGACCCCGAGCGGCACCGCGCAGATCGCGGCGATCGCCATCGACAAGACCACGATCAGCGAGCTTGCCTTCATCTTCTGGATCAGCAGATCGGCGATCGGAACCTTGAAGATGAGCGAGCGTCCCCAGTCGCCGGTCACCATGCCTCCGATCCACCGCCCGTATTGGACGACGAGCGGATCATTGAGGCCGAGCGACTTGCGCAGGCCGGCGAGCGCATCCGGATTGCTCTGCGTCCCCATGATCATCGTCGCGACGTCGCCGGGAAGGATGGTCGTCACGGCGAACGTGAGGACGGAGATCAGGAACAGCGTGAGCGCGATCGAGAGCAGCCGGTTGAGGATATAGGTCATGTGCCTCCGATCGGCGGCCTACCCGGTTGACCGGGGAGGCCCGCGCTCATTCGACGCCCCGCGATGGATCATGCGCGCAGCCACACCTTGTGGAACTGCAGATTGCTGCCGTTCGGGTGGACGATCGTGTCGAGGCCTCCGACTGAGGGCTGGGCGCCGATCGAACCGTTGCGGAACCAAAGGATCACGTCGTGAGCCTGGTCATAGACTCGCTGTTGCACCTCCTTGTAGATGCCGGCCCGCGCCGCCGGATCGATCGTGACGCGCGCCTTCTGCAGCAGTTCGTCGAGCACCGGATCCTTGATCTTGCGATAGTTGAACGCGCCGGTGGAGTGCCAGAGGCTGTAGTAGAGGAAATCCGGCTCCCATAGCGTGAAGAAATTCATCATGGAGATCTGGAAATCCTTGTTGACCCAGACCTGACTGAGCCAATCGGCCCACGTGAGCTGCTCGATCTTCATGTTGATGCCGGCCTCACGGAACCATTCGAGCATGATCTGCGCCGATTCGATGTGATAGGGATAGTTCGTCGTCGCCTTGAATACGACGTCGAGCTTGCCCGGCCCATACCCCGCCTGGGCCAGCAGGTCCTTCGCCTTGGCGATGTCCTGCGCGCGATTCTTGAGTGCGCCGTTGTAGGAGGCCGAGGCCGGAAAGCTTGGCGAAGCGGTTGTCCTGCCCTCGCCCCACAGCGCGCCCTGAAGCAGCGCCTCCTTGTCGATCAAGAGATCGATCGCAAGTCTCACGCGCTGGTCCTTGAACGGCGTGAAATCGTGATTGAGGTTGACGAAGTCCCAGTTGAGCGGGAACCAGGTAACTACCTGCAACTTCGAGTCGCCTTTGACTTCCTTCATCCGGTCGGCCGGAATGTCGTTGATCATGTGCATTTCGCCGGTCCGCAGGCCGGTCAGCCGTACGGTCGGTTCGGTCACCTCTCGCGCAATGATGCGGTCGAGATAGGCCGGTCCGTTCCAGTAGTCGTCGAACCGCACCAACTCGACCTCGTGGCCGAATTCGCGTCGCACGAACTTGAACGGGCCTGCGCCGATCGGCGTCTTGCCCTGTTGATCGCCGGAGCCCTGCGGAATGATCGCGCCGGCGCCGTTTTCGGCGAGCCGGCTGAGGAACGGAGCGTTGAGGCGATTCAACTTGACGACGACGGTGAGGTCGTCTGGCGTTTCTATCGCGGCGACATCGTTGAACACCTCGAAATTGACCGCCCCGGTCTCCTTGTTGCGGCATCGGTCGAACGAGTATTTGACGTCCGCCGAGGTCATCGTCTTGCCATCGTGGAATTTCACGCCAGGCCGAAGGTGGAACGTATAGGCAAGTCCGTCGGAGCTCTGCTCGAAACTGCTGGCAAGACTGGGGATCACCGTCAGGTTCTTGTCGACCGTGACGATGGCATCGTGGACATTCTGCAGCACCCGTACCGTCGAGGCGGTGCCAGTCTGGTGAATGTCGAGATTTTGGGTCGTCTCGGAGTGGCCCCAGATCAGCGTGCCGCCCTTCACCGGACCCTCATCGGCCAGCGCCGCGCCTGGCCCGAAGCTTCCACCGATCGCGGCACCGCCGATCAACGTGGCCGTTGATTTCAGAAAATCTCTGCGCTTCATGATAGTTCTCCCATCGGCATTAAGACATGGACTTTGGTGTCGTCTCGCTTTCCTCGTGCCGTCCCTCGCCGGGCTTTTTTTTCACCGCTCCGCGTCCCCTCCGAGCTTTGCGAAAGGCGCAACGCTTCGCGCTTTTGCGCCTCACGCTCTCGCTAGGAGGAGAGCCTGGGGCGCGCTCCGGCGACCGCCAATTCCCGCTCCAGGGCCCGGCCAAGGTTCAAGATCACGCCCTCCTCGAATAACCGGCCCCAAAGCGATATGCCTTGGGGAACGTTGAAGGTCCGGTCTGAAGCCTGGGGCTCGCCGACGGTCAGCTTGCCCGTCCCAAGTGAGGCCGTCCCCCGCGTGGGGAGATCGAGGAAACCCGAACGCAGATGCAGGCACGGGTGGCCGGTGAAGTTGCTGGCGATCAGCATCGGCCCCGTCATGAACGGCCCAATCAACGCGTCGACTTCGGCGAAGAGATCGTCCAGCGCGAGCATCACCTGATATCGGAGCCGATCGAGCTGGACATGGTCGACGGCAGAGAGGAACCGTGCCTTGCGGAACGTGTTCGGCCAGGCGCCGTCGTCCTGCCATTTGAGCGTGTCGTCGACGTCGTCGAGCGTCAGTTCCTCGAAGGCCGCCGCCGCCTCGGCATAGAGAATGTTCATCAGCGCGCCGCACGGCAGATCGGGAAGCGAAACTTCCACGACCTCGATCCCGAGGCCGCGCGCGGCCGCGAGCGTCGCGCGATCGATTTCATTGGCGCCCTCGCCGAAGGCTTCGGGCAAGTAACCGAGCCTGATCCTCGAAATGTCGGCTTCGGCGTCGAAATTGAACGGCGCGTCGATCGAGGAGCGATCCGCAAGGTCGGCGCCATTGAGGGCTGCGAGCACCATCGCGGTATCCTCGACCGACCGACAGATCGGCCCCACCTTGTCGAGCGACCAGCACAGCGCCATGGCGCCCGCGCGCGAGATCCGACCGAATGTCGGGCGCAGGCCCGTCGTGCCACAGCGCTGGCACGGCGACGTGATCGAGCCGAGCGTCTCCGTGCCGATGGCAAAGGCGCAGAGGCCCATCGCGGTGGCCGACGCAGATCCGGCGCTGGAACCGCTCGACCCTTCGTTGAGATTCCAGGGATTGCGGGTCCAACCTCCATACCAGATGTCGTTGTAGGCGAGAGCGCCGACAGTGGTCTTTCCGAGCAACACGGCGCCCGCGGCGCGCAGTTTGCGCACGATCGTCGCGTCCGCATCCGGAACGCGGTCGCGGAACGGCTCGGCGCCCCATCCGGTGGTGATGCCCTTGGTGTCGAACAGATCCTTGAGACCGTAAGGGATGCCGTGTAACGGACCCAAGTTCACGCCGGCACGCAGCAACGCGTCGGCAGCATCCGCCTCGGCCAAGGCGCGATCGCTGGTGACGATGGCGAAACATTCAAGCTTGGGACCGAGCGCTTCGATGCGGCCGAGATAGATCTCCGTCAACCTGCGACTGGTCAGTGCGCCGGAAGACAGCCAAGCCGAAAGCTGACCGATCGCTGCAAAGGCGATGTCCTCGTCATCGCGTGGAATAGCCTTCGGTACCGTCTCGGCGAACCGTAACGCCCGCTGCGGCGCCGGTAAGCGGAACGTCGGAAGCCGCGGATCGAAACGGCTTGCCATCGGCACGGAATTGTCGAGGCGAACTTTGCGCCGCGCGAGCGCGGACATGATCTGCCCTTCCAGATTACCGAGCATTTGGCTGCGCTCAGCCGCGGTGTAGGAGACGCCCATGATGCGCTCAGCGCCCTCGATGTCGGCTATCCCAACCACTTCGCGTTCGTCCGTTTCCCGGAGGGGGCGATCTGCGCCAGGGCGCTGCGCTCTTGGTCGAAAAGAGTATTAGGATACGCTTTGCAGTCAATCGTCATTTGTCAGACGAAGGCTGAAACCTTGAGCACCGCCAGCTCAAATTCTGCGCGGCGTTGGCGATGCCTGCCCACCTCTATTCGAATCGAGCGGCGAAGGATCTGACTCTGGCCGTTGCCACTTGGAGCAGCCGCGGGATCAATCAGCAACAGGCCGCTCAGAAGCCCAGAGATTTGCGTCGCTCAACCAAACCCCTCTTTGTCATGGCCAGATCGCGTTGAGGATCTCGGCGAGCCGCGCCCCGCCCTTGGCCAATTGCTGGCGTTTGATCTCGTCCATGAGACGCAGATAACTCACATGATCGTCGAACTTGACGGTCCATTTGTAGAATGGCGACGGTGGATTGACCGGCGAGAATTTCAAATCCTTCAAGGCCGTCTGCGCGACATGAAGGGTGTCAGTCGCCCACGCCTTTGGCCAGCCGTCGATGGGCCCCTGGCTCGCGGGAACCGCTTGCGCGGTCGCCAGCAAGTCCTGCGTCGAAGCCTCCCCGATATCGGTCGGGATATCGTCCCATTCGCGATGCAGGCTCAGGTTCTCGTCCTGGATCAGATTGCCGCCTGCAGTCTCCATGGTGGGGTCGGTCCAATGCGCCGTGTCGGGATCGACCGGCCTGCCCTCGGCATCGAGATAGACCGAACCGACATGCAGCGGTTGGTGGAGGTCACCGACGAAATGGGCAAGCAGCAGAAGGGCCTCCTTCTTGTCTCTGATTGAAAACGGAAACGACGACGGCTGCGATTTGCTCGCCAGGACCATGATCGCGGCCTCGATCGTCGCGACGAGATCATGCGGGTTGGTCCCTTGCTCGGTCCGGTCAAAGTAGCTGCGCTGGATGGCGACGTCGTCAAAGTGAAACGTGTTGTGGCAGCCGCGCTGAACGCCGTCCGGAGGGGGCGCATAGGAACACGTATCCCAGTTTCGCCGCGCATAATCCTCCATCCGCGCCCTCTCCTCCGCCGAGTTGAAGCTGATGCATGGCACTTCATATTCGAGATGGTTGGCGTCCACTTCATAGTGAAACTTCCCGTCATCATGCCGAACCACGCTCTTGACGCAATCGGCCCACGGGCCGGCTTTTTGCAAGGTGAGCTCCTTTCGAACAACGAGCTCCGGGGGCGAATTGGGATCATGCAGGTCGGCGCCGTTGAGGATCAGGCGAACCTGCGCGCGCGCAACAGG
>WNGQ01001367.1_pt1 | contig 25328 bp, 24 predicted proteins | sample 5407661 | NCBI WGS metagenome assembly WNGQ01 (sample SAMN13153382, study PRJNA577476) | soil metagenome | isolation source: 60 cm soil or saprolite under Garry oak tree replicate 2 | place: USA:California | collected 2016-06-15 | reverse complement strand
GATCCGCGAGGGTCCGCACGGGCATGCGCGGCTTCCGGACGAGGGGCCGCATCACCCGCCAGTCGATCGGCGAGAGGACGACCGGTGCCAGGGGTGGGCGGACGGGCCGCGGATGCACGGTGAAGATGGGCTCGCCAAAGGCGCGGACGAGTTCGTCCGGAGGCCCTCCGTCATCGTCGACCGGATGGGCGATCGTCGACACGAGGCCATCCTGGCGGAGGTGGGAGGACACCACCGGATCGACGCGGATCGCCTCCTCGACCGCCTCCGGCCCCGCCCCGGTCTTTCGGAAGACGAACACGCGTCGCCGACGACCGAAAACTTCGGGGGCGGGAATGCCTCGGAAACCGTTGAAGACGCCTTCGGCGGCGAGCCGCTCGAGCCGGGCCTTCGCAGCGGTCCCCGAGACGCCGATTGCTCGGTCGAGAGCTTCGTGGCCCGCGAGCGGTTCGCGCAGCAGGTGCGCGAGGAGCTGGAAGTCTCGCTCGTCGACCATCGGACGGAGGCTGCGCTAAAAAGATGCCGCTATTTCAAGTCGTGCGTCCGTCATTCTATCGAAGGTCCGTCGCGCCCGCCTACTGGCGCAATCGCGCCGCAGGACGTCGACTGGGAACTCCGCGGGGTTGGCCCGAGCTGAGCTTCTCGAGAAGCCGCTGAAGTTGCGCGATCTCTGGGAGAGTCCACCCGTCGAACGCCTCCGAGAGCATGTCCACGGAGGCCCGGCGAACCTTTTCGAAGCGCTTTCGGGCCTTGGACGTCAGCTGGACGTTCACGACGCGTCGGTCCTCCGCGCTCCGCTTGCGGGTGACCAACCCGGCCGCCTCGAGCTTGTCGAGCAGGCCCGTGATGTTCCCGGTCGTGACGCTGAGGGCCTCCGCGAGGTCCTTCGGGGTGGCGGTCCCTCGATGAATGAGAGCCCGAAGGAGGGCCATCTGGCCTACCGACATTCCGTCTTCGGCGAACGCACCGCGGACGCAGCCGTGAAGTTGGGCCATGACGTGGCGGAGGCTTCGAAACGTCTCCTCAACCGCGACGCGTCGGGAAGATGGATTCACCGCGACGAGGTACACGGCCCCTGCCACATGAACCTTAGGATTCGCTTACTCGCGAGTATCTTAACACCTAACTATTTAGGGGACGGCCTCTTCGGGAGGCGCCATGTCGGAAGCCGTCACACCCCGGCCTGACAGCAAGAAGAAAGCCGTTCCGGCACGCTCATCGAAGGGTTCCCTCATCGATGTCCGTCACCTCGTGAAGGTGTATGCAGGCGGCGGCCAAGAAGAAGTGAAGGCCGTCAACGACGTCAGCTTCTCCGTATCCGAGGGCGAGTTCTTCGGCTTCCTTGGACCCAACGGGGCCGGAAAGACGACGGTCATTCGAATCATCACGACCCTCCTCGCGAAGACGAGCGGCTCGATCCGCGTGGCGGGCATGGACGTCGAACGCGACGGTGCCGAGATCCGCCGGATCATTGGGTACACGGGGCAGTCAATCGGCGTCGATGGCGAACTCACGGGCCGAGAAAATCTCTGGCTGATCGGGCGGCTCTACCATATGCCCAAGTCGCTCGTGGAGGAGAGAGTCGAGGAGCTCCTGGACGTCTTGCAGTTGAAGGATGCCGCCGATCGGCGCGCCTACACCTACTCCGGCGGGATGCGGCGGAGGCTCGACCTCGGAGCGGGCCTCGTGCATCACCCTCGGATCCTCTTCCTCGACGAGCCGACGACGGGCCTCGATCCGCAAACGCGGAACGCGGTGTGGGAGTACCTGCGCCGCCTGCACAAGGAAGAGAAGATGACGATCTTCCTCACGACCCAGTACATGGAAGAAGCCGATCAGCTGTGCCAGCGCATCGCGATCATCGATCAAGGCAAGATCGTGGCCGAGGGGAGTCCCACGGAGCTGAAGGCCGCGATCGGCGCGGACATCATCACGGTCCGCATCACGAGAGATGAGGCGTTCGAGCAGAGCCGGGATCGGGCGCTCGAGATTGCCCGGATGGTCCCCGGCGTGAGTCGCGCGACGATCTTCGATGAGGGCGTGAGCGCCCACACGGCCGACGGCGGTGCGACCCTGCTCGAGGTCCTGCGCCGCCTCGATTCGGAGAAAGTCCCGGTCCATCAGGTCGCACTCGCGCACCCCACGCTCGACGAGGTGTTCCTGCAGCACACGGGGCGGCAGATGCGCGTCGAGGAAGTGAAGCCGATGTCGCGGGGATTCGGCCGCCGGAGGCGATAACATGGTCACAGACGTTGGACACGCACAGCGGGTCATCACGCGGACGCGAGATTCGGAAACGAGCGGCGGGGTCCTGACGGAGATCGGCCTCGTCACGTGGCGGAGCCTGGTGAAGCTCACGAGGACGCCGGTCCTCCTGTTCTTCAGCCTCTTCATGCCGCTCATCTGGCTCGTCATGTTCAGCCAGACGTTTGGGACCGTGTTCTCTTCGGCCACAAGCGGCGGCCTCCCCGGAGGTGGGTCTCCGACCCCGCTCCCGTACGACTACGTCGCCGTCCTCCTGCCCGGCATCACGGTCATGACGGCCATCCAGAGCGCCTCCCAGTCGGGCTTCGCGATGGTGTCCGATCTCGAGTCGGGATTCATGGACAAGTTCTTCGTCGCGCCGATTCGCCGGAGCAGCGTGCTAGCCGGCAAACTCCTCGCCGACGGACTGCGGATGGCGGCGCAGGCCGGGATCATCCTCGGCATCGCGGCCCTCCTCACCCTCGCCGGCTGGCGGATCCCGTTCGCGACGGGCGTCTTCGGAGCGGTGCTGATCATGTTCCTCGCCGCGGCGTTCGGCGTGGCCTTCTCGGGCCTCTCGAACACCGTCGCGCTGAGGACGAAGAACACGGAGTCGACCATGATGGTGAGCTTCTCGCTCACCTTCCCGCTGTTGTTCCTGAGCACCGCGATGCTCCCCAAGGCGCTCCTGCCCTCTTGGGTCCAGAGCTTCTCGACGGTCAACCCGGTCAGCTACATGGCCGATGCCGCTCGCGCGCTCATCCTCACCGGATACGATTGGACCGCGCTGGGGAACGCGATCATCGCCATCGCCGCGTTCGGGATCATCCTGAACGGTCTTGCGGTCATGGCGTTCCGCGCGCAGGGGAAGTAAGCCGCCATCCGCGATGGATGAGGCTCAGGCCGGCGTCGTCGAGAAGGTCGACCCGATCCGCTGCCGGGCGGACGCCCCGGTCGAGGACGCGCCCATCACCGCATCCGCAGGCCCGGAGGCGTCGCGGCTCTCGACCAGGACGGAGATCGCGTTCGAGGCCACCCGGGCGATTGATGTCGCGTCCTCCCACGTCCCGAGGTGCGTTTCGTTGGCGGCCTCGAACTCGCGGACGAACCGGACGAGATCGCGACCGAGCGCGCCGTCGCCAGAGCCGCGGTACACCGCGCAGGCGCTGACGAATTGACCGTGGACGGCGACGAGGCTCTCATCCCCGAATCGCTCGCTCGTCAGGTGGAATTCGCGGGCTTCGGTCGGCGTGTCGACGAAGGTCCGGACCGCGCCCAAGACAGGTCCGAGCTGGTCGGCGTGGATGGGCGGCACGAAGTCCGAGGCGACGGTCGCGAGCGGGTCGCCGCTCCGGTGGAACAGGTACACGGCGTGGACCGCGTGGTCCGCCCCCCGCCACCGCAGGCCGATGGGGAAGGCCAACATCGCAATCATCGCCGGGACGAGCAGGATCAGGAAGTCGGCCACCACGAACCCCTCGGTCACCGAACCGGGCCGGGGGTCAATACAATTTGGTCAACGCCGGTTGAGTCAAGTGGAATTGAGCAACGCCGCGCGACAGGCTCAAGTCCGCCCGTGCGTTGCGGCCGCCATGGCCTCCCGTCCGCTCCTGTACTCCATGGACATCAGCCACTACTGCGTCGCCGCGGACCGCATGCTCGCCTTCAAAGGCGTCGAATTCGACACGCGCTACGTCCCGTACCACGACAAGCGCGAGCTGATCAAGGCGACGGGCCAAGACTACGTGCCCACGCTGATCTGGGACGGGAAGACGGTACCGTGGCACGACATCCCAGATTTCCTCGAGGGGCAGCGTCCCAAACCGACGCTCTACCCGTGGGGCCAGAAGGGCCTCGCGGCGACGCTCGAGAACTGGGGGCATCAGGTCCTCGAGGAGCGGGTGTGGCGGTACGTCGTCACGAAGATCCCGCCGGTCCTGAAGGACGACTTCGAGCGCTGGGTGTTCGAGGAAATGCAGACGCGGGCCCGCGGGCCGTGGCACGTGCTCGAGATGCGCCGGGAGGAGTTCCGGCAAGATATGAACAAACACCTCGCGATGGTCGAGGCGATCCTCCAAGGCCGCGACTGGATCCTCGGGGAGCCGAGCCTCGCGGACTTCGGGATATACGGGTCGATGTCACCCCTCCTAACGGCCGGCGAGCGGGTGCCCGACGAGTTCCCACGGCTCGCGATGTGGTCGGAGCGGATTCGGGGGTTCGGCCGGTAGAGAGCAAAACACTAACCCGGTTCTGGTCGCGAGCGTCGATCCCGGCCAAGGGAACGATACTTGATTCACCCACCCCGTGGAAATGATTAAGTATTACGTCTGCGTGAACGTAATACCCATGGCTTCGCGTACGACGACGGTCACGTCGAAATACCAGGTGACGATTCCGAAGGAGGTCCGGGAGGCGCTCCGGATCCGGAAGGGGGACAAGATCGCTTTCGTTCCCACGCAGGACGGATACACGATCCGCCGGGCCGAAGACCTCCTCCGGTGGCTCGCGGACACGATGCAAGGCGTCCAGGAGACGGTTCGCGAGAGCAAGCGCGGGATGCGCCCACGGTGATCGGTTGGCGACGCTCGTCTTGGACACGAACACGCTCGCGAACTCCGTGTTCCTCGAGTGGTTGAAGGACTCCGGTCACGAGGCGTTGCTCCCTGCGGTGGCTTTCATGGAGGCATGCTATCACACGCTGAAGCGGAGGCGTTCCGTCGAGGATCTCCAGCGAGCCCTGGGTGCCGCAGGGATTACGGTCTTGCCCTTCGACTCGGATCAGGCGGCGGAGGCGGCCGTGGCCTCGATCGGTCGATGGGACTTCGCGCAGAAAGCCCGCGACTACGCGATCGGGGGCGCGGCAAAGCTGCAGGGAGCGACGATGGTCACGGAAAACACGCGGGATTTCGCGTGGCTTCCCGATGTAAAGCGCCCACGCGAGGTGATGCGTCCCCGATAGGCGGGCATCCCCGAGTGAAGCGACCGGCTCAGACGCCGCGGATCGCCTCGGGGAGCGAGTCGAGCGGCACCTCGCGCTGTGCCCCGCTTGCCATGTCCCGGATCGTCGCCCGCCCCGCTTTCAGCTCCCGTTCGCCCAGCAGGATGGCGTACCGGGCACCGATCGCGTTCGCGTAGTCCAGGTTCTTCGACGGACCCCTCCCAACGAGGTCGATGTCCGCTCCGAGGCCCGCCGCTCGCAGCGAGGTGAGGACCTCGACCGCCTTCGCCTGCGCGCCTTCGCCGATCGGGATGACGTAGGCGTCGGGGGCCCTTGGCGCTTCGATTGCACCCTCCGCCTCCGCGGCCATCACGAGGCGATCGAGCCCGAGCGCGAATCCCGTCTGTGCGACGCGCTCTCCGCCGAACACCTCGGCGAGGGAGTACGCGCCGCCACCTCCGACCTGGTTCTCGGCTCCGAGGTTCGGCGAATCGATCTCGAACACCATGCCCGTGTAGTAGTCCAAGCCGCGCACGACACCCATGTCGAACGCGTAGTCCGACGGCGCGACCCCGTATGCGGTCAGGAGGCCCGCAAGCTTCCGCAGGTACTCGAAGCCTTCCTTCTTCGCGCCGGTCAGGACCTTCGCGGCTTCGTCGAGGACCGAGACGCCGCCCGACAGCCCGACGAGCTTCCGCAGCGGCGCGCCGAGATCCGACCGACCGAGGCGAGCGAGCTCCGCGTCGAGCATCTCGAAGTTCCTCTTGTCGAGGGAATGTAAAATCATAGGCTGGTCTTCCGGCTCGAACGGCAGGAATCCCCGCAGGATCCCGATGTTCCCGATCCGCGCCTTGACCTGCTTGAGGCCGATCGCCCGCATCGTCCCGATCGCGAGGGCGAGGACCTCCGCGTCGGACGGCAAGGCGGCACCGCCGATGATCTCCGCGTTCAGCTGGAAGAACTCCCGGTACCGGCCCTTCTGCGGCTCCTCGTACCGGAAGACGTTCCCGGTGCTGTAGAGTTTCAGCGGCTTTGGCCGGCTCCGGAGCTCGGACACATAGAACCGCAGGACGGAGGCGGTGAACTCCGGACGCAGGGCGAGGTCCCGGCCTCCCTGGTCCTTGAAGGCGTACAGTTCCCGCACGATCCCAGGACCGGACTTCGCCGTGAAGAGTTCGAGGCTCTCGAACGTCGGCGTGGAGACCTCGCGGAACCCGAACGATTCGGCGAGCTGGACGAACCGCGACTCGACGAAGCGTCGTTTCGCCATCTCCTGGGGACCCCAGTCGTTGGTCCCGCGGGGCCGTTCGAACATCGGAGACGGCGGCGTAGAAGATGAGCCACCATAAACGTTTCTGGCTTGGAGCCAGGAGGGCGCGACGAATGGCGGGGACGGTGCTTGGTCATCGGCTTGGGGAATCTCAGTCGCGCGGGAAAGGTTTCCGCGCGAGACCCCGATCGCATCAGCCAAGTGCGAAGTAATCTTTCCGCAAAGCCTCGATGTCGAGGAGTTCCTCGGGTGGACCGGACCGGACTACGTGTCCGCTTTGCATGACGTACCCGAAATCCGCGATCCGGAGTGCGGCGTACGCGTTCTGCTCCACCATGAGGACGGTCAGGCCGCCTTCTCGCAGTTCGCGGATCTTGTCGAAAATTTCGGACACGAGTTTCGGGGCGAGGCCCAAACTCGGTTCGTCGAGCACAAGTATGGACGGCTTCGACATCAGAGCGCGTCCAATACCGACCATCTGCTGCTCCCCTCCGCTCAGCCGTCCGGCTTTCACGGACGCCCGGTCTCGAAGGCGCGGGAACAGGCCGTACACATACGCGAGGGTCTCGTCGGCAGAGGACCTCGCCCGCTTCGCGTATCCACCGAGGCGTAAGTTCCCTTCCGTAGTCAGCAATGGGAACAGTCGTCTGCCTTCGGGGCACGAAGCGATCCCCCGAGCGGCCTTCTGGTAGGCCAGGAGGTGCGTGACATCCTCGCCCTTCAGGAGCACCCGGCCGCCCTTCGGCTGGATGAGACCGTTGATCACTTTCAGCGTCGTCGACTTCCCCGCCCCATTCGGCCCGATCAGCACGGTCGTCGCGCCTTGCTTCGCCTCGAGACCCATGTCCCACAGGACTTGCGTGTCTCCGTAGCCGGCGTCCACTCCCTCAAGGCGTAGCACGAGCCGCCTCCACGCCGAGGTACGCTTCGATGACGGCGGGGTCCTCGACGACCTCGTTTGCCGTACCCTCCGCGATTTTCACGCCCTCCTCAATCACGACGACGCGTTCCGATAGCGTGAGGACGGCGCGCATCACGTGTTCGACGACGAGGGCTCCGAACCCGGTTTCGCGTTGGAGCTTTGTGAAGAGGGCGATAGCCGCGCGAAGCTCTTCGGGCGACAGTCCCGCGAAGATTTCATCGAGGAGGAGGATCCGTGCTCCTGTCCCCAGGACCCGGGCGAACTCGAGGCGCTTCCGCTCTTGGACGGTCAGGTTCGAAGACATCACCTCCGCCTTGCGTTCCAAACCTACCAGGGCGAGCACGCGACCGGCCTCGTCCATGGCCTTCGCGGATTCCCTTTGCCTGTGGTTTCCAAACATTACCGCCACGGCGACATTCTCGCGACAGGTCATTGTCAAGAACGGCTTCGGGATCTGGTGGGTCTTCGCGATGCCCTGTCCAACGATTCGATGGGCCGGCCAGCGATCGATTCGTTGCGCGTCCAGAGTGATCGTCCCTTTCGTCGGCCTTTCCACGCCGGCAATCAGGTTTAACAGCGTCGACTTGCCCGATCCGTTCGGCCCGATGAGCCCGACGACCTGCCCCTCCCGAACGCTCAGTGAGACGCCCTGTACCGCTCGGACGCCGCCAAAATACTTGTGGACGTCCGAGACTTCAAGCACCTGAGTCATTCCAGAATTCCTCGGAGTTCGGGAATGTACTTTCGGAGGGAACCGACGATTCCTTCTGGGACGAACAGGGCGATCACGATGACGACCACGCCGATGATGATGAATTGGAAGCCAGAGAGGACGGTCAGGAAGATATAGGACGGAATGTAGACCGCGACCGCGCCGATAAGAGGACCGAGGAGCGTGCCCATCCCGCCGATTACAATCATCGCGAGCATCTGCAAGGAGAAAATGAGATCGAATGCTTGATACGGGAAGACGCCCGACAGAGTCCAGTAGTAGACGCCGCCGGCTCCGCCAGCGAATAGCCCGCTCAAGGCGAAGAGGAACAGCTTGACCCGGGCAGCGTTGACCCCGACGGTCTTCGCCGCATCTTCATCGCTTTTGATGGACCGGATCCCGTACCCAATCCGACCATGGGTGATCCAGTACGTCAAGCCGACCTCAATCGCGAGGATGACCCAAATCGTGTAGAACCAGGAAAGGGGCTCGAAACCGAGCTTCTCCGGGCTCAGGTAGATGCCTTGGCCGTCGCCGAGTTCTTTGACCTCGAGCACGATGTACAAGGCCGCGACGGCGACGACAAGGGTCGCGATGGCGAAGTATACGCCTCGGAACCGCAGCGTGACAACGCCAATGCCCATGGCGAGGGCGAGGCCGACCACCGCTCCGAGCGCAACGCCCGCCACGGGATGCAGGTTGAGGGTGCCGACCCCGAATCCGAGGGCGTATCCTCCGAAGGCCATGAACACGACGTGGCCGAAACTCACGTATCCGGTCAGCCCCGTGATCAGATTCATGGAGTAGGCGAGGGTCGCAAAAATCAGGAGCTGGATCAGGACGGTCAAGAGGAAGGCGGGAATCCAAGGCGCCGTTCCGGCCAGGACGATAAGGAAGACCCCGATGCCCCACAACGTGGGCCCGAACGAACGAATCGCAGGCAGCCTCATCGGAGGATTCCCTCGGGCCGGAACAAGAGCACCGGGATGACGATAAGGACTCCGATTGCTGTCGAAAGGGCAATGCTGCCACCGAGGAAGAGTTGGCCCACGTCAATGATCACGCCCAATATTAGTCCGCCAACGAGGCTGCCCCACATTTTTCCTGGACCGCCAAGGACGACGATGACGAAACTGATCGGTGCGTACAGATTCCCCATCGCCGGGTAAATCCCGGTCGGGAGCCAGACGGTCAGAAGGGCCCCACCCGCCATCGTGATGCCAAATCCTAAGGCCGTGCCGATGGCGGCGGTTGAGGTGGGATTGATGCCCACGAGTTGGGTCGCGGGGATGTCTTGGCTGTACGCGCGGATCGCATTCCCCAGGTACGTCTTGCTCAGGAAGACATGCGATAGGCCGATGATCGCGACCGACGTGACCGCGACATAGAGACCGCCGAGGGGGAGTTGGACGGACCCGACCCGAACGACTCCCGGGCTCCATGGGATCCCGACGTTGTTTCCGGTCCAGAGCGTCTGCGCGGCATTAGTCAGGACGAGGGCGAGGCCGAACGTGGAGACGAGGGTCACCATCTCGCTCTGCAGGCCCATCGACTCCTTGCCGCGGAGCTCTCGGTAAAGGAAGAAGAAGTAGAAGATGACCCCGACCGCTAGGCCGATCGCAGCATCAATCGGTACGCTCAGGAGCGGATTGAATCCGAACCAGATGTTGAGGAAGTATGCTCCATACGCGCCGAGCATGATGAATTCGCCGTGCGCGACGTTCACGACCTTGGCGACGCCCCAAATTAGGTTCAGGCCGTGTGCGATGACTGCGAAGACGCAGCCGAGCAATAGGCCGAGGGCGAGATCAGTGACGAACAACGCCGCGTCGGCCATGCGCCTCCGGGTGCCTCCGGCCTATGCGCCCGTGTAGGGGTACTGGCACGTTCCGTCGGCGACGTCGCTCGGCAGGACGACCTTCTTCACTCCGGACTGCCACTGGACGAGCAGCATCGAGTGGGCGATCTGGAAACCCCGCGAGTCGATCTGGAACTGTCCGAAGAAGTTCATGATGTGCATGCTTCCGAGTTTCGCCCGCACGTCCGTCGTGTTCAGGCTGTTCGCTTGCTGAACCGCATCCGCCAAGACGAAGAGCGCCGCCCCCGCTTCGCCGGCATGATAGGCGGGTGTCGCGCCGCCGTTCAGGGTGCCGTACAGCGTGGTGAACTCCGCCGGGGTCGGGCCGTACCAGCCCAGGCCAAGCGACTGGGCTTGAGACGGACTGTAGCTGACCACGGTCTCCCATTGGGAAGGCCCCGTCACATTGTTCGCGTTGGTGAGTTGCGCTTGGAAATTGGGTTCGGTTACCGCGACGAGCAGCGAGATGAATTTCGGCGACGGCGCCGTCCACGTCGTCTTGAGTTGGTTCATTATGAGGAGGCCGTCATTGAAGTGTCCCCCTCCAATGAGATCGTCCGCGCCCGCATTCTTTGCTGCAGTCAGCTGAGTCGACAGATCCGTCACCGTCGTCGGGTAGGACTGATTGTAGACGACCGCCATCCCCAGCGATTGCGCATACCCAATCGCGGCTTGCGTGGCGAAGGAAGAGAACGAATCGCTTGCATAGAGCGCAGCGATTTTGTCCGATGGGTGGTTCAGTTTGAGCCAGTCTATGGCACCCTTCAGGTAGATTGACGCGGGGCTCAGAACTTCTACGAGGTTACGTCGGGAGGTCGAGGTCCAGATGAGGTCCGACGAACCGCCATGAGAAAGCATCACGCGGTCGTATTGGTCCGCGAGCGGCGCGGCGGCCGTCGTGAGGCCGCTGCTGTACGGAGCGAGGAGGAACTGGGCTCCGTCCTGCTGGATGATTCGAGGATACAGTGTCGCGACGTTCCCGCTGACGCTCTGGTCGTCGTAATAATCAAGGCTAATGTTGTACGCCTTCCCACCGACGGAGACTCCGCCATGGCTGTTGATCCAGTTCGCGGCGGTCTTGATCCCGTTCAACGAGTTCGTGCCTTCGACGTTGAAGGTCCCGGTCAACGAAATCGTGAAACCGACCTTGATGGTGCCTGAGAAGCCGGTTGGCCGGGTCAGGTAGTACACCGCGGCGGCAGTGATCGCGACGATAACCAGCAGGAAGGCAATCCCGACGGCGATGAGTTTTCTCCGGCGCCCCGGCGCAACGGGAGGCGCCGCCTCCGTTTGGCTTGGTTGTGACATGTCTCCAGCGACCCCAACGATATCCTTCACGGATGGTCGAACGTGCGGATCGCGCGCGGTCCCGCCGTCGGGGACGCTCGTGCTCCTTCCCGCCCCACCGCATCAGGAATGCGTCCTGGGTTCTTAAACAATGTCCGGGATTGTCTCTCGAACGGCGATGCGTCGTCCAAACCACGCCGGACGAAACCCTGAATTAGCCCAAATCGTTCGCACGGAGGATGCCCGCCTCGAGGTCGCGTGACTACGGCCTCGTCCTGCTCGCGAGCGTCCTCTGGGGCACGTCGTTTCCCGGGACCAAGGTGACGGTCGGGACGGTCGACCCTCTCTTCCTGACGTTCGCGCGGATGGGGCTTGGCGCGCTCCTCGGGGTCGTGGTCCTGGCGGGCATGCGTCGGCTCGATCTGCGGGTGTTCCGGGAGCCCCTCGTCTGGGTCCTCGGTGCGATCAACGCGGTCGGATTCGACCTCCAGAACGAGGGGATCCTCCTGACGACCGCGACGAAGACCGCGCTCCTAGTCAACGTGAACGTGGTCATCATCCCGGCCCTGATGGTCGTCTTCTTCCGGGAGGCGATGACCCGGACGAAGGTCGCTGGGATCTTGATCGGGACCTTCGGCGTCGTCGTGATCGCGACGAAGCTCGATCCGGCGTCCCTCGCAGGCGGACAGTTCGCGGGCGACCTGCTCGTGTTCGTCGCGGGCGTCATTTGGGCGTTCTACGTCGTCGGCGCCAAGAGGCTGGTGGACCGAGGCGGGGATTACGTCGCTCTGACCGCTGGGATCCTCTCGACCACCGCGCTCCTCGCGACGATTCCCCTGTTTTTCGTGAGATGGCCTCTCCCGACGAACGCGAGTGGTTGGCTCGGCATAGCGTATCTGGGCCTCGTCCCGACCTTCACGCCGCTGATGTTGTACGTCGCGAGCATGCGCACGATCTCCCCGACGATCTCGGGCATCCTGATCCTCCTGGAGGTCGTCGTCGCGGCGATCCTCTCGTTCGTGTTCCTCCAAGACGCGCTGAGCGCGTACACGGTCGCAGGCGGCGCGATGATCCTGCTCGGGGCGTTCGTCGTCACGCGCGGCGAGGCCAGCATCCCGGAGCCCGCGACGGGCGGTTTCTCGCCCGTGCCGCACGACTCAGACGGTCCGGGATTCGAAAGCAAGCCTCGGCCGTAGCGGGCCCTTGACGCCTGCTCCCGCCGTAGTCGCTCTCCAGGCCTGCGAGGAGAGTTCAGGTGGTGATCCGATCGGCCACGAGGGCGCCTGCGAAGATCGCCGTCCCGACCGTCACGACGAGCGGCCCGGCCGGCAAACCGAGGTAGTTCGCCAAGAGGATTCCTGACCCCGCGCTCACGGTCCCGGTGAGTCCGCTCCGCAACGCGTAGGACGAGAGATTTCGGCTGATGTTTTTCATCGCCGCGGCCGGGACAACGACAAGGGCCCCCACGAGGACCGTGCCGACGATCTTGATTCCGACCGCCACGACGAGGGTCACCAGGAACAGGTAGACGAAGTTGACCAAGGCCACATTAATCCCCGTCGACCGGGCGAGCTCCTCGGACAGGATACCCAGGACGACTCGCCGATACACGAGCCGTGCGACGACGACGATTGGAGCGGAAATCCCGACCGCGAGGAGGGCGTCCACCAGCGAGACCGTCGTGATGTCGCCGAAGAGCGCCTCCAGGAGGTCGACCTCGGGGGTCAAGAGAATCCCCACGGCGAGAGCGGTGACGAACAAGACGCCGATGATCGACTCGGGGAATAGCCTCGTCGTCTTCTCGATGTACCAGGTCAGCACCGCGGCGGAAAACAGGAACGCGAACGCTCCGAAGAACGGATTGAAGTTGAACAGAATTCCGAGGGCGAGGCCTGGCAACGCGACGTGGGAGAGCGCGTCGCCCACGAGGGCCATCCGCTTCAAGACCATGAGAGAGCCGACATAGCCCGCGGCGAAACCGACGGAGATCCCCGCGACGAGGCTATACGCGGCCGCGTCGGTCATCGGAATCCCCGGGACCCGAAGTCGTGCTTATGCTCCGCGAGACCCGACCCGCTCCCGAAGATCTCCATCAAGAGACCCGGCTCCGAGAGACGACTGGGGGCCCCAAAGAATCGGACCGTGCGGTTCAGAGCCAACACCGCGTCGGAATACTGAGAGGCGATGTGTATGTCGTGCGTGATCAGGAGGACCGTAATGTTGCTCTCCTTCTCCAGCCGGTTGAGCGCCTCGTAGAGCATGTCCTCGCTTCCGATGTCGACGGTGGCGGTCGGCTCGTCGAAGAGGAGGACGTTCGGCCGATCGAGGACGGCCCATGCGATCAAGACGCGCTGCATCTCTCCGCCCGACAGGATGTCGAGCCGCTTCTGCAAGACTCCTCCTTCAAGGCCGACCGCGGCGAGCGACTCCTCGAAGCCGGCCTCGCTTTTGAAACCAAGGAAGTCGCGGACGGTGATCGGTACATCCGTCACGGCGAAATGCTGCGGGACGTAGCCGACCCGGACCGGGCCGGACCACTCGACCGTCCCCGTGTGCGGCACGAGGCCGAGGAGGACCCGGAAGAGCGTCGTCTTCCCCGCGCCGTTTGGGCCGACGATCGCGAGCGTGGTCCCTCTCCGCACATGGAAGCTGACACTCTCCAAGATGGGGACCTTGTCCAACCGGACCCCGAGGTTCGTGACCCGCAGGACGTCTCCGGAGGCGCCGGCGTCGCGGGGCGCATTTTGAGCAGGCGGCGGCGCGGCGACCATGCTGCAGCGCCATTCGATGAGGTTATTTAAGAATTTGTGCGTTCTTAATAACGCTCAAGTACGCGTTGCGCAATCGTTAGTAGCATGCCAATCGTCAGCGTGAGCATGGACGAGTCGATTCTCCGCGATCTCGACGACATCGCTCAGCGGCGCCGCTACCGCAGCCGAAGCGAAGCGGTCCGCGAGGCGCTCCGTGAGTTCATCGATGTCACGGAGTGGGGCCGGGAAGGCGGAGAAGCGTCTGTCATCCTCGCGGTCATCTACGAGAAGGGGAATCCACGCGCGGACCTCGCGATGCTCCAGCATCGGTTCGATGAAATTCGCACGATGCTCCATACCCACGTCGATGAAGCGGATTGCCTGCAGATTTTCGTCGCCGAAGGATCGACGACGAGGCTGAAGGAGTTCATCGGGCAAATCCGCCGAATCAAGGGAATAAAAGTGATTAAGTTCATCCAGACTGCAGCCCGCCGTTGAGCATCGTTCCGATCCGACGCAATGCGAGCGCGGACCTTGGCGAAGGGGTGTTTGCGGATGCGCCCCCACGCACCGTAGGATGTTCGCGCCCAGATCACTCGACCGTGACGCTCTTCGCGAGGTTCCTCGGCTTGTCGATCGGGCAGCCGCGCATCCGGGCCGCCTCATAGGCGAAGAGCTGTAGCGCCACACTCACGGCGACCGGGGAGAAGATCCACGGCATCTCCGGGATCCAGATGACATCGTCGACGGAGCGAGGCAGCTCCTTGTCCCCTTCCGTGCCGATCGCGAGGACGGGCGAGCCGCGCGCGCTCACCTCGCCGACGTTGGACCGCATCTTCTCATACGTCGGGCCTTTGACGGAGATGGCGACTACAGGAGTCGCGGGGGAGAGCAGGGCGAGAGGCCCGTGCTTGAGTTCACCCGCCGCGTATGCCTCCGCATGAATGTACGAGATTTCCTTGAGCTTCAGAGCACCCTCGAGGGCGACGGGATAGTTGACGTGGCGGCCGATGAAGAAGACATCCCGGGCGTTCCCGTACTTCGAGGCGAGCGCGCGAATCTCGTCGGCCTTGTTCAACACGTATTGCACGCTCCGAGGCAGCGAGCGGAGCTGATCCTTCAGCGAATCCAGCTCATCGTAGCCGAGGGCGCCGCGGTCCTGCCCGATCTTCAGCGCGATGAGGTACAGGACAACGAGCTGCGCGTAGAACGTTTTCGTGCCGGCGACGCTGATCTCGATGCCCGCGCGGGTATAGAGCGTGAGGTCGGTCTCCCGGGTGAGGCTCGAGCCGAGGACGTTCGTGATCCCGAGGGTCTTGCATCCCCGCCGACGCGCCTCCCGAGCCGCCCCGAGGGTGTCGGCCGTCTCGCCGCTCTGCGAGATCAGGATGACGAGCGGCCGCTCGGACGGGCCTTGGCTGTAGCGGTACTCCGATGCCAGCTCCGCGGACGCGGGGATGCGCGCGATCTCCTCCAGGATGTACTTGCCTACCAGGGCGGCATGATAGGAGGTGCCGCAGGCGACGAGCTTCACGCTCGTCACGCCTTCGGAAAGGAACCCGTTCACCTCGAGGTTCGCGAGGCGGCCCAGGAGCGTCTCCTGGATGGCCTTCGGGCCCTCGTAGATCTCCTTGAGCATGAAATGCTCGAAGCCGCCTTTCTCCGCGTCCTCGAGAGACCAGGTGATGCGCTGCGGCTCCCGTTTCACCGCGCGGCCTTCGAGATCCTTGAGCTCCACGCCTTTCGGCGTGATCACGACCATCTCCTTGTCCATCACGTAGAGCACGCGGTCCGTATACCGGAGGAGTGCGGGCACGTCCGACGCGAGGAAATTCTCGTCCGGCCCGAGGCCGACGACGAGCGGGCTCTCGTTCCGGGCCCCGACGACCTTGCCCGGCTCGTCCGCGTGGACCGCGAGGATCGCGTATGACCCGCGGACATCGTGCAGCGCCTTGCGGACCGCCACCTCGAGGTCCCCGTCGTAATAGGACTCGATGAGATGGACCAGGCTCTCCGTGTCCGTCTGCGACACGAACGTGTGGCCGCGCGCCTCGAGCTTCTCGCGGAGGCTCGCGAAGTTCTCGATGATCCCGTTGTGCGCGAGGGCGATCTTGCCGTGGCAGTCGACGTGCGGATGCGCATTCACTTTCGACGGCGGCCCGTGGGTCGCCCACCGGGTGTGCGCGAAGCCCGTCGTCCCTTTGAGGGCCGGCAGCTGCGCCTCGAGGTTCGCGATGAACCCCTTGTCCTTCACGACCTGGAGGGCGCTCCCGACGATGGCGACGCCCGCGCTGTCGTAGCCCCGGTACTCGAGGCGCTTCAGGCCGTCGAGCAAGATCGGCAAGGCGTTGCGGCGGCCCGCGTACCCGACGATCCCGCACATCTACAGGACCACCGCGCCCGAGGGGATCGTCCCGCGCAGCTTCGCGCCGGACTCCACCCGCGCCCGTTCGTTCACGACCGTGCCGGGTGCGACGCTCACCCCGTTCCCGATCTCGACGTCCTCGCCGAGGAGCGCGCCGATCTGCGGGACCGCGTGCCACGTTCCCTCGATGTTCACGTCGCCCGGGCCGGATGCGGCGAGGAGGCCCGCGCGCGCGATGACGCCGGAGCCGACGACCGCGTCTTGCACGACGCTCGACGGTCCCAGGATGACGTCGTCCATGAGGATCGAATTGGCAACCGTCGTCAGGGCGCCGATGCGGACGTTCTTCCCGAGGCTCGTCGAGGGCAGGAGGACCGCATTCGGGCCGATCTCGCAGCCGGAGCCGATCGAGAGCGGACCTTGCAGGTACGCGCCCGACCGGATCACGCACCCGTCGCCGATCGACACGCGGCCGCGGATCGTGACGGAGGGCTCGATCGTCCCGGCGCGGACTTCGTGCCCTCCCTTCAGCGCGACGGCGTTGAGGCGGAGCAGGTCCCAGGGATACAGCGCGTCGACCCAGGTGCCCTCCGTCTTGAGCGCCGCGACCGCCGTCCGCTTGGCGAGGGCCGAGACGGCCCTCGGTAGGTCGTGCTTGCCTTCCTTCGCGAGCGCCTCGATTTCGTCAAAGATCCGCGCGTCGAGGGCGTACGCCCCGGTGTTGATCAGGTTCGAGATGATCTCCGTCGGTTTCTCCGTGATTGCGAGGAGGTTCTTTCCCTGGATCGTGACGACGCCGTAGCTCTGGGGCCGCTCGCTCTCCGTCATCAGCACGGCGGGCTTCTTGCCGACCTCGAGGAGGTCCGAGACGAACCGCCCGTCGACCATGTTGCTTCCGTTCAGGACGACGAACGGCTCGTCGAGTTGGGCCCTCGCCTCCCAGATGGCGTGGGCCGTCCCGAGTTGTTTCGTCTGCGTAACGTAGGTGATGTGCGCGCCGAACGCCTTGCCGTCTTGGAAGTACGCCTGGATGCGCTCCCGCCGATACCCCACGACGAAGAGCAAGTCCTGGACCCCGTTCTCCACGAGCGCCTGGACGACGTACTCGAGGAGCGGACGATTCCCGACGGGGATCATGACCTTCGGCAACGACGCCGTGAAGGGCCCCATTCGGGCGCCTTCCCCCGCCGCGAGGATGACTGCTTTCATCGGCCGACCACCGCTCCGCGCTCCGGAAGGCCGCCGGATTCACCCCGCCGGCGGCATATGCCTTGCGGGACCAGTCCACCCGCTGAGAATGCTTCTCGTTCGTGGCCTTCGCCGGGGTCCGACGGATTCTCCATGTCCACTCCGGACGTTGTGCCAGTACTAAAAGGAATACTACAACATTACGAGAACCAGTAACAAAGAATTAATAGCATTCGTCCCTTTGCACGTCGCATGGTGCGTCGCTGGCTCGTCGAGGACACCCCGCAAGGGGCGGTCGGCCGCGAAGTCGAGATCCTCGAGAAGCCCGACCGGGTCGCGCCCCTCTCCTCGCCGTTGGCGTGGCGGATCCTCCAAGAGCTCGCCCGAGCCCCCGACTATCCGAACGCCTTAGCAGCCCGTCTGCACCTCCACGAGCAGAAGGTCTACTACCATGTGCGGCGGCTCGAACGCGCGGGCCTCCTCGAGGTCCTCCGTGAGGAGTCGAAGCGGGGCGCGTCGGCCCGCGTCCTCGCGCCGACGGCGGAGGCGTTCGCGATCGTCCTTAAGGGTCGTGGCAAACCGGTCGCCTCGCCCCTGCTGCCGCACGCGGGGATCGTCGCGCGCTTCCTCGAGGAGTTCTCGAGCGAGGGGACGTTCAACGGCTCGATCGTCGTCGGCTCGCCGTACACGCACGGACCCTTCAGCACGACGTCTCGCGATTCTCCGTACGCCGTCGAACTCGGCTTCTTCCTCGGGAGGCTCTTCGCCCCGCCGAAACGCCCGCTGGTCCGGCTCGACACGGAGCTGAAGGCGGCCGGTCCGGTGCGGGACCACCTGATCCTGGTCGGCGGTCCGGTCGCGAACATCATCACGATGGACCTGAATCCGCACCTCGCGGTGAATTTCGACTGGAAGCAGGTGTGGCGTATGGAGTCGTCTCGCACGAAGCGGCAGTACGCGGACGAGCAGGTCGGGCTGATCGCGAAAGTCCGCAGTCCGTGGAACCCCTCGCGGTGCGTCGTCCTGCTCGGCGGCCTCCACGCGGTCGGCACGATGGCGGCGATCCTCGGCGTCACCCAGTCCGCAGACGACGTCCTCGACGGCTACAAGCCCGGAGAAGATTTCTACCGGGTCGTCGCCGGCCAGGACCGCGACGCCGACGGGCGGATCGACGCCGTGTCGATCCTCGAGTGATCAGCCCAGGGCGACGCTCTCGTACGGGATCTTGTCCTCGAGCCGCGCGTTCGCGGCCTCGATCGCCTGGATGGCCTCCATCGCCCGCTCCTCCGGGAGCAGTAGGAGAACGTCGACGCCCCGCTCGGCCGCCTCGACCGTCGCGGGGACGGCCCCGAACTCGATTCGGGGGCGCAGGCCGAGCTCCCTCGCCGCCACGAGGCCGGCCGGATCCAAGGCGGCGACGACGAACCCTCGCGTCTCCCGCAGGAGTCGCTTCGATGCGGGCAACGTCTTCCCGCGGCTCCCGGGTGGCACCCGTGCCACGACGATCCGGCCGGGTCGGAGCGCGACGATCCCTTCGAGGTTGCGGACCGCGAGCAGTTCGCCCTTCGCCGCATCGTGGGCCGCGATCCCCGTCGACGGCGACGTCCTCCCGGCGTAGGCCACGAGCAGGCCGTTCTCCATGAACAGCCCGAGGCGGTCACCGCGGCGGACCGCGCCCCCGGCGAGGGCTTCCGTCGTCTCGACGACGGCCATCGCCCGTCCGGCGCGCTCGACGAAGGCGCGAAGCTCGACGAAGCGGTCGTGGAGATGGTCCACGCCTCTCTTCGTCGCGCGGTACTCGCCGTTGACGAGCGTCAGGAGCCCGTCCTTCTGGAGCCCGTGCGCGTATTCCGACGCCCCCTGGACGGTCATGTCGAGTCGCTCCGCGATCGTCCGGAGGCGCGTGTGGCGGTTCGTCGTGACTTCGTAGAGGAACAGTAGTCGCGTGGTCGCGCGCAGGTCCCGCAGCAGCGCCATCGGGAAACGCATCTCTGCATGCCCGGAAAAGGCCGCGCCAACATTCTTAAATACTCAAGTTCATCGGACAAACATCAAGCGCGGTTGAGGAGGAGAATCAGGTGCGGTTGACGATGCCGATGGCGGTGGGCCTCGCTTCGGCCCTCCTCGCGGTCGCGGTCCTGCCCCAGGTCCCCGTGTCAGGGGCATCGATCCGGATTCTCTTCGACTTCGGGGACGGCGCCTACCTCTGGGCGAGCGAGACGATCCCCGATCCGTCCGCAATCAACGCGACGTGGCTCGCGGTCCAGCGGGCGGCGGCTGCGAACGGCGTCTTGATCGAGTCCACGTGGTACGCTTGCTGCGGCGTCGCCATCGCGGACATCGGCGACCGCCATTCCCCCGCGGGGTTCATCGGCTTGTACGAATGGAATGCGTCCGCCCGCTCCTGGGAGTTCACGTCCTCAGGGATCTCGGGGCTCGTCGTGCGGGACGGCGCGAGCATCGCGTTGTACAACGCCGGATACGATTCCGTGACCTTCGCGGGCCGCACGCCGGTGCCGAACCCGGACCATCCGACCCCGGCCGTCGAGTTCCGATCGGATCTCGGAAACAGCGGGATCTCGACATCGACCGCCCCGAACGCCGTCCGACTGGCGTGGGACCGCGATACGGGCGTCCGCGAGATTGACGCGACGCCGGCCGTGGCGTACGGAACGGTGTTCGTCAACACGCGTGATCGGATCCTGGCGCTGGATGAATTCAGCGGCGCCACGATCTGGAACCGATCCGCGGCCCGGGGCTTCTCCTCTCCCGCGATCTTCGATGATTCCGTGATCGTCGGCACATCGGACGGGACGGTCGTGCGCCTCAACGCGTCGGACGGAGGCCTCCGGTGGGAGACTCGCCTTCTTACGGACACCTTGTTCAGCGGCATCACGTCCTCGCCGAAGGTCGCGTTCGACCGGGTCCTGATCGGGACGTTCAACGAGTCGGGAGGACCCGGCGAGTTCGTGTCGCTCTGGGCGAGCAACGGGACCGTGGCGTGGCGTCACCCGACGGGATCCGTGCACTACTCCTCGCCTGCGTACTCGGATGGCGTCGCATACGTCGGGATCATGGGCACGTACAACACGACGAGCCAGGTGACGTTCGACCCACCCCACGGCGTGCTCGCCCTCGACGCCGCAACCGGGGCGGAGAAGTGGTTCTTCGAGACGGGAGGCTCCGTCGCCGCTTCGCCCGCCATCGCCGGGTCGCGGCTCATCGCGCCATCCAAGGACGGCAACGTCTACGCAATCGATCGAGCGACGGGCACCCTCGCCTGGAAGGCCGGCGTGGATGCGGGGGTGTCTTCCCCCGCGGTCGTCGGGGACTCCGTCATCGTGGGCGGCGGCTCCTTTGGGACAACGGGGCGTGTGGTCGCGCTGGACGCGGCCACGGGAAACACGCTCTGGTCGTACATCCCGAACGGTCCCGTGCAAGCCTCGGTCACCTACGCGGACGGCAAGGTCTTCTTCGCCACGAACACCGCCCATGGGTCGATCTACGCATTGAATGCGACGACCGGCGCCCCTGTATGGTCGTTTGAGCCATCGCCCTCGGAGTACATCCTCGGATCTCCCGTGGCTGCCGACGGCATGGTCTTCGCACCGAGCGACAACGGCCACGTGTACGCGCTGGGTCCGGCGATCCGACTCGCGGAGCCGATCTTCATCCCGGTCCTCATCGGGCTTGGCGTCCTCGGTCTCGCCATCGGGGTCGCTGCCGCCGTCGTGTTCGTGTGGAAGAGATCCCGCGGGGGGCGCGTCGAATGAACGAACGGCGTCAGGCGATTCTCTTCGCTGTGGTGCTCATCCCGGCGATCGCGGGTCTCTACGCCGCGACGCAGCTGATCCAGCCCGCAGCGGTGCAGCCGTCCGTCGTGCACGCGGTCCATCTCGAGGTGATCGGCGCCGGTTGGGCGATCTCCTACGATGCGATTCTCACTGCGAACAATACCGTGTTCTCCCTGCTGATCGAGGCGAGCCATACGCTTGGCTTTCCGGTCGCGTACGTCCCGTATGAGATCCCGATGGGGATGTTCGTCACGGCAATCAACGGGTCCGTGAACGGGGAAGGCGGTCGCTACTGGCAGTACTGGGTGAGCGGCGCCTACGGGGACGTCGCGGCGGACCTGAAACCCCTGCACGACCACGACACGGTCCTCTGGAAGTTCGTTTCATCCGTGGAGGGCAGCTGAATGGGACGTGGGTGGCGCGCCACGATCGAGGCGGGCCTCGGCGACGCCCGGACCCGGCTCCTCGGGAGCTTCCTGATCGTCGTCGCGGTCGTCGGGACGTACATCATGCATACGTTCGCGAACTTCGAGACGGTGTTCGTGGCGAGCCTCCTCGCGGGGTCCGTCTTGGGCCGTTGGTGGACGGTGCTCGTGCCGGTGACCTCGCTGGTCGTCCTGCAGTCCCTCGAGTGGTCGGCCGGGTACTCCGGCTATCCGATCGTGTCGATGGCGGGCATCTCGTTCTTCGTCATCTCGGGATTCGTGTTCGTCGCCTTCATCGGACGCCGGATTCGTCCGAGGGTCCTCCTGCGGGTGAAATCGGTCGCCCTCCTCACGACGATCAGCGTGCCGCTCACGATCACCTACGATCTGTGGACCGCGTTCGGCGAATGGTACTTCCTCACGCGGCCGTTCGGGGTGGGCTTGGCGACGGTCCTGTATCTCCAGGTGCCCTTCACCCTGTACCATCTCCTGAGCTCGCTGATCTTCGTGCCGCTGTTCGGCAGCATGTTCCTCTTCCTCCGCGCGTACGGATGGCCGGCGAAAGCCGGAGACCGTGTGCCGTCGCCGGGAGAGCGCGAGTGATCAGAGGAGTTCCTGGATCTTCTCCCGCATCCGACGGAGCTCCTCGCGACGACGGTCGAGTTCCTTCTCCGTTTCTCGGATCGCGCGGTCCCGGGCCTCGAGACTGACCTTCCGAGCCTGCAGGTCCCGCTCGAGCGCTTGAAACCGCAGCCGGTCCCGCTCCGTCGCCTTGTCCTTGCCTTTCAGATCGGCGGCCATCGCCCGCACCTTCCGCGTCTGCTCCACGAGCGCCTCGCGTTCCTTCGCGATGGCCCCGGCAACGAGCGATTCGATGGCCTCTTCCTTCTGGGAGACCCGCCGGCCTTCCGACTCGAGGTTCTTCCACATCGCCTTCGCTTCCGCGCGTTCGCGAGCGAGGGCCGTGGTCTCCTCCTTCAGTCGCTTCTCGCGCTGATCGACGGCCTTGGCCCGCGCGTCGAGCTCCGCTGAGGCCGCCTCGAAACGCGTCTCGCGCTGCTCGAGGTCCTCGCGGGCACGCGCTGCCTTCTCCATGGCGGCTCGCTGCTCCTCGAGGAGCGCCTCTTCCGAGGCCATGCGCTCCTTGAGCTCGCGGCTCTTCTCCTCCGCGACTTTCTCCGCGTACTTCAGGAGGCTCATCGCCTTCGACTTCAGCTCGGCCGCCTCGTCTTCGCGCGATGCAACCAGCCCGGCTTGGACCTCGATCTCCTTCGACCGCTTGCCGATGTCAGCCTTGGATCGCTCCAGAGCTTTCCGCTCCTCGGCGACCCGCCGCGCGTCCGCGGCGAGGTGGTCCTTCGCGTCCTTGATTCCCTTGTCGAGCCGATCGAGTTCCGCCTTGCGCTTTTCGATTCCCTGGGCGATCTTGTTCGCCTCGATGTCGCGCTTCTCGAGCGTCGAGGCGAGGACCTTCAGTCCGTCTTCGCGGTCCCCGAGCTCGTGGCCTCGGTCCTCCATGTTGGCGGTCGTCTTCGCGAGATCCGCGAGCTTCTCTTTGACGTCCGCCTCACGACCCGCGAGTTCGGCCTCCCCGGCGCGCACGGACTCTTCCCGTGCGGCCAGACGCGAGTCCGCGCCCTCGATTGTCTTGAGCCGTTCCTCCAACTTCTTCGCCTCGGACCGAGTGCGCTTTTCCAGAGCCGCAAGGGACGCCTTCGCGCGGGCGAGTTCCTTCTGGGCGGCGACGGCCTCCTTTGCATCGTTGGCCTGGTCTCGCGCCGCGGCGTCCACCGTTTTCTTGCGGGCCTCGAGGTCTTCGAGCGCCTCGCTCAGTTCGTGTTCTCTCTGCGTGATTTCCCGACCCCGTTGCCCGAGTCGCGCGCCGAGTTCCTGGAAGGCGGACTCCTTCGCCGCGACGTCTTTCGTCGACTTGGCGAGCGCCGCTTCTCGGCGGTCCAGTGTCGCCTCCGTCCGTCGCAACTGTTCGTGCTTCGATCGTAACGAGGTATCTTGGAGCGCGAGCCGTTTCTCTTTCGTTTCCGCACCGGCCGTGAGTCGTCGGGCTTCTTCGAATTCCGCTCGGGTGCGGGACTCTCGGCGTTTCGCCTCCTCGGCCGTGGCCGCTTGGCGCTCCTCCCATTCTCGCTTCGCAGCCGCGAGGGTCTTCTCGTCCTTGGCGAGCCCCGATTCCCGGGACGCGAACGATCTCTCCCGCTCCATCTGCGTCGCCTCGGTCGCCGCGAGTTCACGGCTGCGGGCGTCGAGCGCCTTCGTCTTCGCGGCGACGTCGTGCCGGAGGGCGTCCGAGGACTTGCGTTCGGTCTGCAAACCCTTCGTGGCGCGGTCGAGCTCGGCGTGTGCCTCTCGGAGATCCGTTTGAGCCTTCGCGAATGCGGATTCCCGCCGCTTCAGGTCCTCGCCCGAGCCTGCGAGCTCCTCCTCCCTACGGTCAACCTGGGCCAAGCGGGACTCAAACTTCGCGAGTGCAACCTTGTGACCCTCCGTCTCCGCGCGGAGCGTCTTCTCCCGTCCCTCGATGGCGGCGGTGCGTTCCTCGAGCTGCCGCCCCCGCTTCCCGAGGTCGGCTTCATGATGCTCCAGCGCCGCTCGCTCCCCCATCAATGCCTTTTCCGAGGCCGCGATGGCGGCGCGGGCTTGTCGCACCTCTTCTTGGGCCTTCGAGACGGAAGACTCGTGGGTGTCCAGGAGACGCTCCCGTTTGGCGGTCGCCTCGATCTGAGTCTGGAGTCCCGCCTGAGACGACTCCAGGGCTTCCCGGTCCGAGTCGAGCTCCCTTCGGGCCCGCTCCAGCTCTCCGGTCGCGCCCTTCAGCTCCTCCCGTTCCTTCGTCGCCGCCGCTTGTGTCCTCGCCAGCTCAGCTTTGGCCGTTGCAATCTCTTCCTCGCGTCGTTCGGCGTCGGCGACGCGAGACTCATTCTTCGATGCGGCCGTCTTCAGCGCTTCCGCGTCGGAACGGATCTCCCGATCCCGTTGCTCGAGCGCTTTCTCGCGCAACCCATGTTGGCTCTTGCGGCGTGCGAGTTCGTCGGCTTCCCGGAGTACGGCGGACCGTTCCCCTTTGAGGGCCTTGCGCTGCTCTGCGAGCGTCTCGAGCGCGGCGGCGAGATCGTGTTCGCCTTTCGACACCGCGGCCTCGCGTTCCTTCAGCAGGCGCTCCGCGCGCTTCGCCGCCTCCGTCTGCGCGGCGATTTCCGCCTGTCCCACCTCGAGCCCCTTCGTCCGGTCCTCGGCCTCGGCCTCGCGTCGCGAGAGGACGGCCCCGCGCGCGTCCAACTCGCCCGATCGAAGCTTGACCTCCTTGTCGGTCCTCCCGAGTTCGGTCCGATGAGTTGAGAGGTCCTCCCGGACTTTCGCGAGTCGACCCGTCTCCCGTTCCAAGGCCTTGCGCTGCGTCGCAAGCGCTTTTTCCGCCGCGGTGAATGCGGCGCGGTCCTCCTCGAGTTTCGCTTCGTGTTTCGTCGCCGCGGCTTCACGGGCCTTCACCGCTTGGTCCGCCCGACGCACCGTGTCCTCCTGAGCGGTCGCCCTCGCGCGTGTCCCTTCAACCTTCTTCG
>WNGQ01002107.1_pt1 | contig 25343 bp, 28 predicted proteins | sample 5407661 | NCBI WGS metagenome assembly WNGQ01 (sample SAMN13153382, study PRJNA577476) | soil metagenome | isolation source: 60 cm soil or saprolite under Garry oak tree replicate 2 | place: USA:California | collected 2016-06-15 | reverse complement strand
GAGAGCGATTGCTCCAGCACTTCATCGGTGCGGAAGCCGAGCAATTCGTAAACGGCGTCGTTGGCGGAGAGGATTTTGCCTTCCAGGTCGGAGACGAAGACCGGGTCGGGCGCGTTCTTGATCAGGCTGTCAGCATAGGCACGGGCTTTGTCCAACTCCCGCATGTCGCGCAGGATGCCGATGGCGCCGATGACCTTGCCATCTGCTCCCGCATGTCGCGCAGGATACCGATAGCTCCAATGACCTTGCCGTCCTCATCGCGTAGAGCTGAGGCGTTCAGGCTGGTCGGGATGACTTCGCCCGAGGCGCTGCGTGGATTCAAACGCGTGTTACGGATGACTCCACGCTCGATGACTTCGCGCAGCGCGGCGGTGAACTCGCGCGTCTCTTCCGGGCTGATGAAGCGGGAGAGCGATTGCTCCAGCACTTCATCGGTGCGGAAGCCGAGCAGTTCGTAGACGGCGTCGTTGGCGGAGAGGATTTTGCCTTCCAGGTCGGAGACGAAGACCGGGTCAGGCGCGTTCTTGATAATAATATCCGCATCGAGCGAGCGCGATTTAGCAGGTTGGAGCGGTTCGCGCAGATCGGCAGTGGTAGGTGTGGTCGAAGCAAGGGAATCTGCCATGAATGAAATATCCTCCTTTTCAGATGTGTCAGACTCAGTTGTAGCTGAACTGAGATGACGCGATTACGTTCTAGTGAGCAACATGCGGTGAACCACGACCTGTCATCAACGTTGTCAATGCAGGGTCACCAGGGATAATGGCGACTCCTGCACGTCCACCGCTTACGATGGAGGGGTACTGCGTGATCGTTTTGCAGGTTGTTGTGTACTTTGTTGCCAGGCCAGCAATTCCTGGCACGGATCCTTGTTGTCGAGGGCACATTCATGCTGGGCGAGAAAGGCGGGAATGCCACCGTATTTCGCCAGAACGACCGCCGCTTCCGCAATTATATCATGGCCTGGCAGAAAAAAGGAACCCATCGCGGTCTCCTGCCCGCAGCCATACGGTCCCAGTCGGTAGTCGTCATGGTGTCATATGCCGCTTCTCCTTGAGCAAGATGTAAGTCATTACTTCCTGGATAGCTCACACACCTTTACACGAAACACATCCGCAAATTGGAGACAAGATGTAATCTTTAATAAAAGATCGTTGTTACCAGTAGAGGGTGGAAAAAGATATGCTCTTTGGTTATGTCTATGAAGAGTAGGAGGAGTCGATGAAACGATACACAAGCTCTGCTGCGGCCCAAAGCGGCTGGAAACGTGCTGGTCGCGTTGCTCTTCTACCCAGCGAAAGTGAAAGGGAGTCATTGTCGTCCAGGGCGTTTCCAGTGACAAAGATGCCTTTCATGTCCGGATGGGACAGAAAACATCATCAATACCTGCCCATCGAGAGCTGCCAGCCGAGCTGGTCTGCTTTACGCAAGAGTCGGTCCAAAATGTTGCGTCGCAGACGGTAGATCTCTTGGACATCGCTCCAGTCCTGTGGGCAGAAATGCACGATTTCTTTGGGCTTGAGTCCACAGTGATAGAGCAGGTAGACCAGCCGCTGCTCACGCCAATCGGACAGCATCGATTGGAGAGTCTCCCACACCTCGCTGCTGTCGGCCTGATCTACTCCGTAGGGTTCTCCTGAATCTCCAGGCTCCGGTAACGAGACTTCTTTGGGTCGCGTATAGGCGCGTATCGTATCCAGGATGGCCCCATATAGGCTCGCTCGTACGTACTGCAAGGCGGCAGCCAGCGTTCTGAATTCTATTTTCTGGTTCAAGGTGGTCGCTTGCCAGAATCGTTCGAAGGTCAGTGTGACATAGTTCTCTTCGCTCTCAAGGCGCAACGCTGTCTCTCTGCTCGGATGACGATGCAGCCAGCCACGAACTATGCCACTGAAACAGTGCTGCACACATTCCCAGGCCTGTGGATCACCTTCCAGCGTCGCACGGCGTAAGAGTTCAAGGCCATACCTCTCGTCGCACGGTTCTCGCCGCCGATAGTTGCCGAGTTCCCTCAGGCACTGGTTGCAAGCGCCGCATTCCTTAGCGTGTTGCATATAGTTTCTCTCCTCAAAAAGGTAGGATATGTGCTATCCCCCAGGCCGGGCGTGCCGATAGCATCCTGACTCATACGTCTACTCCTTCCCACTGCTGCACGCGCTTCCTCAAACATCCCGAGAAGCAGGCGTTCCACGATTTTCGTAAGAAGATTTTTTCATCTGAAAGCAATGTACACGACAAAAGCGATAAAATGAATATCGTTGATATCCCTGATTTATCACGTATTTATCATGTGTGTGATATAGTTATCTTGTATGTCTTTGGCCTGTACTTGTGCTGATATGGCGGTCGCTTATGTTGGGGGAGTTCTTTGTAACCGTCATGGGCCCAGTCGGAGGGGGGGCATGGTCAAGAAAGCATCTGAAGCGAAACCCAATCTCCTGCTGCGGACGGCCCGTAAGGAACGCGGCTGGACCCAGCAGCAGGTGGCAGACCGCATAGGGGCCCCGCAGTCCCTCAACGTTAGTCGTTGGGAGAGTGGTACCGCTTTCCCCAGTGCCTACTATGTTATGCAGCTCTGTCAACTCTTTGGCAAGAGTGTCCGCGAACTAGGGTTGATCCGGGACGAGGCTGTTTTGAAGAGGGATTCTCATCCCTCACCGGTTCCGCCTCTCTGGACGGTGCCGACGTTCTTTACATCACTGGTTGGACGCGAGCAGGACGTCGATGACGCGTGTGAGTTGCTCAGACAATCGGAGATGCGCCTCCTGACACTTGTCGGTACGGGTGGCGTCGGCAAGACCCGTCTGGCCTTACAGGTCGCCGCCGAGATGCGCACTTCCTTCGCCGATGGCGTCTGCTTTGTCCATCTTGCTTCCGTCAGTGATCCATCTTTCGTGGTACCGACGATCGCTGAGGCCCTGGACATCAAGCAAATTGGTGAACGCCCCCTCTTTGAGCGGGTGAAGCTCTCGCTGCGTGACAGGCGGATCCTGCTGATCCTGGACAACTTCGAACAAGTGGCGGCGGCGGCCCCTCAAGTGGAGGAACTGCTCGCCAGCTGCCCTACCCTGACTATCATGGTAACTAGCCGCGCCGTCCTGCACTTACAGGCAGAGCAGGTCTTCACTGTCTCCCCGTTAGCCCTGCCTCCTCCCGAACAGCTTCCCAAAAGTGAAACGCTTGCAAGCTATGCGGCAGTAGCCCTCTTCCTGCAGCGAGCGCAAAGCGCAATGTCCACTCTCCGCCAGACCCCAGCGAACCTGCACGCCATTGCGGAAATCTGTAGACATCTGGACGGGTTGCCGTTAGCGATTGAGCTGGCTGCCGCACGCGTGCGCTTGTTACCACCGCAAGCCTTCGCAGCACGCCTCAAACGTGGCCTGCCGTTGTTGAGTGTTGGAGCGCGCACGCTCCCCGAGCGCCAACAAACGCTGCACCACACCCTCATGTGGAGCTATGAACTACTCTCTTCAGAGGAGCAGCACCTCTTCCGGCGGCTCTCCGTCTTTAGCGGCGGCTGGACCCTCGATGCCGCCGAAACGATCTGGCTGGTGGGCCAGGAGACGAAGGGCCCTAAACTGTCAGCCCTCGAAGGGGAGGCCGCTCTGCAGGACAAGAGCTTGTTGCAGCAGGTCGGGCAGGAGGGCGAAGAGCCGCGTCTCCAGATGCTAATCACTGTGCGCGAGTACGGGCTGGAATGTCTGCAAGCGAGTGGAGAGGAAGATCTCATCCGACGTGCGCATGCAGAATACTACTTGGCACTCGCAGAGGAGGCGGAACCACACCTCAAGGAAGCAGAGAATAGAGAATGGCTAGCTCGCTTTGAGCGAGACCAGGAGAACCTGCGGACAGCTCTGGAGTGGTCCATGACGAGCGAGGAGGCGGAACTGGCCCTTCGCATCTGTGGCGCGTTGTGGGAGTTTTGGAGTAGACGCGGTAAAAGAAGCGAGGGTCGCTACTGGTTGAAAGCAGCGCTGGGCTTGCCGGGAGCGGGGGCACACCATGTGGCGCGAGCGAAAGCATTGTATGCTGCCGGGTACCTTGCCTGGCATCAGAATGACTTGTCAGAGGCAAATCTCCTACTAAGGGAAAGTGTGGCCCTCTACCGCGCGTTGGAAGATGACAGAGGACTAGCGAGAGCTTTGGGTATTCTGGGGGTGATCATACAACGGCAAGGCTATCTGGCTGAAGGACGTTCCCTCGTAGAGGAGAGCCTGACCCTCCACCGCAAGCTGGGGAACAACTGGGAGCTTGCCAATCTGCTACAGAATCTGAGCTACGTCGCGTGGTGGCAGGGAGACCTCACACGTGTTGCAGCGTTTGCCGAGGAGAGCCTCATCCTCGCTCGCGGAGTAGGCGACAAGTCCCTCATCGCCAGTGCGCTACACACTATAGGGTACGTTGCTTGGCGGCAAGGCGACCTCGTGCGGGCGGCGACACTCGTTGAGGAGAGCCTCATGCTCTTACGGGAGTTGGACGACAAGCCCGGCATTGCCGGTTCGCTTGACACAAGAGGGTCCATTGCCCTGGCTCAGCATGATCTTGAACATGCAAGGAAATGTTATCATGAGGGCTTCGCCCTATCCCGGCAGCTTGGAGACAATATTGGTTGGTATCCCGTTGGATTGGCCAGGGTAGCTGCGGCCGAAGGACACTTCAAGCGGGCAGTAAGCCTATTTGCCCTTGCAGAGACGGCCTATGGAATCACCGAGATCATGAGTCCAGACGAACATGCTGCTTTTGAGCGCGAGTTAGCTGCCATACGTAGCCAACTAGGAGAAGTGGTCTTCGCGGCCGCCTGGGCTGAGGGAATCTCGATGACAGCAGAGCAGGCATTGACTGACCCAGTACCAGCGACTTAGCTGCAGATGCCAACCAACACACCCTCTGGGAGTCAGGTTACCAAGCAAGCTATCGGATAATCCGCATTCAACAAATAGCTATTTGACTGAAATCGATATAGTTAGTATAATGCTATTCGGGATAAACCACGCAACTGATGATTTGTCATGTCAAGCCATGGCAACTGATGATTTGTCATGTCAAGCCATGACGACATTTTTCTGTAGGCAAAAAAGGAGGATCCCAGTGGCTGAATTGAAAGATTTTCTGGCAGAACTCGCGATCAACCCGAAAAAATTGGGAGAATTCATTCATGATCCCGAAGCTGCAATGACTAAGGCTGAACTCAGCAAGGAAGACAAGGCTGCACTACTAAGTGGTTTCCCCAGCATCATCTATGCACGGCTTGCTGGAGTCCCAACTCAACAGGCTTTCCAGATTACATCGTCCTCACCCACCGGCACGCAACCAAACGTAACTCAGATTCCGCCCTATTATCCAATCTATATCGTCTTAGCACCACCATCTTATATGGGGCAGCCACCATACATGGGGCCGCAGGCGCAGCAGGGACCTTTCCCTTATTTGACGCCTCATTTTGTGTGGCAGCCGCCCCCCCCTTATTTGACGCCTCATTTTGTGTGGCAGCCGCCCCCGCCCAGCGGGCCGCAGGCGCAGCAGGGACCCTTTCCTTATTTGACGCCTCATTTTGTATGGCAACCGCCCCCGCCCAGCGGGCCGCAGGCTGGGCCTCCGCAGGCAGGGGGATGGAGATAGCTATTTTAGAGTGAGAGAACTTAAGGAGAATCTGAAAGTGTCTGCTCAAAAATCAAGCAGCGAAAACCGACCTATAGGCAGCGGAAAGGAGGATTCAAAGTCCGAGGGTGCCGACAGGATACCTCACGAAACCAAGCGGGGATCGCTTGTTGTCATTGGTACGGGTATTAGGACTGTGGGGCAACTTACTATAGAAGCAATCGCCTGGATGGAGATAGCGGATTCGCTCCTCTACGTGGTCGCTGACCCGGTCGCTGAGGCTGTAATTAAGCATCTTAACCCGACTGGAGCGGATTCGCTGGCAAGATACTACGAAGAAGGTAAGCTGCGAATACACACCTATAACGCAATGGTTGAGCATATACTGAGGTGTGTTCGTGCGGGGAACAAAACGGTAGCTGCATTCTATGGTCACCCTGGGGTATTCGCATATCCCTCTCATGAGTCGATCAGGAGAGCGAAGAGTGAGGGATTTCCAGCACGGATGCTGCCTGGTATTTCCTCAGAAGATTGTCTTTTTGCAGATCTTGGCGTCGACCCTGCGACATGGGGCTGCCAGTCCTATGAGGCGACCGATTTTCTGCTGAGTTCCTCCTTTATCGATCCGTCCAGTCAGCTGATCCTCTGGCAAGTGGGGTTGCTGGCTGAATTGACACACAAGAGCCAGCAGTTTGACACAAGGGCCATGCCGCTACTCGTTCAGAAACTCACTCAGTTCTATCCACTGTCACATCCAGTAACGCTTTACCAAGCAGCAATGTTGCCAGGAACTGATCCGCTAATTGTCCAGATCCCCCTGTACTCACTCGCTGAGTTCCCGATAACAGCGGGGATGACTCTCTATATACCGCCAGCATGGGCTAGAGTTCCAGATCCTGCGATGTTACAACTTGCCTCGCTTATCATGGGTTAAGTTCGGGATATCCAGGATGTTGAGATGAGAACGCAAAGGCCTGGCTTTTCCTCACTCGTTCAATCGAAACCATCTACCGCTCTATTGCGCACGAAAGGCAAGATCATGACGGACGATACAGGACTTGGCGCGATACATGATCAGCGAGGATGGAGGAATGCATGATGGTCCCCTATGACGATTTTACCCCGCACGGTTACCTGGATAACCCCTATCATAGCTGGAAACTCAACCCGAGCGGAGTTCTGCGTTCTCTGGAGCCACTAGGCATGGGCTGGCACGTGCCGAATGTGGGAAGTTACGTACGGAACCAGTTCCAATATGCTGCTCATCTCTCACTTGGGCTGCGTGTAGGCAAGCAGGTGATGATCACTCCTGAGGACTTTCAGCGATATGGTTGCGTCATTACCTGCCACTTGCACACGAAGAATCGCTTCGAGTATACTTGCATTCTGCCTCAGCATCAACTGAGGCTCACCGTTCGCTATTTTCTCATTCAGGAGCACGCTCTCGGGTGTATCCTTTCCCTCTCCACTACAGCTTCGCAAGAGCTGCCTGTGACCTGCTATATACTCCACAGGCATACGCACAATCCCTTCACCAGTCGTCTGTGGGAGCATGGCCTGTATGCCTGTCCGGGGTCAGTGGAAGGCTCGGTGATGCTGGGGATCGCCAGCGAGGGCGATGTCTTTGTGCATGGTGCGCGTTCCGCCGATGCCTTCCCTTTGATCTTTGAAGAAATGGGTTATGTCGCCTCGCCTGAAGATGCCTCCTCGTGGGCCAGAGGTGTTGCGGTAGCGCGTCCCACTATTACTCAGAGCCAGCCGGATACAGGCTGGCAGGTACGTACCGTCATCTTGCCTTGCAAGGTGACCCTGGGAGGCGAGCCGGGACCGTCTGAACGGATGATTAATGTTGTCCTGGCACGAGGCGTTTCACAGGATCAGTCCTACCAGCATTGGGAAGATGGCATTGAAGAGATTGCACGTGCGGAGGCGGAGCTCCGGGCCGATGATGAGCAATTCTGGAGTTGCGCTCCGCAGCTTTCTGGTGATTGGCCAGAAAGCTGGCGTCGTGGTCTGGTGTACGACTTCGAGACGCTGCGGATGATCATGCGCCCCTCCATGGGCCTCATTCCTCACGTTTTCGATGGGATGCACCTCCATTTGATTTAGACGAATGGAAATGCATACGGTCACATTCAATCACTCTTATGTGGTCAGGGACAAGTTCCAACTCCTGCACCACTTGCCAGTCTGTCCATGACAACCGATTGCTGTCCAGGGGGCCTTTCCAGGGCACTGATGGCTGTAGCCGTAAATCAAGCGCCATTCGCTTGATGCCTTGCCAGGAACGCAGAGGAAACGCTTTCATCAAGTCAAGGTGTGAAAGTGTCCCCCACACTTCTCGCAACCGTTCTCGCTCCTCTTCCGGCCAGTCTTTGCCTGATACCGTTTGCCGTATCCAGATGGCTGATTTTGGTTTCCAGTCGGGATGCCGCCACTGGACACTTAACTTGAAGACACGCAGGGAAAGGGCCTCTAGTGTCGCCGAAGTTGCGAACACCTCCGCAAGCTCCTGGCGCTCTTCGGCTGTGCTGTCCTTTTTCAGCTCGTCAATATCTTCAATTCCCTCGATATGCTCCTTCCATTCTTCCATGTCTTGGGCATACTTGTTGTCGGTATTCATGAACGTCTGTAGGCGCTCTTGCAGGCGTTTTTTCTCTTGCAGCTTGTCAGTGATGTCTGCCTGAATTTTTTCAACCATCAACTTAATAGCCTGTTGCCGGTGCTCGTCGCCTGGTTTGATGGTTTGTTGCTGGTGCGCGTCTTGAGGCTGAATGTCCAGCGCAACGATCTTGTCTGTTTGTTTCTCAATTAAACGGTCGCATGCTGCGATTTGTTCAAGAATTTCTTGCTTCTCGCGCTCTTTTGCGGCCTCTGTCTCTGCTTCATGGGTGGCATAGACTTGGAAATCTTTGGTTGCTCTCAGATGCTCTTTTAGCATCTGCCAGAAAGCGCCATCAACTTCACGTGCCGCGATGTGGAGTTTGCCGCTTCTGAACTCATCCTTGGCGTCGTAAAAGTAGTATGATGCGTCGTCACTCGTGCGTTGGTCTCCGTGGTTGATGGCAGCCGTAGCAATGCGTAGTTTTGGGTCAGCCGGTTGAATAATGTGGCGCAGCCATGCGTCTAGCGGAGTATACTTGTTGCGATCACGCCATTTCCGTACGTTCGGATTGGACTCCCCATCTAACAGGTAAGCGCTATGCCTGTTAAAAACGTTCCAGAAATCAGCCTCATCAACAACCGGCTCGTGACATATCTTGGGTGTGCCGTCTGCATTGCGCACAATGTCACTACCAAGACGCATCCAACCGATATAGACAGGATTGCACATAGCGCGACGGAGCCCCGTACGCGCTCCGAACGTATATCCCCCTGGCACTTTGCTCAAGATGAGAGCATGAATGTCGCGGGGGTCTGTATCCTCCGGAAAGTCGGGGAAGTATGGTCTATCCTTTATCTCATGGTAGAGTCGCGTCATGCTGTTACCAAGTTCTCTGTAGCGCACGTACAATTGCTTAAACTTGTCAGCATGTGGAGGGTAAGGAATAAGATGCCTGTACGTTTTGCTACGAGGGTCACGGTCTAGGCGGTAGCCGACATTGATATTCCTGCCGCGCCCGATACGTCCTGTTTCTGCGAGATGGTCCTGTGCATAGACCATTTTGTCATAAATTTGCCTTTGCATGTAGTCCCAGGCGCGAGCGGCCTCTTCTTTGAAATCAGAAATGTCGCCACTATTGCGGAAGTCATAAATCTGGCGCGGGGTGATAACAATCACGCCGTACTTCTCACAGATTTCCATGAACTTCCCCGACTCTTGTCCGTACTTGTCACGGAAGAGGCGGTCTACCTCAATGCAAAGCACTGCACCTGCTTCTCCTGAGATAATCGCCTGTAGCATTTTTTTGAAGCCTACCCTGTCTTCCATACGAAGGCGACCCGAAACTGCCATATCTTGCGGGAATTTGACGATCTTCCCTTTCCCGCATCCTGGTGTCCACTCGCTTTCAGAAAGCCAACCAAGCTTAATGGCCATCTGCTCTAATTCACCGTCTTCTTTCTCTTGAAGTTCAGCAGAAACGTTACCAAGTTGCATTGGCGTACTTACACGCGGATAAAGCAGAATGTTCTTGTGCAATGGCAACTGTGGAACTCGCGCCCAGGTATAACGTTGACTAGGTGAGGTATCTCGCCTTTGCGGGTCTCGCTGAAATTTCATGCCGCTCATGATGTGCTCTCTCTTTTTAGAACTTAACGCAAGGCATGGATAGCCTTACTTCCAGTATAATACATTGGAGACAAAGGCGCAAGTATAAAAAGCGGGCTGCCATCGCCATTGACGGCAGCCTATCCCGCCTCTTAAGAAGCCGCCTGCCTCTTATGCCAGCGTTTAATCACAGACAGGCGTGCAGGCTCGAAGTTGAAATCACGCTCGACATGCAGGCCGAACGGCCCTGTTGCTCCCTGTAGCTCAGAGAGCGAGAAGTACCCCAGTTCTTGCTCAAATCCGACTACGTAGCCGAAGAAGATGTCCTTGCCATCGAACTCGCTGGCGTACAGTGTCCAACTACTATCAGGCGTAAAGAATTTCACAATCATGAGCGGTTCTTTCTCATGCTCGGTGCTGTAAAGTGCAGGCAACTGCTCTCGCACATCGTCAGGGAAAAACTCATATTGCTCTGCCATTGTCATTGACTTTCTAGTTGTGGTAAACGAGAATAACATGTATCTGGTAAGAGTCTTTAGGCAATCGATCTCGCAACAAATCGAGATGAATACCCACACTACGTATGCCCTGCCTCTGCAAGATCGCCCTGGCATCCTGTGCGCTCTTGCCAGCAATCAGAGCCGCCAGGGAATGCTGCAAGTCATGGATGCTATAAGACACTGGCTTGCAGGACTGATAAACAGTCACGATAACCTGTTGTGCTTCCGCCCCTATTGGCTTGCTGCTTGCTGTATGCGTTGTGCAAGAGACTGGCTTTATCAGCGTATCGCCTGGCGAAAGCAAAGCAGACAGCCGCGCCTGTAGCGATTGCTGCAACTGCGCAGTCAGGCCACTGGCGGCGGTATCGATATCGCTTTTTGTGACTGTTGTATAGTCCCTGGCGTTGGTGCCGCTCGTAAACTCTGCATTCACTGCCTGGATGAATGCGCGGCAGCACGCCCCATATATGTCGCCAGCCTTGATGTTGCCGAGAGACCCGTAGGTGAGCGCGTGCGCCCATACGCTGACGTGCCCGTAAACAACAAGATTGCCAGCCGGTATAGAGGCATCCTGGTCTGTTACGATCTCTTGCCCATCGCTACCTACCAGGAGCGTACCGGCGTCGATCACCTGCTGGCTGGTAAGGCTGTTATAAAACGTAACTAATCCCTTGGCTTGTGTTGCGGGCATATGGCTGCGCCCCGTTGTGGGCACGCTCTGGCTACGGCTCATACTGATGGCTGGCAAGGGATGCACGCGGGCAAGAGTAGGGAGCTTGTCTGCCAGGGCATAGACAGTAGCACTAGCAGGCATAAGCATCAGGTAGGCTGCAAACGCAATACTGAGAAACGCAATAGCCGCGTGAGCGCCCATAAAGACGGTAGGAAAGGCAAGACGCGGTGCTTGTCCTGGTGTGCTGTCTACAACCTGCTCTTGTCTGCGAACAAATGTTACCCGATCTTCTTCCACATAGATATCGTAAGCAGGCTGTGTATCGGTTAGTGGTTCATTCATGGCGGCTCCTTTACAACCTCACGACAAACTGACTGCCAGTGTTGAACAGTACAATCTGTACCACACTGCCAGGGTCTCCAATATCGATCAGCATATCAAGCTTGCCATGCCCACTTATGTCCTTGAATGAGACCCGTACAGGCAGATAGCTGTTTGCTCCTGGTAAAGTGGTTATGGCATAAGATCGTGCCTTGCCGATATTGCCACCTGGAAGCTCTATCACAACGATCTCCCCATGCAGGTTCATAGCAACAAAATGGCTTGGATTGCTTGTACTATCACTATGCCCTACCACAGCATCTACCTGGAACGTCTTGGGGTTGCCGTATGTCCAATCATCCTGTTTGCCCTGCCACCACACGGCAAGCATAGAGATGGCAAGCCAGCCGAGAAGAGCAACAAGGAAGGGCAATCCCACATAAGTCAGCCAATGCGTGCGCCGCTTCACCTGGACTGCATCAGGCTCTACCGTCGTATACTGGCGGCTGCGTCGTTTAGGTATAGCTGGCGGAGGGCCATAGTGGACGGGCGCGGTGTAACGTATAGCACTACTTGGCTGGCGAGCGGGGTAGTAGGACTCATCTTCCTCTAGATCATCCGAGTGATACGGCTGGTCTTCTGGATGTAGCCCTGCATAGTGGCCTGTTCGATGGGGATTAGCTGGTACGCGAGCTTGGGTTCGTGCCATCATGCTTTCTCCTTATGCGTTCACGTGCTCCCATTTGTGTACGTGGTTTGCTGTCTCTTTCTCTGTTTTCACAGAATACATTGACGCAAGGCGACCAACGCGCTACAATGTCAAAAACCACAAGATGAGCGGGGTACATGCATGCAAGAGGAACCTCTTACCGTTGACGAAGTTGCCAAACAGTTGCGAGTTAGCCCTGAAACCGTCCGAGCCTGGATACGGTCAGGGGAACTTGATGCGATAGACGTTGGTAAATACCTGATTTATCCTTCTTCCCTTGAAGACTTCAAGGAAAGGCGACGGACGGGCAGGAAACGCGACAAGAAGGACTCATAAATTCTGCCGTACCCTTGACGCGCCCGTCGACTTGTGGCCTATGGGTGCCACCATAATCTGTTTCAAACACAACAACCCCGAACCTGCTCAGGCGGCCCTCGTACTTGTATATCAACTGCATCACGACGCGCTGTGATGACCAAGAAAGGGCCCAAGCTTTTTGAAAAACTAGACTGATGAGTTTTGAAAGATGCAACCTATAGAGAAGTTGTTCGTATTTTTGTTCAGAAGTTCCAATCGTGGAACTCCTATGAGTAAGAGGAATGGGTGAGGACGGCAGAGTAGCATTAACAACGAGCGAATGTCTTCTTTGGAGAAAACGCCGTTGGTCCCGCTTCTCACCAGGGGCGATGGTTGTTACCACCTGAAAGAACGACACAAACGACGCATGTTAGAGGATGAGGTGCAGTTCAGTTTCTCTCCCATTTCCACGCGGCGCATGTCTTATGCTTCTGCTATGCAGCAGGGCGGAAACGCACTCCCCGAAAAAAGGCTTCCAGTCGAGCACGCAGGGCAGCGTCCTCGGCATCGGGATCGATCCCCAGGAGTGGTCCAACGAAGCGGACCTCTCGCGGACGCTGGCGAAACAGGGTGAGGATCAGCTGGGCCGTTTCTGCGGGCGGGAGGAACTCCTGGATGGGTTGGTAATGCACTCGGCCAATCCGCACTTCCAGCGCTGGCTCGTGCTCGATGTTGCGATACCAATCCGTTTTCCCTTCCCACCCGGACACCACCAGCACCTCACGAGTCTGCGGGTCGTAGTGCAAGACTTCCAGAACCGTCCGGCGGAGCACTCCGCTCTTGCTGCCACGATGGGTAATCTGCACCAGGCCGTGTCCGAAGAGCCACCCAAGACCAAGCCGATAGAACAGGCGGGGAGCGTTGGCCAACCACCGATAGATGCCGTAGGGACGACGATGAGCAAGTGCCATAGGTCCGACTCCTTTTCTTGTTGCTTGTGGCACCCGTTTGGGGCACCAGTCATCGCGCGTGAATCCCCTTGCCATTGCCACTCACGAAGAGGATGGTTGTTGCAGCCCGGAGAGCAGCAACCGCACCGATGTCTCAGGCTGTTCAGCCGGGAGACATCCACACCTCCAAAATCGTACTCGGCTTTCACCGTTGCTCTATGGGAGACAGGGATCACCTGTGCGGGAGCCTTTCGGGCGATCCTCCCAGCTGCTCCGACCTGACGTCTTGCGGAGGCAGGATGCACTCTGCGCCCGTCTGGCGTCGCAGCAGGCCACGAAACGCCTCGCGCAGCACCACTTTCATCATCGTTTGTTGGACGAACAGGCCCAGAGGACTGCCAGGCAGAAAGGTCCTGGCAAAGCCACGAGCGCTCTTTTGCTGCGCCTGGACATAGGCATACATTTGCTGTTCGTAGCGACGGAACGCCTCCTCGTAATCGGCGGTTTGGTGCAGCGCACGAGCCAGCAGATAAGCACCTCCCATTGCCAGCGACGCCCCCTGCCCAGAGAGCAGCGTGGGGCAGTCGCAGGCATCCCCGACCAGGGCCATCCGCCCATGATGCCAGGTGGGCATCTGGATCTGGATCACCGCATCCATGAACACGCTCTCAGATGAGCTGACATCGGAGAGGAACTGCTGGGTCAGCCAGCCCATCCCGGCAAACACCTCGCGCAAGCGTGGCAGCCGCTGCTCGCGCGGTAGATGCTCAGGCTTTGCTACCTGGTACATGAAAAACGTGAGGATTTCGCCCGCCTGCGGCGTGCAATAGGCGGCTGCCAGGCGTCCCGGCTCGAGATACATCTTCCAGGCGTGGCCGATGTCGTAGCGGTCGGCGAGCGGATAGCAGGCGATGGTGTAGCCCAGATAGCGGCTGAACTGTTCTTCCGGTCCGAAGACCAGGGCGCGCGTGGTGGAATGCACGCCGTCGGCACCGATCAAGAGATCGAAGGACTCGCTTGTGCCATCAGTGAACGTCACCTCCACCGCATCCCGGTCAGATACCACGTGCGTGAGCGAACGGCCGAACCGCACCTCCACCTGGCCAGCCAGCGCTTCATACAATACTTCTTCGAGGGTCCAGTGCATCAGTCCCATATATTTCCCATCCGTGATGGTGCGCAAGAGCGCTGCATCCAGTCTCGCGATGAGCTTGCCAGTCTTATTCACGTAGGCCACATCCTCAAAAGGGATTTGCAAAGAGCTGAGCCGGTCAATGAGGCTCATCCGGGAAGCGACCTCGTAGCCGGTGCCCAAAAAGTCAATCGCGTAGCCATCGCGACGAAGCGTCTTCGCCTGCTCAATCACCACCACGGGAATCGCGTACTGGTGCAGCCAGTAGGCCAGCGTCAGCCCGGCGATACCACCTCCCGAAATTAACACGCGCATGATCCGTTCCTTTCTCGCTGCCCAATTTTGCGCAAGCAGCCAGTTATGTCCAGTTCCACTCATATGGGCGAACTTGCGGGGCGTACCATTTCGACCCGTGAACATCTGCTTCGCCCCTGCTATCAGCGCCTGAGCCAATGGAAGCTCTGTTCCACGAATGGCTTCGCATCCTTCTCGATGCAGACACCATGAGCGATGATCAGCTTATCGAAGTCCCACGACAGCAGCTTTTCAAGCGATCTTCGTGCGAGCTTTCGCTGCGTGAAAGATAGCCTGATGTCGATCGGAATGCCGCCCTGCGGCGAGGCAACGCCCGCTAGTTTGAAGAGCGCATTGCGAAGAGGCTTCCCCTTCACTCTCGCATGAATTTGGATGAGATCATCCAGGATGACCGTGCGAGACGCTTTATGAAAGAACAGGACTTCTTCGATGAGCGGGTTGCCTTGGAAGGCAAGTTGGTCGAAGTCATCCGCCCACTCGGGATTGGGCGCGTCCGAAAGCCTGCCGGTGAATGGCAGGTGCCCCTTCTTCAACGTCAATGGGGTGGTCCGTGGTGCCCATAGCTGTGCTTTGGGAAAGAGCGTGTGCCACGCTTCCAGCCGCCAGACGTGTCTCGGGGTCGCGGCAACTAGATAGCTCACCGGCCCCAATTCAGTGATGTGTTTGAGCGTGTCGAACGGCACAGGTACAGGAGAATCCACCCATACTGAACCATCGGAGAGCTTCAAGACGGTCATGCGGGTTGTAAACAGGACCCCGAAGTCGCGGACATTGGGGCCGTCGACGATCCATACGTTTTGAGCAAAGGCTTGCATGCCGGACATCTTGACACGCATGATAGCTTCCCTCTCTGCTGCCAAGAATCCAGCAGCTTCATACAACGTCTCAGAGTAACTGACCGGTCAGTTCTATTTATACCATACGATCAGTGATTTGTCAATGACCAGTCGGTCAATTTCCCCTCCATCGAGTGAGAGAGCAGCTCTGAAAGAAGCGATTCTCCGCTCAAGACTGCTCGCAGAGAGGAACATGACGGTTCCTCATGACATTGACCAGTAGTCCATAAACGTGGTATGCTACAGAGACAGGACCAGATCGCACATCTCAAGGAGGTACCATGCCAAAGATTGTCGATGAGCAGATGCGTGAAGCGACGCGCCGCCGCATTCTGCGTGTGGCGGCCAGCGAGTTTGCCCGCCTGGGGTTTGACCAGGCCAATATCAACATGCTTGCTGAGCAGGCGGGGATCGGCAAGGGCACCATTTACCTCTACTTCGAGAACAAGCGTGAGCTCTTCCTGGCGATGCTGCGTTTCATCGCACAGGAACATCTGGCCGCGATCCGGGTGGCCCTGGCCCCCGATGGGACCCTGCAGCAACGTCTGGAGCGGCTGTTTCGCGCCTTTGCGCACCTGGCGGAGGAAGAGAGTGACAGCTTCAATGTGTCGATGAGCGCGCTCTACGGGGTCAACCGCGCCTTCCAGGCGGAGGCGACCAAGCTGTTGCGTGATTATGTGGCGGTCATCGCCTTGATGCTGGAGCAGAGCCAGGCACGCGGGGAGATCCGCTGCCCTACCATCGAGACGGCTGCCCTGATGGTGCTGTCCCTGACGGAGTCCTACGTCCTTTCCGCCAGGGTCCTTGGACAGTCAGAGGCCGAGATCGCGCGTCAGGCACCGGTTGTGGCAGCTCTGATCCTGCGTGGGATCGCTGCGTCCTCGCCTTGAGGATGCCTCTTTTTTCTCGTCTTGTTAGTGAATGGTTGCCCACCCATCAGTGTGCGGAACCACAAGGAAGGGTGCTGATGAAACGTGCTGTCCTTTTCGCTCGAGTCCTTCGTCTTTTGCGGAACCTGGGCGATGCTGCTGTCTCTGGTGGCCGGTTTCCTGCTGTGAGCAGGACGGTTCACCGCCTCCTGCATCTGAAGTTGAACGAGACCCAGGTGCTGCTCCTCTCCGGCCTGGTGGTTGGAGTAGGGGCAGGACTGGGTGCAGTCGTCTTTCGCGAGCTGATCAGTGGGTGTACCTTCCTTTTTTTTGATGTGCTTCGCCCGGCTCTGAGCAGGCTTTTCGGTCCCTCTGCCGTCATTCTTCTCCCGGCGATCGGCGGGCTCATTTTTGGTCCCCTCATTTACGTGTTCGCACGTGAGGCGAAAGGGCACGGGGTGCCCGAAGTCATGCTGGCGGTTGCGCAGAAGGGTGGGCGGATTCGTCCCATTGTGGCGGCCATCAAATCGCTTGCTTCTGCGATCTGTATTGGCTCCGGCGGCTCGGTGGGACGCGAGGGACCCATCGTCCAGATCGGCTCAGCTCTTGGCTCCACGTGGGGACAACTCTTCCATATGTCGGAGGCGCGCATCCGCACCCTGGTGGCGTGTGGTGCAGCGGGTGGTATTGCTGCTACCTTCAATGCACCGATTGCTGGTGTCTTCTTCGCGCTTGAGATCATTCTCGGTGAGTTCTCGACCCGCTCGTTCGGCATTGTCGTCATCGCCAGCGTGACCGCCTCGGTGATTGGACGCAGTGTTTTTGGCAATGTGCCGGCGTTTCCCTTACCAGCGTATCAGGTCTTGCATGTCAGCGAATTTCCTTTCTATCTGGTCTTGGGCCTCTTGGGAGCACTTGCCGGGGTCGCCTTTACGCGCACGCTGTACTGGTTTGAGGATCGCTTTGATGCTCTGAAAATGCCGGAGTATCTCAAACCCGTTCCAGGTGGGCTGCTTCTTGGCGCGCTCGGGTTCTTCCTGCCACAGGTCTTCGGCGTGGGCTACCCGGCGATGAGCGCGGCCTTAGCAGGGAAGTATGCGTTAGGATTGCTCGCGCTCCTGGTCATCGCCAAGATGCTGGCCGTCTCGCTCACCATTGGCTCGGGGGGGTCCGGCGGCGTGTTCGCCCCTTCCCTTTTCATTGGTGCCATGCTGGGTGAAGCCTACGGGACATTCCTGCAGAGGGTCTTCCCAGCTATCATCACCCATCCGAGCAATTATGGATTGGTCGGTATGGCAGCGGTGTTTGCAGGGGCCGCTCGTGCTCCTATTACCGCCGTCATTATTCTTTTCGAGCTGACCGGCGATTACTCCGTGATCCTCCCGCTGATGATCGCGGTCGTCCTCAGTACCATTATGGCTGAGGCCTTCGGAAAAGAGACCATCTATACGCTCAAGTTGAAGCGGCGGGGAATCGAACTGCGTACCGGCAAGGCCGATGATCTGATGCGTCGTATTCCGGTGAGTCAAGCCATGACCACCGAGCTGCTGATGCTCCCACGGACGCTCACGGTGGCAGAGGCGACCGTGAGACTGAAGCAGACCCATCAATGGGCGGTGCTGGTGGTGGATGAGGCAGGTGCGCTGGTGGGCCTGCTGATGGCCCACGAGATTGAGGAGGCCGTGCTCGATGAGCGAGGAGAGGAAACACTGGCAGCGCTCATCAGTACTCCTCCTGAAATGATCTTTGCTGATGAACCTCTTGACGAGGCGATTCGTCGGCTGGGAGTGCATGATCAACAGGTGTTACCGGTCGTTGCTCGTGGCAATGCCAGGCATCCTATTGGGGTCCTGGGCCGTGATGACATTTTCCAAGCCTACAGTGTTGCGAGACTCTCTGAACAGGCCTAGCGTGAGAGTGGTATGCCGCAGGTAGGCGAAGTTTTTTCACTTGTCCTTGAAAGCCTCACGTGCTTTTCCGTTCCGCTGTTCTCTCGTGGCCCTTTCGCCTCTTCGTTTTTTAAGGGGATGGGGTGGAGGCGGAAAGCTCGGTACGACCCGTTTGCGAAAGATATGGTAAGATGTTCTTTGAGAGCCATCAAAGAGAGTCATCAAAGGAGTGCCGGGAAGCCTGGTCGGTAGGTCCTGGCGTTTTTTTGTGCGCGACTTTGACTCGGCCCTTCGCCTGTCGCTTGCTTGTATGAGCCGCAATGCGCGCCAGATGCTCTCATTGAGCAGCTACCATAGGTTCCAGACGTTCTGGACGCGAGCAGGCGGCCTATGCGACTTCTCCATAGCTGTGCGAGCCTGCGGAAAGTGAAGCCGAAGGAGAGACGCGCCAGGTGTCCGCCTGGAGCAGACGGAAGGAAGCTGCAAGCACACTTCATGGGAAGAGCAGATCGAGCAGCACCAACCCACCGGTCGCCAGGAGTGCGCCCATCGTCAGTAGGAGGAGGAGCACCTGATGTCGTGTCTCGCGGGGAGAGCCGGGAACAAGCGGGGGAAAGGACAGGCGGTACAAACTCAGCAGGAGCACAGGAGCTGCAAAAGGCAAGAGGAGCCGACTCCAGCTGTGAGCGATCTCGGAGAGCAGGAGCCAGCCGACTCCTGTCGCGAACACCACCAGGGCCATGAGCACCACACCCAGCAGCGCGCGACGCCGATTCAATGGGAGGTGCCAGGCAGCCAGGCCAAGCAGCACGACCACGACCAGACACAACAGGAGTACCACCCACGTCATGACGGTGGTAAAGCTAGCGATGATCTCCTGCATCATGGTTCTCCTGAACGTCAGTTAGCGAATCTGCACGAGGGCGCGTATCTTCAGTATAGCAGAGAAGGGAACAGGCTTCTGATGACCACCACCATTCCCCCGGTGCTCGACTGGCTTCGGGCAGCCCCCGAGGACTCCGGAGTCCCGCCAGTTCACACCAGTACTCTTGCACGTCCCACGTTTCCAGAGAGGAGAGAGGCATGTCTGATGGCGTAGCCGTGCTTGTCTTTCTCGCGTGCCTGATCGCGACGCTGGTCTCCAGCGAGGTGCTGGTGCGCGGGCTGACCGTTCTTGGGGCCAAACTCACCTTGACCGAAGGCTTTTTGGGGATGCTCACGGCCCTGGGGGCCGATGCGCCAGAAATCGCCTCGGCCATTGCCGCCCTGCTCGCCGGCGCTGCTGACCTGGGACGTGGCGTGGTGCTGGGCTCCAATCTCTTCAATCTGGCGATGCTTCTGGGACTCTCTGCCGTCCTGGCAGGGCGGGTGCGCATACGACGGCAGGGCTTGCTGCTCGATGGCGCGGTGGCGCTCTTCACGCTGTTGGTGGTTGCGGCGCTGCTCCTGGGTCTGCTCGCCCCGGTCCTGGTCATGGTCCTGCTCGCCGTGCTGCTCATCCCCTACGTCGTGCTGGTGGGGCTCCACCCACGTCAGGTCGACCGCCTCCCTCTGCCCGATGGTCTGGCGCGCAGGCTTTCAGTCGCAGCGAGCCAGGTCCATGGGGAACACAAGGACCAGCAGGAAACGGTAGGATCATGGCTTCCCGTCCTGCTGGCGCCACTCTCCCTGTTCGTGATTGTCCTGGCCAGTGTGTGGCTGGTGCAGGCAGCGTTGGCGCTGGCGCACGTTTGGCACCTCCCGCACGCGTTGGTGGGGGGAGTGATCCTGGCCTCGCTCACCAGCTTGCCCAATGCGTATACGGCGGCGCACCTGGCGCGCCGAGAGCGGGGAGCAGCCGTGGTGAGTGCCACGGTCAATAGTAACACCATCAATCTCGTGGTCGGATTGGCGCTACCCTCTCTGGTGATTGGGATGGGGAGTGCGGCGCGTGATGTCGGAGTCGAACTTGGGTGGCTGCTTGGCATGACCGTGATCGGCCTCCTGCTGCTGCTCCCAGCCAAAGGGGTGACCCGTGTGGGGGGAGCGGCACTAATCGTCCTGTATCTTGTGTTCGTCGTCGTGCATCTGCTCTGGCCTACCATCTAAGGAGTCATCTTCAGGAATGGCATGCAGGGGTCTCTTTCCTCCCTTTCAATCATTGAAACACTGCCAGGTCCCCTTGACCTGCTGGCAGATGAGCACTCCCTGGTCAGCGAGGTGCCCCAATGCCTTTTTGGCGGCCGTCACCTCCTTGCGGCGCAGGCGGGTGCGGTGCGGAGGAGCAAAGCGAGAAGCCACTTCCTCCGGGGTAAAGATGGACAACCCGCAGGCGTGTTCGGACAGCTCGCGCGTGATCGCCGCTTCATACCAGGCGGCCAAATCGGTGGGAGCCGAGGGCACCGGCACCAGCAGGACCGGGCAAGGCGCCCTGCGCACGACCTGCGCACTGGTACTTCCCAGCAGAAGCCGGAGCATTCGCTGCCCGAGGGCCGCGCCGCGATATCCCAGCACGATGCAGGTCACCTGGCGCTCGGCGGCCACCTTCACCAGTTCCTCGACAGGCACGCCCTCACGCACCTGCATTTCCAGACGCCCAGGCGCGATGCCTCCTTGCACCAACATGGCCCACGCACGTTGCAAGCTGCATCTGGCCTGCCTTCGTTGCACAGATGTTGCCGAGAGGCGAGGCGCCTGCCCGCGGAAGCGCCCCAGCGAGGAGGGTGTATCAAAAGGCACTGGGATGACGGTCAAAAGCCTCGCCTGGCTCTGTGGAGCAAGTTCCAGCAGCCAGCTCCTGGCCACCTGCAGCATCGCCTGGGTGGCTGGAGAGAAATTCATATCGACGCCGAGCAGCAGAATCTGCTCGTTCATGGGCATCACCTCGCTTCGGTCTCCTGTTGTTCCTGGTGCTCGTCGACGATCGGCAAGACGATCGCGGAGGGATGAGCGGGATCATGATAGATTCGTTGCTCGGTCACACACAGCGTGGTCGCGGTCGCGAGCGGCTCCCCACTCCCCAGATTGCGCGCGAAACGCGGAAACGCTCCACTAGAGACCTGGACCCGCATGCGATGTCCGCGACGGAAGCAATAGGCCGTCGGCGCAAGCACGATCTCAACCCTCTTCACCCCGTCTGCCATCGGCACAGGTCGCGATGGCGCCACACGCAGCAGGCCATCACAGATGTTCAGGGATTGGCCAGAAGGCGTGACATCCAAGAGGCGCACGAAGAAATCGGTGTGGTGCAGACTCGAGGACACATACAGTTCAGCCGAGACCGGGCCAATGACCTCGGTCTCTCGCGGAAGCGGTGGGCTGGTAAAGACCAGCACATCGGGGCGCGCCTCTAAGCGACGATTATCCTGTGGGCCGGTCCCCTGCCGAGCGTGGTATTGATGGCGCCGCCGACATTGGGGGTGGGGTCAGCGGGATCATAGCGGAACTGGCTGGGAGGTTTCGAGGGAGGAAGGTCCGTGTTGAGTCGCGCATCTGGCTGCAGATACCAGCGCCGAGCCTGCATCGTGCTGGGAGGCCAGGTCTCCAGGTCGCGCCATTCGTCGGCTCCCATCACATAGATGCGCACAGGAGTTGTCCGCAGGGCTTTCGTCTCGCCTTGCGTGTAGGCGCGCAGCCACAGCAGCGATTCGCGGAGAGCCGCCCATTGCAATGCGCTACTGCTATGCGCCCAGGGGCCAATCGTGAGGTAGGGCCTGCGCCCGGCTTGTTCCAGGGTGGCATAGTCGCGCAGCAGTTGCAGCAGCAGAAAATCATGCCATCCACTGACCAGGTGGTTCGGGGCAGTGACGTCTTGGACACTGGAGCTGTAATCGTCGACGGCCCACCAGGCATCCCCCGGTTCGCTGTGGTGCAGCCACTCCCGCCAGCATGGCACCGGTTCACCCACCGCCATCTCGTCTGCTTCAGACAGGGGCAGATGCCAGGTTGCGGTGGAGAGGCGTCGCTTGGCCGTGACCAGCGCCCACAGATACTGCAGCAGCGAACCCCGCAACGCGTGCGTGATCTGCACCCATTGCAGGAAGATCTCCAGCTGGAAGGATTCGCCCGGGTACATCGCACTGCGAAACTCCGCACTGGTGACGTGGGTGGAAAAGGCCATAAGCCTCGGCCCGGCGTCATGCGCAATGGCCCACTGGGTAAAGCCGAGATAGCTTGCGCCCGCCATGACCAGTCGGCCATCGAACCAGTTTTGCTGCTTCAGCCATGCCAGTGTCGCCAGCCCATCCTCACGCTCCCCGCGAAACGGAGTGACTTCGCCCCCAGAGCCATCGGTCCCCCGGCAGCTTTGGATTAGCGCCTGAAAGCCACGTTCAGCAAACAGCCGTCCCACCAGGCCCGCGCCGGAACGGCCATAAGGGGTGCGGACCAGCAGTGTTGGCAGATGCTCAGCACGAGGCGGGGCATAATGATCAGCCAGCAGGACCACTCCATCAGGCATCGGCACTTCCAGATGTTTCTTTACAGCGATATGGTAGGTGTCGGCGGGCGGCAGCTTGGCGACCCGCGCCAGGATGCGACTGACCAGACTCATCGTTTTTCCTTGATGACCTCCTCTTTTCCATCACGGGCATGTGCACCGGATGAGACTTTCCTGCCCATAGCCCACACTCCATGACGCCGATTGAGCTGGAACATCCACACGGCAATGCCGACCGCGATCAGGGAGGCGCCCATGCGACACAGACTGTACCAGAGCGGGAACAGAGCTGGCAGGATCCCCGTCAGCTGCAAGAGCGTGACCGGAATATCGAGGATCATCCCGCCGAAAGCCACCAGCACGAGCCAGAACACGAGAGCGCCAACGGCGCAGGACGCCGATCATCACAATGGCGAGAAATACCCCAACACCCCCAAGCAGGAGTGTTGCGGCCACAGGGGAGCGCCCGGCCGGAGAGGGCATGAGCGAGAGCGTGTTCGTGTAGATGGATGGTGCAGCAGCGTAGACCACCACCAGAAACAGTGCAGAAAGGCAGAAAAAAGCCAGGAGCGTCCGTTGCAAGCGACGCGAAAGTTGTTGTGCTGGCATGTCCATCGGTGTGCTCCCTTCTTTCTCTTCCTGATGCCTCCTGCTCAGTGCAAACGCTGCTCTTCCAGGTCCAGCTCACGCTCGACCAGCCGGAGCGTCTCATCATCGATGCGACCCCGGTCGCGTAACCCGATCACCGCTGCCCGTTCGGCCTGGAGCACCTCCTGCTGGAGCCGTTGCTGCACCGGCGCATGCACCACAGCGCGTTCATCACCTGCACCATCCACTGAGGGCGTGAGGGCCTCCAGTTTCTTCTCGTAATGGGAACGCAGCTGGGCGAGGGCATCCTGGGGAACCCACGCCTCGGTCGCCAGCTCGTCCAACCGGGAGAGCGCCGCGCGCGCCGCCACGAGGTGTGCCTTTGCATGTTCTTGCTCAAGTGCGCCATCCTGTTCGAGGCCGAGCAGCCGGATAATGGGCCCCAGGCTCAACCCCTGTCCGACCAGCGTGACCAGGATGACCCCGAAGGTGAAGAAGATGACGAGGTCGCGCTGCGGGAACGGCGTGCCACCGGTGAGCGTGAAGGGTAACGCCAGCGATGCGGCCAGCGAGAGCCCTCCACGCATGCCGATCCAGGCCACCATCCCCACCTGGCGCCATCCCGGATAGGGATCGCGGGAGCGCAGGCGAGCGCTGAGCAGGCGCGGCAGGGAGGCCGCGGGAAAGACCCAGGCGAGGCGCACCGCGATGACGGCCAGGCTGATGAGCAGCGCTTGTCAGATGAGCGTGAGCAGCGAGTGGCCCGCAATCGTTTCCAGGATGCCGCGCAGTTGCAGCCCGATCAGCAGAAAGAGCAGGCCGTTGAGCAGGAAGACCAGCACATTCCAGACCGCGTTGGCTTGCAGGCGCGTGTTGGAGGAGAAGAAGCGCGACGACTGGTGGCTCAAGTAGAGCCCGGCCGAGAGTACGGCCAGGACTCCCGACACCTGCAGGGCATCGGCCACCAGGTAGGCGGCATAGGGGGTGAGCAGGGTAATGGTGATTTCGGTGGGCGCATCGTCCAGGTGGCGTTTGAAGACATTGCTAAAGGTATTCGCAAAGTTCTCTCTTCGCTAAAATCACCACATCTCCTTTAAACCACGTCTTTAAATTATCAATTCGATCTTGTGTCCCCCTACTCCAAGCCACTTGCGACGTGGCGAATACAACCCCATCGATATCAACACTCCTACAAATACGCTCATAGAAAGAAAATTGCTCCCTGTCGATAGTGTTATTACTTTTAGCTTCACCGACGTAAATTTTGCCATCACGTAAGCATATAACGTCAATGTTTCCCGACATCTGCTTCCCGTTTTCATTCCAAACTACATTTGAATCTGGCAACCATTCAAACGTATACCTGCTGGTCTGTTTTAAGTATTGCAGGGTAAGTAATGGGACTTGCATATTATCCTCGAACCCCTGAAAGATAACTTCTGGAAGTTTGTAAAGCCATAATGGATTCGACTCATATACTTGCGTCTCAAAGCAACGCGAGCACTGGAAGTGCTGGCCTACACGCTCTGCGGGATACCACGACCGATATCCGCAGGAGAGACATTTTAAACGGAAGCCTCGCTCTAAAAGATTTTTTTGAAGAAGGTCCACTACTTCTTCGGGAAGCTCATCAGAAATGGTGTTAAAATACTCTACTGTTTCAGAAGGTATCCTTCTTCCCAAAATTTGGTATAGATGAAGATGATGAAGAACACGTCTTTTAGATGGCTCTTCTATAACCCATCCATACTGATCCCTTGATTTATTGTCTGCCAAAAGTGCCAGGAGGTCCTTGAAAGGAGTGTTTGCTAAATAGTTCGCTGCCTTCTCTAAATCTCCAGCGCGACGAATGAAGTTAACATGATATTTGGCAGTGTTGCTTTGCTCCACTAGAGAGAAACCGATGCCATCCCGAATTATGTGTAAAGAAGAGCCTTCCCCAGGAGGAAGGTTCTAGAGAATAATACAGGCATATATCGTTCCTTGATGAATTCCATTCAACGTTCTGTAAGGAGGGAACTATGCCTGTTCACAAGAAA
>WNGQ01001481.1_pt1 | contig 25417 bp, 21 predicted proteins | sample 5407661 | NCBI WGS metagenome assembly WNGQ01 (sample SAMN13153382, study PRJNA577476) | soil metagenome | isolation source: 60 cm soil or saprolite under Garry oak tree replicate 2 | place: USA:California | collected 2016-06-15 | reverse complement strand
GGACGGCGTGCCCGCTACCGAGGTCTGCGCAAAAATCTCTTTGACCTGCGACGCTGTGCAGTCGTTCACCATTTACACGTTCTTGCTCGTGTCACGGCTCTCTTGAATGTTGCTTGATTACTTGACCGATGTCCTAGGTTTCGTCATAGCATCACCTCTTTAAAAAGGAACATGCCTGACCACTGTTCAGATAGCCAGGCATGGAACAATCAACACCTACGCACTTTGTTGCTCACGTTGTTTCAGCCAGTCTTGCAATGAAGTGGGATGCACCCGCCGTACACTTCCGAGTGTGACTGATGGCTTGCCATTTGCAGACCAATAACACATCTACAATAACCCATACTCAATTCATAGACCTACTCATGAAGCGTGTTGAAGTGTATTGCTCATTCGCTAAAATGACAGCTAATTTGACAGCTTAACCCACAGATTCACATGGATACCATTGAACACATTTGAACAAAAATGTCCGTTCTCAAGCGCAATCAGCTACCCAAATGAAGAGGTAAGAGGCCCCAAAAAGGGCCGTTGGGAAATTGTAACTTTACAAAAAAATAATCCACCTTTCTCCTACTCATCCTGGGCAAGCGGGAGCGAAACGAAAAACGTGGAGCCTTTCCCCTCCTCGCTTTCGACCCAGATCTTCCCCTCATGGGCCTGGATGATCTCATGGGAGATATATAAGCCAATGCCCAGCCCTGGGAAAGTATTATCGTGGGAGGAGGTGACCCGGTAGAAACGCTCAAAAATTCTGCTGTGATGCTCCTTTGCAATGCCAATCCCATAATCGCGAACGCTCACCGTCACGATGTCCGACGCAGGGCGAATGATTACATCCACGCGTTCGGCCTTTGGTGAGTATTTGATCGCGTTGGTCAGCAGGTTAATAAAGACCTGGGAAAGGCGGTCTTGATCCCCAATGATCTTGCACTCTGTGTCTCGTGTGAGCGCGATCACATGCTGTGGACTTGCCCGCTGAATGTCGTCGATGATGTCATGTACCCAGGCATTGAAATCAAAGACCGCTTTGCTATAGGCGACTTTGCCCGTCTGCATTTTCGAGATATCGAGCAGGTCTGCAAGCAGTTTGGCGAGCCGGGTGAGCTGCCCATCCATTTTGGCAAGCGTTGCAGCAGCTGGGCATAGCCTTTCAAGGCGGTCACAGGCGTTCGTAACTCGTGGCTGGCGACCTCAATAAATTCATCTTTGCGCTGTTCCAACTCCTTCGATGCTGTAATATCTCGATTGGCTGCCACCATACCAATAATAGTGCCGTTGAAATCCTTGACCAGGGAGACTGAAGCCATGATATATACCCGCGTTCCATCTTTGCGCTTATGAATGACCTCGCCCTTCCAGTAACCCCTGGTCTGCAAGTGCTCTTTCCACTCGTTGGGAGGATTATGCGGGAATTCATACCAAAAGATATCAGACGCCGATTTACCAAGGACTTCTTCCTGCGTCCAGCCGTAGAGCGTTTCCGCTGCCTTGTTCCAACTCAAAATAGTGTATTGCATGTCGGTTGCAATCACGGCATCAGAGATGCTCTGGAGGACACTGGCACAGAAGAGCAGATCTTGTTCGACTCCCCGCTTTTGATCATCACTAAAAGCATCGAGCTTATCCATACAATAGAGCACTCCCTCATAGCATCCTGTAGTGTTTCTGTTCATATCGTAGATAGCAAGGAAATATTTTTCTTTGAGCATCTACACAGTACTACTAACACGATGCAACCGTAACTCTACGATACAGAACAGTAAGGGAGCGGTCTCATAATACCAATGACACGATGTTGTCCTTGCGAAAGGGGCTCATGAACCGAACAGGAAGATCGTGGCCCCCATCATCGTATAGAGCAGGATCAGCAGGAAACCCTCTAGCCACACTAACTCACCATCTTTGGTGATCTCACCGAACAGGAAGGTCGCTAATCCCAGCACAGCTAGCTCGACCACGCTGAAAACCAGGTCCAGGCGTTTGGGCATCACCAGGCTGACCAGGACGAGGATAGGTGCCATCAACAGTGCTATCTGGATAGACGACCCGGCAGAAGCGGCCAAAACCATATTCATGCGTTTATCGAGCGCCATTGAGATGGTATTAAAGTATTCTGGCAATCCCCCGATCAACGGGATGAAGACGAGGCCCACAAAGGATGGTCTCCAGTGCAATGCCTCGGTCACCGGCTCAATCGAGCCCACCAGGACCTCTGAAAGCACGGCCACCCCTGCCGTTGCGACCGCGAGCAAGAGCACCGCCCGCCAGAGAGACGTTTTGTGCTCCTGCTGGGGTGTGGCCGCTTGAGACACAGGCTTATCGGGGGATGGAGTATGCTCACCAGCGTCCTTCGAGAGGTTTCCCTCCGGGAAAGCTACCTGCTCCCCTCCTTCCTGGGAAGGTGTCGTTGCCTGCTTGCCCTTTTCATCGGCTATAATGGCATCGACCGTTCCATCAATCTGGCGCAACATCTCGCTCTTGTCCTTGACATCACTCGTTGCCAGCTGCTGCCGGAAGGTGAGTAAACGCGTGACGGCCGCTGCAGAACGCGCTCCCAACAGGGGGTCTAGCTCTTCGTCGCTACCCTTGTCACCCACATGAAAAACACTGAAGAGGAGCGATGCGATATAGCCTAACAACAGCAGCACGGCTATGAAATCAGAGAGCGCCACTCCACGCTCAAAGATCTGCGCTTCGTGTGCACGCGTGGCCAACAGCTCGGCTACCGTTGGCAGCAACAGGCCGCCGATACTTAGAGCGAGCAGCGACGCGTAGACGCTGGCAGGACGTACATCAAAGGATAGGCGTCCATGTTTGACGCTCCCAACACAAATGGCTACCCCCAGCACCAGTAAGACGTTCCCAAGAATTGAACCAATGATGGACGCACTCACGACATCGACCAACCCCTTGCTAAGTGCAAGGATGCCAATGATCAATTCCGTCGCATTGCCAAAGGTGGCAAAGAGGATCCCGCCCACCTGTTCCCCCGTATGTTCAGCGATGTGCTCAATCGACGTGCCAATCAGCGCTGCAAGTGGAAGAATACCCAGGCCTGCCAGCAAAAAGAGCAGGAAGGGTGGGATAGGGAGCAGAGCGAGCAGAGGGGCTGCAATGGAAAAGATGAGCAAGATATAGAACCAGCGAGGCATGAAATATCCTCCTCTTTATTACGAGTCGTTCGTGACAATCCTTCCCCGAGAAAAAACTTCCTCCACCAGCAACATATTCCCAGCCTATAACGAACTCTCTTATCGTATCACCGTACTGCCACATCTAGATCAGCAAAAGTGCGTAGGAGGATCATAAGAATTTTTGATTGATCAGGATTTGACAGTTAAACCGCATTTCTCGTACACTTATCTTGTAGAAAGGGTGAACTCCATGCCATAGAGGAAAAGCCATGAGAGTGATACGTTGCCCACATTGCGACGAGCCACTACCCGGTTTCGCGAACTTTTGCGCGATCTGTGGTGAGTCGCTGAGCCCCACTCCAACAAGTACGACGACAAAGCTCTCCAGGCGGCCTCGAGCCCTTAAAGTATCCCGGTTCTTTGCGCTAAAAAATGATGCCGAAGAGACTACGCGTTTTGGAGCAGTCTCCCTCGCTTCTTCTGCTGAAGAGACGGTAAAGCTCGTACAGAGACCTCCAGGATCAATACCCGCTGACTCATTCGAAGATGTAGAGTTCGTTGACAGTAGGTCCAATGGAAACTGGCATAAAGTGGTGGATTCGCGTCCTCGTACCCCCGCGGTGTCACGGTCTTCTATACCTGTACCACCCCAACCTCCACGAAGGCGGCTGCAGCATGGGCCAGTATCGATCTTTTTCTTAGTAAGTACGCTGTTGCTCCTGGTGGCCCTGCTTGGTAGTCTTGTAGGTGTAATGATATCACTGGGCCGTGGAGCATTTGCGGAGAAATTGTCTCACACAAACGCGTTTGCCTTGCAGGTTGCTCCAGCCACCGTGGCACTTGGTAGCATAGTTACTCTACGAGGCTCTCATTTTAGTCCACGTGGGCATGTTGGGCTGACACGCGATACCAATATTCCCATTTTTGACACAGCAGGCAACACGATTATCCAGGCAGACAGTAATGGTTCTTTCAAAGATACAGTCATTGTTGAAGCTGAATGGCAGGCGGGGGTTCACCTTATATGGGCGGAAGATGCTATAAGGCACAGAACAGCGTCCTTTACCATCGTTGTGACGGGGCGTAGCCCTTCTCTGCACCCTCCTCACTTCCTGCTCTCAAGCCGCATCGTTGATTTAGGCACTGGTGATCAAGCCACTAATAGCACCAAAACGATCATCATGACCAATAGCGGCGGTGGGCAAATTTCCTGGCAGGGCGCGACGACACAATCGTGGCTGATGCTCAGCCCCAGGAATGGCTCTTTTTCCAGCGGGCAGAGCATCAAGGTGACGATCGCGGCAGATCGCTCGAATTTGAAGCCGGGCGCCTACGCTGCGGGGATAATCTTTACGTCCACTGCGGGAGTAGCTAAGCTGCCGGTGAAAATGAAAACGACGCCGCTTCAACCAGGGCACGAAGCGGTTCTACAACTTACACCTGCAGTATTGTCCTTTACAGCCGTCGATGGCGGCAGTAACCCGCCCGCGCAAGTCCTGACCGTGAGCAACTCTGGAGTGCAACTCCTGCAATGGAGCGCTTCCAGCAGCAGTAACTGGCTTGCTATCACTCCTCAGTCTGGCGATGTGGGCAAAGGTGGCAGCCAGTCTGTGGAGATTGGGGTCAAGACCAGCGCGCTGCTGCCGGGTACATATAGTGGCGTTGTGACATTTACTGGAATTGGACCGTTACCGACCAGGGATAGCCCACAAAGTATCTTTGTCAGTTTAACGATTACACCGCAGTGTACACTGCAGGTAACTCCAGGAGCTCTCTCATTTTCTGGCGTCTATCTACAGCCAACTCCTGCTGCCAAAAATGTCAACCTGGATTTCACCCGGGGTTGTGGCGGACCGCTACGGTGGAATGCCACTACGACCACAAATAATGGCGGCCACTGGTTACATATTAGCAGCACGAGTGGTACTACCCCTTCCAGGCTGGTGGTAAGCATCAATGAAGCCGGGTTAAAACCTGGTACCTATAGCGGCTCCATCATTTACAGCTATCCAGCCGGTACGCAGACTATGCCCGTGACCCTGATGGTAGGTCAATCTGCTACACCGCTAATGGCTACTACCCCTGCCTCACTGACATTGAGCGGCATTCCCGGTCAACCAGGTCCCGCGAGACAGAGCATTACTGTCACCAATGCAGGTGGGGGTACTCTGAACTGGAAGGTGAGCGCTGCCACTAATTTTGGTGGCGCGTGGCTCTCTGTTGATCCCGCTGGAGGCAATCTTGCCTCACACCAGTCTACGATGGTGAACCTGACGGTTTCACTACTCGATGGCTTGACACCCAATACCTATACTGGCACGGTGACTATCACCGGAACGGATAGTTCAGGGCATCCCGTCCCTGGCAGCCCGCAGATCATCCCCGTCACTTTCAACGTACTGGTTCCCTGCACGATTACAGGCGCTCCCAGTGTCCTCAATTTTGCAGGAGTGGTAGGTCAGCCGGAGCCTCCGGCCCAGACGGCGACGATTAGCGCGAGCGGTACCTGTCTCCACACGTTGAACTGGAAGGCATCCACGGGCAATGCTAGCTGGCTGACCGCAACGCCTTCCTCGGGAAGCACTAGTATCAAGGCGGCCGCGGCGACAAAGATAGGTATTGTGCTCGCGGGCCTGAGTCCAAATACCTATACTGGCCAGGTAACCATTACGGCGACCGATAGCGTTACCAACCAGTCTGTGGGTACGCCACAGATCATTACCGTAACACTGAACATACAGCCTCCATGTACGCTGCTGGCTGCTTCCGCGCCGCAGGAGAACTTCACCAGTGAAGTGGGCGCGAATCCTGCTCCCGCCAGTCAGAGCTTTACCATTGGTATCACAGGGGCCTGTAAAGGCGATATCTCCATTACCCCGACGGTGACACAGCGCTGGCTTACAGTAACGCCAACTTCGGCGGTTATTGCCGGGGGCAGTGCGACATTCACCGTAACGGCGACAACGGCGTCGCTGAGCGCGGGACCATATAAAGACGACATCTCCATAGCAGCAGTGGATAGCAACGGAATTACCATCAACGGGAGCCCGCAAACGGTCGCCGTGTCACTGAAGGTACTTGCCGCACCCTCTCTGGCGGTAAGTCCGTCTCCCAATGGGCTGACGATCAATGCCACGAGTGGATCGACGTCTCAGACTGTGAACATTACGAATGTAGGAGGTGAGCCATTGAACTGGACGGCGGCGCTCGGTGCGCATGCGCCCTCCTTTGTCTCGCTTTCGGCTGGCGGTGGCAGCCAGCTATTGGGAGGAGCAAGTGTCTCTGACGACATTATCGTCAATGCGTCGGGAGTGCCGGGTGGAACATCGTACACAACCAGCCTGACAGTCAGTGCTATCGATCCTATTACAGGCAGCGTTGTTGCCGGCAGCCCGGCAACCGTCCCGATTACCATCAACATAGCCCCACCTGCTACAAGCAGCGTTGTTGCCGACAGCCCGGCAACCGCCCCGGTTACCATCAACACAGCGCCACCTGTTATGCAGCTCGATAAAAAGTCACTGGCATACACAACTTCTGTCGGTGTCAATCCGCAGGCACAGGTGGTAAATCTAACCAATAGTGGCGGTGATGGATTGACGTGGAAGGCGGATTCCCCCTCACAATCCTGGTTGACGTTGGGTCTGACGCAGGATAGCGATAACTCCCAACACACCTCTACCATTTCTTTCAATGTCGATGTTGGAGGCATGAGCAAGGGATCATACACAGCAACGGTAGTGATTACCCCTTCTTCCGGCGCGGCGCAGACGGTTACGGTAACTTTGACGATAACGTGATTCGTTGCTCCCTTACAATCCCATCAGCTTCTTTGCAAGCAGCAGTTGTTGGGCATCATGCTCCCAATCTTCTTTATCGTCGGCACCTGTCTTGATCGGCGTTTCCAGTAGAACCGCCGCGTGTTGCAGGCGGGGATCGCGCAGCAGGGTACAAAGACCCTCTTCTGGAATGATCCCTTCACCTATACGAGCATGTGCATCACGATGGCTCCCCAGGGCCATCTTCGTATCGTTCAGATGGATAACCTTGAGGCGCTCCAGCCCAAAGGCATCATCACATTGCTGCAGCACCTGCAAGGTTGAAGTCGCGCTGGAGATGTCGTGTCCTGCCCCCCACAGGTGAGCCGTATCGATGCAGATCCCCAGGCGTGTGGCGTATTGCGGAAAAAGATGCAGCACAGTCCCGAGCTGTTCGAAACTATGGCCAAGCGAGCCGCCCCCGCCAACATCGTTTTCTAGCAACAACATCACCTCTGGCGGTGTCTCGGGTAGCATGCGTGCGAGTGCCTCAGCAATGCGCGCGAGCCCGGCTTCGACACCGGTACCACGATGGCTGCCAGTATGAAAGACCACGCTTTTTGCTCCCAGCTGCGCGCCGCGCTGTAACATCGAGCTCAGCAACACAATAGATTTCTCCCAGATGAGCTCGTCTGATGAGGCGAGATTGATGAGATAAGGTGCATGTATGACCACTGGATCGAGTTCGAGGTCACGTGCGGCTGTTGCGAATGCCGTGCTTGCCCTCAGGTTGTCCGCTGGTGGTCGCCAGCCAGTCGGGTTGCCGGCAAAAATTTGAATTGCGTTGCAGCCAATTTGCCGCGCAATCTCCGCTGCTTTAACGGGTCGAGAGTAGGTAGGCATATGACGGCCAACGCGCCTGCCGGAAAAAGGGTCAGCAGGAGGAAGCGTAGAAGCAGGGGTAAGAGCAGGCTCTGCCTCTCCGCTGCCTTGCAGGATTTTCTCTGTATTACTCTCCATAAAGGGCCTTTCAAACCTCTGGCGAAGACTGCGCTGTAGCGTCTGGTGCACCTTTGACCCGCGGCAATTGTTCCAGCTTCGTCAAGCCAAATTGCTGTAAAAAGTCAGGTGTCGTGCTAAAGAGGGTGGGGCGTCCAACCGTTTGCGCCCGGCCTATCTCGGTGACCATGCCATGTTGTATCAGGCTTGCCAGGGCACGGTCGCTATTCACGCCCCGTATGGCTTCAATCTGCGCGCGCGTCACAGGTTGGCGGTATGCGATGACAGCGAGCGTCTCCATGGCCGCTGAAGTGAGTTTCGCGGACATGGGGAGGCCTAACAGTGCTGCGATGTAGCGGGCATTCTCGGGCGCGGTGACAAGTTGTACCTGTTCGCCCAAACGTTGCAGCCGTATGCCGCGCCCCTGATTTTCCAGGTCATGCTCCAGCCTCTGCAAGCCTTGTGTTAAGCTTTCCTCGCCAATGTCGAGCAATTTGCGCAGTTCGGCGCGTTCCAGCGGTCGGCCAGAGACAAAAAGGATACTCTCAGTGGCGGTCGCTATCTCCATGGCCATCTGCTCATCAGGAGAGAGTGGCGCCCGCGTTTCAACTGGTTGTTGCGTTATCTGTTTATGCATGTGAGCCGATTATAACATGGAAAGCAAGGCAGTCAGAAGAGGTTTTTCAACTACTTCAATTCCCTAAACTTTGATAAGATCACACTCAAATCTTCTTGCAATGCTATACTCAATATGATATATTTCTGTTAGAAAATTTTAGCAAGGGACGGATGCATAACCCTATGAAAATTGAGCGATTTACAGATAAAGCACGGGAAGCTATCAGTGAAGCGTCAGAAATAGCCAAACAGCATAATCATGGGCAGATTGAAGTAGAACATTTGCTTGATGCCCTACTCTCCCAGGATGGTGGAGTGCTCCAGCAGGTCATTCAGAAAGTGGGAGGTAGTGATGTAGCGGCAAAACGTCTCATCAAAAGCGAAATCGAACGCATGCCGCGCGTCTATGGCGCCAGCGAGCCAGGTATATCGCCGCGTTTGCGCAAGACATTGGAAGCTGCGTGGCGCGAAATGGGAAATTTCAAGGATGAATACCTGAGTGTTGAGCACTTGCTCCTGGGGATGTTCGAAACGGATTCTGATGCCGTGCAGCGGGCTCTTCGGGCGGGTGGGCTGAGCCGTGACAACGTCCTCAAAGCGCTCACCTCCATTCGTGGCTCGCAGCGGGTGACCGATCAGAATCCCGAGGGAAAATACCAGGCGCTGGAGAAATATGGTCGTAACCTGACTGAACTGGCGGGACAGGGTAAGCTTGATCCTGTCATCGGTCGTGACGATGAGATCCGGCGCGTCATCCAGGTGCTAAGCCGGCGTACCAAGAATAACCCGGTGTTGATCGGTGAGCCGGGCGTCGGTAAAACCGCCATCGTTGAAGGCCTGGCGCAGCGCATTGTACGTGGCGATGTGCCAAAGACGCTGGCTGATAAGCAGGTGGTCACGCTTGACCTGGGCGCCCTCGTTGCCGGTGCCAAGTTCCGCGGCGAGTTTGAGGAGCGCCTGAAAGCCGTTTTGAAAGAAGTAACAAGCGCTGAAGGCGGCATTATCCTCTTTATCGACGAACTGCATACGCTGGTGGGAGCAGGGGCCGCGGAAGGGGCCATGGACGCATCCAATATGTTGAAGCCGATGCTGTCGCGTGGAGAACTGCATTGCATTGGCGCAACCACGCTGGATGAATATCGCAAGCATATCGAGAAGGATGCCGCGCTGGAGCGGCGCTTCCAGCCGATAATGATCGATCAACCTTCGGTCGAGGATACCATCAGCATCCTGCGCGGCTTGAAACAGCGCTACGAGGTGCATCATGGCGTGCGCATCCAGGATAGCGCGCTGGTTGCCGCGGCCATGCTCTCTAACCGCTACATCACCGACCGTTTCCTGCCTGATAAGGCCATTGACCTGGTCGATGAAGCCGCCAGCCGCCGCCGTGTAGAGCTAGATAGTACTCCCACTGAGATCGACGCCCTGGATCGTCGTATTCGGCAGTTGCAGGTGGAACATGAAGCGCTCAAAAAGGAGACTGACGCGGCCAGCCGCGAGCGACGGAACCGCGTAGAGCAGGAGATTGCCAACCTCAGTGAGCAACTGCATTCCCTCAAACTCTCGCTCGAGAGTGAGCGCGAGCCTGTAGAGACTATTCGCAAGCTCAAGAAGGAGCTTGAAGGGGCACAGGTCGAACTGGAGAAGGCGGAGCGCGAATATAACCTGGAAGTGATGGCGCGGCTGCGCTATGGTACTATTCCAGAGCTCGAGCGGCACATCGCCGATATGGAGTCAAAACTTATCAATCTACAGAGCGCGCGCATGCTTAAAGAAGAGGTAGACTCGGAAGATATCGCGGAGATCGTCTCCAAGTGGACGCATATACCCGTCTCCAAACTGATGGAGGCCGAGGTACAAAAACTGCTCACCATGGAAGACAATCTGCGGCGGCGCGTGGTTGGACAGGAGTTGGCGCTGCAGGTGATCTCTGATGCCATTCGCCGTTCTCGCGCCGGTCTACAGGACCCCCATCGCCCGCTGGCCAGCTTCCTCTTTTTAGGCCCGACAGGAGTTGGTAAGACCGAGCTGGCACGCGCGCTGGCGGAGTTCCTGTTCGACAACGAGCAGGCGATGGTGCGCATCGACATGTCCGAGTACATGGAGAAACACAGCGTCTCGCGCCTCATTGGCGCACCTCCGGGTTACATTGGCTACGATGAAGGCGGACAGTTGACCGAAGCCGTGCGGCGGCATCCCTACAGCGTGATCTTGCTGGATGAGATCGAGAAGGCCGCGCCCGAGGTCTTCAACGTCCTGTTGCAGTTGCTCGATGATGGTCGCCTGACGGATGGGCAGGGGCGAACCGTTGATTTCAAAAATACGGTGATTATCATGACCAGCAACGTTGGCAATCTCTGGCTGCATGAGTATGATGGCATGGATGAGGATGAGATACAGCGCACGGTGCGGCAGCGATTGCGTGAAGAGGGCTTCCGCCCGGAATTTGTCAACCGCATCGATGAAGTGATCATTTTCCATAAGATTACGCGTGAACAGATGAAGAATATCGTGGACATCCAGGTCAACCGTCTCCGTCCTCGCCTGGACGAACGCCATATTACCCTCTACCTCAGTGACGCGACGAAGGATCTACTGGCCAACGAAGGCTACGACCCGCAGTTTGGAGCGCGTCCTCTTAAACGGGTCATCCAGAAAGAGGTCGAGAACCGTATCGCCCGCGGCATCCTCGATGGCACCATTCGCGATGGCTCAGCGGTAGAGCTCGATACGCAGGATGGAAAATTGGTGATGGAAGTGGAGAAATAACAGAATGGAGAGCTTCGATGCATTCCAATGATGATAGGTCAACAGCGTCCACTGCTCACGAGCAACTGATACAGATGCTCAGTGCCATCCTGCTGCAACTCAATACGCTGCAGACGATGGTGCGCAACGAGACAATGCCTCCAATGGCTTTTGACCTCAACACTCTCTATAATGGGCTGAACGCTATCGAACAACTGGCGAGAGAAGCTATCCATGAAATTCGCGCCAGTGATGACGATCAACCTCTTGCAGAGCTGGTGGGTGTGACGCTGGCCGAAGCGCTTTCACGCGTTATAGAGGAAACAGCGGAGTCGTTGGGACTTTCAAGCCGGGTAGCTTTCTCTGGTGAAGAGCGCACCTTGTCCGGCTATACCGAGCGCCTCCTGTATCGCATCGCCCAGGAAGCGCTCTACCAGGTACACATGCATGGCAATGTACGCAAACTGCGCTTTACCTTTAGCTACGGACGTGACGAAGTTCAGATGAGCATCGAAGACGATGGGATACTGTCCATTGCGGAAGAAGAAACCCCACTTCCCCATTTTAAAGCTAATGGAATGCAAGCAGGCAACGAGGAAGAAGTACCGCTGCCCCATTTTAAGGAAGAAGAGCAGAGCGTCAACCTGTCGCGCCCATACAGTGCGCTGCGACACCGTATAGAGCATCTTGGCGGCTCTCTTGAAATCATCTCTCACATCGAGCAGGGGACACGTGTCCTGGCCCGTGTTCCCTATATCGTACAGGCTACACATGCCCAACCTGTTGCGCCTAGCGCGGCAAGTACCGCCCCCATCCCCTCAACAAACGAAACTTCCACCAACAAGAAAGTGCGTGTTCTTGTCGTGGACAGCCAGGCAGTCTCCCGCGCTGGCTTACGCCATTTACTGGAGAGCTATGCAGACCTGCAGGTGATTGGCGAAGCCTCCGATGGCGTGCAAGCAGTGAGTGAAACAGTAGAGCTGGGGCCACAGGTTGTGCTCATGGATGCGCAACTGCCCAATAATCAGAGCATAGAAGCGCTAAAACAGATCAAACAGCTCAACCTCGACACACGAGTGCTGTTGCTATCGGCGCAAGAGCGCGAGGAATACCTGTATGAGACATTGCGCGCCGGTGCAGATGGCTATGTGCTCAAGGACATAGCGCCCGATGAACTTGCCCAGGCGGTGCGCGTGGTAGCAGGTGGAGAGGTACTGGTGCAGCCACAGCTGGCAGGAAGATTACTCTCACGCTTTGGCAAGCAGGGGCGCGGCAATACTCCTTTTGAGACACTGACAGCAAGAGAGCAGGAGGTCCTTCAACTGCTGGCACGGGGGCTGCGCAACAAAGAGATCGCCGCCCGCCTCATCGTAAGCGAGCGCACGGTGAACTTCCACCTGGCGAATATCTACCAGAAACTCAACGTCTCCGGCCGTACCGAAGCGCTGAGCAAGGCGCTTGAGCAGGGATTGATCACAGCGTAAGGTATCATTCTACGCCTGGACGATACCGGCGCGCCAGACATCAATTGTGTGCTTCAGGGAAGCGATATATCCCGCCTCGTTATTACCGTCGCTGTTGGGTGCGTACTTGGGGATGATCTGGTCAACGGTGATGCGGCCCCAGTAGGCAACATAAAGATTGCGGATAAGCTTAAACCAGGCCTCGAAGCCCTGTTCCCAGGTGTCGAATATGGCATAGCCACCATTTTCCTGCAGGCAGCGGTACTCGGGTACGCAGCGCATATTGCTGAGTGAGAGCGTCACCCTCGCAACGCCTGCGGTGCCAAACGAACTTTCATGCATGAAAAAGGCCAGCGCATAGGCGGGGTCCAGGCCGTATTTAATACCATCATTGTAAAGCGCCTGTGCTTTCCCTGCTGCCGGAGAGTGATAGTAAGCGAGCACCTTGTTCATGAAATCTACCGACAGGGAGGGTTTGCCCACAACCGAGTAGGGGCCAGGTTTGGTAGGAATGGCTGTTTTAGGACTCACTGGTCCATTACTGCTCTCCCAGGCTTTGACATTGCCGATGGTACCTCCTACCTGAATCGGAAAGACCTGTCCGTTCGGTGAGATAACCAGCTGGGACGGGCCAGGACGCTGAAACGAACCCGCGGAGATTAATACGAGCACAGCGATAACCACGACAACCATCGTTATGAGAAAAGGGTTCAACCAGTGCTTGTGGCGTTTCAGGGAGCTTTCCCGGAATTCGTCTACCACGAATGTTGGACGTCTCACCGCCAGCGGTTTTGTTGTCCTGGACTCATCCGTGTCTGGCACAATAGGGAGTTGACGTGTAGCATTGGCGCGTAGGGGAACCGGTGTTTGAACAGGCTCTGTTGAAATACTCTTCCTTGTAGCGTAGTTACCACTAGCCATCAAGCATCTCCTCTAGAAAATTAGAACATTTGCCCTATTATAACACAGGAATGCTTCCCCCACAACAAGGCATTGCATCATCTTGATACACGAAAATACATCAGCACGTGTGAGAATGATACCATTTAGCATGCCTGCTGTCAACGCAATCCCCCAATAGCGCTATGGTCTGTGAATGACCCTGTCGACCGTCAGAAAAGATTCATCCCAGACAAACAGTCTTGCGCGTTATTTTAGACGTGAGTAAGAGAAACGATTCGGGAAAAGGAACTTTTTTACAAAAAGAAACGTCTTGACATTGCGAAGGTTGTAATGGTGGAGTCGGAAGAAAAACAACTGAGGAACACAAGGAGTTTCCAAATGCGCAGACCACATACAGTTCGTTATAAAATCAACAGCCGCGTCATACGGCGACAATCGCTATCATTCATCGTACCACTTGCTCTACTGCTTGCACTTGTATTCACGTTGGCAGCATGCGGAACCAATACGACAACAGGGGCAGGCTCGACTCCGCCGAGCGCACCAACAAGCGCGCCAACCAGAGGGGCAACGACTGCTCCTGGTAAAACAACGAATGGATGTCCCACCAGCGCGGTAGTGAATCCCCCGCAAAAAACTCCCAATGTCACGTTACACATGGGCAATAGCAATAGTACTGCAATTGCGCACACAGGCGATCTCATAGAGGTGCAATTGCCATTTGGTCACCAGTGGAGCGGCCCAACGACTTCACAGGGTACGCTTGAATTGCAATCGCCCTCTGGCTATGCATCGTCAACGCTGAAAGTCTGCATCTGGCAGTTTATCGCCCAGGGTACAGGTGCCTCCAAACTCAGCTTCACCGGCAGGCCCATTTGCGCAGCAGGTCAATTATGCCCGCAGTACATTCTAAACGTGCCATTCACCATCGAGGTGAAATAACCCTGCATTCGTTGCTGGGTAAGTTGTTGCACACGAGGTTCTCAGGATAGACACTTGGAGATCATGCCTGTCATCCTGAGCGCCGCGAAGGATCTCTGGCCGACTTCTGGGGAATCACCACGAAAGCATACTTGACGTGCTTACGCTACTGCTCTACTATGTGAGGAAAGTTTTTCATTTTCTCGCAATGAGGTGTAGCAATGACTGAGCATGTGGGGCAAAAACTGGGCAACTATCGACTTATCCAACTATTGGGACGAGGCAGTGTCGCGGACGTCTACCTTGGTGAACATATAAAGCATGCTACCCCGGCTGCCATTAAAGTATGGCATAAGCAGCTTGGCAGTAAAGAGACTCAGCGCTTTCACTCTGAAGCGGGTCGGCTGGCCCTCCTGGATCATCCTCATATAGTACACATCATCGAAGTTGGAATAAAGGGACAGTATCCCTTTCTGGTCATGGACTACATGGCTAATCATAGCTTACGCCAGCGCTATAGTAGGGGTATGCAGCTCTCACTGGCTACGGTCGTGCCACTTGCCAGGCAACTCGCGGATGCCCTGGAGTATGCGCACAGTAAACATATGATTCATGGAGACATCAAGCCCGAAAATATGTTTTTCGGGCAACACAATGAAGTGTTGCTCAGTGACTTTAGCATAACCAGCATCGCTCAAAGTTCGCATGCTCAAAGTGACCTCGATATTGCTGGTATTGTAGCGTATATGGCTCCTGAGCAACTTCAGGGACAGCCCGAAAAAGCCAGTGATCAGTATGCACTGGCGGTGGTTATCTATGAATGGTTAAGTGGAAAGCTTCCCTTTTCTGGTTCTTTCACCGAACTAGCCACCCACCACCTGATTGTTCCTCCTGCTCCGCTCCACAGGATTGTGCCAACGATCGTGCCCGCGGCTGAAGAGGCCGTGCTACGAGCATTAGAGAAGAACCCGCGTAGACGTTTTGAGGGGGTGCGCGCGTTTGTCGCCAAGCTGGAAGAGGCTCAGCAATCAGCAAGAAAGTCTTCGTCTTTCACTATGGGGGGAAGCGCGCCGCTGTCAGTTCAGGAGCCTGACTTCACTACAATAAGGCCTCGCGCCTCTTCGATGCGCGCCTTATCTTCTGACAGCTTCAATAAGTACTGGCAGGTCATCGCTTTTTATGACATGGATATTCAGCGCAACCCGCGTGATGCTATGGCCTATAGCGAACGGGGAGACGCCTATTATATGCTTGAGGAGTACGAGCGGGCTATCCTGGACTATACCTATGCACTGGCACTGGATAGTAAATGCATTCCTGCCTATAGCAACCGGGGTCTGGCTTACTCACATCTCGAGGAGTATAAACGGGCCATCGCTGATTTTACCCGCGCCATCGAATTAGATGCCAATGAAGTATCCACCTACTATAACCGGGGCAACGCTTATGCTCTCCTTGAAGATTACAAACACGCCATTGCCGATTATGATAGCGTCCTCAGGCGCAATGAGCAGCATGCTTTTGCCTACTATAATAGAGGCAACGCGAATGCCCGCAGCCAGGAGTACGAACAGGCGATAGCCGATTATACCAGGGCTATCGCCGTCGACTCTACGTATCTCATGGCCTATTGCAATAGGGGCCGTGTCCATAATCTGCTCAAGCATTATGAACAGGCGATTGTTGATTTTACTCGTGCCATTGAGCTGGATCCACACCTGAGCTGGACATTCAGTAGCCGCGGAGATGCCTACTGTCGCATCAAAGAGTATGAAAAAGCAATCGATGACCTTGACCGCGCTATCGAGCTGGACAACGAAGACGTGAACGCCTATACAAACCGCGGATTGGCGTGTCTGAACCTGAGAGAATATGAACGGGCCATCTCCGACTTTACGCGCGCCATCGAATTGGATCCTGAAGATGCCTGGTCATACAGTAATCGAGGACTCAGTTATTATTACCGGAAAGAGTATGAGCAGGCTATTCAAGACTGTAGCAAGGCGATTGAGCTGAATCCCCTTTTTGGCTGCGCTTATGATAATCGAGGCACTGTTTACCTGGCTATGAACAACCTGGAGCAGGCCAGGGCTGATATTCTCATCGGGTGGAAGTTGACGCCAGGCCATATCAGTCATGGCTGGTCCGTTGAATGGTCTGCCATGTGCCTGGCAAGACCCGACATTGAGATGGCCAGGCGCCTGGAAACGCTGGCAGAGGTTGATCCCGAAGATTATATCGCCTATATTTGCCGCGGCGTGGCGCTGTGGATACGCCACGATTACGAGGGTGCGTTGCGGGAGTTGGAGATGGCTCTGCCGCTCGAACTGAAAGGGGATGCCTACTTCTGGAAAGGTATCGTTTGCGCCTCCCTGGGACGTGATGAGGAGGCTGCCGCGGCTCTGAAGCAGGCTCTCGATTGGGGAGTTCCTGTGCTCTTGCAGGTTCCTCTCGCCTGGATCAATGAAGATCGTCCTGACTTCTACGAACACTATGTTGCGCCATTATTGTAGGTTCAAGATCCCTCGCAAGCAACGAGGCTGTATTGAAGCAGCGCTTCAGTACAGCCTCGTTGCTTGTAATAGATTCTAAAACAGTGACATTTGTTCTGGAGGCTCCTCTTTTTGGGCTTTGGCGGCAGTTACCGCCTCTTTGCCTGGGGATTCAGATGCTAGCCGTTCGGCCTCGGCGAGGGCAAGGGGAATCTTTTTAAAATCCTCGCGGAGCGCGATTTTGTAGCTTTCCGTACGCAGGGCGGCGGCTGGATGAAACATAGGGATACAAACATAGCCATCTTTTTTGCGGGGACGACCATGAATAACGCTGATTTTCTCACCGCCAAAGAACTTTGCCATAGAAACGCGTCCCAGCGTCACGATAACCAGCGGTTTGAGAGCGGCGATCTGCCTCTCGAGATAATCGTCGCAGGCGTTAATCTCCACTGGCAGTGGATCACGATTCTCAGGTGGACGGCACTTTACCACGTTAGTGATAAAAACGTCCGAGCGCTTCAAGCCAATGCTTTTGAGCAACTCTTCCAGGAATTGCCCGGAGGGACCGACAAACGGGCGTCCTTGTCTATCTTCATGGAATCCGGGGCCCTCGCCGATAAAGAGTATTTTGGCATGTGGACTGCCTTCGCCAGGGACGGCCTTTGTGCGGCCTTTGCAGAGATCACATCTTGAACAGATAGAGACCTCCGCCGCTATTTCCTTCAGCATTTCCTCTGAAGACATAACTCTCTTTACCTCTCTTCACAAAAATAAGGGTTATGTACATCGAATTGGCTGTCTATGGCGAAGCCACGGACAGCCAATTCGATGTACTATTATTTACCAGCCACGGCGGTCCGGGGGACGCTGTCCATAACCACCTTCGCGTCGTGGGGCGTTTGGACCGCGATTACCACCGCCGGTGTTGGGACCCATAGGGCGGCGCTGCCCGTAATTGCCGCGGTCACCATAGTTACCACGGTCACTATAGGGAGTACGATCATTGTAGCCGCCGCGATCACGACCACCGCCGTAACCTCCCCTGTCATAACCACCACCGGAGCCACGGTTCGGTGCTGCGCCTTCACGGTCACGTCCACCGCCATAGCCACCCTGGCGACCGGGGCCACCACGATTTGGACCACGGCTCGGGCCACGCTCGCTCTCCAACTCGGCTTGAGAAGGCATTTCACCGCTTAAAGCTGCTCGGCGCGAGAGGTTAATGCGTCCCTGCGGATCGACTTCGATCACCATTACAGTGATTTCGTCGCCAATCGAGACAACATCTTCCGGTCGCATAACCTGGTAGTCGGCCAGTTGCGATGTGCGAACAAGGCCTTCTTTTCCAGGCAGGATTTCGACGAAGCAGCCGAAATCGACGATACGACGTACCGTACCGGTGTAGATGCGACCAACCTCGACCTCTTCCGTCAGGGCACGTACCGCGTCCATCGCTTGCTGCATGGACTCACTCGATGTGGCAGAGATATTTACGGACCCATCGTCCTCGATATCGATCTTGGCGCCGCTCTCCTCTTGAATCTTGCGAATCATCTTGCCACCTGGCCCAATGACGGCGCCAATCTTTTCTGGATTGATCTTGATCGTCTGGATGCGCGGGGCATATTCCGACAAAGTCTCGCGAGGAGCGTCTATCGAATCGAGCATCTTTTCCATAATGTACATACGGCCTTCGCGGGCCTGCTCCAGCGCCCTGGCCATGATTTCGTACGTGATGCCTTTGACCTTGATATCCATCTGGAGGGCGGTGACGCCGTCAGCGGTTCCCGCTACCTTGAAGTCCATGTCACCCAATGCATCCTCGATGCCCTGGATGTCACTCAATACCGCCCACTTACCGCTGCGCTCACCTTCTCCGGTGATCAGTCCCATAGCCACGCCAGCGACCGGTGCATGAATGGGCACACCGGCATCCATCAGAGCCAGGGTCGTGCCACATACGGAGCCCATTGAAGTAGAACCGTTTGAGGAAAGTACATCGGATACAGCGCGAATAGTGTAAGGAAACTCGCTTTGCGATGGAATAACAGCGGCGATAGCGCGTTCCGCCAGGGCGCCATGTCCAATCTCACGGCGACCAGGACCACGCAGGGGCTTGCTTTCGCCAGTTGAGAACGGTGGGAAGTTATAATGGTGCATGAAGCGCTTATTCTCAGTCGAAGTGACACCATCCAATACCTGCTCATCGCCTGGTGAGCCAAGGGTGATGACGCTGAGCACCTGCGTTTGTCCGCGGGTGAAGATGGCGGAGCCATGAGTGCGTGGCAGCAAACCTACTTCACAATTGATTGGGCGGATGGTTTTGAGATCACGGCCATCCGGGCGCACCCCCTCGTCCAGAATTTTTTCACGCACATAGGATTTCAGTTCTCTTTCGTAGAGCGCGATGATTTCTTTCAAGCGATCCGGGAATTCAAGAACCAGGGCCGCGATCAGTTCATCCTGTACCATACTCAGCGCCGCCGAGCGCGCTGCTTTGTTGGGGTTGTTTACGGCTGCCTCGAAACGTGGACGTACGAACTCGGCCACCCTGTTTCTCAATGCTTCGTCAGATGGCGGCGGAGCATAAGGCCTCTTGGCTTTGTTCACGGCCTGCGCCAGTTTCTCTTGCATCGTGATGATGTCCTGCAATGCCTGGTGACCGAAGCGCACCGCTTCTAACATCATATTCTCGGGCAGTTCTTTGGCGCCTGCCTCGACCATCATCACAGCATCCGAAGTGCCGGCAATAGCAAGATCTAGCCTGCTCTGGCTCATCTGTGACTCAAGCGGGTTAATGACAAGCTGGTCATCAATGTGACCGACGCGCACGGCCCCAACGGGACCCGAGAAAGGAATATCCGATACGCTGAGCGCGGCAGAGGCTCCAATGATGCCCAGGATATCGGAATCATTCTCCTGGTCGACAGAGAGGACGGTAATGACTATCTGTACATCGTTGCGGTACCCTTTAGGGAAAAGTGGGCGAAGTGGACGATCGGCGAGACGACAGGCGAGGATAGCATGTTCTGAAGCACGACCCTCACGTTTAATAAAACCGCCGGGGATTTTTCCCGCGGCATACATGCGCTCTTCTACATCAACGGTTAAAGGGAAAAAATCTATGCCTTCGCGAGGCTCATCACTGCCAACCACGGTTGCCAGGATAACGGTTTCGCCATAGCGCACTAACACTGCGCCACTGGCTTGTTCTGCCACTCGACCGGTCTCAATGCTCATTACCCGGCCGCCGATGACAGCTTCTTGACGGTGAATCATATTTCCTCCGACTTGGGCGTGATAAATCAGGCCCCTACAGCACCCTATACATTACGTAATTTCTTCAAACCTACCCAGCGCATTCAGTCAACTGCGGGTGCTCTGCCTGGGTGTAATAACATTCGTGCTTTTCTTTGTCCTACCTGGTTGCGGTTACATAAGTGTTTCTGTCGTTCATCAGATAGTGTGGGGGACGTATGCTATCTGCTGCTTGTGTTCGTTCGCTTGTTTCTATTTCTCTTCGTCCAATATACGTAACGGTCGAGTGGATGGCAGAAATGGAGCGGCTGCCAGGTCAATAATGGTGAAATCTCTCATCATAAATACGGCGCTTGCCAGGATTGCGCCGACCGCATCCACTACAACCTTCTGACCAACTAGTGACGCAAGCCAAGCTTTGCGATCAGTGCGCGGTAGCGGCTGGGACTTTTTTTGGCGATATATGCAAGCAATCGCCTGCGCTGACCAACCAACATCAACAAACCCCGACGAGAGTGTAAATCGTGCTTATGGACTTTGAGGTGTTCGGTCAAATGATTGATACGCCAGGTCAGGATCGACACCTGCACTTCCGGCGAACCTGTGTCTGTTTCATGTATGCGGGAATCTTCGATAATCTCCGCTTTTCCTTCGTATGGTAATGCCACGCTTGTTGTTCACCTCCTAAACGTGAAGACGGGAAAAGAAAATCACACCGTTTGATTATAACACTTGCCATACCGTGGCGCAATGATTGCTCCACCAGCTTTTATGCTATAGATAATTGAATCCGGGTATACATAACTGTATGCCAGTCATGTATACCCAGGCGATATTACTTAATGGTAACTTTTGCGCCAACCTCGGCCATCTTTTCAGCGACCTTTTCAGCCTCTTCTCTAGAGACGCCTTCTTTAATGGGCTTTGGAGCCTCATCAACCACAGCCTTCGCCTCTTTCAGACCCAGGCCGGTCAGTTCGCGTACAACTTTGATGACATTGATCTTGTTGGGACCGACCTCTGTCAGAATGGCGTCAAACTCAGTCTGCTCCTCGGCAGGAGGAGCAGCGGGCGCTGTCTCCTGGGTGGCGACTGCGGGACCAGCAGCAGCGGCGACAGGGGCCGCGCTTACTCCCCACCTCTCTTGCAGAGCCTTGGTCAACTGCACCAAATCTAATACGTTAAGCTGTTCAATTTCGGCAATGATGGAATCTACGGACATTGTGTGTTCCTCCTGGAATTATTCTGTGCTAGCTCCGCCGTTAAGTTGTTCGGCATGTGCTTGCAGTACGTAACATAAGTCGCGCATTGGCGCAGTAAGCAGGCTATAAGTAGTGGCCATGGGCCCCTGAAGAACGCCTACGATTTGAGCCTTCGCATAGTTCTTGCCGCCGGGTATCTTTGCCAGGCCTTCGACCTGGTCGGCGGTTAATGTGCGACCACCGAGAATAGCAGACTTGAGTTGGAAGGTCTTTGATGTACGGGCATAATCGGTCACCGCCTTGGCGGCAGCTACTTCATCATCGTAGCTCAGCGTGATAGCAGTTTGACCGTTGAAGATTTTTTTATCCAGCTCGGTCATGTTATTGCGCTCAGTCGCGATACGCAAAAGGGTATTTTTGGTGATCTGGAACTCTAGCCTGGCAGTACGCATTTTATTACGTAAATCGGTCATGTCTTTGACGTTCAAGCCCTGCGTCTGTACCAGGATCGTTATTGTTGCCCGGCCCAGTTTTTCAGTCAGTTCCTCGATCTTCTCTGACTTTGCCTGTGTTGGCATCTACGCATTCCCTCCTTTCCTGGAAATTTGTAGGAACTCGATAATGCACATTAACAAATTAATCCAGAGTAGGTGCCGATTCATCGTGCACATCGCCGATTTATCGGCCCTCGGTGGATCTTCCGCTATTCAGATGAAAAAGGTAAAAAGCATTATCGGACCTCTTATACTCTCAAAGAGGCGCGAGTCCTATACCATAAAAAAAGCCCTCGGTGATTTTCCGAAGGCTATGGGTAAGTAGTATATGTTCTAGCAGGCAACGCGTGACTCATCGAGATGTTGCCAGGGTAGATTGCTTATACATTTCCTCGGCAAGCCGACATAATTATTGTCATTTACATGCCAGGTGGCATACTTGCTGTCTTCGGTTACTTCATTATTCTATTGTCAGCCGCACCAGAGCGGGGCAAGCCCCGCCCCCACATTACAACATTATGAGATCAAGGTTTCAGAGCGGTTGCCGCCGCCGTATCCAGCCGGACGCTGGGAGACATTGTTGACGATAATACGACGCTCTTGACGTACGTTCCTTTTGAGCCAGTTGGCCTGGCGCGTACTACGGCATCAACGACAGAAGCCAGATTCGCCATCAATGCATCATCGCTAAATGAGAGTTTCCCTGCTGGAATATGCAGGAGTGCCGTCTTATCAACTCTGAACTCAACGCGACCGGCCTTCACATCCTGAATGGTTCTAGCCAGGTCAAATGTGATTGTACCGGCTTTGGGGCTGGGCATCAAGCCGCGTGGGCCAAGCTTCTTACCAAGTCTACCAACCTTACCCATCACATCGGGTGTTGCTATGGCGACGTCGAAATCGAGCCAGCCGCCTTCAATCTGCTTGATCAGGTCATCAAGACCCACAAAATCCGCTCCAGCCGCCTCCGCCTCGTTGGCTTTCTCACCCTGGGCGAATACCAGTACCTTCACCTCTTTACCAGTGCCGGCGGGCAGCATCGCTACTCCGCGCACCATCTGGTCAGCGTGGCGAGGATCGACGCCGAGCTTCATATGAACTTCGACAGTAGGATCAAAATTTACGTAGCTAATCCTCTTGAGGAGTGAAACAGCTTCTTGAGGCTGGTAGAGTTTACCGTCTTCTACAAGCTTCTGTGCTTCCAGATACTTTTTGCCATGCTTTGGCATAATCTTAACGCCCTCCTTGCGGTAGGATACCTCAGTGACTTCGGGCTATCCTTAACTAATGCTAATACCCATACTTTGTGCTGTGCCTTCAATCATGCGCTCAGCACCCTCAATGTTAATTACATTGAGATCTTTCAACTTGATCTCGGCGATCTCGCGCAGTTGGTCGCGACTGATCGTGCCGACCTTCGTCTTGCTAGGGGTTGCAGCCCCTTTTTCAATTCCCGCCGCCTTTTTCAACAGGTCAGACACAGGCGGTGTTTTCGTAATAAATGTGAAAGAGCGATCTTCATAGATCGTTATTTCAGCGGGAATGATCATGCCCACCTGGTCCTGTGTACGCGCATTATATTCCTTACAGAACGCCATGATATTGACGCCCTGAGGTCCCAGCGCAGTACCAATGGGGGGAGCCGGGTTGGCCTTCCCTGCTGGAATCTGTAGCCTCACTACAGCCTTTACACGTTTCGCCATGTTGTTTCAAACTCCTCAGAATACATTCATGTGCTGGTTAGATTTTTTCGACCTGCAGGAAATCCAGTATCACCGGTGTCTCACGGCCGAAAAATGAGACGAGTACAGTCACTTTGTTGCGATCCATATTGATATCACTGACTGTACCAATAAATTCAGTGAACGGGCCATCGATGACGCGCACGCTCTGGCCTTTAGAGAAACTAATCTTAGCCTTCGGCTTATCCGTCTCTTTTGTTACCTGCTTGAGAATACTTTTGATCTCGTGTTCTTGCAAAGGAACGGGACGTGTACCAGAGCCGACAAAGCTTGTGACACCTGGCGTATTGCGCACAACATACCAGGCTTCATCGCTCATAATCATCTCCACCAGCACATAGCCGGGGAAGACTTTGCGTTGCACGGTGCGTCGCTGACCCTGTTTGATCTCCACCTCTTCTTCCATCGGCACGATGACCCGAAAGATCTTGTTACGCATATCCATCGACGCAATGCGCGCTTCGAGGTGACTTTTCACTTTGTTTTCATAGCCTGAGTACGTGTGAATCGCGTACCAGGCCCGCTGCTCACTCGCCACAGAATCTGGATTCTGCGGGGAATTGTCCGGTGGTACATTTGACCCACTATTTTGGGTATGCTCAGTAACCACGATGTTTTCCTTCATGCTTCTAGGCCACACTACTATTTACCGCCAAGATGGACAAGCAAAACATAGAGGCTTTGCAAGCCATAGTCTACCACACCCAATATTACACCGACTGCGGCTGAAAGCAAGAGCACCACAATGGTCATGTTGCGAGCCTCATTAAAGGTAGGCCATGTCACCTTATGGCGCAGCTCGTAATAGGCGTCAAGTATAAAACGGACATAGCGATTACTACGCAATCGAACTTGCCACTTAGCAGGGCCTTTCGAAGAAGGACCCTTGCTATCGCGTCTGACAGCTTTGCTCTCTTGCGCTTTACGCTCGTCTCGCGTGCGTTCCACTGCTTTGACGTTCTTTACTGGCTCTTTTTCGTCGCTGCGCGTTTTTGGCTCGACCACCTGGTCCTGCTTCTGGCTACGCGTCGCGCTCTGGTTGGCGTTTTCGTTGCTGCGCGTTTTTGGCTCGACCATCTGGTTCTGTTTCCGGCTACGCGTCGTGCTCCGACTGGCGTTTTTCTTTTTGTCGGCCATTTTGTTTGCCACGTTCAACCTTTCTCGATCGTAGTGACCGTACCCTACTATCTACTTGGTCTCGCGGTGAGCCGTATGCACACGACAGGTAGTACAGAACTTCCTCAATTCAAGCCGATCCGGGTTGTTCTTTTTGTTCTTTGAAGTGGTATAGTTCCTGTGCTTGCAAATCGTGCAAGCCAACGTCGTAACTATACGATTCTCTTTACCTTTACTGGCCATGCCAATTCTCCATTCGAGTTTCGTCTTTAAATCTGGATTTCGAGTTTCGCTTATATCATACCATGATTTGGGCGAAACTCGAAATTACCAACGCGAAACTTAGTTTTCGACCTTGGTGCAAATGCCAGCCCCAACGGTGCGCCCACCCTCACGGATGGCAAAGGTCACCCCCTCTTCCATCGCCACCGGCTGGATCAACTCCACCGTCATCTCGATGTTGTCTCCGGGCATCACCATCTCCACCCCCTGCGGCAGCCGGATCGCTCCCGTCACATCCGTGGTGCGCACATAGAACTGCGGCCGATACCCGTTGAAGAACGGCG
>WNGQ01006728.1_pt1 | contig 25423 bp, 19 predicted proteins | sample 5407661 | NCBI WGS metagenome assembly WNGQ01 (sample SAMN13153382, study PRJNA577476) | soil metagenome | isolation source: 60 cm soil or saprolite under Garry oak tree replicate 2 | place: USA:California | collected 2016-06-15 | reverse complement strand
TACCAAGAGCAGCTTGCATCTGACGGCTCGTTAAACTAGCAGTTTGCATACCAGGAACTAGCATGTCAAGCCGTTGCCAGCCTTGTATCGTCAGAAATTGATGGTTTGCTGTAGCACGAATACTTCGTCCCAATCTGGTAGTCAACTTGAATACAGGCTTGCACCCGGTGGCAAAAGCATTACTCACCTCACGAGGTTCTAGTTGCCATGTTTCAGTATTCAGAGCAAGCACTCTAAATCCGGACTGTCCTACCAGTTGCTCGATCGGCTTATAGGTGCCTGAGTCGGGCAAATAGACAGATGTATCGCCTGCCAGACAGCCGCTTTCACGAAGGTCTGAAAGTTGAGGTACCTTTGACTGTCTTGTTTCAACCGCCCGCGACAACTGCGCCAGCGCCAAAACAGGCACATTCAACTCCCTGGCAAGCGCTTTCAAGCTGCGGCTGATCTCGGAGATCTCCTGCACGCGGTTCTCATTGCGCTTGCCCCCAATGGTAGCCTGCATCAACTGCAAATAATCGATGATAATCAGGTCGATGCCCTCCTGAGCCTGCAGGCGGCGCGCCTTGCTGCGCAACTCGGTGGTAGCTATGCTTGCCGTATCATCGATCCAGATACTGGCCTCGTCCAGCGTATTCTGCGCAACCACGATACGCTCCCACTCATCATCCTCGATCCAGCCGGTGCGCAGGCGTTGTTGATCGATGGCCGCATCCATCGAGAGCAGGCGCTGTGCAAGCTGCTCTTTGCTCATTTCCAGGCTGAAGATTGCCACCGACCGCCGAAATTTGACAGCGGCATTGTGCGCCAGGCTCAGGGCCAGGCTCGTCTTTCCGAGGCCAGGCCGGGCAGCCAGCACGATCAAGTCCGATTTTTGCAGCCCTCCCGTCAGGCGGTCCAGGTCGGTAAAGCCGGATGGCACCCCGACAATTGTGCCGCGCCGCTCGTGTAACTGTTCGAGTTTGCTCATATAGTCTGCCAGGATTTCGCTGATATGGGCAAAGTCGGAACGTGCGTGGCGCTGGCTGATGGCGAAAATCAGCTGCTCGGCTTTCTCCAGGGCGGCTTCCGCGTCGTTGGATTCGTAGGCGATGGCTGCGATTTGCCCGGCGGCGTGAATCAGACGGCGTAAAATGGCGGTGCGCTCGACGATGCGCCCATAGTATTCGACATTACCGCTCGTCGGGACCTGGTTGATGAGCGAGGTGATATAGCTGGCGCCTCCCACCTCTTCCAGTTTGTTGCGCCGCTCTAATTCGTCGCAGATTGTGATAAAATCTGCCGGTTCGCGTTCCTCAAATAGCTGGAGGATCACATCATAGATAGTGCGGTGAGCATCCCGATAGAAGTCATCTGAGTGCAGGAAATCTGACACCTGCACGATGGCCTCTGGATCAATGATGATGCTGCCAAGTACGCCGCATTCAGCCTCTATGTTTTGCGGTAACAGCTTCTCCACGCTTTGCTCATCCCTATATCTTTAGATTTAGTGTTCTAGTGTTATGCTCTCTAAGGCGGATTATAGCACATAGGTTCGATTCTTTACGCTCACATCTTTTCGGATTCAGGGTAAAAAATCTCTTCGCTCAATTTTGTGTGCCTCACTAGTGTAGCGAATCTTGTTCAGTAAATCAAATAGCAAGCGGGGTGCATTCTCTGTGGATATGTGGATATGTCTGTGCTGTACGTGCATATCCTTTGAGCTTAGTGCATGACATAATGTGATTTATCCTCCAGTTTTCCACGTTAAAGGGTCACTTATCCCCCATTATCCCCAGTTTTATCCACAATCTTATCCACAAAGATTGGTTGAAAAATTCATCAATCGCGGGAAATTTTCGTTGTCTCTATGGCCTTTTTGGATAGAACTGCCGCTCCATAACAAGGACTTTCGTGCACATCACGACCCATGTGTCGCCTGCCAAATATCTGGATGTATGCTGATCAGCCGGTTGGAAAAGCTTGCGCGGCGTTTGAGGAATGGATATCAAGGTACTTCCTTGCATCCTGCCTGACCGCAGGTAGAACGCAGTTCGTTGGCAGGATGTCTTTCAAGGTACTTGACCCAGGCGCGCAAGAGGGTTATTATAGCACGAAAGATAGTGTTTTACGTATGAAGGAGTGGCTAGAGAACCCTATGCCAAAGACAACCAAACGTGCTGCCACGAGACGGGCAGCTAGAATTGCCAAAGCGCACGCGACAGAGTTCCCAAGATTAGAGGTGAAGGAACCGCTTCGTAATGCGCCGGGTTATAAACGACCAGCGCGTGGGCTGGCTCGCTATCCCTGGGCTATATTCTTGACCGTTCTTGTGATTGCAGGTAGCATTTACGGACTCTATTACTTCAAGGCCGGGCCGTTTGCCAAACCCAAAGCGCCTACATCTGTCACGCACAAAAAGGTTGTGCCCACGCCCACGCCGAACCTTAAACTGCTCAGTCCGTCGCCCTGCTTGAAAGTGGTCAAGCAACTGACGAATACTTCACCTGCTCCCAGCAAGAGTAGCTTTGACTTAATAACCCATAATTATCCGAATTCGCCATCGATGAACATTGATGTCCACAAATTCTACTGCGCGGGCATCAACACCAATCGTGGCTTGATCGTGATCGAACTCGATCCGCAATACGCGCCTGTAACGGTGAACAACTTCGTATTCCTGGCGGAGAATTTCTTTTATAATGGCTTGACTTTCCACCGCGTGGTGCCAGGCTTCGTCATTCAAGGCGGCGATCCCAGCGGTAATGGCTCAGGCGGTCCTGGCTATAAGTTCAACGATGAGCCGGTGCTGGGCAACTACACAGCGGGTTGGGTCGCGATGGCCAATTCGGGTCCCAACACCAACGGCAGCCAGTTCTTCATCTGCACGGCGAACGACACAACGAAACTGCAAAAGTCGTATAATCTTTTTGGTCATATCGTGTTGGGAATGGACGTGGTTCTCAAGATTCAGGGACCAAATCCAGACGACCCTAAGACAAAGAATATTAAGCCAGATGTCATGAATCATGTAATCGTGGTTCAGGCACCGTAGTAGAGAAAGGAACGATTATGCCAGCGAAGCGTTATAGCTCGCCTCCGAGTATGCAGATAGAGATGAATAGAACCTACCACGTGGTCATCAAGACCAACAAGGGCGATATTCACCTGCAATTAAACCCCGCGGAAGCCCCCCAGACCGTCAACAACTTCGTCGCCTTAGCGCGCGATGGATACTATGACGGTGTGACCTTCCATCGCGTGGTGCCTAACTTCGTCATCCAGGGTGGTGATCCTACCGGTACGGGATCGGGTGGCCCCGGTTATAAATTCAACGATGAGTCGGTCAAACGCCCATACAAGGCCGGTACTGTCGCGATGGCGAACGCTGGCCCCAACACGAACGGCAGCCAGTTCTTCATCTGCCTGGAAGACCAGCCGGGTCTTCCACCCAACTATACGATTTTCGGTGACACCGTCTCCGGCATGGATGTGGTACGCAACATCCGCGTCGGCGATGTCATGCAATCGGTAACGATCGAGTAACCATCCTTAAGATTTGTAGGGACGTGATCTAGCGCGTCCCTACAAATCAAGAAACGGAATCAGACATGCCACGAGATGAACGAAAACGCCAGAAGGCGCTTATGAAAAAGCGCAGCAAGCAAAAAGCCGCTTCACCACACAAATCACATCAACAAGATTTCGCGTCATTATCCGCACAGGCTATTATTCGTCGTGCTCGCGCCTTTCCTTTTTACGAATGTTGGATCAGCGATAACTGGCAGAAGGATGACCTGGGACTGGTGGAGATCCTTGTGTCCCGGCAGCAGCCCGATGGTGATATCTGTTTTGGAACCTACCTTGTAGATAAGTACTTGCTGGGGGTTAAAAATACGTTTGGCAATGCGGGTTTTTCCCGGGCACGTTTTAAGAACGAAGTTCTAGGCAAAATTTTCCGCGAGTTGAAGCCGCAGGAGTGTCCTGTTGAGCTCGCACACCAGATGGTTTATGCCTCGCTTGATTATGCAGCGCAGTTTGGCTTCCAGCCAGAAAAGGACTTTGCGGGCACGCAGTATATACTGGCGCCGCGTGGTGAGCTTGAGGAACCGTATCAGTTAACGTTTGGTAAAGATGGGAAGCCCTTTTTTGTGGCAGGACCTTACGATAATGCTCCGCGTATCCTCAGGCAGCTAGAGAAGACTGCTGGCCCTGGGAATTTTCACTATTTTATGCCAATCGATGCTCTCTAAATATGGCTTGAGAGGGAGGTATACGAGTCATTACTTCGTTACTTCTCTCCTTGACATTCTCCCTAAGTCCCTTTCCCAATACCCCCCATCAATGCTAGAATGTATATCATCCGCTCACATGATAAACTCTGTATTCTGAACGCTCCAACCGAAAGGAGTTCCCTCCCATGCTGCACTCTGCTCCACTTGTCGAAACAGCCGCCGCGCTGCGTAGCGGGCAGCTTGACCTTTTTACCTATCTCAATGAACTTTGTGATTGTATCGACACTTACGAGCCGCAGATTCAGGCACTGTTGCCCGAACCAGACCGCCGCGAGCGATTGCTGGCCGAGGCTCAGAAGTTACAGGAGCGGTATCCTCATCCCGCGGATCGACCGCCGTTGTATGGGATACCGGTGGGTATCAAAGATATGTTTTTTGTCGATGGTTTTCCCACGCGTGTTGGATCACAGCTTCCACCGGAGCTATTTACCGGAGAGGAGGGCGTTTCCCTCAAGGTGCTGCGGCGGGCGGGTGTGTTGATTTTGGGGAAGACTATTACCACCGAATTTGCCTATTTTGAGCCGGGGCCGACACGCAACCCGCATAACCTGGACTATTCACCGGGCGGGTCGAGCAGTGGTTCGGCGGCGGCTGTCGCGGCTGGCTTCTGCCCGCTGGCGATTGGCACACAGGTGATTGGCTCTACAGTGCGCCCGGCTGCTTTTTGTGGCGTCGTTGGTTTCAAGTCGAGCTATGCGCGTATTCCTATCAATGGGTGGATTCTCTCCTCCTGGGCGCTCGAACATATCGGTATTTTTACACAGGATGTGGAGGGGATGGCGCTCGTGGCTTCTCTGTTATGTGAGAACTGGCAACCTGCCCGGTCGTCTGTATCTGATGTCCTGCCTGTGCTTGGTGTGCCGGAAGGCCCCTATCTTGCCCAGGCATCACCAGAAGCGCTGATCGCATTTGAGCAACAGCTTGTCCTGCTTCAAAAGGCAGGCTATACGGTGCGGCGCGTGCAGGCTCTGCACGATATCGAGGCCATAAACCGCCGCCACTCGCGGATTATTTTTGCACATATGGCGCAGGTGCATGCCCCCTGGTTTGAGCAGTATTCATCGCTCTATCGTCCTCGCACCCTGGCGGCTGTACGCGAGGGACAGGAAGTGAGCGCACAAGAACTGGCGGAATTGCTGCCTGGGAGATTGGCCTTGCACAACGAATTAGAGATGCTGATGACACAGGCGGGCATTGATCTCTGGGTCTGTCCTCCTACTACCGGGCCAGCGCCGCAGGGTTATGCGAGTACAGGCAGTCCTCTGATGAATCTCCCCTGGACACACTCTGGCATGCCCGCTATCTCGGTGCCCGCGGGACGCGCTGCCAATGGTCTGCCGCTGGGATTACAATGTGTGGGACGCTTCATGGATGATGAGCGCGTGCTTGCATGGGCTAAACCGATTGCGGATATTGTTGGAGGGCAATAGTCCTTGTGCGACGCTTCATGATATTTCCTCCTGCTTCCTCAATCGTGTATATGATGGAAGACGCAATAAGAAAACTACTTATTGCCATATGTACCTCATCAACAGTGTATGTGTAACAGTTTAAGATAACGGGAGGAGAACTATGAGTGCCATCGATACAGTCAAAACCTTCATGGCTGCCCTACAGCCGGGTGATCTGGAACTGGCGGCTCAATATATGTCGGACGATTTCTCGATGAGTGGCTGGACGACTCGACCGATAAGCAAAGGAGTTTTCCTGGCAATGCAGAGCGAGCTACATACTGCTATGCCTGATCTCTCGTATTACCTGAGTGATCTACTGGAGGATCGGGATCGTGTCACAGGGTTGATGAGTCTGTCTGGCACCCATACTCACGGCCTGACATTGCCGATGTTTGGCATACGATTGATCCCCGCAACTGGCATCTGGGTTGAATTGCCTGAGGTGCACGTAGAATATACACTTGATCATGGGAAGGTGAAGGTCATGCGAGTTGAAGCAGTACCGGGCGGTGGCCTGACCGGGCTACTGCAGCAGATAGGAACAGAATTGCCGCCATTACCCAGGTCAGGCCAGGACGATATGCGACTGCTGGATGAATTGGGAGAAACTTCTATTTAGGCCTCTTACCCGTCGTACCCCACGTAATAGGGATGCCTGCGCGTGGCAAGCCATGCGCCCAGGAAGCCGAACAATCCGGCCAGTAGCGCCAGCAGCAGGAGAATAATCAGTGCAGTGATAAGGCCTCCACCAAAGCCAATCAAGCCGCCACTGAAGCCAGTGTTGCGCGAGCCGGGATATCCGGGAAAATACTGGATGATGAAGCCAATGGCGTAAGCGACAGCGCCTGCCACAAATCCACCGAGGAAGCCCATGCGCCGCTCTATTGCCACCCTGCCAATGATAAACCCGGCAACAAAGTAGATCACTAAGCTGATAAATGAGGTCAGGCAGAAGATAGCGACAATGGTTGAGGCGACACCCAGGGGCAGACTGTTCGCATTGCTGGCATTCGCAGCATTCTGGTAAAGAGAGGCGTTGGCAAATGTGAAGATGATGACTTGTAGAGCGGCTATGATGCCAGCCACCAGGCCGATAATCAAAGTTTTTTTGACATGGCCCGGTGGTATTTGAGGGCGGGTCGGCGCTGACCGTTGGTGGAGCGGGCCTCCAGAATGTCCGGGTTCCTCTTGTAACGTATCATCATCAGTGTCGTCGTCAAATGGATGGTGATCCCTCCTTTGAGGCTGATGCCGTGGGTATTCTGAATCCGAATCTCGCATTTTACTATCCTTTAATGGTTGTTCTTGATAGTGCTAAAGACCGACGGATAGGTGTTGATAAATTGCCAGGAATTTAGTGGCCAATAAATCATAACCGCCTTGCCAATTATATAACTTTTCGGGACAAATCCCCAATCTCGCGAATCAGAACTGTACTGCCGGTTATCGCCCATCACGAAGTATTCATCCTGCGGTATAGTGACTTGTGATGCGCCCGGATTGATGGACACTTGAACATACGGTTCTTTCAGCACTACGCCATTCACCTCGACAGTGGAACTGGTGAGGATGATCACATCTCCTGGAATGCCGATCACACGCTTGATAAGGTCTTTATTGGTATCGACGGGATAGTGAAAAACGATGATATCTCCTCGTTCTGGCGGGTGAAAGAGATAAGCAAGCTTATTAACTAGCACGTACTGATTACTCATAAGACCTGGCTGCATGCTGCTGCCTTCAACCTGGTAGTTCTGGATGGTAAAGTGTATCGCCAGGAAAATGATCAGGGTTAATGCAAGCGTTTCGACAATTTCTCGCGCCAGATGTGATGAACGTTTCAATTTGAACCTCATGTATATTACAACTGGGATGGATGCCGACAATTCCCGTCAACCCGCGTGAACACTCGCGAATACCGACGGAAATGTATTGATCAGTTCCCAGTCGCTTAATGGCCAGTAGACAAGAATGGCCTTCCCAACAATATAGCTTTTATTTAGTGAACCCCATGACCGTGAATCAAAACTGTTATTGCGATTATCCCCCATTACAAAAAACTGATCTGGCCCTAACTTCAACGTATTATCGTTGGGATTAGAGGCATCATTAATGTATGGTTCATGCAATATCTGTCCATCCACGATCACCTCGTTACTGGTTGTCTGCACGGTATCTCCGGGCAGCCCAATAACGCGTTTGATGAAATCCACGCTGGGGTCCACAGGATAGTGAAAGACAATTACGTCTCCACGTTGAGGTGCTTGGAAAAGATAAGCCGCCTTGTCCACCAGCACAAATTCATCGGTATGCAGGCCCGGCTCCATGCTCTGCCCATCCACGCGAAAGCTTTGCGCGGCAAAGCGGATAACCAGGAAAATCAGCAGCGTCAAAGCAACTGTTTCAACTAGTTCTCGGATCAGGCGGGTGCGTTTCTCTGACAATTGGGCTATCCTCACTGTCCTCACAGGATGTCTTTCAAGGTACTACCTGGCATCCTGCCTGAGCGAAGCGCACTCCTTGCAGTTTGCCTGAGCGCAGCTAGCACGCAGTGCGTTGGCAAACTGTCTACGCTCAGCACGCAGTGCGTTGGCAGGATGGCTTTCAAGGTACTTAATCACATTGCACATTATAGCGAGAAGCTGTAGTTGGGACAAGTCCTGTTTTTCACCTGTGTATCCTGAAATTGGAGGAACGTTACGATGCCGTGTTTAACTCATCTCCAAAAACAGAGCAACCAGGGCAGGGCAGAGCCGCGCCGGTCAACAGTGTTCTCTATCATCATATTGATAGCTCTATCACTCATAAGCTGGCCGGTGCGCGAGGCGGTGTATGTCCAGGCGGGTTCGCTTTTCACTACAGGCACCTGGAATGCGGAAAATGCAGACGGAAGTGACCTGGTATACACTGTGGCATTCAGTCGAGCAGAGCAGCCGAATGGCCCATTAGTAGTGTATCGCGTGTCCGGAGCCGATTTAAAGAGCGTTACGCCGGTATTTGCCATGCAGCGCAGCTCCTTAATGCAAACCCCTGTATTTTTTCCATCGCCGGATGGCCGATATCTTGCCTTGCTGAATCCAATTCAAGCTGGCTATGCGACCAATCTTGATGGCGCAGCCCTGAGCATCGTATCTACCGATGGACAACCATTGCCGCCAGTGGATGCCCTCCCATTTCGGTCACCGCTCGCAGATATTGGCTCGATACAAGGGGCCAGATTATTGGCCGAACAAGTCGCGATAGCTGACCAGGTTATCTGGTCAGCCAATAGCCGCACACTCTATTACCACAGTGGGGAGACCAGGACGGGGACAAGCCCCATCCTGGCTGCTCCAATGTATAGCGGCTTTGACGAGATTCATCATGTTGATCTGATTGGACATGACGTGACACTCTTTCGTCAATCCCAGCGAGATGGCTGGCTGCGGTTGGTTGGGTTTGATCGCTCAGGTAAGCTCATTTTGACGCTGGCGCGACCGCATATGCCCGTAAGCCTGTTACGACTGGATACAGGTAATAATGCCGCGAGCGCTTGTATGGGTGACCCTTGCGGTCACCCTGGAGATAGTCCAACAAGAATACTGACATTGCCGCCTGACATTCTGCCGGGTAATGTGCTGCGTGTGGGTAGTGATGGAGTTTCTATTGAGTGCGAACGTGTAACAAGCTGGCAGCCGTTGCGTTATCACCTGGTGCGCATTGCCTTCGCTGGTGGTGCGGTAACAAATATTCCGCCGCTCTTCGATACTAGCCGTTATGTTCATATTTTGGGTGGCACAATGACTGCGTTGAATGCGCTGTCGCGTTCAGCCGATGGCGAGACACTGGTGATGTCGCAGGTAGTGAGTACACGTAGCGACCTGGCAGTGCGGGGCATCGGTAATGTTCCCGCGCAAGAGCGCCTTATCGTGGCCAATGCGCAGACGGGCGCGTTGCAAGCGTTAACCTTGCCCTATGGCAGCCAGATCGTGCAAGTCTTCTGGACGCGGCATAGAATGCCTGCGCAGCTACACTCCGTGCCGCGAAGCACGCTGGCCCAACTTCTAGCTTTTCATAAACGCCTGAGCGCCGGGCCTTCTCATAATGCCAGTGTGTTTCAACAGGACGAATGGATGCTCGAGGGACATGCCAACCGGCTGTTTGATGGGCCTGTACTGCCGTCGATGTGCTATGGCCTATGTACCTCGCTCAACGGCGCGCCACATATTTCTGCGGCCATCCTGCATGGCGTAGCCTACACCGAGAGCGACTGGCATCAGTTCAATAGCCTCGATTACCAGGTCAATGGCGAGGCTGTAGGAACGCCTGTGGAAAGTTGGGATGGTGGTTGGGGCGAGTACCAACAGACATGGGGCATGCCTCCCCAATGTAAAAAGAACAATACCTGCCGCACAGACACCTTCAAAATTCAGCACGATCAAAGTTATAACATCGGTGTTGGCGTTCAATCCCTCATCAATGCCTGGAAAAACACGGCAGCCGTGGCGTCACGGACCGATCCCAATGACCCGTACAAGGCCAATGACTGGTTTTTCGCAGTCTGGGCCTATAATGGGAGCTATGGCAACAATCCCATTGATGTGGCATCTTCGCAGTACGCCCACTGGTATCCTGGCGCGCCGTTTCGCTCGATTTACGAGGAATATGTCTGGTATTACGCTGCTCACCCGCAATTTTATAGTAATGGCTGGACGGACAACTATGCGCCGAGCCTGGGTTCTGCGCTGCTTCCTCCCCAGGCGGATTTTACCAATACATCGGATAGCTTTGTCGCCTGCGTCACCTGTAGTATTCCTGACTGGACGCCGGGCAGCTATGATCGAGACTGGGTAGGTATGGGCGCGCCAAATAGCCAGGTGGCCAGCGACTTTAAGACAGCATTCGCCCAGTTGGGGGGAGAAGGTGTACTGGGCCTGCCGCGAGATAACGGCGGCGGCGCGCTCATGCATCGCTGGGGCAATGGTTGGGTACAAGATTTAGGCGGCGGCTCAGGTCTGCGCGGCGCACTGATGTTAGTCGATGGCACAACAACGCCTTACTGGATGCATGGCGGCGTGTGGATAGAATATCTTAACATTGATCATGGCGCGAGTGGATGCCATGGCTATCCGACCTCGAATCTCGATACCTTCAAGGGTTCAGGAAGCGATACCTATTTGCGCCAGACCTTCCAGCAAGGGTATATCATCTGGGATGCCACGACCAATAGCGTAGCGGCAGACCAGTGTTCGCAGTGACCAGACTGACAATACCAACCAACTTACCTGCGGTCACGACGGGGACGCGCTTGATTTTGCGCTCCGTTAGCAGGACAGCGATCTCGTTGACGGGCATCTCTTCATCAATCATGATGACCTCACGACTCATAATGTCGGAAACAATCAGCCCTTCGCGATCGACCTTACTGATAATGTCGGCTTCGGTGACGATACCAATGATGTTGCCATGCCCATCGACTACGGGCAATCCGCTAATGCGCTTCGAAGAAAGTAGCTGCGCAGCCTCTTGCGCTCTGGCGTCGGGGTGGGTAGTACAGACTGTGCGGGTCATAATGTCTCTTGCGATCATCTGCACGCTCCTTTGGGCGCTGGTGAAAGAACAACAGAGCAATATTGCTCGTTGTGTGTATAAATCATAACATAAAATGAGGGTTGGAGGCGATTGTTTTCAAGCCAATTCTTACGCCGGGTCGTACTATGGTTTATTTTCTAAAATCCCGCCGTATACCTTCACCAGGCGGGCGGCGTAGTGGCCCCAACCGCTTTGCGCATCCAGCGCCTCTTTATCGCGCTCCGTGAGGTGGTACTTGCGTTTGCGGATATCGAGTAGAGCGCGAGTCAATGACTCGCGGCTGGCCGGGTCATAGAGAACGCTGGCGCGAGGAGGAAGCATACCGCAAAAACGCGGCAGGTTGGGAGCGACTACCACACGCCCCGAAGAGAGCGCCAGTATAGCTGTTTCCAATGTGCCAGCAGTCTCTATGGCAAAATGGGGCAGCACCAGGGCATCAGCCGCACCCAGATATAGCGGCATGTCTTCCTTGCCGGGATTTGCCCTGTGCAGGTGCAGCGATGAGGTGAGCGCAGCCAGCTTCAAGATGCGCGTTGATTCACCTTTATCTCCTGGAGCGCCGACAAGCAGCAATTGCAGTGCGGGGTGGTCTTCTCCGTCAGCTTCTTCTGTCTGCTTTGCCTTGCGGAATGCCTCGACCAGGTGGATGATCTCACGCTCGGTATGCTGTGAAGCCAGGCAGAGGTAGGTGAACCCTGCATTGTCGGGGAAATCGAGCCGTTGACGCGCTTTCTCACGAGGTAGAGGAGGCGCGTAGTGGCCCGATTCATCGCGCCCGAAGAAGCCTGGATGCGGAAGGCAGCGCACCTTGCGGCGTAATTTTCTATCGGGGTACAACTGGTCGGGTTGGCGCGTATACCCGATGACGGCATGGCTGAAATACAACAACTGGCGTTCCAATGCCCGGCGTGGGAGAAAGCGCAGCCCATGCAGACCACGCGCGCTCTGCCACCATCCTCCCGCGTCGGTCGTGATGACGCGAATCCCCCAGCGATGCGCCAGCCAGACGCGAAATCCTAGCTGCTGCCGCTCCCGGTATGAGAGATCGAGCGCCCCAGGACGATAAAAGTGCAGCACGCCAATGGATTTGCCGCTATGCGCGCGGTGCTGCCAGAGCCAGGAGATGGGGATAGAAGGCGTGCTGGTCGTACAACGTATATCCTGCAAGCGCAACGCTTGTATCAACAGATCAGCGGTATCATCGCGTTCAGCCGAACGCACAAAGAGGACGGCGGGCGATGTCACATCATGTTCCATCAGCACGAGACTTTGCTGGAAGCGTCCCAGGTGGCGAGCCTGTTCCATCGCGGCTCGCAGGCGTTCATTCGTAGAGCGACCGGCCAGGCGCAGCAAGGGACGATGGATGAGGGCAAGCGAGAGCATTGCGCGCAGGTCTTGCAGAGCAGGGCGTATCATAGGCGGTGGGCTGCTGTGTTCACTGCTATCTCTATAGTGTGCCAGGATCTCTGAGCGTCCCTGCCAGTATGCTCGGCCCATGAAGAAAGGACGTACCAGGCGAGCCATTGGCGCACGGTGGGCGGCTACGGCCGTTGGTTCATACCAGAGAGTATATCCTGCCGTGCGCAGCTGCTGGCACATATCGCGCACTTCGATACTGGATGGTACATCGATGCGTTTGCTCAAGAAAGGCGAGAAGTAGCCGATAGCGCGGAGCGCCTCGACTTTGACCGAAAAACAACAACTGCTGAAACAGGTGAAAGTGTTGAGTGTGTCCAATTGGGTGCGTCTATCGGCTGGCTCAAAGTAGCCCAGCATGTCCAGCATATCATCGGTGAGCCAGTGCGGGCGCGCAGCCTCCCAGTGTATTTCGACCCGCCCGCCAATAGCATCCGCGCCGGTTTCCTGGTAGGCGCTCCACAGGTGTTCAAGGAAATGCGGTTCGACCGCGGCGTCATCGTCAAGAAATACCGCAATCTCGCCCGATGCAGCCAGCAGGCCAGTATTACGCGCATAGGCCAGTCCATTTTGTGGCTCAGTAAGACATTGGACCTTCCAGATATCGTCTGTCTTGTGCTTTTCCTGCCGCCCCGCGTTTACATAGGCGCGCACCGCATCAAGTGTGCCATCATTGGAGCCATTATCGATGACGATGACTTCAAAGGCATTATAGGGCAACGTTTGTCGCCGCAAGCTAGTTAATGCGCTCAGCGCCAGGTTGCACCGATTGTAGGTACAGAGGATGATGCTGAAGTGCAGCGGTGCGCTTGTCTTCGGCTGAGAGACAGCGGGTTCTCCTTTGCCTTTTCTTTTCACCATGCGGGATTTTTGACGGGTAGTCATAGAAACTTTCCTTCCCAACCACCATACTCTCATCATCTACCATCTACATTTCAGTATGACACACCCAGGCCAATTCATGGTGATGGATGGGTTGTAACCTGGTAAAAAACGCTCCACTGGCGTGAAGAATTGAATTGCGAGAATATACTGTTTTCTCTACCAGATCATGTTGGTCTCAACCTGATCTTAACGCTTTCACCAGACATTCTTGAAGGGACAGCAGGTATCATATTGGAAGTGAAAAGTGGAGGATGTGGGGTTGAGTGGAATGACTGCGCAAATCTACGATGATTGTGTGTCTCTGGTGTATATCATAGCTTCGGATGAGCATGCTTCCCGCTTGCCGCGGGCTGCACAGCGTATTCGCCGGAATGTTCGTTGTACTGATACGGTGTTGTTATTGGGGCATACCTGCGCCATTATCTTACCCGAGACGCCCCTTCAGGGAGCTCAAGCTGTAGCCCGGCGCGTTGCCACTCTTCTGGTGGATATAGACTGTGAGCTACAGGCGTTTTATGGTCTATCCGCGCTTACCATCTGGCAGCGTCTACAATCTAAAAGAGCCATTGATGTGCACGCGGGAAGTTTGGAAAGTATGGGGAGCGCCGACGTAGGGATGTATTTTATCGCGTCCACCAGGAGCATAGAGAGTGTGGGGGATGAGGAGGAGGCGATGATGGAGCATCCTCATGCAGGTGCAGAAACCAATAGTGCGACGAATCAGTCCTCGCAAAGCATCCAGCCCGTGCCGTATCTAGCCGTCATCGCTGATTACCCGTCTCGTCGCCTGTTACACCTCTTTCCTTATGAGCTGGCCTGCCGCTATCAATGTGTTCCGGTAGGTATGGAACGCGATATGCTCACCATAGGAATCAGTCAGCCCCTGGACGATGCCATCATCGCACACTTTGAGCAAGTGACGCGTCACGGTATTTTTCAGGTACGCTGTGAAGCAGGTATGATTTATGATGTACTGCTCTACTGGCAACGGGTGGAGGAGGTGGAAAACGTCAATCATGACGGGAGAATGCTCACAGAGCCGCAAAGCGTCCGGCAATTGATTTAAGCCTTACTCTAGTATCTCTTCTTTTTCCTTACATTCTGCCTGAGCGGAGCCAGACGCGCCAGCGTCGTTGGCAGGACGGATAGGTGCCGCGACAACTTCGACTGTCTCCACTATTACGGGGACTTCTTCTTCGGCGTTGGGGAATTGTTCCGGGTGTGTCTCGCGCCAGTTCTGCCAGATGGCAATTAGTAACGCCTGTATTAATCCGGCCAGGGGCGCTGCCAGAACTGCGCCCCAGATGCCAAACAATTCGGCTCCGGCGATCAGCGCGACCAGGGAGAGTGCGGGATGAAGTCCAACCGCTTTACCAACAATACGAGGTCCGACAATATCGCCCTCGAAGACGTGTACCACGATAAAGTAAATGAGTACGCCCAGAGCAACTAACCAGCCTTCACTCAGAGCAATCAGTACACACACTGCGCCTGAGGTCAACGTACCAAGTACAGGAATAAACTCCAGGACAAAGGCCAGTACGCCGAGCAAGACAGCATAGGGCAAGCGGAAGATGGTCATCCCCACTCCTACAAGCAGGCCGATCAGAATAGAGAGGGTTAACTGCCCACGTATGTAGCCGCCCACTACACGTTCGAGAGTATGCATGACGAATTGGGCTCGTTCCCGTTGCGGTAACGGCGCGTTACGCTGTATCCATCGTTTGAGCCGTGCACCATCAATCAGCAGGTACACGCTCAGCACAGCCACGATAATGATATCGAGGGCAAAATCAAAGATGCCCGCGAGTAACGGTCCGATGCCGCCTACAAGACCCTGTGCCTGGTTGACCACTTGTTGCTCAAAACCATTAATCTGGGTATCAGTGATCCCAAAACTATTGAGGATTTTTATCAAAGGTGCGATGTGTTCACTACCGCTGGGTGTGAGTAAGGCGCTGATATTGTTTACCAGTGATGTGACCTGCAAGATCGTCGTATTGATAACGAAATAGAGAAGCAGGCTGAGACAGCTCAAAACAACCAGGTAGACAAAGATAATAGCCACAATGCGCGGCATGAAGCGATTGAGAAGTTTAACGCCAGGGGCAAGGGCATAGGCCAGCAGCGCTGCTACTACTATGACCAGTAGTGTGCGGATGATATATCCGGCGGCCCACAAAATGACCACGCCGAGTACGATCCAGGCGAGAATGGCGATAGGGATGTCGCGCCGCTGCGTCCATTTTGACGCGGCTTCGGGAGACACATTGACACGAAACTTGTTGAGGCTGTTCCTGTCTAATGGCATGGTGCGTAATTTTCTATCTTTATAACCGAAGGCGGCATATTCGGGTAGAACGACTCTTATTTCATTGTCTATACATTATATAATACGCAGCGTCACGCATATTATCGCATGTATCTTTTTGAAAGCACCGGGTTGCAGGCGTAAAAAAAGAGAGGGATGACACCCCTCTCTACTGGCTGGGGTGCAGGGATTCGAACCCCAATTGGCCGATCCAGAGTCGGCAGTCCTACCGTTGAACGACACCCCAAAGTATCGTGTGGAGTATCATATCGTAACTCTTGCGGGTTGTCAAGCAATTTTTAGTGGGCTGCGCTTTGGCGGCTTTTCATGCATTCACCGTAATTCCAGCCCGCGTGAAATGTGTGCATGTTTTGCTCGGCAAAGCGCGGCAGGCGTTGGGCTATGGCCTGTTCGAGCAAGGAGCAAGGAAGCAAGTGCGTGTAACCGGCAAAGACACCCAGCATAATAATGTTGATGCGGCTATTATGCTGCTGGTCTTCGTTCGCCTCCGTCATCGATGCTGGCAGCAGTTCAGGCACAAAAACGCCGGTGACACCCGCCTCTTGTAATGCGCGTTCGATCTCACCCTGGGTGGGATAATGCAGCCCTGCTACGCCAGCAGCAATAGGCACGCGACGGTAGGTATTGATGAAGGCCAGCGCGCCCTTGCGCGCCATTGGCAATGCGCGCAGCACCTCGCTCATTTCCAGGGCGATCAGGATATCCGCTTCGCCGACGGGAATAGCCGGACTTGCCGATGGCCCCAGGCGCATATGGCACATACCCGAACCGCCCAGCCGCGCCAGGCTGACGCGCGAGAGAACGCGCACCTCTTCGTTTGCTGCCTCAGCTGCTATTGCCAGCATTTCCATAAAGGTGAGGGTGCCTTGCCCGCCGATGCCAAGCATGATGATGTTGGTCGTTTGCATCTCGTTAATCCTGTAACATGTGCCGAAGTTGCAGCCCTGCGAATACTGTAGGGGCCCGATTTATCGTGCTCTCTTGCTCTTCGCGCGCAGCTATTGGTTGAATAGCATCAAAGGGACAGGCAGCGACGCACAGGCTGCAGGCGACACAGGTGGCGGTATCGATGGCAACGCGCGGTTTCACGTCATCCAGAGAAAGTAAAACGGAGGGGCAGCCAACTTTATGATAACAAGGAGTATCCTCACAGCCTCGCCCTACCATACACGCATCCTGATCCACCTGTACGGGTTCATGAATGAGGACACCCTGGGTAGTGCAGAGTGCCTCGGCAATCACGACGGACACGCCGGGATGATGCATGGCATCTTGCAGGGTATCGATCATCTTTGGCAGGTCATAGGGATTCAAGCGTTTGACATACTCGACGCCGCAGCCACGCACGATCATAGCGATGTCAGCGCTCACGCTGGGACTGCCGTCGGCGCGTTTACCTGTACCTGGATCCGGCTGCATGCCCGTCATGGCGCTGCGACTGTTATCCAGGATAATGAGCGTGAGATTGACGCCCGATTGCACCGCGTTGAGCAGGCCCGCGATGCCGTTGTGATAAAACGTCCCATCGCCCATCACCTCCAGCACTGGCCGCTCGATGCCTGCTTGCTTCAATCCTTGCGCGATGCCGATACTGGCCCCCATTGAGACTTCTGTCCAGCAGGTATCGAGCGGCGCGTTCATGCCGATGATGGTGCAGCCCACGTCACCCGTCGTGATAACATCATCCTGTGTATAGCCCAGTTGCTCAATAGCGCGGTTCAACGCGTAGTAGGTCATGCGGTGCGGACAGCCGGGGCAGAATTCGAGCGAGCGAGGGGGAGCAGTAACGGCCGGGGATGCCTTCTGTGCTGGAAGTGGAAGAAGGTTGCCATTCATACTTGCCTGTCTGGGCATCTCTTGCATGCCACCCGTCATACACACGTCGCGCACGCTCGTCCATGCCTGTGGCCGTCCCACCAGCTCGTCGACCTCTGCCAGTGTGGTTTGTACCAGCTCCTGCGAATAATCCCCCACGCGCGGCAGCAGACCATCGCGTTTGCCGTAGACCTTTACGTGCAGACCCGCTTCAGCAATCAGCGCTAATACCTGGGTTTCGATCAGTGGGTCTAACTCTTCCAGCACCAGTACGTGATCAACCCGCGCCAGGAAGTCACGTATTTCCTGTTGTGGCAGGGGATTGACTATCCCCAGTTTCAAAACAGGCACGTGCGCGAACCATGCGGGCGAACGCTGGCGCAATTCTTGAAGATACGTGAAGCTGACACCCGCGACAATGATTCCGAGGCGTTTGCCCTGTTCACTTTGCGCTGTCGCGGGCAAGGTAAATACCGGGCCGAGTTTGTCATTTGTCGCATTTGTCTCGTTCGTCCCCTTTGTTCCATATGCTCCATCTGCCGCCAGCTTTCTGCATAGTTCGCCAGCCTGGTCGAGGCGCTTTATCGCGTCAGCGTGCTGGTTGCGGCACCACTGAGGAGCAGCTTTGGTAAATTTGGCGAGATCGCGTGGAAAATAGGCGGGGTGTTTGTATGTATCACGCTCAAGCTTACCAACCTTCATGGCGGTAATGGCATTGGCGACCGCGGTTGTTCCCAGGACGAAGACCGGCGCTCCGGTTTGTTCCGAGACATGAAAAGCCAGGTGCGTCATGCTGTAGGCTTCTTCGGGGCTGGCAGGCATAAATAGCGGCAGCGAGGTCAATTGGGCATAATAGCGAGTGTCCTGTTCGACCATACCGTAGTAGACGCCTACATCATCAACGGTGTAGATGACCATCGCGCCCAGCACGCCGCTGTGGGCGATGGAGAGCAGCGAATCCGCCATCACATTCACCCCGGACATCTTCATGGCCACAAAACTGCGCTTACCTGCCCAGGCCGCGCCCGTCGCCACTTCCAGCGCCACTTTTTCGTTGACGCTCCACTCCACCGCGATTCCATAGTGTTGAGCGATGGGAATAAGGGCGGTGATGGCTTTTGTGCTTGGGTTGCCGGGATACCCGGTAGCGACTTCTACTCCTGCTTCTAATGCGGCACGCGCTACAGCTTCATCCCCGGTTAAAAAGAGCCGTTTCCCCGGCATGGTCAGAACGTTCACGAGCGGATCCTCTTCGCATATTGGAGTTCCAATACATTCTTTGCAGGCTGCATAAGATCATGTAGGAACATTTGGATATATCTTACATATAGTTAGTGTATGTTATACGTTTGCGGTCTGTCAAGAAGTGTTTCATCACAATGTTGTAACAAAAAGCCGGGGATTACGGTCAAATCCCCGGCTGGCGCTATGTTTCCGAATGATGCTTAATCAGCCAGCGCCTCCGAAGGCGTTTCGCCACCAGCGATAACCTGGCGGCGTTTGAAGCCGAACCAGTAGATGGCACCAACCACGAAAAGAATCGCCAGTGTGAGTTCAAAGAGTGGCATGCCACCAAGTACGGGTACATTAGCTAAATTTGGGAAGGCTACGCCTAGTGCCGAGTTGGTATAAATGCTGCGCAGCCCCCCAAACCACAGGAAGTTCACAATCATTAAACCACCGTAGACCAGCGCCAGTATGTTGATCAACATGCCCCAACGGCCCAGGCTAAAAGGAGCTTTCGTCCTGGGCCAACCTCTTAAACGAGCACCGAGCGAGGCGATGTTGTTCAAGAAGTATGAAGTGTAAATCAAACCCGTTGCGCCTATTACAATGACGCCAATTGCAGTAGGGAGATTAAGCAGAGCCAGGAGGGGGATGGCGGAGAGTATAGCAACAGCTATTCCCGCCCAGACTGGCGTGCGGAAGGTGTGGTTGACAGTTCCCCAGACTCTTCCAAAGGGAAGGCGGCCATCACGTCCCATGGAAAACATCAGGCGAATGGTAGCTGACTGGATAGCCAGCGTGCAGACGCACACGGCTATGAAGACAACTCCCAGATAGATGTTTCCCCAGGAAGTGCCGAGAGCATTCTGGATAATTGTTGGGAGCGCTTGCGTGAAGTTTGCGCCACTGGCTATAGTCTCGATATCCGAGAGCTTTTTAATCGAAAGGATGGTACCTCCGAGGAAGAGGATTCCGGCGATAGCCGAAAGCCCGATCGCCCACAGGACGCCACGTGGAGCATTCCTCTGCGGATCTTTTGTCTCCTCACCAAGCGTTCCTGCCGTGTCGAAGCCATAAATGACGAAGAGCGACATGAACATGGCTGCGGCGAAGGCTCCAATGTAGGTATCACCCAGGCCAGGTGTCCATGGTGCTCCCGGAACCCCGAGAGACTGGCTAAGAGATGAAGCTGAGATTGAGGAACCCGTGAAGAGGAAACTGAGTGGCTGGTGATTGAAGAAAATCAACAGCACAAGTGCGAAGCCAAACATGCCGATGATCTCAGCGGCGACACCAATGTTGTTAACGATCGATACCAGCCTTACTCCAGCGATATTGATGACCGTGCCGATAACAATTGACACGAGTGCGATAAAGACGGCGCTATTTAACCCAAGAATGGTTGCTGGGATGCCGGGGAAGATCCCAAGTAGCGGAATAGGAATGGTAAATGCGACCCCTGTGATCGTCAGGATACCTGCGAAGAAGTAAATCCAGCCGGTAAACCAGCCCAGGGTGTGACCTGATAGCCGCTTGCTCCACTGGTAGATCGAACCTGCAATCGGGAAATGAGATGCGAGTTCAGCGAAGTTCAGCGCGACGATGAACTGTCCAATTGCAACAATGAACCATGTCCAGAAAAATGCAGGGCCACCTGCCAGGATACCAAGATAAAACAGAGAAAACGTGCCGGTGGAGACAGAGATGTAGGAGAAAGCTACCGCGAAGTTGGAGAGGAAGCCCAGCGTGCGCCGCAGCTCCTGCTTGTAGCCAAACTTTTGCAGTAATGCCTCGTCCTGTTCTTGCTGGGAAAGGTTGGTTTCCGCCATGTGAGAACGCCTCCTTTGTGGTAGATGATACCAACGATAAGAAACGCACAAACGATATGAACGCCCGCTCGTCTGTAGCCATATAAACAGGCCAGTAAGCGAGCGAAAAAAGAGGATCATCATAGAACATACTAGAGTTTAACATATTAGCTTGCCAATAAGCAATGTATATATATTCCGTCAAGAATAGGTAGATATGTTGTGTACATACCTGTGAAGATGGGCCACGTTGCCATTTTGCTGTGCTGCGGCATACAATAGCTTTAGATCGACTCTATTTTTTAACGGAAAGGACAGCGTCATGAGAAGTAAAATCACTGTGGTCGGGGCAGGCTTTGTTGGCAGCACGCTGGTACAGCGCCTTGTTGAACGCGACTATGCCGACGTGGTGATGTACGACATCGTCCCCAATATGCCCCAGGGAAAAGCGCTTGATATGTTGCAGGCGGGTCCAGTGCTGGGCTACGACTCACTTGTGGTCGGCACCAATGATTATGCTGATACGGCTAACTCAGATATCGTCGTGATTACCTCGGGATTTCCTCGCAAACCCGGCATGTCCCGTGACGACCTTGTCAAGAAGAACCAGGAAATTGTTACGCAGGTGACGCAGGAAGTTGTCCGGTATTCACCGAACTCCATTATCATCATGGTAACAAACCCCCTGGACGCGATGGCGCAGCTTGCCCTACACCTGAGTGGTTTCCCGCGCAACCGCGTGGTCGGTATGGCGGGTGTGCTGGATACCGCGCGCTTCCGCACCTTTATCGCGCAAGAACTGGGCGTCTCGGTACGCGATGTGCAGGCCTATGTTCTCGGCGGACACGGCGATACCATGGTTCCGCTTGCCCGCATGTGTACTGTAGCCGGTGTCCCCATTTCGCAATTGATGCCAGCCGAGCGTATCGAACAGATTGTGCAGCGCACCCGCGATGGGGGCGCTGAGATCGTCAAACTACTGGGTACGGGCAGCGCATACTTCGCGCCCTCGGCCTCTGTCCTGCAGATGGTCGATTCCATCCTGCTCGACAAGAAGATGATTATGCCCTGCGCCGTCTACCTGCAAGGCGAATACGGTATCAATGGCCTCTTCGTCGGCGTCCCCGCCAAACTCGGCGCAAACGGCGTCGAGCAGATCGTGGAGATCGAACTTAGCGAGAACGAACGCGCGATGCTCCAAAAGTCGGCTGAGGCGGTGAAGGAGTTGGTCGAGGTCATGGGGATTTAGGATGGTAACATGGACAGTGAGGAACGCGTGCGTTCCTCACTGTCCATGTCCATCTACCATCTCCCGCTTTCCCACCCCAGCCATCACAATAATAAACTCCCCTTTGAGCTTCGGCTGCTGTTCTACCCACCCCAAAAGTAACGAGATCGTTCCGCGCTCTACATGTTCAAACATCTTCGTTAGGTCATTGGCAAGCGCGGCTTCCCTATCCCCAAACACCTCCAGGGCATCCCTGAGAAATGCTTCAAGGCGATAGGGGCTTTCGTAGTAAATGAGAGTGTGGGGCATGTCCTTGTCGACTTCCATGAAACGGCAGCGCGGGCCGGACTTGCGTGGGGGGAAGCCGCGAAAGGTGAAGCTGTGGACCGGCAGGCCTGAGAGTACCAGCGCCATGACGAAAGCTGTGGGGCCTGGAATCATTGTCAACTGGATATCTGCGGCGATGGCACGGCGCACCAATGTGTAGCCAGGGTCGGATATTCCATGGGTGCCGGCATTCGTGACCAGCGCGACGGATTTTCCCTGCTTCAACAACTCCTCGATATGCTGGCCCGCTCGCTCTTCGTTGTGTTCATGGAAGGCAAGCTGTGGTTTGGAAATATCGAAGTGTTTGAGCAACATGCCCGTTTTACGCGTATCTTCGCTGGCGACGTAATCCACCTCGCGTAAGGTCGTGAGGGCGCGCAGCGTTATATCGTTCAGATTCCCAATAGGCGTCGCGACCAGGTAGAGCAAGCTACTTCTCCTGACTTCGTATCGTCTGAAACTTCTCAAGCACCTCTGGCCTTTTCACTTTCAGGGTGTGCGTGCGTGGGAAGTCCGCCTCGGGCCAGATGGTGTAGCCGCGCACTTGCTGGTGTGAGGCAAGCTGTTTGTTGGCCTGCTGAATAGCGGCTTTCGCCTGGCTGGGGTCATCCATCAAGAGGATGCCATGCACATTTGGTCCTCCATCCCCTTCCATCAAGCCGATCACTACAGCGTCCTTGATGGCAGGATTGGTTAAGAGCACATTTTCGATATCCTCAGGGTAGACATTGAGGCCGTTGGCCAGCACGATCAGGTTTTTCTTGCGGCCTTTCAGGTAGAGCCGACCTTTGTCGTCTTGACTGCCCAGGTCGCCGGTATGGTACCAGCCGTCTTGAAATGCGGCGGCACTGGCTTCGGGGTTTTTCCAGTAGCCCTGCGCTACATTCGGCCCATGTACGAGCAGTTCGCCATCTTCGGCGATGCGCACATCAACACCTGGAAGAGGGTTGCCGATACTCTCATAGGTGTGGTCGTTGTAGCGCGTGGCGGAAACGACAGGGGAACATTCGGTCGCGCCGTAGCCTTGCATCACGCGAAAGCCCATATTTTCCCATCGCTCAGCCAGTTTCGGCGGTAAATAGGCGCCGCCGCTGATAAAGAAACGGAAGTGTCCGCCAAAACGCTTGTGTACAGTTCTAAAGAGAATGCGCCGCAAAGAGAACGGGAGCAAGGGCGCTATACGGTGCAGCAGCTCCCACTGCTTTTCTTTTTTTTGTATGCGCACCTGGCGTTCAATGCCATTGAGAAATAATTGCAGCGCCTGTGGCACCAGCACCATACAGGTCACATGTTGAGAATTAAGTAGTTTGAGCAGCGTATCGGGGACGAGCGAACGCGCATAGACGATGCTGGCGCCGCTGCGAAAGATAGCCAGTTCGATGGTCAGCTCGAACATATGACTGAGGGGAAGGATCGAGAGGGCGCGATCATCAGGATGGATATCAACCACATCGAGCGCGGCTGCAGCGTTGCTGGCGATGTTCCAATGGCTGAGCATGACGCCCTTTGGCTGGCCTGTGGTCCCTGATGTAAATACTAACTCCGCCAGGTCGTTTCCCTCAACAGTTGGAAGAGCGGCAGAATCAAATGTCCCGCTCGGTAAAGCATCCAGGTCGATCAATGGCGCGGGCGGCTGTTTGAGCGTGTCATATTGCTTTTTCGTTGTAACGAGATAGCTTGCCTCAGTCGTCTGTGCAATGCGCCGCAAAAAATCTTCCTTCGAACTGATGTCGAGCGGCACGACAACTCCTCCGGCGAGCAGCACAGACAGAAAAGCGACCATCCAATCTATTCTACTGGCTGCCCAGAGTAGAACACGTTCGCCTTTCGCCAGATGACGCTCCTGTAAATACCCGGTGAATTGCTGAACGCGCGCTTGCAGCGCATCATAGGTGAGCGTTATCATACCACCATCGTCGCCGGGTTCGAGCAGGGCAGTACGTTCATGGAATCGTGCTACTGCGGAAGCGAATAAGATGTTGATGGTCTCCATACAATCCCTCCCTTTTGTTTCAACGGTGCTTCCAAATGTAAATAAGCGGATCAGTATCACTAAATAAGGATGAAGACGCCTGAGTTGTCATTATAGATGACATGGAAGCTTTTTTCTAGTGTGTGCATATGATAAATGTCGAAGATTGTACCCTTTAAGTACTACATTTAGCACAAAGGTTGTTTTAGCTGCACCTTCTTTGATTACGATTAGTAACATCAAAGATGAGAATTATGATATTATATGTGTGTACAATGATGCTATTTGAGTTAAAGAAAATAGCAGAGGATTTAAGCGACGCACTATACTTATATAGGGAGGTAATACGTGAAAGCTCTGCTATATTTTGCATGCAAAAAATGTTTAAATAAATGTAGTTTCAACTGCTAAAAAGGTCTCAGGTATCGTACTTGCATATATTGCATTTAGTCAAACTCTCCAATCTACTCTGCATATTTCAAGTTGAATACCCATTGTTGACAAATAGCTAAGTATGTCTTATACTAAACTTTAGAAAGCTCTTTGGAGATTGATGCTTAGACTGTTGAGGATGCTAACGAAATTGATAGAGCTTTCAGCGAATCGAGTCAAGCGAGTTCAAGTTATTGACTAGAACAAGAACAACTTTTTTATGCACTTGAATTCCAGGAAGAAGTAGAAATTGTCACAACACATCATTTTTAAATGATGTGCTTATTCGCGTTCTGACAAGAAAAACCGGTGTTGATTTGGACTGTCGTTTTGGCAGTTCATGTAATCCCCCCACACTGTCCAGAAAGGAAATTGTTACTCATGGCTTCAATTGAAACTGCCAATGTAGGAAAGGCGGTGGCGGCACGCGTTGGAACAAACATTCGTGAGGTGCGCACCAAGTTAGGCTTGACACAGGCACAGCTTGCTGCGCCTGAGTTCTCAATCTCGTACATTTCCGCCATAGAGCGCGGAAAAATTCGTCCCTCGCTCAAAGCGCTTTCGATCCTGGCAAAACGCCTGGATGTTCCCTTGACATTCCTTTTAGAGGGATCGCCTGCGGGCGCCGCAGAAGCGCGCGCGGTCGGCTATTCGCCAGCCGATTCTGGCCCAGATCAGCGTA
>WNGQ01005165.1_pt1 | contig 25423 bp, 24 predicted proteins | sample 5407661 | NCBI WGS metagenome assembly WNGQ01 (sample SAMN13153382, study PRJNA577476) | soil metagenome | isolation source: 60 cm soil or saprolite under Garry oak tree replicate 2 | place: USA:California | collected 2016-06-15 | reverse complement strand
GGCGAGGGTGCGGCTCTCCCGGAAATAACAGTCGGCGGCTTCGAGCCGGCCCCGGTCGGCGCTCACCATCCCGAGATTGTGGTAGGTGATGGCACAGCCGTGCTCGTCGCCGCAGTCGCGGTACGCCGCGAGCGAGCGCTCGTAGCGGGCCAGCGCCTCGTTCAGCTCTCCCTGGATGTTGGCGACGATGCCGAGGTTCTGCTGCACGCGGGCCCGCAGCTGCCGGCTCGACCCACCCAGCTCCAGCGCGCGCAGGAACGTCTTGACCGCGTGCTCCAGCGACCCGCTCGCGATGTCCAGACCGCCCAGCGTGTTCAGCGCCTCCGCCGCGAGCACGTCGTGTCCGATCCCGAGCGCCACGTCGTAACTGCGCTGGCACAGCTGCCGCGCCAGCGCTGGCTCGTCGCGATGGCGGCGCAGGATCGCCAGCCGCCGCAGCGCTTCGGCCAGTACGATCGCGTCGCCGCCGTGCTCGGCGGCCGCGATGGCTTCCTCGTACCCGTCGATCGCCTCGGTCACACACCCCGCGCGCTCGCGCTCGCGGGCTCGCTCGAGCGCGTCTCCGGCGCGTGACACCGCGCCGTCACCAGGCGATGGCATAGTCGGAAAAGTGCGTGAGCCGGGCGGTGACCGCGCGCGCCAGGAGATCGTCAACCGACGGGAGCAGCTCGAGGATCGCCAGCGCACCGTCCGTATAGGCGACCCGCTTCGGCACCAGGCTCGCGAGCGCGCCGCAGTTGGCGTAGCCCATCGTGAGTGACACGGGCGCGCGGAACGTCAACCCGTGAGGCTCGAATCGGACGCGGTTGACGGTATCGGACGGTGCGATCGCCGTGATCTCGATGGGTGCGTCGAGGGCTCCGGGGGGGATCGACAGTCTGTCGGACCCGACCTCGAGCACGCCACCGAGTGGGCCGATCACTTGGGATACGGAGTCGGCGGGCAGGGGAGCGCAGCGCACCAGACCCCCGCCCCAGACGGGCAGGGGAGGCGGGAACAGGAGCGCCTTCGGATTGACGCCGGTCGGCGCGCGGTCGCCGCAGGCCAGCAGACCCGCGACGAGCAGCAGACGTATCGCTTTCACAGGTTGCCTCTCCCTTCTTCCAGCACGAGGCCGCCGGGCGAGGGGCGGGGTGTCCCGCCGGACTCCGGACCGCTCGAGCCTTCGAAGCGGCGTAACCAGGTACGCGCGGGATCGGGGCGGCCCTGGCGCACGGCGAGCCGGGCGCGAGCGAGCAGGTCCAAGGTATCCATGGGCGCGTAGGTCAGGTTCGCCACCGCGTCATAGCCGACGCGCAGCGCCGCGTCGCCCAGAGCGGCGCCGACCCGCTCCGCCAGCAGCGCCGCGCCCGTGTGGTCCGTCGCCGGTGCGAGCACGGCCACGGCCGTGGGGTCGAAGATGCCCACGGCGTCCGACGCGCGTGTGTTCCGCGTCACGACACTCGCCGCCGCGGCGCCGGCGGGCTCGGTGTCCAGTGCGAACACGATGCAGGCGAGGCTCCCATGGGTGCGGGTCATCAGCGCTCCGATCTCCCGCGCCCGGCGCACCAGGCCGACACGCGTGTGGACTCCGGTGGCGCGGTCGATCAGGCCTTCGGCGAACGCGTGGTCGACACTCCGCTTCGCCTGCACGTATGCCTGCAACTGGAGGGCCAGGGCCGCGGCGTCCCCTGGCGTGGGGACGAATCCCCAGGCACCGGCGCGGAGCGCGATCACGCGTTGCTCGGCAGTGGGCTCGTCCGCGCAGACGATGAGGATGGGAACGCCTGGGGCGACGTGCAGGTCACCGCGCAGCAGCCGGCACGCCTCGATGCCGGACATGTCCGGCAGCTCGGCGTCGAGGATGATGGTGTCGGGGGGCCGCTCCCGCGCGAGGTCGATCGCCTGTTGGCCGGTGTGCGCATGGCTAACACTATAGCGATGATCCGCCAGCGCGCTCGAGCTCGTGAGCTGCGGCTGGCCAGGGCATGCGATCAGGACGACGGGGAGCCCGTCGAGCGTGGTGGCCATGGCGGAGTTCATGTCGCGCACTCGCAACAATCACGCCATCGAGTAGTCAGCCGCTTTCGCTGAGGCGGTCGGAGAGAATCCGGACCGCGCTGAGGCGCGCGCGCCTCAGTCACGACTTCGTTTGTGTCGTGTTCACGCCCAAGAGCGAGTTGACCGGGCACACTCGGGTCCGCGCCGTCTGAAACGCGCCGAGCGCGACGACCGCGCCGGCGATCAGTCCCCAGTAGCCCTTGTGTACTATTGGCAGCCACGCGTCCAGCACTGAGAGGATCAGCAGCGGGTAGCCGAACTGCGCCGTCCCGTCCTTGAACCCGCCCATCGCGAACAGAATGCCGACGTACATCATCGCGGCGCACACGATCCACGTGAGGAATCCCAGCGCCTGGAAGAAGCCGTCCAGCGCGGTGAGACCGCCGATGATCGCCAGCGCGCCGGCCACCTGACGCGCCCGGGCGTCGAAGGGACCGACGTTGATGCCAGCCTGCGCCATGGAGCTACCTCCGGTGGAGGGGTGGTAAAAGGATACTGCGTTGTCGGATGAGGCGTTGTCGGGTGAGGTGTGGTCGGGTACTGCGTTATGGGATACTGCGTAGCCGGCAACGCCGTATCCGGTAGCGCCTCACCCGGGAACGCCTCACCCGACAACGCGTCACCCCACAACGCCTCACCCCCACAACGCCTTACCCGACAACGCCTTACCCGATCACGTATCCCCCGTCGTTGTACGCCACGCCCGCTGCGTAGCATATTGGTGCCCCTCTATGGCCATCGCTGACGTTTGGGTGTTCCGCATCGTGCATCAGGACTCGGGCAAGCCCGCGCAGGGCGTGCCCGTGACGGTGCTCGACAAGGGAGGGAATGCGGCGGGGCATTGGGTGAGCGACGCCGACGGGATCGTGGCTGTGCCCCGCCGGGACATCCCCAAGCTGCGGCTGCGCGTGGGGCTGCGCAACGAGGATCCGATCGAGCTCGCGACGGCGACGCTGGGCGAGGAGCCGACGCCGCTCGCGGCCCCGACCCATTTGCCGCACACTACGGGTGGGATGGGGGAGCGGGGGGGCGCGGGCGGGGGCGGGGGGGGCGGGGGGGTGCGCGAGCTGTATCCCGCGTCTCCCGTTCCCGTCGCGGCGGCGTCCCCAGCGCCTCCGCCCGCGCGCGGGCCGGATCCCGTGGAGGTGCCCGGGCACGTCCTCTACTTCCAGCGCCTCGCCATGTTCGCCGAGCGGGCGCCCGCCGCGGGTACGGCGGCGCGCGACCCGGTGGCCGACTTCTTCTCGCTCGCGGGCGACGCGTCGGGCGCGATGCGCTACGGCGCGCTCATCGAGGTGGAGGAGTACTGGCAGTCGTTGGGCGTGCAGTGGGGCGAGCTGCTGTACAGCGCCACGCTCACGCCGGGGGACGAGGCCAAGCTCGCCGTGTTGGACGGCCGCTGGCGTCGCGAGGCCGAGGGGCGCGAGCGCCCGCTGCAGATCCTCGCCCGCATGGTCGGGACGTCGATGCTCGGCGACCTCGTCAGCGCGCTGCGGCCCGAGCTGCAGCTCGACGCGCTCACACTCACCGAGCCCGGGCTCGAGGCGGCCGCCGCCGACACCCCCGCTCGGCGTCGTGGACGCCCCCGCCGACGCGCCCGCCACCGGCGCCGTCCGCACCGTCCGGAACACCACGCGCGATCGTCTGGTGACGTTCCACTTCTTCGAGCCGCTCGAGCGCTTCAAGGTCATGGTGCGGAGCCCGCGGGCCCGGCCGGTGATCTTCGTGCCGTTCCGGCTCCCGAACGTGGCGACGCCGGACGTGGTGCGGCGCTTCGGCTACCTGTTCCGCCGCGTGCTGCTCGATCGCGGCCTGCTGCCCGATCTGGAGCGGCTGCTCGCCGGCGACGACGCCGGCGTGCCGACGGAGGCGCGCGGCCGGCTGCTCGAGCACGTCGAGGCGAACCTGCTGTACTACTCGACCGCGATCATCTCGGCGGGCGATCCCGCGGCGCGCCACGTGGCGCTCTCCAAGCTGCGCGACCCGGCGGGGCGGCCGCTCACGGACGTGATCGAGAACACCGTCGTGGGGCGCATCGGTAGTGCGATCGCGCTGCCGCTGCGCTCCGCCGGGCAGCTCCCCGCCGAGTGGCGGGACGCCCTGGCCGCGTACCAGGCGAAGCCGCTGCGCGTGACCGAAGGCTTCGTCGTCACGATTCCCCATCCGGGCGTGTGGGTCAGCGCGCAGGCGCACGAGCCGATGCAACAGCAGGCCGACTCGCAGGAGGCGGCCGGGTGACCGCGCGGCGCCGTCTCTCCACGACGCACGGCCCGCCGGCGCGGGCTTTTTTTTGGTCGCTGCGGATTCCAGCGTTCACGCTCGTGGCAGCGGCGCTCGCGGCGTGCCCGGGGCAGGCCCCCGACGTCACACCGAAGTCCGCCCGCGACGCGGCCGGGGCGGGACCGGCGGCGGTGCGCGCGCCGCGCGATACGGCGATGGAGCAGCGGGTGGCCCGGCTCGAGCTGCGGCTGCTCGAGCGCGACGCGCAGCTCGAGGAGCTGCAGGCGCGCCTCGACGAAGCGCGGCAGGAAGTGGTGCGCGCGATGGCGAAGCTGCAGACCGTCGCCAGCCGCGCCGAAGCGGCGTCGGCCATCGCGGAAGGGGAAATCGCGGTGCAGTCACTCCGCGCCGCCGCGGCGGCACAGCCGGCGACCGACCTGGCACAGGCCGCGACCCTGCTGCAGCAGGCGGGCGCCGAATTCGCGAAGCAGAACTACGGCGGGGCGCTGTACCTCGCGAACCAGGCGAAGCGCGTTGCCGGAGCGGGTAAGAGCCGCCTGGGGGACGAAGGGCGGGCGCCGCTGCGTACGGGCGAAGTGCCGTTCGCCGTGCCCGTGCAGCTGCAGGCGAGCGCCCACGGCAACGTGCGCGAGGGGCCGGGCAGCGGCTACAAGGTGGTGTTTACGGTGGATGCGGGTGCGGCGCTGACCGGCTATTCGTACGTGGACCAGTGGGTGCGCATCGCGGACGAAAGCGGGCGCGGCGGCTGGATCTTCCTGAGCCTGGTCGGGCGGCGCGCGGCGCGCTAGCGCGCGGCGCGCAGCACCCGGTTTCGTCCCTCCCGCTTCGCCTGGTACAACGCCGCGTCCGCGCCGGCCAGCAGATCCTCGGGCGATTCGCCGTCGTCCGGGAACTGCGCCACCCCCACGCTGAGCGTCAGCTTTCCGCCCACCAGCTCGTCGGCCGTGAGCCGCGCCTGAATGCGCTGCGCCGTCTCGGTCGCGCCCGCCGCCTCGGTCTCCGGCAGCAGCACCACGAACTCCTCCCCGCCGTAGCGCGCGGCGCAGTCCACGTCGCGCGTGGACTCCTTGAGCACCGCCGCCACGCGCGCCAGCGCGGCGTCGCCCGCGAGGTGGCCGTACGCGTCGTTGTACCCCTTGAAATGGTCCACGTCCAGCATGAGCAGCGTGAACTGGTGCTCCAGCCGGCGAGAGCGGCGCACCTCGTTCGCCAGCGCCTCCATCACGTAGCGCCGGTTGTAGAGTCCGGTGAGGTCGTCGGTGACCGAGAGCCGCTCGAGCGCCCGCCGGCTGTCGCGCAGCCGGGCCACCATGTCGTTGAACACCTCCGTCACGTAGCCGAGCTCGCCGCCGCCCACCACCGGCAGATCGACGTCCAGATCGCCGCCGGCGACCCGGGCAGCGCCGTGCGTCAGGCGGTCGAGCGGTCGCGTGATCAGCAGCCCGAGCACATAGGCGAGCAGCCCCACGCCGACCAGCAGCGCCGCCACGATCAGCATCGTGACATTGCGGAGACGGATCACCTGGCGGAACGCTTCCGCCGCGGGCACCTGAGCCAGGACGGCCCACTCGACGTGCGGCACACGCTTGGCCGTCGCGACCACGCGCTCGCCCTGCAGCCCGGTGAATTCGATCGTGAGCCCTTCGTGGTCGAGCAACCGCCGCGTGACCGCGCTGTCGAGCCGGCGCTGCATCAGGTCCTCGCGCTCCGTCTCCGACCCGGCCAGCGGCTGGCCCCCGGCCGTGATCAGGTACACGCGGCCGCTCGAGCCCGAGGCGAAGCGCCGCAGCAGGTGGTGCACCGCGGCGAGGTCGAGCTTGGCGGTGAGCGCGCCGAGGAAGCGCCCCCCCGTCTGATAGATGGGGACGGCGAAGACCACCACGCCCTTCCCGAGCGCGTCGTCGCGGTACGGGTCGCCCAGCACCGCGTTGTCCGTCCGGATGGCGGCGGCCCAGTTCGCGGGCAGGTGGGCGGGCGTCGCCTGCCGGGCGGTGGTCGCCACCGCTTCTCCCCGCGGGTTCACGACCAGCAGCTCGGGGTAATCCGTGAAGCGCTCGCCCACGGAGTGCAGATAGTCGGTGAGACGCGCCAGGGCGGGGGCGCCCTGCCCGCGCGTGATCCGGTCGAGGTTCTCCGAGACCTCGTACGAGCTCGCGAACACGCGCAGCTCGTACAACCGCTCTTTGACCCACAGATCCATTTCGCGCGCGGTCTGCGCGCTGACGCTCTGCAGCTCGCCCGTGATCTTCTCCGTGAGCGAGCGCTTGTTCTGCAGGTAGGAGATCCACGCGGTGGTGAAAGAAGGGATCAGCGTGGCGAGGATGCCGAACACCAGCATTTTGCTGCGGATGCCGTCCAGCCGCAGCAGGCGCAATCCTCGCGAGACGACCCGCTCCCAGGACGGCACTAGAAGTGCGGCTCGTCCGCGGTGGGACCGTGCACCGCCGGGACGGGGACGCCGTTGAGCCGCAGATACACGGTGAGCTGGCCGCGATGATGCACCAGGTGATTGAGCACGGTGTGGCGGTACACCGTGAACTTCGGGCTGGTGTTCACCGTGCGGCCGGCGACCTTGAACGCCCACGGTTCCTTGAATTGCGCGTCGGTCGTGCGGGCGATGGCGGCGCGCGCCGCGGCCGCGTTGCGGTCGAACAGCTCGAGGATGCGGGCGGTGCTCTCGAGCGCCGCGAACTTGGGTGCCGATGCGCCCGGCGGCATGATATCGAGCTCGTCGAGGGTCACCGCGTGCACCGCCCAGGCGGGCAGCTCCGCGATCAGCGTCGCGAGGCGGCCCAGCGTCATCGACTTGGGATGCGGCTTCCAGGCGGATTTGCCGTCGGGGACGCGCTCGAGCACGCGGCGCGTGGCGGCCATCTCCTCATCGAATTCTGGAATCAGCCACTCGGCGAGCGGCATGCGCGGCCTCGGTCACGGGAGTGCCGCGAAGGTAGTGGGCGGGTTGGGCCGGGGCAAGCAGATCCTCGCGCTCGCTTCGTCCTCACCCCCTGTCCCCCTCCCCGCAGTGCGGAGAGGGGGAACGATCAACGTGCTGATGGATCCGCTTGCGAAACACCGACAGCGCGCTAGCGTTGCGGTTCCCCCCCAGCCTCGGAGCATCGCGGTGAGCGGCACGCGCAAGGCGACATGGTATCGGTGGGACGATCTGCCCCGCGAGGAACTCCACGAGCGATTGTCGCGCCGGCTCGTCACCGGCGATCGCATGATGTTGGCGCACGTCTACCTGAAAAAAGGGTGCGTCGTCCCGCGGCACTCCCACGAGAACGAGCAATTCACCTACATCCTGGAAGGCGCGCTCCGCTTCCTGGTGGGCGCGGACGGCGCGGAGGAGATCGTCGTGCGGGCGGGGGAGGTGCTGCACCTCCCGGCGCACCTGCCGCACGAGGCGCACGCCCTCGAGGACACGCTCGACGTGGACGTGTTCTCCCCGCCGCGCGAGGACTGGCTCAACAAGACGGACGCGTACTTGAGGGGCACACGATGAATGGGTAAGGGTGCGCGGTGTGCCGTACGCGGTTGCCACCGACGCACGCTCACCGTCAGCGGCTGTCGATCGGCCATCGGACGCAACCGCGCACCGCGCACACTGCTATCGTTTCTCCAGCGCTCTCAAGAACTCCCGGTCCCACGCTGCCGAGATGCCCTCGCGTGGTGAGTAGGGCCCGGGCTCGTAGGCGCGGGACGCCACGCCCAGCTGCGAGCGCTCGCAGATGTTCCAGTCCTGCCGGTTCGTCTCGTCCCAGAACCCCACGGCGTCTTGTGGGTCGAAGCCCGGCTGCCCGAACGCGTCCGCGTGGAACAGCCACTCGCAGGTGATGTGCGTGCGGTTGGGGGCCTCGGGTCGCAGCGTGTGGAACATCACGTAGTCGGGATGCAAGGACAGCAGCAGGTTGGGAAAGATGGTATAGAAATACACCCGGTTGCGGTCTTCGGCCGGCAGCTCGCCCACCGCCGGCCCGCAGGCCCGGCCGCTCAGCGTGAGACTTCCGCCCGGCGCCGTGATCACCATGTACCCGCCGAGATAGGGTCCCTCGAACAGGTCGTTCTCGCCGCTGGTGTAGGGCGTGAGCTTCGCGAGGCCGGGATGGATCACCGGGCAATGGAGGCATTCCGAGAAATTCTGGAACACCAGCTTCCAGTTGGCGCGCACGTCGTAGTCGACGCGGGCGCCGGAGCGGAGTCGCTCGATGTTGAACCGGCTGAAGCGGCCCGCGAGCGGAGCGAACGCCCGGTCCAACGGCTCCGGGTCGCGCGCCAGATTGACGAACAGGAATCCTTCCCATGCCGCGAGCGCGATCGGGTGCAGCGGATAATCCCGCTTGTCGAAGCCCGCGACCTCGTTCATGTGGGGCGCGCCGATCAGCGACCCGTCGAGCGTGTAGGTCCACGCGTGATAGGGACACTGGATCGTCTCCGACAGGCGCCCCCCCCGCCCCCCCGGCTCGCCGTCGCACAGCCGGGTGCCGCGGTGCCGGCACACGTTATAGAAGGCGCGCGCCACGCCGTCCTGCCCCCGCACCACGAGAACGCTCTCGCCCGCGATCGACCGCACGACGTACGCCCCGGGTGCGTCCAGCTCGGCGGCGCGCCCGGCGCACACCCAGCGCCGCGCGAAGATTCGCTCCTGCTCCTCGCCGTAGATCGCGAGGTCGACGTAGTAGCGGCGCGGCAGCGTGCGCTGTCCCTGCTGGTAGGCCTGCGTGGCTTTGACGAAGGTGGCCATGATGCCTAAGGCTATGGAGCCCCGCGTCCGAATGCCACTCCCCGGCGCTCGGGGCCGAGCCACGCGGCCACGGCACCGAGGATGAACACGGTGGCCGCGGAGAGCGCCATGACTTGCGCGTAACTCGTGCCCGTGGCGAATAGCGCCTGCACGTGCGGGATCTGGCTCGCGATGGCCACGCCGCACTGATAGGCGAAGCCCGGCAGGAACCCCCGCACCGCATCGGGCGAGAGCTCGTTCAAGTGCGCGGGGATCACCCCCCACGCGCCCTGGACGAAGAACTGCATGATGAACGCGCCGGTCCAGAGCAGGGGCAGGGTCGGCGCGAATGCCCAGATGGGGATGGTCACCACCGCGCCCGCGAGCGCGAGCCCGATGGTGAGGCGCCGTCCCAGGCGGTCGGAATAGAGGCCGCACAGCACGCCGCCCACCAGCGCACCCACCTGCGAGAACGCGGTGAGCGCGGCGCGCGTGGTCGGCCGAAACCCCCAATCCCGCTCCAGGAACGTGGGGTACATGTCCTGGGTGCCGTGGGAGACCATGTTCATCGTCGCCATGAGGATGGTCAGGTAGACGAACAGCTTCCAGTTCGAGGCGATGGCCCGCCCCAGACCGCTCCAGTTGTCGTGCCGGGTCTCGCGCCACACGTCCGACTCCCGCACGCGCGCCCGGACGAACAGCGCCAACAGCGCGGGCAGGCCGCCGATGAAGAACAGCGGGCGCCAGCCCCAGCGCGGGAACACTACGAGGTAGCAGACCGCCGCCAGCAGGTATCCCAGCGCGTAGCCCTGCTGCAGCAGTCCGGACACGACGCCGCGGTAGCGGGCTGGGATCTTTTCCATCACCAGCGACGCGCCCACGCCCCACTCCGCGCCCATGCCGATGCCAAACAGCGCCCGCAGCAGCAGGAACGTGGCGTAGCTCGGCGCCAGGCCCGTGAGCACCTCGACCACCGAGTAGAACACCAGATCGATCATCAGCGGCAACTTGCGCCCGTAGCGGTCGGCCAGGAGCCCGAAGACGAACGCGCCCACGGGCCGGAACAGCAGCGTGAGCGTGAGGGAGAGGGCGATCGCGGCGTCCGACTTCCCGAATTCTTTTCCGATGGCCGTCAACGTCATGACGACGAGGAAAAAGTCGAACGCGTCGAGCGTCCAACCGAGGAATCCGGCGACGACGGCGGCGCGGCGGTCGTCCGCGACGGGGCGTGCGGCGGTCATTGGTGTCCCGCGAGAGTGGCCTCTAGATTACACCGGTGCGCGTCGCCCCGCTGGTCCTGCTCCCGTTGTGGTATTCCGCCCTCGCCGGCCAGAACGGAGCCGCGCGCCCAGCGGACGGAGCCGCGCGCCCAGCGGTGGCGGTGATCAATCTCCGGTTCAACGGGGAGCATGCCAACGTGCTCCAGCCGGGCGATACCGCGGTCGTGGCGGCGGCGACGAGCAAGCTGCGCGCGACGCTGGGCGCGTCGGACGTGGTGACGATCGTCGATTCGAGCGCCACCGCCACGGCCGTGGCCCAGGCCGAGGCCGATGGCAATCCGTGCGACAACGCCTGCGCCCTGGCCGTGGCGCGGCGGCTGGGCGCGCGCTGGGTCGCGAAGGGCACCATCTCGAACCTCTCGAATCTCGTGTGGCTGCTCTCGGCCGACCTGCTCGACGTCCCGACGGGGCGCGTGGTGCTGGCGGACAGCTACGAGATCAAAGGCGAGGCGGCTCGCATGGCGCCCGGCGCGGCTCACATGTTCGCGCAGCGCATCGAGAAAACCGCCGCCGGTGCGTTGCGCTGACGCTACACGGTCCACTTGTGGAACGCCGGGCGTCGCGCTCTCTTTAACGTCACTCCCGGATTGCAGGCTCGCTCGATGGTCCGCATTCGCCTCTCCGCGTTGCTCGCGCTCATCGCGTGCGTCTCTGTTTCCGCCGCCCAATCCCAAGAGGACAGCGTTGCGCTGCTGACCGGTCCGCGCGCGGTGTCCGAGCTCGGCGCTGCTGTGACGGTGATCGACGTCGACTCGTTGCGCCGCGAGGTTCCGGTACGCTCGCTGAGCGAGCTGCTCACCGGTCGCGTGCCGGGCCTCGTGGTACTCGCGAGCTCGGGCACGATCGGGACGGCGTCGCGCCTGGTGATCCGCGGCGCATCGAGCTTCCGTGGTTCCGAGGCGCCGCAGGTCTATGTCGACGGGATCCGCGTGGACGACGAGCCCGGCACGCTCACGGTGTCGGTCGGCGGCCAGACGACGTCGCGCGTGGATGATGTCAACGTCGAGGACATCGCGACGATTGCGATTCTGCGGGGGCCGGCGGCTGCGGCGCTGTATGGGAGGGACGCGACCGCTGGCGTCCTGCTGGTCACGACCAAGCGGGAGCAGGGCGGGAGACCGCGCGTCACGGCCTTCACCTCGCAGGGGCTCGTCACCCGTGCCGGCAGATTCCCGGACAACTTTCTGGCGCTGGACTCGACCGGTCGCCAGTGTGACGCCGGCCAGCTGGTGACCGGCACCTGCCGCCTGCTGCGTGCCAACGTGCTCGAGAGCCCGGCCACGTCGCCGTTTCGCGACGGCTATCTCCGCCAGTACGGACTCCGCGTATCGGGTGGCGGTGCGACGACGCGGTATTACCTCGCGGGTCAATGGGATGGATTGGCCGGCGTGTACGCGCTGCCCGGCGGAGAGCGGGCGCGTCTGCTCGCGGCGGGTGGCCTGCGCCCTGAGACGGAGAGCCCCAATTACTTCGGCCGAGTCAACCTCCGTGGCAACGGCCAGCTGTTCGCGGGACCGAAGGGCGATGTCACCCTGACCCTGGGCTACTACTCCGGCGATCTGCGGCTCCCGCTGAACGACACGAGTTACGCCGGCGTCCTGCGGAGCGGCCTGCTGGGCAGCGCCGACACGACCGCCGGGCGCGGATGGGCGGCCTTCCCGCCGGGAGACATCTTCCAGATCGTCAGCGTGCAACGCGTGCGACAGGTGACCGCAAGCGCCGCCGCGAGCTGGCGCCCGCTGAAATCCCTGACGCTGCGCGCGGTCGTCGGCCTCGACCGCGCGAATCAGGATGACGCGCAGCAGCAGCGGCCGGGAGAAGGGCCGACGGGAAACCCGCAGCTATCGCGCGTCACCGAGGGTCGACTGCAGAGCAACCGGTACACCGTCGCGGTCACGGCCGCCGCGACGTTTCCCTTGTCAGCGACGCTCACCGCCCGGGCGATCGGCGGCGTTGAGTATTTTAAGCATACTGGAGACTGGTTCGACAGCACGGCATTCACATCGCTCGGCTCCACCTCATCCGGGTCGTTCCGCTGGCCGATCCACGCCACGACCGCGGGACTCTTCCTCGAGCAACAGCTCGCCTGGCGTGACCGCCTGTTCCTGACCGGCAGCTTGCGGCGGGACGCAACGACGTGGGCCGACCAGAGCGCACCGAAGGGTCTTGCTCCGCATGTGGGGATCGCGTGGCACGTGCCGACGGCGCAGTCCGCGCTGTTGGGGTCGCTGCGGTTGCGGGCGGCGTATGGTGCCACGGACCGCCTGCCGGGCGTGCCGTTTGTACCGCCGGCGGTGCCTTACGTATTTAGCCACGGTCTACAGCCGTCACAGCTGGAGCCCTTTGTTCTTCGGTGGAAACCCCGGCGTTCCCCCCATTGACGATACGGTGGAAGTCGCCAATAAGGGCATCGAACTGGCGCTCGGAGCGAGCGTGGTGCGGAGTGACGCCGTGGCGTGGGACGTGGGCCTGTCGGCGTGGGGCAATCGTAACCGCGTCGTGAGTGCGGGAGCCTTCCCGTTCGTGCTCAACGGAGGCGGGACCGTGTTCCAGACCGTGGAGGGAGGGCTGCCACTGGGCAGCTATTCGGGGACGCCCATCCTCGGATACGCCGACGCGAACCACGACGGCGTGTTATCGCCGGCCGAGGTGCAGTTGGGAACCGCACGGGCATTCCTTGGAACGCCGCTTCCAACCGAAGGAGCCGCGCTCACGACGGCCCTGACGTGGCGCCGCCGGATCCGCGTCGCATCGCTGCTCGAGTACCGCGCGGGCAACAGCGTGCTGAACGACACGGAGCTGATGCGCTGCGCTAGGGGAAATTGCCGCGCGCGCAATGATCCCACGACGCCGCTGCGCGACCAGCTGGCCTGGGCTGCCTGGCAGGCCGGGAGCGCGGCGGGATGGATCGAGCGAGCCAACTTTCTCAAGCTCCGCGCGGTCTCGATGACTCTCACCGCGCCCGCCGCCTGGGCGCAGCGCGTGGGCGGGCGGGAGATGACGTTCACACTGGCGGGCCGGAACCTCGTGACCTGGACGAGCTACCGAGGCCTCGATCCCGAGGTCAACGCGGCGGGGCCGCAAGAGTTGTCCGCGTCGGATTTCTTCACCCAGCCGCTGGTGCGCTATTGGACGGCGCGGCTGGACGTGTCGTTTTGAACTCTCGAGGAGGACGATCCATGCGCCGTACGCTGCCGCTCGCCCTGGTGCTGCTCGTCGGACCTTCCCTGGCGCGGCCGCTGCCGGCCCAGGAAACCGCCTCCGACTCGCTGCTGACGGTGAACCATTACCTCGATTGGGAGCAGGTGGCCGATCCGCAGATCTCTCCCGACGGCGCCCAGATCGTCTACACGCGACGCTGGGTGAACAAGCTCGAAGACAAGTGGGAGTCGGCCCTGTGGATCATGAACGTCGACGGCTCGCATAACCGCTTCCTGGTGAAGGGCAGCGATGCGCGCTGGTCGCCCGACGGCACCCGCATTCTCTATCTCGCGGACGGCGAGCCCAAGGGGGCGCAGCTGTTCGTCCGCTGGATGGACGCCGAGGGCGCGTCGTCGCAGGTGACCCGCGTGCTCGAGAAGCCGGCCAACCCCAGGTGGGCGCCCGACGGCAAGTCGATCGCGTTCGTCATGCTCGTGCCCGACTCCACGCTCTGGACCATCTCGCTACCCAAGCCGCCCGAAGGCGCGAAGTGGACTCCCGCGCCGCGCGTGGTGGGTGACCTGCATTACCGTCAGGACCGCGTCGGGTACATGGAGCAGGGATTCACGCACCTCTTCCTGGTGCCGGCGGAAGGCGGCACGGCGCGCGCGCTCACGAGCGGCCACTGGAACGTGGGCGCCCGGTTCGACGGCCTGAACAACGGGGCCGGCTACGATTGGACCCCGGACGGACGGGCCATCGTGTTCGACGGGCTGCGCGACTCGACCTGGGATCGCCAGTACCAGGTGTCGCGGGTGTACGCCCTCGACGTCGCGAGCGGGACGATCAAGCCGCTGGTGTCGCGGCCCGGCTTCTGGGCGAACCCCGTCGTATCGCCCGACGGGCGGAGCGTCGCGTTCAGCGGCAACGATTCGACCGAGCACACCCACCGCACCTCGGACCTGTGGGTGATGGGGATCGACGGCTCCGGAGTGCGCGACGTGTCCAAGAGCTTCGACCGGGATCCGGGCGAGCTGCACTGGGCCCTCGACGGCAAGGGCGTCTTTTTCCAGGCCGGCGACCGCGGCGCGATCAACGTGCACTACGCCGATCTCGCCGGCGGGGTGCGCGACGTGACGCAGGGCGCGCAGGTGGTCTCCCTCGCCTCGCTGGCGCGCACGCTCGTGGGCGTCGGCGTGGCCGGTGACGCGGACCACGCGGGAGACGTGGTGCGCATGGACCTGCGACGGCCGGGTCCCGTGACCCGCCTGACGATGGTGAACGACGACGTGCTGGCGAACAAGCGGCTCGCCAAGGTCGAGGAGGTGTGGTACAACTCGACGGGCGGAGCCCGGGTGCAGGGGTGGATCGTCAAGCCGCCGTCGTTCGAGGCCTCGAAGAAGTACCCGCTGATCCTCGAGATCCACGGCGGCCCGTTCGCGATGTACAACGTCGGGTTCAGCTACATGTTCGAGAACTTCGCGGCGAACGGCTACGTGGTGCTGTACGTGAACCCGCGCGGCTCGACCGGCTACGGCGACGCGTTCTCGAACGCGATCGACCACAACTATCCCGGTCCTGATTACGACGATCTCATGGCCGGCGTGGACGCGGTGATCGGCAAGGGCTACGTGGATACGACCCGCATGTACGTCTCCGGATGCTCCGGGGGCGGCGTGCTCTCGAGCTGGGTGATCGGCCACACCGGCCGGTTCGCGGCGGCCGCAGTGCGCTGCCCGGTGATCGACTGGATCAGCATGGCGGGGCAGACCGACATCCCGCTCTTCACCTACAGCTTCTTCCACCAGGCCTTCTGGGACAAGCCGGACGAGTGGCTGGCCCATTCGTCGCTGATGCAGGTCGGGCACGTCACGACGCCCACGCTCCTGATGACCGGCGAGCTGGACCGGCGCACGCCGATCCCGCAGACGGAGGAGTTCTACACGGCCTTGAAGGTGCGGGGCGTGCCGACCGTGATGCTGCGCTTCAACGACGAGTATCACGGCACGGGATCGAAGCCGTCCAACTTCATGCGCACGCAGCTCTACATGATGAGCTGGTTCCAGAAGTACCGCCGCGCCGCGGCCGAGCCGGCGACGGGGGCGGGAAACCGTTAGCGCGGGACGCGGCGCAGCCGCCCGAGCCAGCCTTGCTCGATGGTGTGCTCGTCGCGCGTGAGCTGGACCCACGCGCCGAGGATGGCGGAGCGCTCCACGTAGCCCACCGTGCGGGTGGGATCGTCGCGGCTCGTCACCGCGAGGCCCTCGAGCTCGTGCTCGAGCAGTTTGGACATCGCCGTCTCGAGCAGCTCGTCGGGGTAGGTGACGACGTCGCCGGCCGGAGCGGGCGGGCCGAGCGGGGGCTCCATCACTTCCTCGACCCGCAGCACATGCAGCGGATTGACGCCGTACTCGCGGCTGACGTGCTGCCCGCGGCGCGCCAGTTTTTCCGTGAGAATCGAGCGGCGCATCAGCAGCACGGTGACGCCCGCCGCCGCAATGCTGCCGACCAGCAATCCGGGTAGGGCGGTGACGTCGCCCGTGAGCTCGAGCACGAAGACCACCGCGGTGAGCGGCACCTGCATCGTCCCGCCCATCAGCGCCGCCATCCCGACCATCGCCCACAGGCCGGGATCGGGCCGGTGCAGCGCGTACGCGCCCAGCGCGCCCATACTGCCGCCCATGACCAGCAGCGGGGCGAGCACGCCGCCCGACGAGCCCGAGGCGAGGGCGATCGCCCAGATCAGCGCCTTCACCACGAGCAGGCCGATCAGCAAAGCGCCGACCAGTCGGCCCGTCACCAGGCCGCGGATCACGTCGTAGCCCACGCCGAGCGCCTGTGGCGCGACCAGGCCGCCCAGCCCCACGGCGATGCCGGCGAGCGCCGGCCACCACATCCAGTGCATCGGCAGGCGCGCGAACCAGTCTTCGACGCCGTACAGCAAGTTCGTCAGCAGCGTGGCCGCGAGACCGCCCGCCAGCCCGACGCCGGCGCACTCGGCCAGGGTCGTCGAGGCGAGCGTGCCGTGGGGGACGACCGCGAACTCCGGCCCCGCGCCCAGGAGCGGCACCCGCAGCGCGCCGGCGACCGCGGCGGCACACGCCACGGGAATGAAGCTGCGCGGCTTCCATTCGAACATGAGCAGCTCGACCGCGAGCATCACAGCGGCGACCGGGGCGGCGAAGATGGCCGCCATGCCGGCCGCGGCGCCGGCCACGAGCAGCGTCTTCCGCTCCACCGTCGACAGATGGAATGCCTGAGCGAAGACCGAGCCGAACGCCCCGCCCGTCGCGATGATCGGCCCTTCGGCGCCGAACGGTCCGCCCGTACCGATCGCGATGGCGGACGAGAGCGGCTTGAGCAGCGCCACCTTGGCTTCGATGCGGCTGCGCCCGATCAGGATCGCTTCCATCGCTTCGGGGATGCCGTGGCCCCGGATCTTCTCCGAGCCGTAGCGGGCGAGCAGGCCGACGATCAGGCCGCCCACCACCGGAATCGGCAGCGACCAGAGCCCGGGGTGGCTCGCGGCGGGCGTGGCGAAGCTCGTGTCGAGGCGGTGGAAGTAGGCGAGGTTCGTGAACAGGCCGATCAAGCGCACCAGCGCCAGCGCCACGAAGGCGCTGATCACGCCGACGGCCCCGGCCATCGCGGTCAACAGGATGATGCGTCGGTCGGCGCTATAGTCACCGAGCGGGGCGTCCGTCACGCTACGACCACGGCTCGTCAGCCGACGGCCCGTAGATCGACGGCACCTTGCCGTCCGCCATCCGGAGATACACGGACATCTGGCCCCGATGGTGCACCATATCCATCAGCAGGAACCAGAAGAAATCCAGCCGCCGCACATCGCCCATCTGCTTCGGGCCCGTGAAGAACTTGACCGTCTTGTTCAAGTCGGCGTCGCTCGCCTTGCGAACCTTGTCGCCCAGCCCCCGGAGCGCACGCTCGCATTCGCGCACCATGGCGTCCCACGTATCCGGCACGGGCGGCATGTTCTTGGGCGGAAACTTGAGCTCGCCGTCCAGGGCCTGCGCCCCGCCGACGCCTTCGAACACGAACGTCCAGGCCAGCTCCTTCGCGCTGCGCGCCTTCGGGTGCGGCTTCAAGTCCGCTTTGGCGGCGGGGTACGCCTTCAGGACCTTGAGCGTCGTGGGCACCTCCCGCTCCCAGGTTCCGAGGAACTGCTCCTTCTCCGTCATTGCCCCTCCCTTACCGGTGTCCGCACCGTACACCGGGGCACACCGTGTGGTCAAGGTATCTTGCGGCGTGATCTCCACGGTGGGTCCCTCGACCCGCGAGCTCGACGACGCGCGTTATCTTCCGGGCCACCGACGCGCGAGGGGGGTGGTGGTGCGCATTGACGGTTCCTGGGGGCGGCACTTCGATGCCTGGCTGTCCCGCCTGCCGGCTCCGGCGCTGGTGCTCACCGGGCTCGTGATCGTCGCGGGGCTCGGGTGGATGGATTTCGTCACGGGTCCCGAGCTCACGCCGCTGGTGTTCTACCTGGTTCCGGTCGTGCTGGTGGCGTGGTATGCCGGTCGCTGGCCGGGCGCGATCGTGGCATGCGCGGGCGGGCTCGCCTGGATGCTCGCGGACGCGCTCACCCAGACTGAGTACTCCCACTGGTCGATCCCGTACTGGAACGTGGTGCTCCGCCTCGCCGCGCTGCTGCTCGTCTCGGAGGCCGTGGCGCGGCTGCGTCTGGCGCACGCGCGGGAGCGGGAGCTGGCCCGCCGCGACGCGCTCACCGGCGCGCCCAACGCCCGGGCGTTCTACGAGCTCGCCGGGGCCGAGATCGCGCGGGCCCGGCGCTACATCCATCCCTTCTCGGTCGCCTACCTCGATCTCGACGACTTCAAGCTGGTAAACGACCGCCTGGGCCACCTCGCGGGCGATGCCGTGCTGCGCTCGGTGGCGCGCGCGTTGGGCGGCGTGCTGCGCGCCAGCGACGTCGTCGCCCGTCTCGGTGGGGACGAGTTCGCGGTGCTCTTGCCCGAGGCGGGGGCCGCGCCCGCCCGGCTCGCGACCGACAAGCTGCGGCAGGCGCTCGCGGAGGTCGTGCCGGCGCACGGCTGGCGCATGACGGCGAGCATCGGCGTGGCGACCTTTCTCGTCGCGCCGGAGTCGGTGGACGAGCTGCTCGCGGCGGTGGACGGCCTGATGTACCGGGCCAAGCAGGGCGGGAAAAACAGCGTCGCGCACGAGACGCGCAACGACGCGCCGGCGGTGCCCTGACATGCCGCGGCAAAACATCTCGAGTGGGGCGCCGTGGGAGCCGGTCGTCGGCTACTCGCGCGCGGTCCGCGTGGGCTCCACCGTGCACGTGGCGGGCACGACGGCGACCGGACCCGACGGGAAGATCGTCGGCGTCGGGGACGCCTACCTGCAGGCGGTCCAGGCGCTCAAGAACATCGAGCGCGCCCTGGTCCAGGCCGGCGCGTCGCTCCAGCACGTGGTTCGCACCCGCATGTACGTGACCGACATCGCGGACTGGGAGCGCGTGGGACGGGCGCACGGCGAGGTGTTCCACGACATCCGGCCCGCGACCACGCTCGTGGCGGTGAGTCGGCTGGTGGCGCCGGAGATGCTGGTGGAGATCGAGGCGGAGGCCATCGTCGAGATGTAGATTGTCAGCGAGGGAGGTGTGCTGTGTCCGTCACCGAAGTCGGCAAGCACGCGACCGTCGCCTGTCCCTTCTGTGCGACGCTCAATCGCGTGGATCTCACCCGCGTCGCCGACCGTCCCAAGTGCGGCAACTGCGGGCGGCCGATCCTGCTCGACCGGCCCGTCGCGGTCAGCGACGCGACGCTGGACGGCGTGCTCAAGGGCACCGATGTGCCCGTGGTGATGGACGGCTACGCGGACTGGTGCGGCCCGTGCAAGATCATGGCGCCGATCCTGGACGATTTCGCACGCCAGCGCCAGGGCGACGTGCTGGTCCTCAAGCTCGACACCGACCGCAATCCGGCGACGACCCTCCGCTTCAACATCCGCGCCATCCCGACACTCATCGTGTTCCGCGACGGCCGCGAGGTCGCCCGCCGGGCGGGGGTGATCTCGCGCCCGGAGCTCGACGCCCTCGTCGGCCCGATCGGGCCCGCCGGGCCGTCCTGACCGTGCCGCGGGACGCGGTGTCGCGCTACGAGTCGCAGGAGGTGGAGGAGCGGGGTCGCGCGGTGTCGGAGCGCTCCCGCGCGGTGGCGCTGGGGCTCGCGGTGGTGGGCGGCGTGTTCGGGCTGCACCGCTTCTATACCGGTCGCGTGCAGAGCGGCGTGTGGATGTGCCTCACCCTCGGCGGCATGGGGATCTGGTATCTGTACGACGTGGTGGTGATCGCGGCCGGTGACTTCCGGGACCACGATGGGCGGCGCCGGGTGCGCTGGGACGTGAGCGGCGACGAAGCGGGCGCGCCCCCCGAGGAACGCCGCGTGTCGGACCTGGAGGAGCGCATGCTGGGGCTCGAGTCGCAGGTGAGCGAGCTGGCCGAGCGGCTCGACTTCACGGAGCGGATGTTGGCGCAAGCACGGGAGAAGGGGAACTTACCGAACCGGTAAAGGCCCGTGAAAGACCCGTGAGAAGCCCGTGAGAGGCCCGGGAAGGGTCCCTACACCACCCTTCCCCGGCTTTTCACGGGCCTTTACCGGGCCGCTCACCACCCCTCACCGAATCCTTCTGAGGAGCGGAGAATGAAGATCGGTGTCCCCAAAGAGACCGCGGCCAACGAGCGTCGTGTCGCGCTGGTCCCCGACGCGGTGGGACGGCTGGTGAAGACCGGGCTGGAGGTCGTGGTGGAGCAGGGGGCGGGCGCGGCGGCGGCGTTCCCGGACGACGCGTACCGCGCCGCCGGCGCCGGCCTGGTCGCGACGCCCCCCGACGTCTTCGGGAAGAGCGACGTCGTCCTCAAGGTGCAGCCGCCCGCCCCGCCGGAGGTCGGGCTGTGCCGCGAGGGGACGGCGCTGGTCGCCGTGTTCCAGCCGGCGGCGGAGCGCGACGTGGTCGCCGCGCTTGCGGCGCGCAAAGTGACGGCATTCAGTCTCGCCTTGCTCCCCCGCATCACGCGGGCCCAGCCGATGGACGTGCTGTCGTCGCAGGCCACGGTGGCGGGATACAAGGCGGTCCTGCTCGCGGCCACGACCGCCGGCCGGCTGTTCCCGATGCTCGTGACGGCGGCCGGGACGCTGCCGCCGGCGCGCGTGCTGGTGCTGGGCGCGGGCGTGGCGGGGCTGCAGGCGATCGCCACGGCGCGTCGCCTCGGCGCGGTGGTGTCGGCCTTCGACGTGCGCCCGGCCGTGAAGGAGCAGGTGGAGAGCCTGGGCGCGAAATTCCTGCAGCTCGAGATCGCCGAGCAGGCCGAGACCGCCGGCGGCTACGCGACGCAGCTCTCCGAGGAGACGCACCGCCGCGAGCTGGCGTTCATCGCGCAGCACGTGAAGGACGCCGACGTCGTGATCACGACCGCGGCCATTCCCGGCAAGCGCGCGCCCCTCCTGATCACCGCCGACGCCGTGCGGGGCATGAAACCCGGCGCGGTGATCGTCGATCTCGCCGCCGAGACGGGCGGGAACTGCGAGGTGACCGAGCCCGGGAAAGACGTGCGGCGTGACGGCGTCCTGGTCCTCGGACCCCTCAACCTGCCCAGCACGGTGCCGCTGCACGCCAGCCAGATGTATGCGAGGAACGTCGCCAGCTTCCTGCTGCACGTCGTCCAGGACGGCCGGCTCAATCTCGATTTTTCCGACGAAATCATCCGCGAGACGTGCGTCACCCATGCCGGGGAGATCCGGAAGTCATGAACGACTACTGGTCGATGCTGTTCGTGTTCGTGCTGGCGACGTTCATCGGGCTCGGGGTGATCCGCCGCGTGTCGCGCCTGTTGTACACGCCGCTCATGTCGCTCACCAACGCGATCTCGGCGATCGCCGTGGTCGGGTCCATCGCGGTCACGGGCGCCGACTACCCATGGATCATCCGCGTCCTCGGCGCGATCGCGCTGTTCGCCTCCATGACGAACATCGTCAGCGGATTCCTCATCACGAACCGGATGCTCAAGATGTTCAAGAAGCAATGACGTACGCCGTCGCCCAAGTCGCCGCCATCCTCGCCACGGCGCTGTTCATCTTCTCGCTGTACTGGATGAACGATCCCAAGACCGCCCGCCACGCCGTGGCGGCGGGCGTGACGGGCATGGTGATCGCGGTGGGGGCGACCTGGTTTCAGCCGGAGATCGTCCACCACGGCTGGATCGTCCTGGCCATCCTGGCCGGGTTCATCGTCGGCGTGCCGCTCTCCCTGGTGCCCCTCACGGCGGTGCCGCAACGGACCGCCCTGTCGCATGCGTTCGGCGGGCTCGCCGCCGGCCTGGTGGGGACGGCGGAGTACTTCCTCGGGGTGGGCGAGGGTCCCGCGCAGCTCACGGCGTTCCGCATGAGCGCGATCATCGCGGAGATCATCCTCGGCTTTCTCACATTCACCGGCAGCCTCATGGCCACGGGAAAACTGCAGGAGGTCAAGTGGATCCCGCAGCGACCCGTCACCTATTTCGGGCAGAACGTCGTCAACGTGGGTGTGCTCGTCATCGCCGTGGCGCTCGGCGTGCTGGTCGTCCTGCACCCGGCGGCGGCGTGGGCGCCGCGGGCGTTCCTCGCCGTGGCGGCTCTCGCCCTGCTCTTCGGGGTGCTGCTCATCATCCCGATCGGCGGCGCCGACATGCCCACGGTGATCTCGATCCTCAACTCCTACGCCGGCCTCTCGGCCGTCGCGATGGGCTTCGTGCTCGACAACAAGCTGCTCGTGACCGCGGGGGCGCTGGACGGCTCGAGCGGGCTGATCCTTTCCATCATCATGTGCCGGGCCATGAACCGGTCGTTCACCAACGTGCTGTTCGGGGCCTTCGGGACGGTCCAGAAGACGGTCGCCGTCGGAGAGCAAAAGGCGTGGAAGCAGGAAACGACCGAAGGGGCGGCGCAGCTGCTCGAGCAGGCCAACCTCGTGGTCGTCATCCCGGGATACGGCATGGCGGTGGCCCAGGCGCAGCACAAGGTGCGCGAGCTGTACGATCAGCTGACCAAGCGGGGCATCGCGGTCAAGTTCGCCATTCACCCGGTCGCCGGGCGCATGCCGGGTCACATGAACGTGCTGCTCGCGGAAGCGAACATTCCGTACACCGCGCTCGTCGAAATGGAGGAGATCAATCCCGACATGCCGCAGTGCGACGTGGCGCTCGTGATCGGCGCCAACGACGTCGTGAACCCGGCCGCGCGCTACGCCAAGGGCAGTCCCATCTACGGCATGCCGATCATCGACGCCGACAAGGCCAAGACGGTCCTCGCCATCAAGCGCAGTAAGAACCCGGGCTTCGCCGGCATCGACAACGAGCTGTACGTGCAGGACAACACCTGGATGCTGTTCGGCGACGCCAAAGCGGTGATCGGGGATCTGGTGAAGCAGCTCGCCGGCGGGAGCGGGCTGCATTAGTCAGCTTGACGCGGACGGAGACGCGCTGCACGTTCGGGTTCCCCCAAACCGGAGGCGGTGTACCGTGCGGTTCACTCCCTTTGCCGCGCTCACAGCGATCGTCGCCCTCTCTACGTGTACTCCGAGCGACTCGGGCCGTGTGGCGGCGCCGCGCATCGCCGCGGCGCACGACGGGGACTTCACGGGTGCGCCGGATCTCATTGTCGACGGTAAGGCGCTGGAGGGGTCGTGGGTGGTGTACGATCAGATCCTCAAGGAGGGAACGTGCACGCTGGAAGAGGGCGGCGTGCTCGATCCGACGATCCGGCACCGCGTGGTCCGGTTCACCGTGAATACGCCCAACATCGGGGATGCCGACATCGCGCTGGGGGACCCGGCCACGCACGTCGCGGCGGGAGACGGACTGTACCAGCTGTCCACATGCCATCAGCACTGGCACTTCCAGCATTACGCCACCTATGAGCTGGTGGACCCGGCCACGGGGAAAGTCTGGCAGGCGGCGAAGCGCGGCTTCTGCATGATCGATGTGGTGCCCTGGAATGGAGGGATTCAGTCGCCCGGTCCCTGGGTGTATCACGTGTGTGGCCGGCCCGGCGGCTCCCTCGGCCCGGCGATCGTGGGCAACCAGGGGATCAGCACCGGTCGCGCCGATCAATACTACAAGTGGCTGGGCGGGCAGTATTTCGTGTTGGACGGTGGCGACGGACAGGCTCCGGTGCCGCCCGGCAACTACGTCATCCGTATCCACGTGAACCCGCCGTTCCCCTGCAGCGAGTTCGACCTGGCCCACAACCGTCCCGTGGACCCGCAGGGGATGTGCCACAACTTCTTCGAGAGCAACTACGACAACAACGTGGCCGAAGCTCCTATCGTGCTACCCGAGAGTCGCCCTGGCAGGACCGGCTTCGGGCCGGGCGGGGGGCAAGTGCCGCCCGACGTCGATCCGATCGACGACGAGAACCGGCCGGCGACGACCGACGGCAAGTGAATAGCCTAGAGTGCCTCGAGTAGCACTGCGTAGTCGTTGACCATCCGCCCGACCGAGTAGCGCTCGACCGCGCGGCGCCGGGCGGCCGCGCCGAGCGCCGTGCGGCGGGCCGGATCGCCCAGCAGGTCGCGCAGCAGGTGGGCGAACGCGGCGGGGTCTGCCGGCGGCGCCAGGACGCCCGCGTCGCCCACGAGCTCGGGAGTTCCGCCGCCGCCCGACGCGATCAACGGCCGTCCGCACGCCAGGGCTTCGATCAACGCGAGCGCGAACACTTCGTCGGGGCGCGTGTGCACCACGCACGTCGCCGCGTTGTACGCTCCGACGAGCTCCGCCGGGTCCACCGCGCCGGTCAATCGCACGTCCAGGCCGACCTTTCCCGCCTGCGCCCGGAGCGCGCCCTCCAGCGCCCCGGAGCCGCACAGGACAAGTCGCGGGGCGGGAGCCGGCAGCAATGCCAGGCTCTCCAGCAGCAGGTCCCACCGCTTCTCGACCTCGAGCGCGCCCACCGCGAGCAACAGCGGCCCGTCGCCCAGCCCGTGGCGCTGCCGGAACGCGCGCCCCGCCGGCTCGTCAGGACGGAACAGATCGCAGTCCACGCCGTTCGGGATCACGCGATGTCCAGCTCGGCGCATGAACGGCGCTTCGGCGAGCGCGCGCTGCGCGAGCTGCTGGGTGAGGAACACCGTCACCGCCACGCGCCGGAACGCCAGCCGTGTGAGCAGGTCGCTCGGCGCGTGGGGCGTGCTGATGCAGTAGACGACCACCACGGGCCGGTTGAACGAAGCGAACGCGGCCAGGCGGATGTCGCGCGCCCGGTCTACGAGCACGATGTCCGACGCCAGCTCCCGGAGGCCGCGGCGCAGGGCGCGCGCGCCCCGCAGGGTCGTGTGGCCCACGGGGAGCGTGCGCACAGCCAGGTGGCGCTCCCGGAACCCGGCGGCCACGGCATCGTACGCCACCACCGCCGTGGTCGTGTGGCCGCGCTCGGCGAGGCCGCGCGCCAGCACGGCGAACACGTTGTTCGCGCCCCGCCAGAACCGGCTGGAGCTCAGGAGCGCGATTCGCAACGGGCGCCCGCTGGGCCCATTGCTTCTCATTCGAGGGATTCCAGCAGGTCGGCGTACTCCCGCACCATCCGTTCGAGCGAATACCGCTCCACCGCGCGCCGCCGCGCGGCCGCACCGAGGGCCGCGCGCCGACCGGGATCGGCGAGCAGGCGCTCCAACTGGGTCGCAAAGGCGCGCGGGTCCAAGGGAGGCGCCAGCACTCCCGCATCACCGACGACCTCGAGCGGACCGCCGCTCGCCGACGCCAGTACGGGCCTCCCGCACGCCATCGCCTCCGCCAGGGCGAGTCCGAAGGTCTCGTCGGGGCGAGTGTGGACCACGCACGTCGCCGCATTGTACGCCCCGACGAGCGTCCCCGGTTCCACCTGGCCGAGGAATGTGGCGTTCACGCCGAGCCGCCGCGCCTGCGTCCGGAGCGCGCCCTCGAGCGCGCCCGAGCCGCACAAAAGGAGCGGTGGGGCGGGCGGCGCCA
>WNGQ01001356.1_pt2 | contig 25439 bp, 24 predicted proteins | sample 5407661 | NCBI WGS metagenome assembly WNGQ01 (sample SAMN13153382, study PRJNA577476) | soil metagenome | isolation source: 60 cm soil or saprolite under Garry oak tree replicate 2 | place: USA:California | collected 2016-06-15 | reverse complement strand
GAACAAGTTGGTGGTTCTCAACAAGACCACGGGCGCGTTCATCGCGAGTATCACCATCGCGTCCACCCCGACGGGGCTGCGCGCGGATGAAGGCTGTTTCGATCCGGTCAATCACCTCTATGCGATTTCCACCCCGGGCGACAACAACCCGTTCATGACGATCCTGGACACGACGAATGCGGAGGCCAACCCGCCCACAGCACCCACCGTCAAGGCCAGACTCATCATGGACAACCCGGCAGGCACGGCCTCGGGTGGCCTCGAAGCTTGCGTGTTCGATACGGGCCCAGGGGGGACCGGCAAGCTATTCGTCAACAACGACGGCAACAACGCCGTTCCCGGTTCGCCGGCTTCGCGCGGCGAAATGGATGGGATTCCGGTAACGTCTCTCACTCCGCTAACCGGGGGGGGCAACGTCCAGTACACCACGCTCGCAGGCATTTCCCAGTATCCGCTTACCGACGTCGGGGCGACCGGCGAATGTGATCCAACCGGGATCGCCTTGGGACCAGGGACCGATATCGGGGCAATGTGCAGGACGGGAACGATAGGCCGCTCGTTGAACTTCCTGATCCTCAACAAGGCTACCGGAGCTGTCGCGGCAACGGTGGTCGGGGCGGGCGGGGGAGACCAGATCACCTACGATGCGGGATCGGGCAACTGGTTCCTCGGAACCAGCCGCATGACAGCGAGCGGGAACTCCTGCGCTGGCGGAAGCGCGGCCTGTCCCTTGACCCCGATGGTTACCATCGTCAACGGCGCCTCCCGGACCGTCACGGCGAAGGTTCCGAGCGGCAACAACTCGCACTCGATGATGACCGGCGGCGGTTTGGTCTTCTCGCCGTTCACCAACGGACCATCCGCCACGGCAGGGGGCGTCGGGTTCCCCAACGGCGGGATCGCGGTGTTCTACACGCACTAGCTCGAACGACCGTCGTCGCGGCGGATCCGCAGCGACGGCTCCCTTCCAACCCCGCGCAGGGTGATGCCCTTCGCGGGGTTTTGTTTGCTCTTCTCCATTGCTCGGCGAAGCCCGAGTTTCCTTGCCAATCAGTGCCAAGCTCGCGTAAAATCACGCCCTTTTCGGCTTCGGTCAATTCGTCATGGTGGTGATTCGTCTTTCGCGCGGCGGCGCCAAGAAGCGGCCGTTTTTCAACGTGGTGGTCGCCGATTCGCGCCGCGCCGCGGGCAAGCTCTTCATCGAGCGCGTCGGGTTCTACGATCCGAAGGCGCCCGAGGGCCGCGAGTCGCTGCGTTTCGCGACCGACCGCGTGACGTATTGGCGAGGCAAGGGCGCGCAGTTGAGCCCGACGGTGGCCCGCCTCCTCAAGGGCTACAAGGCGCCGGCTGAAGCCGCGGCCAAGTAGGCGCCTTTGCGAGGCGGGTTGGCGACGAGCGAGCCAACCAGATGGGTGGTGATGGGGCGCGTGATGGCGCCTTGGGGCGTGAAGGGCGCTCTGAAGATCGAGCCCTTCGGCTCAGGAAGCGGCAACCTCTGCAAGTATTCCGCGTGGTGGGTCGGCAAGCCGGGGAAGCTCAGTGAGGTCGCGGTGGCGGAGTGCCGTGCGCACGGCGCCTACCTGGTGGCGCGCTTCGAGGGGTGCAACAGTCCGGAGCAGGCCGCGGCGTACCGCGGAGCCGAGGTGGCGCTCAAGCGCGAGGATCTGCCTGAGCCGGCCGAGCACGAGTTCTACCAGGTCGATTTGGTCGGCCTCGAAGTGGTGAACGGGCAGGGCGAACGTTTGGGCCGCGTGGCGGGATTCATCACTACCGGCGCGAACGACGTGATGCGCGTCGAGCACGAAGGCGGGGAGCGCCTCGTGCCGGCGACCGCGGAAGTGATCCGCAAAGTCGATCTGGCCGCGGGCACGGTCGAGGTCGACTGGGGAGCGGACTGGTGATCCGCTTCGATTGCGTGACGCTGTTTCCCGAGGCGTTCACGGCGGTCACGGACTCGGGCGTGACGCGCCGGGCGCGGGAAGAGGGGCTGTGGAGCCTCTCGCTGTGGAATCCGCGGGATTTCACGACGGACAATCACCGCACGGTCGACGACCGGCCGTACGGGGGCGGGCCCGGCATGGTGATGCTTGCCGACCCGCTGGAGAAGGCGATCGCCGCGGCAAGGGCCGCGGCGCGAGGCGAGGCGAAAGTGATCTATCTCTCGCCTCAAGGGCCGGTGATGGACCACCGCAAGGTGATGGAGCTCGTGGAGGGGTCGCGGTGGGTGTTGCTCGCCGGACGCTACGAAGGCGTGGACGAGCGCCTCATTCGCCGCTCGGCGGACGAGGAGCTGTCGATCGGCGACTACGTCCTCTCGGGCGGCGAGCTCGCGGCGATGGTGCTGATCGACGCGGTGGTGCGGCAGTTGCCCGGCGCGCTCGGGGACGGGTTGTCGGCGGAACAGGACTCGTTCGTGAACGGGCTGCTCGACTGCCCGCAGTACACGCGGCCGGAAACGTACGCGGGCGAGGCGGTGCCGCAGGTGCTGCTCTCGGGGCATCACGCGCAGATCGAGCGCTGGCGGCTGAAGCAGTCGCTGGGCCGCACATGGCTGAGGAGGCCCGAGCTGCTCGAGCGGCGCGGGATGAGCGAGGGCGAACGCAAACTGCTTGAAGAGTTCAGGCAGGAACTGGACGAAGGAGCGAAGCAATGAACATCATTCAAAAGCTCGAAGAGGAAGAAATCAAGCGCATGGGGAAGAAGCTCCCCGAGTTCCTGCCGGGCGACACGGTGATCGTCAACGTCGGCGTCGTCGAAGGCGAGCGCAAGCGCGTGCAGGCCTACGAGGGCGTGGTGATCGCCAAGAAGAACCGCGGCATCAATTCCTCGTTCACCGTGCGCAAAGTGTCTTCGGGCGAGGGCGTCGAGCGCACCTTCCAGACCTACTCCCCGCTGATCGACTCGATCGAGCTGAAGCGCAAGGGCGCCGTGCGCCGCGCCAAGCTCTATTACATGCGAGCGCGCTCGGGCAAAGGCGCGCGCATCCGCGAGAAAATCGAAGGCCACGAGCCGGGCGGCGAGCAGTAGGGCGCGTCGCGAAGCGACGCTCTTTCCCCTCCTTATCCAAGGAGGGGAAGACCGACCTACTTCTCGGAACGGCGTAAAATTCACGCTCCCATGAGCCTCAATTCGATTCAGGAAATCATCGTCGAGCTGAAATCCGGCCGCATGGCCGTGCTCGTCGACGACGAGGATCGCGAGAACGAGGGCGACCTCGTCTTCGCCGCGGAGTTCGTCACCGCGGAAAAAATCAATTTCATGGCGAAGTTCGGCCGCGGTCTCGTCTGCATGCCGATCACCGAGGCGCACGCCGAGCGCCTGAACCTGCTTCCGATGGTGGCGCGCAACCGCTCGGTGCACGGCACCAATTTCACGGTGTCGATAGAAGCGGCCTCCGGCGTGACCACGGGAATATCGGCGGCCGACCGGGCGCACACCATCAAGGTGGCGGCTTCCCCCAAGGCGACGCCCGCGGACATCGTCCAGCCGGGGCACGTGTTCCCGCTCATCGCGCAAGCGGGCGGGGTGCTGGTGCGCGCCGGGCACACCGAGGCCTGCTGCGACCTCGCGCAGCTCGCCGGACTTCATCCGGCAGCGGTGCTGTGCGAGATCATGAAGGACGACGGAAGCATGGCGCGGCTGCCCGACCTGATCGAGTTCTCGAAACATCACGGGCTCAAGATCGGCTCGATCGCCGACCTCATCCACTTCCGCAGCCAGAACGAATCGCTCATCAAGCGTGTGACCGAGCGGGTGATCGAGACGCGCTTCGGGCCGTTCCGGCTCATCGCCTACCTGGAGAAGATCAGCGGAGAGACCCAGCTCGCGCTCGTCCGCGGCGAGATCACGCCCGACAAGGAAACGCTGGTGCGCGTGCACGCGCCGCTGTCCGTGCTCGACCTGCTCGAGGCCGGCCCGCGGGCGCACTCGTGGTCGGTGCCTGACGCGCTCGAGCGCATCGCAGCCGAGGGCAAAGGCGTCATGGTGCTGCTCAACGGCGCGGAGAGCGCGTCCCAGCTGATCGAGCGCGTCGCATCGCCGGAGCGGCCCGAAGGGCCGTCCAAGATGGATTTCCTCACGTACGGAATCGGCGCGCAGATCCTGCGCGACCTCAGGGTCGGCAAGATGCGCCTTATGGCTTCGCCGAGAAAAATGCCGAGCATGGCCGGGTGGGAGCTGGAGATCGCGGGCTACGTCGAAAGGGCCGCCAGGGCGCGGGACGGCTGATGATGGAAATCGAGCCCGGCTCGAGCGGGGAGGGCCTGCGCGTCGGGATCGTGCGCTCGCGCTTCAACGAGCGCATCGGCGTCGCGATGCTGGAAGCCTGCCGCAAGCGGCTCGGGGAATTGCGCGTGACCGCACTGACCGTGGTCAGCGTGCCGGGCGCGCTCGAAGCGCCGCTCGCGCTGCAGAAACTCGCCAACACGGAAAAATACGACGCGCTGATCGCGCTCGGCGCGGTGATCCGCGGCGAAACCCGTCATTTCGAGACCGTCGCGAACGAGTCGGCATCAGGGCTCATGCAGGTGCAGCTCGACAGCGGCATCCCGGTCGCAAACGGCATTCTCACCACCGACACCGAGGAACAGGCTAAGGCGCGCGCGGCGCAAAAAGGCCGGGACTGCGCCGAGGTCGCCGTGGAAATGGCGAACCTCGGCAAGGGCATCGCGAAGAGCCACAAATGAAATCGGCGCGGCGCCGTTCGCGCGAGCTCGCGTTGCAAGGTCTGTACGCGTGGCAGCTCGCGGGCGACAACGCCGCCGACCTTCAGTCCCAGTTGGCAGAATCAAAGAGCTTTGGCAAGGCCGACGCAGAGTATTTCGCGCGGCTCCTGCAGGGCACGATCGCGCACGCCGCCGCGCTCGAGCGCCTGATCGCGCCCGTGCTCGATCGCAAGCTCAAGGAGCTTTCGCCGGTTGAGCGCGGCATCCTGCTGCTCGCGGCGTTCGAGCTGAAGAATGCAACCGATATCCCCTACAAGGTGGTGATCAACGAGGCAATCGAGCTCGCCAAGGACTTTGGCGGCACCGACGGCCACAAGTACGTGAACGGCGTGCTCGACAAGCTCGTCTCCGAACTGCGGCCGCAGGAGAGGAAAGCCTGAGGACGTGGCTTCCGAGTTCGACATCATCCGCAAGTACTTCACCCGGGTGGCTCCGAGCGCAGTGCTGGGGGTGGGCGACGACTGCGCGCTCGTCCTGCCCGACCCCGGAATGCTGCTCGCCGTCTCGACCGACATGCTGGTCGCAGGAACGCATTTCTTTCCGGACGCCGACCCGGCGAAGCTCGGGCACAAGGCGCTCGCGGTCAACCTCTCGGATCTCGCGGCGATGGGCGCCGGCCCGCGCTGGGCGACGCTCGCGATCGCGCTGCCGGAGGCCGACGAGAAGTGGATCGCCGCGTTCGCGCAGGGGTTCTTCCGTCTCGCCGTCCGCTGGAGAACCGAGCTTATCGGCGGGGATACGACCAGAGGACCGCTCACGATCTCGGTCACCGTGATGGGCGAGGTGCCTGCGGGGCTCGCGCTGCGGCGCGACGCGGCGCTAGCCGGGGACGATATCTGGCTCTCGGGCGCGACCGGAGAAGCGGCGCTCGCACTCGCCCACCTGAACGGGCGCGTGAAGCTGGAAGGCGCGGCGCTCGAAGCCTGCCTCACCCGGCTGCACACGCCCGAGCCGCGCCTCGACCTCGGCGTGCGGCTGCGCGGCCTTGCGCGCAGCGCGATCGACGTCTCCGACGGTCTGTTGGCCGATCTGGGCCACATCCTGGAAGCGTCGCGTGTCGGCGCGGACCTCGTCTGGGACAGCCTCCCGCGGGCGAAGGCGATCGCCGGCTGCCCGGACAGGACCCTCGCCGACGACTGCCTGCTCGCCGGCGGCGATGATTACGAGCTCGTGTTCACCGCGCCGATGTCGAAGCGCCCGGAGATCCAAGCGGTGGGAAAAGATCTCGAAATCCCGCTCGCACGCATCGGCGCCGCGGTTGCAGGCGATCCTGTGGCGAGGCTGCGCGACGCCCGCGGCGAACTCGTTTCCAGTCCGCGCAAGGGCTTCGATCACTTCGCATGATCCTGCGGCCCGCCCCCGGTTTCGTGTTCGCCCACCCGGCGCACTTCATCGCGCTCGGCTTCGGTACGGGGCTCGCGCCGCTCGCCCCGGGCACCGTCGGCACGCTGCTCGCGCTTCCGCTTTTCATCCTGCTCGACCTCTGGCTTCCGCCGCTCTATCTTTTCACTGTGATCGTGGTTTTCTTCGGAATCGGCATCTGGGCGTGCGGGCGCACCGGGCGCGATCTGGGCATCGCCGATCACAGCGCCATGAATTGGGACGAGGTGGTCGCGATGCTCCTGATCCTGCTGCTCACACCGTCGGGCTGGCCTTGGTGGGCTTTCGCGTTCTTCGCGTTCCGCTTCTTCGACGTGGTCAAGCCGCCGCCGATCCGCCACATCGACCGCGCGATGAAAGGGGGACTGGGCGTGATGTTCGACGACACCGTCGCGGCGTTCTACACCCTGATCCTTATCGCTCTCGTGAAAAGAATTCTCGGCTGATGGCTCGCGATACGCTCAAGTCCCTGGCGAGGCGGACCGGCGCGCGCTTGAAGAAGCGCAATCTGAAGCTCGCCACCGCCGAGTCCTGCACCGGCGGTTGGATCGCCCAGACCGTGACTTCCGTCCCGGGGAGCTCCGGGTGGTTCGACCGCGGCTTCGTGACCTATTCCAACGAAGCCAAGAAAGAGCTGCTCGGCGTGCGCGGGCGGACTCTCTCGCGGCACGGCGCGGTCAGCCGGGAAACCGCGAAGGAGATGGCCGCCGGGGCGCTCGCTCGCAGCCGCGCGCAGGTCGCGATCGCGGTGACGGGCGTCGCAGGCCCGGGTGGCGGCACGAAGGCGAAGCCCGTCGGCACGGTGTGCTTCGCGTGGTCGCGAAAACGGGGCGCCATGGAGAGCCTCGTCCGGCATTTCCGGGGTGGCCGGGAGAGTGTGCGCCGGCAGTCGGTAGTTTTCGCGCTGAAAGGTCTGCTCGAACGACTGGGGGACGCAGGATGAATTCGGGTTTGCGCCGTGCTGCAGCTGTGCTGGCGCTCTGCGGCGCCGCACCCGCACTCGCGCAGGACCTCGACGGCACCAAGGACAATATCGCCGGCCCCTACGTTCCCACGCCGCAGGTGATCGTGGAGGAGATGCTCAAGCTCGCCGACATCCGCGGCGAGGACGTGGTCTACGACCTCGGCTCGGGAGACGGGCGCCTGGTGATCACCGCCGCGAAGCGATTCGGCGCGCGCGGGGTCGGTGTCGAGCTGCAGACGGAGCTCGTCGAAATGGCGAGAATCGGCGCGAAACACGAAGGCGTGGCGGATCGCGTCAAGTTCGTGCAGGGCGACCTGTTCGAGACCGACATCAGGGAAGCGAGCGTAGTGATGCTCTACCTGCTGCCGGGGTTCGTGACGCGTCTCGTGCCGAGGCTGCGCGCGGAGCTGCGTCCCGGAACGCGCATCGTGTCCCACGATTATCCGCTCGCTCCCTGGCCGCCCGACAAGGACCTTTCGATGGACGTCCCTGAAAAGGAGATGATCAGCGGCACTTCCTGGACGAGACTCTATTACTACGTCGTCCCGGCGCGCGTGCAGGGCGCATGGGAGCTCACTTTGCCCAAAGGGCTTGCGGGCGCGCCGCTCATGCTGCACATCACCCAGGAACCCCGCGCAGTCGGCGGATTCGTGCGCGATGGTGGCGCCGAGCTCACCCTCAGGGATCTTGCAGTGCGGGGCGAGCAGGTGCGCTTCGTGCTGCTCTACAAGGGCCGGTTGATGGCGTTCGAGGGGACGGTGGCCGGGGACGCCATGACGGGCGAGGTGCGGGCCCGCGACCAGCGCGGGCCCTGGACCGCTCGCCACCGCGCAGGGGCGCCACGCTGAACGCGCGCGCGCGGGGCTTGGGTCCGGGAGGCCCGTGCTCTATATTGAAGGCATGAGCTTGCTCCGTAACCCCGAGGTGCGTCCGCCTGCGGTCGCGAGCCTGTTCTATCCCGCGGACTCGCGCGCGCTCGCCGAAGAGGTCTCTTTCTATCTCGACCAGACGGAGGAGGCGCCTCTCTCGCCGGGATTCCCCAAGGCGGTGATCGTCCCTCACGCCGGTTTCATGTATTCCGGACCGGTCGCGGCGAGCGCCTACGATCGGCTGCGCCCGGCGCGCGATATCGTCAGGCGCGTCGTGATCCTCGGCCCCTGTCACCGGGTTCCCGTGCATGGCCTCGCGCTGCCGCGGGCGAGAGCATTCGACACGCCGCTCGGCCGGATCCCGTTGGACGAAGAGGCGATCGCCTCGATCCGCGGCCTTCCCCAAGTCGTGGAATCGGCGGCGGCGCACGCCGAAGAGCACGCGCTGGAAGTGCAGCTGCCGTTCCTGCAGCAGGTCATGGGCGAATTCTCGCTCGTGCCTCTGGTGGTGGGCGACGCGGACCCGGAGAAAGTCGCCGAAGTCCTGGAGCGCATCTGGGGCGGAACAGAAACGCTGATCGTGATCAGCTCGGATCTCTCGCACTACCATTCGTACGAGGCCGCGCGCAGAATCGACGGTGCCACCGTCCGCGCGATTCTCGGCTTCGACGCCGGACTCTCTCACGAGCAGGCCTGTGGGGCGACGCCGGTGGCGGGCATGCTGATCGCGGCCAGGCGCAAGGGACTCGCGCCGAAGCTGCTCGACTGCCGCAACTCGGGCGACACGGCCGGCGACAAGAGCCGCGTCGTCGGCTACGCCTCCTTTGCGCTCGCATCCGAAAGCCCTTGCTACGGGGCAGGGCACGGAAGAAAGCTGCTGCAAATCGCGCGTCAATCGATCTCCGCCGCGCTGGGCACGGGTGGGGAGCGCGGCGCACTGGTCGCGGAGGAGCCCTGGCTCCGCGAATCGCGCGCGAGCTTCGTCACCCTCATGCAGGCAAATGAGCTGCGCGGCTGCGTAGGTGCGCTCGAGGCGCAGCGGCCGCTCGCTCAAGACGTCGCCGAGAACGCGCGCGCCGCGGCGTTCGGGGACACGCGCTTCAAACCGCTCACCCCCGACGAGTTCGCGCGCACCGACATCGAAGTATCGCTTTTGTCGACGCCCAAGCGGCTGTCGTTCGAGGATCACGCCGATCTCATCGGACGCCTCCGCCCCGGCGTGGACGGCATCATTCTCGAACAAGGCGAGGAGGGCAAGCGCGCGACCTTCCTGCCGCAGGTCTGGGAGGGCTTGCCCGATCCGGAGCAGTTCATCGCGCACCTCAGGCAAAAAGCCGGGATTGCGCAGAGCACCGATATCCGGCGTTGCCGGGTGAAGCGTTACACCGTGCTCAAGTGGCGCGAAGCGGAGCTTCGTCGATGAGCAGCGTGCGAGAGGAACCCTACATCGGCCGCTGGTGGCACATGCTGGAGGACGGGAGACTGCAGTGCGACCTGTGCCCGCGCGACTGCCGGCTGCACGAAGGCCAGCGCGGTGCGTGTTTCGTGCGCATGCGCGATCACGATCGGATGGTGCTCACGACGTACGGACGTTCCTCGGGATTTTGCATCGATCCAGTCGAGAAGAAGCCGCTCAACCATTTCTATCCGGGCTCGAGCATCCTGTCCTTCGGCACCGCGGGCTGCAATCTCGCCTGCAAGTTCTGCCAGAACTGGGACATTTCCAAGTCGCGCGATGTGGACACGCTGGCCGATGCCGCGAGCCCGGAACAGCTCGCGCGCGCCGCGCTCGACTACGGGTGCCGCAGCGTCGCCTTTACCTACAACGACCCGGTGATTTTCGCGGAGTACGCGATGGACGTCGCCGACGCCTGCCGCGAGGTCGGCGTCAAGGCGGTGGCCGTGACCGCCGGCTACATCCACGCCGCGCCGCGGCGCGAGTTCTACGCCAAGATGGATGCGGCCAACGTCGACTTGAAGGCTTTCACCGAGGAGTTCTACTTCCGGACCTGCAGCGCCCATTTGAAGGACGTGCTCGACACGCTCGTCTACCTCGAGCACGAAACCGAAGTCTGGTTCGAGATCACCACGCTGCTCATCCCCGGGAGGAACGACGGCGACGCGGAGATCGACGCCGAGTGCCGCTGGATCGCCAAAGAACTCGGGCCCGAGGTGCCGCTGCACTTTACCGCTTTCCATCCCGACTACAAGATGACCGACATTCCCCCTACGCCGGCAGCGACGCTGACGCGCGCGCGCAGGATCGCACTGGCGCACGGCCTGCGCTATGTGTATACAGGCAACGTGCACGACCCCGAGGGGGGCAGCACCCACTGCCCGGCTTGCGGGACTACCCTCGTCGCCCGCGACTGGTACAAGATCCTCGACTACCGGATCACCGCGGACGGCATGTGCAAGGAGTGCGGCGCGGACATCCCCGGCCGCTTCGAGGAGTTCAAGAAGCCCTTCGGGCCGAGGCGGATACCGGTGAGACTTGGACTGGCCTGAGCCCGCGATCCGTTAGCCCGGTCAGGCGCAACAGCTCGCCGAATACCCTTTCCGGGCCGATTTGCTCCAGGCAGGGATTGTCTCCCGAGCTGTAGCGGCAGGTCTTTGCCCTGCAGGGCGAGCAGGGAAGATCGGATCGCAGGTGCACCTGCGAGGCGCCCGACGCGCCGATGAGCCCGGAGTCGGTCGATCCATAGAGAGTGATCGAGGGCACGTCGAGCGCCGCCGCCAGGTGGCTCAAGCCGGTGTCCACGCAGACGCAGGCCCTCGCTCTCTCCAGCACATACCCCATTTCGGAAAGGGTGAGCTTGGGCAGGACCTGAACCTGGGCGCCGATCGCCAGCCGCTTCGCTCGGGCTTCCTCCTGGGTGTTTCCCCAGGGGAGGAGCACGCGAAATCCCGCTTGAACCGACTTCCCGACGAGAGCTGTCCAATGCCTTTCGGGCCAGAGCTTTGTCTTCCAGCTCGCGTTGTGGACGAAGACCAAGTAATCCTTCGGAAGATCGACCTTCGGCGCTACGAGCCGATCTCTCTGGATCCGGAAATCGGGCGGTGAGGCGGGAATCGGGTAGTCCAGCGCGGACGCGAACAATCGCCTCAAGCGATCGATGGCGTGCGCATTCTTGGACGCAGCAAATCGTCTTTGATAAGCGAAGTGGGCGATCCATTCCCGCACCGAATGTCTGTCGAAGCCGGCTCTAGTCCCCCTGGCGAAGAGTGAAAGCAGGGCCGTCTTGAAATTGCCCTGCCCGTCGATGACCAGGTCGTACTCGGCGGCGCGGATCGCGGCGATCATCTTGGAAATGGAGCCGTGCGTCTTCGCACGGACCAACGCCTCGCGCCATTCGCGGTGATTGCTCGTGATGACACCTCTCACCGCCGGATGCCAGCCGGCGATTTCCTGAAAGTTCTCGTCGATGACCCAATCGAACTCCAGCTCGGGACGGGCGCTTTTCGCGTCGCTCAGGGCGGGAAGTGCGTGGATGAGGTCCCCGAGGGAAGTCAGCTTAATGAGGAGGACTCTTCTCATCTTTCCTCGAAAGGAGCCCTTTCAGGAATGCGCTGAAGCGATGCCGCTTCAGGTCGCGCTCGCGAACTTCTTCGGAAGTGACGTAGTTGAGCTGGATGGTGCGCCGCTCGCCGTCGAAAGGCTCGTGACCGTGCCAGCAGTTCGGCGTGACCTTGAAGATCAGGCACCGTCCCGCGTCGGGCGATATCTCGGCGGCATAACGAGTCAGGTCGTGGTCGTTGTAGAGGAGCCGGAGGCGCCCTTCGGACGCGCTCCAGCCGGGGTTCAGGTACAGCAGCAGGGTGACGAGCTTGGATTTGGAATCGGTGTGTATCCTGCCGTCTTTTTTCCCGGTGCGGCCGCGAACCGTGAGCATCGGAGGTCTGTCCCTGAGGTCCATGCCCAGACGCTTGCCGACCAGATCCCTCAGCTCGACGCTGTGCATCTCCCGCATGAGGGTCGCGAAGCGGCCCGAGTACGAAACCGCTTCCGGCGGAAAGCTGCCCCGCTTGTCGATGCGCGGAAAACTCTCGACTACCTCGGCGAGGACCTCGGGGCGGATGAGGTTGTCGACTATGAGGTACGGAAAGGGCTCCGCGACAAGCGCGGCTTCGCGGAGCGCATCAGCGTTCAAAACCTGCCACGAGCTGGACATGGAAGCGATTCTATCTCCCTTGGCCGGCTCTCACCAGCCCCTTGACGGTTTTAAGTCCTTGATTTGATTTGGGGGGTTGCAAATCCCCCAATACTGTATAAAAATCCAGGTCAACCGGCTTCTCGCTTTGCGCGTTGGGACGCTGAAAGGCGTCCGGGGCGGCGAAGATGACGGCGGCGGGCGCCCGCTTCAACGCACGAATATAGGAGATAATCAAAATGGTCAACGAAGGGAAAGTCATGGAAGAAGCCAAGGCCAAGGCGCTGCAGGCCGCTCTGGCCCAGATCGAAAAACAGTTCGGCAAGGGTTCAATCATGAAGATGGACTCTCAGGCCGCGCAGGACGTGCAGGTGGTGTCGACCGGGTCGTTGGGCCTGGACATCGCGCTCGGGGTGGGCGGATTGCCGCGCGGCCGCGTGGTCGAGATCTACGGGCCCGAGTCCTCGGGAAAGACGACCCTCACGCTTTCGGTGATCGCCCAGGCGCAGAAGCTGGGCGGCACGGCGGCTTTCATCGACGCCGAGAACGCGCTCGATCCGCAATACGCGGCCAAATTGGGCGTCAAGATCGACGAGCTGCTGATTTCCCAGCCCGATACCGGCGAACAGGCGCTCGAGATCGCCGACATGCTGGTGCGCTCGGGATCGGTCGACGTGATCGTCATCGATTCGGTCGCAGCGCTCACGCCGAAGGCCGAGATCGAGGGCGAAATGGGCGAGCCGCAGATGGGTCTGCAGGCGAGGCTGATGAGCCAGGCGCTGAGGAAGCTCACCTCCAACATCAAGCGCACCAACACGCTCGTCATCTTCATCAACCAGATCCGCATGAAGATCGGCGTGATGTTCGGCAACCCCGAGACGACGACCGGGGGCAACGCGCTCAAGTTCTACGCGTCGTGCCGCCTCGACATCCGGCGCATCGGCAGCATCAAGCGCGGCGACGAGGTGATCGGCTCGGAGACCCGCGTGAAGGTGGTGAAGAACAAGGTCGCGCCGCCGTTCCGCGAAGCGCTGTTCGATATTCTCTACGGCGAAGGGGTGTCGCTCGAAGGCGAGATCCTGGAGCTCGGCGTCGGTTGCGGCGTGGTCGACAAGTCCGGGGCCTGGTACCAGTACAAGAAGGACCGCATCGGACAGGGCAAGGACAACGCCCGCGACTTCCTCAAGGAGAACCCCGAGCTCGCCGCCGAGATCGAGGCGAAGATCCGCGAGAAGCTCGGCGTCAAGAATCCGGAGGCATTGGCTCCGGTCACTGCCGAGGTGTGAAAAAGCGGCCGACGCTGCGCGAGCGGGCCCTGCGGCTGCTCGCGCGGCGGGAGCACAGCCGCGCCGAGCTGGTGCGCAAGCTCGCGGCGCACGTCAGGCCCGAAGACGATCTCGAGTCGCTGCTGGAAGACCTCTTGCGGCGGAAGCTCCTGTCGGAGGAGCGTTACGCGGAATCGCGCGCTCACGCGCTGTCGCGCAAGTACGGGGCGGCGCGCATCGCGCACGAATTGCGCGCGAAGGGCCTCGACAAGGAACTCGCCGAGCAGGCATCCGGCGCCGCCCGCGCGACCGAGGCCGAGCGCGCGCGCGAAATCTGGCGCAGAAAGTTCCGGGTCGCTCCCAAGACTCGCGAGGAGCGGGCCAGGCAGATGCGCTTTCTGCAGTCGCGGGGGTTTTCCTTCGATGCGATTCGCGCCGTCGTCGGCGGCCCTGGCGAGGATTGAATTCGCCCGGCAGACGGTCTTGGGATGTCTTGCGTATGAACCGCCTCCCCGGGCGTATAGTTGAGCGCTGCACATTTGATAATGACGGGAGAGATCATCGTGAGCCCGCGTCTTCGCCGGTTTCTATTTGTCACCGGACTCGGACTTTGCATGCATGGGACGTCAGGCGCCGAGGGCGGGATTCCACTGGGGCCCGCTACGCCGGCAGTTGCGGCGTCGCTGAAAGCCATCAATGGCCGTGACTTGCTGAAGCACATCAAGGTGCTGGCCTCGGACGAATTCGAGGGGCGCTCGCCTGGCACCGGGGGAGAGACCTTGACAGTCGCCTACATAAAGCGGCAATTCACCCGACTCGGGCTGGCGAGCGGGAATCCAGATGGCACTTATGTGCAGCAGGTGCCGATGAGAGGCGTGACGTCCAGGCCGAAGCTTACTTTCAAGGCAGGCGGCAAAGCGACGCCACTCGATTTCCCCGGCGATTTTGTAGCATTCTCACCGCGCGCCGAGCGCGACATCAGGGTCGATGACTCGGAGATGGTCTTCGTCGGTTATGGCGTTGTCGCGCCGGAGTTTGGCTGGGACGACTACAAAGGTGCCGATCTGCGCGGCAAGACGCTGGTGATGCTGATTAACGATCCTCCGGTCCCAGACGCCGACAATTCGGCCAAACTCGATCCGGCCATGTTCAAAGGCGAGGGCATGACCTATTACGGGCGCTGGACCTATAAATATGAGATGGCGGCGAAACTTGGCGCCGCAGCGGCGATCATCGTGCATGAAACCAAACCGGCCGCCTATCCGTATGAAGTCGTCGTCAACAGTTGGGCACGCGAAAATTTCATCCTGAAAACCGACGGTCCTAACCCGAACTTCCCCGCAGTCCCCGCGTGGATACATCTGGACCGCGCCAGGGATTTGTTCCGTGCTGGTGGAGCGGACTTCGAGACGCTCAAAAAGTCAGCCTTATCGAGGGAATTCAAACCCGTCGGCCTCGGGGTGACGGCAACGTTCCACGTGCAAAACACGCTGCGCGAAATCGCCTCGAACAACGTAGTGGCAAAAATCGAAGGTTCCGATCCCGAGCTGAAAAACGAGTGCGTCGTTTACTCCGCGCACTGGGATCATTTCGGCGTCAACGATAAATTGCCGGGCACGCGGACTCAACAGATATTCCACGGCGCACTGGACAATGCGTCGGGGGTGGCGACGTTGCTCGAGCTGGCCAAGGCGTACAAGGCCTTGCCGGCACCGCCGAAGCGCACCGTTGTGTTTATCGCCACGACCGGCGAGGAGCAGGGATTGCTGGGCGCGCAATACTACGTTCAACATCCGCTCTACCCGCTGCATCGCACGCTGGCCAACATCAATATCGACGGGATAAACACCTGGGGACCCACGCGGGACGTGGAAATCATCGGCTTCGGTCATTCGAGTATGGACGACAGCGTGAAGAGATTTGCCGCGATGCAAGGACGCACCGTGCGCCCCGAAACGCGACCCGAACTCGGCTCTTTCTACCGCGCGGATCATTTTGAATTTGCGAAAGGTGGGGTGCCGGTGGTGTACGTCAAGGGCGGCAGAGACTATATCGGCAAGCCGGAGAGCTACGCCCGCGACAGGGTCGACGAGTATATTGCGCACCGCTACCACAAAGTGACCGACACAGTCCGGAGCGACTGGAACCTCGCGGGCGCCGTGGAAGATACGCGGCTGCTGTTCATGGTTGGCTATGATGTCGCGCAGGGCTCAGAAATTCCTCAATGGAAAGCAGGGTCTGAGTTCAAGCGAAGCGACAAGCGATAGGAAAGCCACTCCGCGAGACCGATCCGGTGTGACCCGGCTGGGCCTTGATGTACTCTGACGCTCGATGTCCACCACATTCGACGCGGGCGGAATCGGCGGTCACCCGAAAGGCCTGACGACCCTTTTCTTCACCGAGTTCTGGGAGCGATTCAGCTACTATGGAATGCGGGCGATCCTCACCCTGTTCATGGTTGGCAGTGTGGCAGACGGGGGACTCGGACTCGACGTGGCCACGGCAGCCGCGATCTATGGCTTCTACACCGCCGCGGTTTTCTTCATGGGTATTCCAGGAGGCTGGATCGCCGACCGGCTCCTGGGCCAGCGCAATGCCGTGTTCTACGGCGGAATCCTCATTGCGATGGGACACTACAGCCTGGCCATCGATTCCAGGCCAAGCTTCTACGCCGGGCTCGTGTTGATCGTGCTCGGTACGGGCCTTCTCAAACCAAACATCAGCGCGATCGTCGGCCAGCTGTACTCCGCAGGCGACAACCGGCGCGATGCGGGTTTTTCGATTTTCTACATCGGGATCAACATGGGCGCCTTCCTGTCGCCCTTGGTCTGTGGAACCCTGGCTGAGCGGGTCGGTTGGCACTGGGGATTTGGAGCGGCAGGAGTGGGGATGACACTGGGCCTCATCCAATATGTGCTTGGCGGTTCACGTCTCGGAATTGCCGGCATTCTGAGAGAGAAGCCGAAGGGCGCCGGACTCCTTTGGGGCAAGCTTGCGCTCGGGGTGCTTGCTCTTGTCGCAGTGTTTTATTTCCTCTGGGACTATCGGGACTACGTGTTGCTGGCTGGATCCATCGGTGTTTTCTGGTCGTTGCTTCGCCAGGGAAGGGATCCCCTCGAGAGGAAGCGCATCTTGGCGATCATCGCCTTCTTTGTGTTCGCCATGTTGTTCTGGGCAGGTTTCGAGCAGGCGGGATCGAGTCTCACCTTGTTTGCCAAGGACTTCACCGAGAACTCCGTTTTCGGCTGGCAGTTTCCGGCGAGCTACTACCAATCCGTCAATCCGCTCGGGATTCTTGTTCTGGCCCCGCTCTTTGCCTGGCTATGGGTCCGATGGGACAAAAGGCAGCCGTCGAGCCCGGCGAAGTTCATGTTCGGCCTGGTATTCCTGAGCCTGGGGTTCCTTGTCATTACGGGTGCGGCCTTTGTCTCCGCCGAAGGCGGCAACTCACGCGTGAGCCCGATGTGGCTGATTTGCGGCTATGTTCTTCACACCATCGGGGAACTTTGCCTGTCCCCCGTCGGCCTGAGCGCCGTCACGAAACTCGCGCCCCAGCGTCTGGTGGGGTCCATGATGGGCGTGTGGTTCCTCGCCACCTCTCTGGGTAACTTCATCGGCGGACGTATCGCGGGCCTGTTCGAAACATTTCCGCTGCCGCAACTCTTCGGTGCCGTCTGTCTCACAACAGGGGCTTCCGCCATCATTCTGCTTTTTCTGATCAAGCCCATTCGCAATCTGATGGGCGGAGTGCATTGATATAGCAATCTCACCGAATTCGCCTAGAATCCCGGCTGGGGATCCGGGGGTAGGCATGGCGCAATCAGGGGAAGGTTGGATCGACGAGACCCGCTCGGCGCATCTGTACCGCGTGATCGCGGAGGTCGAGCGCGGCTCCCCCCGCTCGAATCTTTTCACGCAGCTCGCGCGCGAGGCCGAAGGGCAGGCGGCGATCTGGGCAAAAAACGCCGGGCTCGCGTCGGTGCCCGCCTTCGTTCCCGATCTGCGCACCCGCATCGTGGCGAGCTTGGTGCGTCGCTACGGCCCGCGCGCGATGCGCGGCGTTCTCGCCGCGATGAAAGTGCGGGGACTCTCCGTATACAGCCACGCCGCACCGGGACACCCGGCGCCGACTTCGGCCGAGGATGTCGGCAAGCGGCATCGCGGCATTGCGGGCGGCGGAAATCTGCGCGCCGCAGTGTTCGGCATCAACGACGGACTGGTGTCGAACGCAAGCCTCATCCTGGGCGTGGCAGGTGCTTCGGCGAACAACAGCACCATTCTGCTCTCCGGTATCGCCGGTCTGCTGGCGGGAGCCTTCTCCATGGCCGCCGGCGAGTATGTTTCGGTGCGCTCGCAGCGGGAGATGTACGAGCACCAGATCGGGCTGGAGCAGGCCGAGCTTGCCGAGTATCCGGAAGAGGAAGCCGAGGAGCTGGCGTTGATCTATGCGGCGCGCGGGATGAGCGTGGGTGACGCCCACGGTCTCGCACAACGCACCATCGCGAATCCCGAGCTGGCCCTAGATACGCTGGCGCGTGAGGAGCTCGGCCTCAATCCCGAAAACCTCGGCTCGCCCTGGGGCGCGGCCCTGTCCTCGTTTTTTTCTTTTGGCGTCGGCGCGCTGGTGCCCCTCGCGCCGTTTCTGTTCGTTCGCGGCGAGGGCGCCCTCGTCGCGGCGGTCGCATTGACCGCCGTCGCTTTGTTCGGAGTCGGCTCCATGATCAGCCTCTTCACGGGCCGCAGCGCGATGCGCGACGGCCTGCGCATGCTCGCGATAGGCGGCGGCGCGGGGGCGGTCACCTACTTGGTCGGCATGCTGCTCGGCGTGAGCCCCGCCTGACCGGCAGAGAAGCATGAAATGCAGGTAGGGTTCGTCGTTCACAGTCTCGTCGGGTTTTTCCTCCTGCACGCCCTCGCCTGGGCCCTGAGCGAAGACCGCAGGACCGTCGCCTGGCGGCCGGTCATCGCCGGCATGCTGCTGACCTTCGGGTTGGGACTGGTGCTGTTGAAGGCGCCCTACGCCAAGGAGTTTTTTCTCGCCCTGAACGGCGCACTCAACGCGCTTGAAAAGGCGACCCAGGACGGGACCGCGTTCGTGTTCGGGTTTCTGGGTGGCGGGCCGCTGCCGTTCGCGGAAACCTATCCGGGCGCGAGCTTCGTGCTTGCGTTCCGGGCGCTGCCGCTGGTGCTCGTGGTGAGCGCTTTGTCGGCGCTGCTATTCCATTGGCGGGTGCTGCCCTGGATGGTGAGGGGCTTTTCGCTCGTCCTGGAGAAGACGATGGGTGTCGGCGGCGCGATCGGCTTGTCGTCTGCGGCGAACGTGTTCGTCGGCATGGTCGAGGCCCCCCTGGTCGTCAAGCCCTATATCCGGAACATGAGCCGCGGAGAGCTCTTCATTCTTATGAGCTGCGGGATGGCAACGGTCGCGGGCACCGTGATGGCGCTCTATGCGAGCATCCTTTCGAAGGTGATTCCCGACGCGCTGGGGCACATCCTGATCGCCTCGATCATCAGCACTCCGGCCGCGATTGCGATCTCGGTGCTCATGGTTCCGGGGAAAGCGTCGGCGACCGAGGGAAGGCTCGTGTCCCAGGCTGCGACCTCGAGCATGGACGCGGTGACCCGCGGGACCGTCGACGGGGCGCAGCTCCTCGTCAACATCGTCGCGATGCTGCTCGTGCTGGTGTCGCTGGTGAGCCTCGCCAACCAAGTTCTTGCGCTGCTTCCGGGCGTCGCAGGGGCGCCGGTCACACTGCAACGCTTGTTCGGCATCGCCTTGGCGCCTCTTGTCTGGGTCATGGGCATTCCGTGGGCGGAGGCGACGGCGGCGGGGGCGTTGATGGGTACGAAGACCGTGCTCAACGAGTTGCTCGCCTACGTCGATCTCGCGCAACTTCCCGAGGGCGCGCTCAGTCCCCGCAGCCGTCTCATGATGACCTACGCGCTGTGCGGCTTCGCCAATTTCGGCAGCCTCGGCATCATGATCGGGGGCCTCGCGACCATGGCACCGGAGCGCCGCGACGAGATCGTGTCGCTCGGCGGAAAGACAATCCTCTCCGGAACGCTCGCGACCTGCGTGGCGGGCTCGGTCGTGGGCATGCTGTACTGAGCCCGCGCCAGGAGTCTTACTGGAGAATCGCCTTTACCTTCTCCCAGTCGTTGGGATAGAGGGCGAGCATTCCCGGCTTGTCGGGGTCGAGCACCGAATAGTCGAGCGCGAGGAACTCGCGCTCGACCTCTTGCAAGCGTTCCTCCAGTACCCGCGATGCGGGATCGAGTCCGCGCACGACGCCCAGGCCGGTCGGAAACGTGCCGATCACTTTCACGCTCAGTTCGGGGCGATATTTCCTCAGGATGAGGACGAGCCGCCATATGTCGCCACTCCAGAATTTGGTTCGGCGCTCTCGTCCGGCGGTCTGGCGGGACAAGGGGTAACAGTCGTGAATCAATATCGTCGACCGTGACGTGCAGTGCTTCTCGATATTGATGAAGTCGCGCAGCGCAAATTCAAATAGGTGCATCCCGTCGATGAAAGCGAGATCAATAGGCAAGCCGCCGAACTCCGCCAGCACGTCGTGGGCAGCGAAGTATGCGTCGCTCGTGGTGGCACGTACGCTCGTGTCGGGAGCGAGCGGCTTTGTGATCTTGGGCTCGGGGTCGATACCGATCGCGCGCGTTTCCGGCCGGACGAGCGCGATCGATTGGCCGGTCTCGACGCCGATCTCCAGGTAAGTGCGCGGCCGCAAAAGCGAATGGATCATCGAGATGATCTCGAGATAGTCGGGCCCGGGAAGCTCGAGATCCGCGAGCAAGTCATGTGCGAGGGCCAGCCCGGGGTCGAGTGCGAGCGCGGTTTCGCAGCATTCGCGCGCGGCCTCGGTCGCGCCCAGCTCCCGGTGTGCCACGGCCGCGTCGAAATGGCACTCGGCATTCTGCGGGTCGAGCATGCGGGCACGCTCGAAATGTTCGAGCGCCTCGCGGTAGCGTCCCTCCCGCAGATCGATCCTGCCCGCGAGGTAGTGCGCCTGAACGTGGTCGGGTTCGGCACGCAGCGTGACGGCAAAATGCTCTGTGGCGGCGGCGAGCTTACCCGCGTTATATCCCTTCACCCCGGCTTCGAAGGCGGTCTGCCCGGCCCGCGAGCGGACTTTCGGCGCGAATAGATCTTTCAGTATTCGTCCCAGCATGCGGCGCTAAGCTTAACTCAATACACGGAAGAGTCGTTGCGCGAGTCGATGAATCGGGCGAAAATCAGGCGCTTCAAGGAGTTGTCTCGGGATTTCATGAAATCGTCTGAAATCAGAACAAAGTTTCTGAAGTTCTTCGAAGAGCGCGGCCACGCGGTCGTCGCCTCGAGCCCGCTCGTGCCGGCAAACGATCCCACGCTGCTTTTCACGAACTCGGGCATGGTGCAGTTCAAGGATGTGTTTCTCGGCAGGGAAACCCGGGCCTACAGGCGCGCTACGACCGCACAGCGGTGCCTGCGCGCGGGCGGAAAACACAACGATCTGGAGAACGTCGGCTACACCGCGCGTCACCACACGTTTTTCGAGATGCTCGGCAACTTTTCATTCGGCGATTACTTCAAGCGCGACGCGATCCGCTACGCCTGGGACCTGCTGACCAAGGTCTACAAGCTGCCGCCGGAACGCTTGTGGACGACGGTGTATCACGAGGACGACGAGGCCTACGATCTCTGGACGAAGGAGATCGGCGTGCCGAAAGGGCGGTGCATCCGCATCGGCGACAACCCCGGAGGCCCGAGATACCAGAGCGACAACTTCTGGCAGATGGCCGACACGGGCCCCTGCGGTCCCTGCAGCGAAATCTTCTACGACCACGGGCCCGGGATCCCGGGCGGCCCGCCCGGCTCGAGCGAAGCCGAAGGCGATCGCTACATCGAGATCTGGAATCTCGTTTTCATGCAGTTCAATCGGGACGACAAGGGCGCGGTGGCGCCCCTGCCCAAACCATGCGTGGACACGGGCATGGGCCTGGAGCGGATCGCAGCCGTTCTCCAGGGCGTGCACTCGAACTACGAGATCGACCTGTTGCGGGACCTGATACGCGCCGCGGGGCGGGAGACAGGGACGAAAGACCTCGCGAACAATTCGCTGAACGTGATCGCCGATCACATCCGCGCGTGCGCCTTTCTGGTCGTTGACGGCGTGATACCCGGAAACGAAGGCCGCGGTTACGTGCTTCGCCGCATCATCCGCCGCGCCATCCGCCACGGCTACAAGCTCGGACGCAAGGAGCCATTCTTTCACCGCCTCGTCGCGGACCTGTCGCGCGCGATGGGCGAGGCCTATCCGGAGCTCCCGCGGGCGAAGGAGCGCGTCACCCAGGTGCTCAAGGCCGAGGAGGAGCGCTTCGCCGAGACGCTGGAGAACGGAATGAAAGTGCTCGAGGGCGCGCTGCACCGCGAAGACCGCATGCTCGACGGCGAAACCGTGTTCCAGCTCTACGACACCTTCGGTTTTCCCGTCGATCTGACTGCGGACATGGCGCGCGAGCGCGGCATCATGATCGACCACGCGGGATTCGAGGCGGCGATGCAACGCCAGCGCGAGCGCGCCCGCGCCGCGGGCAAGTTCAAGATGGACGCGGGCGTCGAGTATTCCGGGCGTGCGACGGAGTTCCGCGGCTACGACAGCCTTGCGATCGACGACGCCAAGGTGGCGGCGCTCTACAGGGAAGGGACCTCGGTGCCGGCCATCGCGGCGGGGGAATCCGCCATCGTCGTGTTGGACAAGACCCCGTTCTACGCCGAATCGGGGGGCCAGGTGGGCGACGCGGGCGAGATCGTCGCCGCGGGCGGCACTTTCGCCGTTTCCGACACGCAGAAAATCCAGTCCGAGGTGTTCGGCCATCACGGGGTGCTCGCGACCGGCCGGCTCGCCGCAGGCGACAAGGTGGCGGCGCGCGTGGATGCGTCGCGGCGCGCGCGCACCATGCGCAATCATTCGGCCACGCATCTGATGCACAGGGCCCTGCGCGAGGTGCTGGGGCCGCACGTGCAGCAAAAGGGGTCGCTCGTGGACGCCGACAAGACGCGCTTCGACTTCTCGCACGATGCGGCTATGACCGACGAACAGGTCCGCCGCATCGAAGCGATGGTCAACGCGGAAATTCTCAGAAACGAGGCGACCTCGGCGCGCATCATGAAGTTCGACGACGCGGTCAAAGGCGGCGCGATGGCCTTGTTCGGCGAGAAGTACGGCGACGAGGTGCGCGTTCTGGATATCGGCTCCTCGCGCGAGCTGTGCGGCGGCACGCACGTCGCCCGCACCGGCGACATCGGCTTTTTCAAGATCACGTCCCAGGGCGGCGTCGCGGCGGGCGTGCGCCGCGTGGAGGCGACCACCGGCGAGGGCGCGCTCGCGTGGGTGCAGGCGATGGAGGACGAGCGGCATTTCGTCGAGGGGTTCTTTCAGGCGTCCGGGGACGCATTGAAAGAGAAGCTCAAGGCGGAGCGCGAGGAGAAAAGAGGGCTGGAAAAGGAGCTCGCGCGCCTCAAGTCGAGGCTCGCGGCCAGCCAGGGCGACGATCTCGCGGCGCGGGCCGTCGAGGTCAAGGGCATCAAGGTCCTCGCGGCCTCGCTCGACGGTGCCGATGCGAAAACCCTGCGCGAGACGCTCGACAAGCTGAAGGGGAAGCTGAAATCCGCCGCGATCGTGCTCGGCTCGACCGAGGGAGGAAGGGTGAGCCTTATCGCCGGGGTCACTCCGGACCTCACCGCGAGGCTCAAGGCGGGCGAGCTCGTCAACTACGTGGCGCAGCAGGTGGGCGGCAAGGGCGGCGGCAGGCCGGACATGGCGCAGGCGGGCGGCACCGAACCCGCCAAAGTCCCGGCCGCGCTCGGCTCGGTGCGCCAGTGGGTGGAGCAGCGGCTTTGAGAATGATCGGCTAGAAGCCTATCCGCTGTTTTTTCGGCGAGCGGACGTCGTCGATGTCGGAGACTTCGATTTCGTTCCGGCTCGCGAGCTTCGCGTTGCCGAACGCGTTCATGATGGCGCGGCGCATTTCCCGGGGCGAAAGCTCGGTGAATCGCTCCTGCACCTCCTGCGCGAGCTCTTCGGGAAAGTCCTTGCCCCAGTCGTGGCTGCCGCGGATCTCGCCGTAGATCGCCTGCGCGATGCGTGCCGACCCGTCGCGGTCGGGCGAACCGACCTCGTAGACATTCATGCGGTTGAGGATGGGATCCGGGATTTTGCATTCGTCGTTCGCGGTCGCGATCCAGACCACGCCCGAGGCATCGATCGGGATCTCGACGAACTCATCCACGAACTCGGCCGCCGTGTCCCGCTCGAGCAGCATGTACAGCGCGCCGAGCGGATCGTACTGATTGCCGCCGCCCGCCTTGTCGAGCTCGTCGACCATGATCACCGGGTTGGCGTAGGTGCCGTTCAGAATGGTCTCGAAGACCTTTCCGGGCTTGGCGTTCTTCCACTGCGATGAAGCCCCGGAGAGGACCCAGCCCGCGGTCATCGAGCTCATCGAGCACAGGCCGAAACCCGTGGAAAGGAGCTGCGACAGGCGCCGTCCGAAATACGTCTTGCCGATCCCCGGCTCTCCGAGCAGAAGCATCGGCGGCAACTCCAGGCAGTCGTTGGATGACGCGCACAGCGCGATGTGTTTCTTGACGTCGTCGAGGACTTCCGCGAAGTTGGGAAGCTCGTCGTAGAGACTTTCCATCGCCGGAATCCCCGAGGGCTTCACCGTGAGGCGGGTGCCGCCCGCCTTGATCATTTTTTCATAGGTGGACTTCAGCGCATCGTTCGCCGAAGCGGAAAGCTCCTGCAGCGCGCGGTCGACTTCCGCGACGTCATAGACATCCTTGAATCCTCCGATCGGGATGTTGACCGCTGCTGTCGCCATTCTGGCTGCCTCCACGCGAGTACAAGCTATCACGCAAGAGTGAACCCCACAATGCAATCTGACATCTCTAACGGACTGCGGTTTCGCGGCGTTGACCGGCAGTTTCTGGCACTCTCGCGCCGCGGCTGCCAGCGGACGTGACTTTTTTTGGCGATGCCGCACGGAACGCGCACCGCCGGGACCGGCCGCAACGGATTTATTCGGGTAAAATTCAGACTTTTCAGCTTCTTAGAGAAGCCACGCCACGCACCGGCGATTGCCATGCACTTCAAGGTCGACGACGTCAGAATCCGGGAGATCAAGGAGCTCGCGCCGCCCGCGCTCCTGCTGCGCGATTTTCCCTGCTCGGAGAAAACCGAGGAGCTGACCTATAACACGCGCCAGGCGATTCACCGGCTCCTTCACGGCTCGGACGACAGGATGCTCGTCATCATCGGGCCGTGCTCGCTGCACGATCCCAAAGCGGGCCTGGAATACGCGCGGCGCTTGGTCGAAATGAAAAAGGAGCTCGAGCAGGATTTGGTCATCGTCATGCGCGTGTATTTCGAAAAGCCCCGCACGACGGTAGGCTGGAAGGGGCTGACGAACGATCCCGATCTCGACGGCAGCTTCAATATCAACAAGGGACTGCGCTTGGCGCGCCAGTTCCTCCTGGAAGTGAACGAGCTGGGGCTCCCCGCAGGCAATGAATTTCTGGACATGATCTCGCCGCAGTACTACGCGGACCTCGTGAGCTGGGGCGCGATCGGCGCCCGCACCACCGAATCGCAGGTCCATCGCGAGCTCGCCTCCGGGCTGTCGTGCGCGGTCGGCTTCAAGAACGGCACCGACGGGAATGTGCGCATCGCGGTCGACGCGCTGAAGGCCGCGCGCACTCCGCACCATTTCCTTTCGGTGACCAAGGAGGGGCACTCCGCCATCGTCTCGACCAACGGCAACGAGGACTGCCACATCATCCTGCGCGGAGGCAAGCACCCGAACTACGATGCCGCGAGCGTCGATGCCGCTGCCAAGGAGCTGGCTGCAGCGGGGCTCGAGCAGCGATTGATGGTCGACTGCAGTCACTCGAACAGCCAGAAGATGTATCAGCGCCAGATCGACGTCGCGCGCGAGGTCGCGCGCCAGGTCGCCACGGGCGAGGACCGCGTCATAGGCGTCATGGTCGAATCGCACCTCAAGGCCGGACGCCAGGACCTCGTTCCGGG
>WNGQ01001912.1_pt1 | contig 25442 bp, 21 predicted proteins | sample 5407661 | NCBI WGS metagenome assembly WNGQ01 (sample SAMN13153382, study PRJNA577476) | soil metagenome | isolation source: 60 cm soil or saprolite under Garry oak tree replicate 2 | place: USA:California | collected 2016-06-15 | reverse complement strand
CAAGGGGAAGCAGCCTTTTTGCTGGTGTTTTTATGGGCATGGAAACTCCAAGTGAGCTCGAGTACGCCTCAAGACAAAATATACGGAGTGGCGAGACGGGTCGTCAAACTCAGTAGTTCATCGGCTAACGGCCTTCTCACAACGCTGTTTTAGTCACACTATTGCAGAAATGCAACGTTACCAAAGGTCTTCGCCCAACGGCTAGCCAATGCGCTGATGCCATTTGGAGGTGCGCCTTTTCCATTTTATGGCAGACTCTGTGGGGGCTGTGGAAAATGTGTTTACTGCCGCCGCTCTGGAAACGCCGCCTCGGTATCAGGAGTTCAATTGCACGAGCTTCGTGGATAAATCAGGTCAGATCCTGGAGTCGGGAGGATTCTCCGAAGAGGCGCTTTTTTATTTGTCTCCGCGTGGTGCTTGTCCCCTGATATAAGATTACGTCACATCGAGGGTTCGGACCGAAATGGGCCTCCAGACTGTGCACGGAAACGAGAAGGGCAGGGCGACGCGCAGGTGAACGTAACTGTTCGACAACCCGTAATCTTTCTAATTGACTATACGCAAGCCAAATGCTCAACGGATACATTTTCTTTGCCGCCGGTTTGACGACTTTACTTGCGATCTTGTTGTGGCCGGCCGAAACTGCTGGAATTCTGCTGTTACTTGCTCCGGTTATTTGGGGGTTGGGTGCAACAGATATTCAACTTCAGACCCAAGTGTCAGCTTCGCCCAACGTAGCAGTAGCCGTTTCGGGCGTAGCCACCCTTATGTATGTGCGGTTCATGCTTCAGGCACAAAAAACCTATCCTTTAAGGTGGCTCCGCATAGCCAGCATCGTCTACTGCGTGGCGGCGCTGCCTTCCGTTTTTCTGAGCGCATCCCCCTTTCAATCGTTCGGAGGCTATGTGCGCCTCTGCAGTCCTGTCATTTTCATGTTTGCACTGATACAGGGTTCGCGACCGAGAGGTGTGCATACATTTCAGTTCAAAGCCCTCGTCCTCACGATCCTTTCATTGCTCGGAATCATCATTGCCGCGCAGTACGCAGGTCAAGGCTCGTACTTCATGGGCGGTTTTGATCGGCTGAGAGCCTTTAACCTTTCGCCTCACCACGTCGCTGATTACTCGGTCCCTGGTTTAGGCGTTCTTGTTTGTGGGATCTTGTTGGGTCGGCGTCGTTATATATACGTGTTGATGGCTGCTGCACTCATAACATGGACCTATCTCACAGGCTACCGGACGGCCTGGGTAGGAATCGCAGTACTGATCGCTGTGGTAATGTTAGCTGCCGTCCGATCCCGTTTCGCGAAACTCGTTGCTCTAGTTGCCACGTTCAGCTTACTTCCTATAAGCGGTGTTGTTGTCCAATCATTGACGCGCTATTCTCACGAGGGCGAAGCCATCACGACGGGTTCGTTGGATGCTATCACATCCGGAAGAATCACCACGGACTCGGTCGCACTAGACGCTTATATCGCAGCTAGCCCCATCGAGTGGCTATTCGGGATGGGCGTGTTTTCTTCAGCAGAGGTTACGGAACAGAATCAGGGTATAAGTTCTGTTGTCCACAACGATTTCTTGGCTATGCTCATCGAATGTGGCATCGTAGGCTTCGTCGGCTACCTCTTTTTGCTCGTCACGTTAGGATGGATATTGCTTAGGCTTAGATATCGCTTGCCTCAGCAACACCCTGCACGGAGCTTTTTGTCTGTTGGGTGGGCTTTATTTGTGGCATTCGCAGTGATGGGCATTTCCGGCGCGCTCTATACTAACGTATTCGTAGGTTGGTATTACTACGGGTTCATTGGATTTGCATTAGCACAGTCGAAGGGTACTGCTTGGACCAGGTACACTCGCGTTATGGAACGGAGGCGCCATTTTGTACCGGCGGGTGTATTCTCCCGCATCGCCAAATCTGATCATGCGGTCCGGCTGCATCATGCTGAGCAATGTTGCCGTTGATCGCGATTACAAAAGCAGCCTTTGCTGGCTGCGCCCAAAATTTTTTTCCCCACAGAGAACGGAAATAAGGCCGTGCTGCCTCTCAGCAGCAAGTTAGGCAGTGGACTCAAACGTAGTCGATCATTGACAACAAAATGGGAGCTCAGAGTTGACAGCTCCCGAATCGCTTGGACTAAACAAATGTGCGGAATTGCTGGATTTGTTTACTTTAACGCCGACCACCCCGGCGATCCTGGCGTGCTGCACAGGATGTGCGACACCTTGTGCCACCGTGGTCCTGATGGAGATGGATATTTCATCGAAGGACCAATAGCTTTAGGTCATCGCCGCCTAAAAATTATCGATCTGCACACGGGACAGCAGCCGATGATTTCCCATGATGGCACTCTTGTGATCGTGTTCAACGGCGAAATCTACAATTACGTCGAACTTAGAAGAGAGCTCGAGAGAGCGGGACAGCGATTCTGGACGAAGTCAGATACTGAGGTCATTCTTGCTGGTTATCGTCAATGGGGGGTCGACTGCGTTCATCACTTCAATGGAATGTGGGCATTCGCTTTGTGGGACAAAACGCGCCGGCAATTATTCTGCTCGCGCGACCGGGTTGGAGAAAAACCTTTTTTTTACGCGCTTGATAAAAGGCAGTTTGCGTTTGCTTCGGAAATGAAAGCGTTATTTGCTTTCGGTATTCCGAAGGAATCTCGACCCGAGTTGCTCGATGCATATCTCTGTTTTACGTACATTCCTGCGCCGCATACTTTTTTCAAAAATGTAAGCAAGTTGCGGCCCGGACACTCGATGTTGGTGCGGGACGGTGCTGCGAGAGAGTGGAAGTACTGGGACGTCCATTTTGCTGAGGACGCTGACGCCCGAACTGACGAGGGTCGTATCCAGGAGGAATTCGCTGCGACATTCGAAGATGCGGTCCGCATCCGTATGCGAAGTGATGTTCCCTTCGGTGCGTTCCTGAGCGGTGGGCTCGATTCAGCCTCCGTGGTTTCCGTAATGAGCCGCAACTCCGAGCAGCCTGTCCGAACATGTACGATCGGTTTTGAATCCAAAGACTTCGACGAGCGACCGCTAGCACGTGCCGTTGCCTGCCGTTTTTCCACCGACCACGTGGAGCGGTCAGTCACGTGGAACGAAGGGGAACAGATCCTGTCCACACTAGCTGCACATTACGATGAGCCATTTGGTGATTCATCCGCGCTGCCAACCTATATCGTAAGTAAAATAGCACGGGAGCGTGTAACAGTGGCCCTGACAGGCGATGGCGGCGATGAGTTATTGTGCGGCTATACCATTCATCAGGGTGAGAGGTTTGCGGAGTCATACCAACGGTTACCGTCTCTCTTCCGTCGAAAGCTCGTGCCCGCGTGTGTGGGAGGTCTTTCGTCTGTTGCACCTGCTTGCATAAAGAGTCACCTCCTTCGGAGCAAAGAAGTCCTCATCAGCTCCGGTTTTGATTTCGTTGATCGCTTGGAGGCGAAACAGAGCGGGTTCACACGTACCGAGAGGCGCGAACTGCTCGTTGATAAGCAGTCAGTCATCCCTGCTCGCGACTTCATCGAGACGGCACTTGGGCCTGTAGAGCACCGCGACAACTTCACACGTCTGAACTACTGGCTTCACAAGATTTCATTGCCGGATGACATGTTATGTAAGGTCGACCGGGCCACAATGGCCAATTCGCTCGAAGCTCGGACGCCTTTCCTTGATTACAGAATTATCGAACTGCTGGCATCTGTCAGCATGAAAGTTAAACTGGTTGGGTACGAACGCAAACGGATCCTACGGAGAACAGTCGGCCTCACCTTACCTGCAGAGTTACTGCATGCGCGGAAGCGCGGGTTTGCAGTCCCACTGCGGCACTGGTTTCTCAACGGAACGGCGAGCAGCATCGAAGTACATGCACGAGAGTTGTGTAAAAAAGGGTTCGTTCGAAAAGACAGCTTGATGGAGATCATCAGCCAGCACAGGACGGGTAATCGCGATGCGGGCCGTGCCCTCTGGATCCTCGCGATGGCTGCTCCGTCTCTATAACTAAAGTTGGCTTCGGGGAGTAATCTTCTGCTTCGCGTCTTTTTTAATACTCCGAATCCGTACCTTCAAGGAGGGCCGGCCACGCACTTGCCGCTGCTAAAGTCGGCACTGGAGCGTCATGTCAAGCTAGAGACTTTTCATCATGGTCGTGCAGCGGACGATGAGACAACTCTACGTAAATGCATGCGGACAGCTGCCAATTTAGCTGCAGTAGAATCTAAGATCCTCCGCCGACGACCTGATGTGATCCACGTGAACTCTGCATTTGATACACGATCGGTCTTCAGAGACACGCCCCTCGCGTTGCTCGCGCGGCGACATGGCATCCCGCTGCTCTTGAAGGTTCATGGCAGTTTCCCTGAGATTATCAGGCCAACGAGAACGGTTGTGGAGCTCGCGAAGAGGATTCTGATACGTAACATATCGATGCTCTGCGTACTGTCCACAGCGGAGAAGGCGGAATTTGAATACTTCTTGCCTGAACTCAGAGGGAAAGTATGTGTAGTTAAGAATGTCATCTCGGAGACCTTCCTGAAGGCTGAAAGATGCGAGTCAGACGATCCAGTGATCCTTTTTGCCTCACGGTTTCTCAAGGAAAAGGGGCCGTTCCACTTATTGGAGGCTGCTTCCTCGATAGTGGAACGTATCCCAAACGCGCGCCTCGTCTTTCTAGGCGACGGACCCGCAGCACCACAGTTTGATGTGGAGATACGTAATCGCGGCGTTTCATCGTTCGTACAGCGCCTCCCATTTGTGAGTCGTCATGAGATCACGTCCTGGTATACGCGTTCCTGGATCTTCGTTTTTCCCACGCTTTTTTCCGAAGGCATGCCGATGGCATTAGCCGAAGCTATGGCAACTGGAACCCCGATTGTGACAACACGCACAAGATTTTCTCTCTCGTATCTGACTGAATACGAGAATTGCGTCTACTGTGAGAGGCAGGATTCCTGCTCGATAGCCAGGCAAGTGATCTCAGTTCTCACCGACGCTGCGCTGCGTCGTAAGATGTCACGGGCCAACCGGATGCTCGCCCTTCAATTCCGAGGTGAGGCTGTGGCACAGGAATTCGTTCACCTCTATACCAAGCTTGCTGATATGAACAGCGCTCGCGAATGGCGGCCAAGTCTCACCGAGATCGTTTGAACGTCGGCACCTGCAGACCGCGTTGGCGGGAAGCTCATTTGTACTGGAGAAAACCTAAGCTACGGAAGAGTTTTGCAATGGTTTGCTGCGTGCGATGTACTCTTACTGCCCCTCAGCGATTCAATCGCCAATAGGGCACGGTGGCGATCAAAGGTCGCGGAGTATATGGCTGCGGGCCGTTCGGAGGTTGCGACTGGTGTAGGGCGATCTGATCGGGCTTTTTGCCGATGGATGCGCTGGACTGTTGACAGCGCCCACCCCAGAGTCCTTTGCAGAAGGTATTCCTAACATCCACGCAGATCCTCAAAGGAGTGACATGGGTCGTCAGGGACGAGAAATTGCGTGCAACCAGCTGCTTTGGACCATACAGACGGACTCTGTTCAGGAGTTTCTAGAAGAGATTTACGAAAGAAGCACATAGGGCTCAGCGGCAACCTGAGTTCGCTTGACGTTCTCGACGGCTGTGGTAAGCGTCAAACAGTTCGTCGTCCGGTATGAACTTCCCGGACAGGAGGCTGCTGGTTCGATTAGCCGGCAACCTTAGAGATCGGATGCTGGAGACAATATGCATGCAGAAAGTATCGATGTAGGAAGTCATCTGGAGACCACCAAGGAAATCACCGGCTCGCAGGGGCACGCGAGTGTCTCCATACGCTGTGACAAAAAGCAGTCTCTCAGTCCCATCCGGCAGATATTAATCCTCTTACCTCTGCTGGGTTTGTATGTCACCGTCGTAATCATAGGCTCCCGTCCGCCCTATGAAGCCGATTCAGCTGGCTATATAGATAACGCAGCTCGCATCCTGCACGTCGCTGAGGGCAAACCGGGACCGTATGTGCACTTCTTAGCGGAAGCTGAGGACGCTGGCCCCGTTGACCCAACCCAGGACCTTCGGTTGTGGTGGGGACCTGGCTATCCACTGCTGTTGATCCCGTTCGTTGCTTTTGGGTTACCCTGGATGGCAGCAGAGCTACTTAATGGACTTTTCCATTTTATTGCCATCTTCTATTTTTATGCACTAGTACGCCGTTACATCTCCACGAACAATGCACTCATAGCGGCGCTGTGCTTGGGTCTATATCCACCGCTGATGCGGAATGTGAGCGCGGTGGGCCCAGAAGACCTTACCCTCCTACTGGTCTGTGGATTTATGTTCCACTTTTCCGCCCTATACAATAACTCACTGCGCCATCGCCTGCATCTCCTTACGGCCTCCCTCTATTTGACATATTTGGCGCTGACAAAAGTTTTTTTCGGCTATGTGATTGTCACTGTGTTTGCGTTCTTCTTGCTTGCATTGATCTGGAGACGAACTCCCAAAATCCGAACGGCGGCAGCGGTCTTCGCCATCGCATTGATTTGTTCAGTTCCGTATCTCGTATACACATATCATCTGACTGGAAGGATTTTCTACTGGGGAACTTCGGGTGGAATGTCTCTGTATTGGATGTCAACGCCTTATCCGAATGAGTCTGGAAGCTGGTTCAGCTATAAGGCCGTGAACGAGTTACCAGAATTGGCGTACCATCGGCCGTTCTTCACAACGCTCAAACGTCTTTCTGACGTCGAGCGAGACGATGCATTCAAAAAGCAGGCCGTTTTCAATATCAGTCATCACCCCTTCAAGTTTATGCTCAACTGGTTGGCAAATATCGGCCGCCTGCTATTCTCGTATCCGTACTCGTTCACTTCCCAGAAGGTGAGCACATACTTCTTTTTTCCCAATATGTTCATCGCTGTTTTGTTCGTTTTGAGTATAACGCCCGCTCTCTTGAGAAGAGCGGCTGTGCCATTCGAATTGTGGACTCTTCTCTTTTTCGCATTGACCTCAATTGGTGGTTGCTCGCTTCTGAGTGCATACGAACGGCAATTCAGGCCGACGGTTCCCGTCTTGTGTACTTGGTTGGCATTCGTATATGGTCGTGTTTTGCGAATCGAGCTGCGTAGTAATCGTGCAATCTCTCGCTTCTGACACCATAACGCTGAGTATCGAAATAGGTCTGGAATGCTAGCGGCGCTTATGCCAGCCTTTGGGCGCAGGGTTCTTCAAGCACTTGCGAACTCACAACTAACTGATCGATAGGACAAACTCCGGCCACCAAGACACTATGTGCGGCATTGCAGGAATGGCAGGAATCGCAGAAGAGGTGCTGCTGAGGCAGATGCTTGCCGTGACGCGCCATCGCGGACCCAACGATTCCGGCGCCTATGTGGCCCGAGGCGCGACGGCCGCTGCACGCGTCGCCATCGGAAACAATCGTCTCAGCATTATCGATTTGAGTCCCGCTGGGCACCAACCGATGTGTAACGAAGATAGAACTGTTTGGGTCGCTTACAATGGCGAAACATACAATTTCGCAGAGTTGCGGCAAGAACTCATCGGCGATGGACATCAGTTCAAGTCGCACACCGATACCGAGGTACTGGTTCACCTTTACGAAAAACATGGCCCGGACATGGTGAAACGCCTGAACGGGATGTTTGCTTTCGCCGTCTGGGATGCCAACAAACAGGAGCTCTGGCTTTTCCGCGATCGGATGGGGATCAAACCTCTGTACTACACCCAGGTGGGTGAGCGTCTTTACTTCGCATCCGAAATCAAAGCGCTTCTGGCGTGTGAAGAAATCACGGTCGAAATCGACCGAACCTCGTTATGTCAGTACCTGGCTTATTTGTATGTTCCGAATCCAGGAAGCATGTTCAAGGGAATCTCCAAGCTCCCTCCGGGTCACCGCTTGTGTTGGCGGAACGGCAAAGTCCGGATTGATTGCTATTGGGATCTGAGCTATGGTAACTATTTCCGGGAAGGCGAAGCAGCTCTGGCTGAACAGTTCCGTGAACTATTGGTTGCGGCTACGCGACGTCAACTGATCAGTGATGTGCCGGTGGGATTCTTCCTCAGTGGCGGGCTGGATTCAAGCACTTTGCTTGCATGTGCGGCGCAGGCCGGTGAGTCATCGCTGAATTGTTATAGCATCGCTTACAAAGAAAAGTATGGGAGCACGGAACAGTGCACGGACGATGCGCGGTTTGCGAAAATCGTAGCCGGCCATTTTGGTGCAAAGTTTCATCAGATTGTGGTCGATCCTGACGTTGCCACCCTTTTGCCAAAGGTTGTGTGGCATCTGGATGATCCAGTTGCCGACCCCGCCGCGATCGCAACTTACTTGATTTCCCGAGCGGCTGCACCCGAGGTGACCGTATTGCTCAGCGGCCAAGGCGCGGATGAAGTGCTGGGTGGATACCGCGTGCACCGTGCTTACAAGCTAGCTGCGTTGCTGCGGCTGATACCACGATGCGTCCGTGAGGAGTGGGCACCACGATGGTTGAAATGGCTGTCGGTTCATAAGGACAGCGTTATCGGGATTTCTCCTGGTCTGCTGCTGGGTGCGTGTCGTCACTCAGACAAACTGTTGCGCACGGCAGGGATGGAGCCCGCGCAGCAATATGCTGCTTTGCGCGCCTATCTGCTGGATGAAGATATCCGCAGACTCCTTTCTGCCGAATCTAATGTTGCAACTCGGGAATGGAGCTACCGGGACACCTTCTTGAATCTCTTTATCAAGACGGCGCGTCAAGACTACTTGAATCAGATGTTGTACGTAGATGCGAAGACCTATTTGCCGGATCTAAACCTGGCCTATTCAGACAAGCTAAGCATGGCGTGCTCGATTGAAGTCCGTGTCCCCTTCCTCGACAACGAAATTGTAGAGTTCCTGCAGCGTGTTCCTCCACGACTCAAGATACACCGCTATACCCAAAAATACATCTTGCGCATGGCTATGGATCGTGTTTTGCCAAAAGAGATTCTCCATCGGCGCAAAGCTGGATTCGGTCTGCCGATCCGCGCTTGGCTGAGAAATGAGTTAAGAGTCATGCTGACGGACATGCTCTCGGAAGAACGCATCTGTCGTCGAGGACTGTTCGATCCGGCGGCGGTTTCGCAAATGATTCGCGACAATGACAGCGGCGAACAGGATTACACACTTCAGCTTTGGGGCTTGCTCAGTTTGGAACTTTGGCACGAGAGTTTTTTGGAGCAGAGAAGGATAAAACAAACGGTGGCGGATTCTGCAGGGCAGCGGTGTTCAACAACATGAAACAGGTCACCCATACGCAAAACAATGGCAAGGTGCGCGTAAAGGAAGTGCCGGTTCCCGCACTCCGCCCGGGTGGAGTTCTGGTGCGCTCGGCGTTTTCGTTGATCAGCGCTGGCACCGAGCGCGCCAAAGTAGAGCTAAGTAAGAAATCGTTCTTCGGCAAAGCTGTGGCCCGACCGGAACAAACGCGGCAGGTGTTGCAGGTGCTACAACAGCAAGGCATCGGTGCCGCTTACCGCAAGGTAATGAACCGGCTCACGGCTCTTCAGCCGCTGGGGTATAGCTGCGCCGGGACGGTAGTCGGAGTGGGTGCGGGCGCTGAGGAGTTCCATGTCGGCGATCTGGTCGCCTGTGCGGGCGTAGGATGCGCAAACCATGCGGAATTGAATTTCGTTCCGGTGAACCTCTGCGTCCATTTACCGGAGATACGATCACGGAGCCAAGAGCAAGGGGGACATGGCGGGTGCGTAGCTCTGGATGAGGCCGCTTTTGCCACCGTCGGCGCGATCGCACTGCAGGGCATTCGCCAGGCCGACGTCCGGCTGGGCGAAACCGTAGCTGTCGTCGGCCTCGGACTGGTAGGTCTCCTGACGGTGCAATTGCTTAAGGCAGCCGGATGCCGGGTGATCGGCATGGACCTGGACGCCTCCCGCTGCGAGCGCGCACTCTCGCTCGGCTGCGATTTTGCCGCCGATACCGCAGATGAAATGCTTTCAGCCACTGCCGCGCTCGCGCCCGGCGGCGTCGATGCAGCCATTCTGACCGCGAGTACCAGCAGCAACGAGCCCGTTCGCACGGCTGCGCAACTCTGCCGTAACAAGGCGTGCGTCGTGGTGGTCGGCGATGTCGGCATGGACCTGCCACGCGAGCCGTTTTACATGAAAGAACTTGACCTGCGGCTGTCGCGCTCGTACGGGCCTGGCCGATACGACCCTGAGTACGAAGAGCACGGACATGATTACCCGATTGGTTACGTGCGTTGGACCGAGAAGCGCAACATCGAGGCTTTCTTGCAACTGGTTGCCGATGGGATCGTCAACGTCCGTAGCCTCATAACCCATCGCTTCGGAGTCGAGGAAGCCGAGCAGGCGTACGAACTTATCGCCGGTCCTGCTCGCGAGCCGTATCTTGGTGTTCTACTCGAGTTTCACGATGCCCTGAAAGATCCAGGCGCCAAGCTGCCCGCGAGCGACGTTGCGGCAAGCCCGGAGCTAACGGGCGTAGAGAACAGTCCCGCCATATGGCTCAAACCTGAGGACGCAGCAAGCACGCACCCGGTTCGGCTCGGTGTGATCGGGGCCGGCAACTTCGCCAATGATTCGTTGCTGCCAAACCTGCGAGACGACGATAACGTGGAACTCCGAGGCATTTGCAGCGCCAGCGGGCTAAGCGCGCGCAGCACTGCTGAAAAATTCGGGTTTGCGTACTGCACCAGTGATCCGCAGCACATTTTTGGGGACTCGCACATTAATGCCGTAGTGGTCGCCTCTCGTCATGACACACATGCTGCGCTGGTCAATACAGCCATTCAGCAAGGTAAGCACATCTTCGTCGAAAAGCCGCTCTGCCTCAGCCTTGAAGAATTGCGGCATATCGAGCAGGTCTACCACGACGCGGCACGCGAAGACGGCAGTCGCCCACTGCTAATGGTCGGCTTTAATCGCCGGTTCGCGCCGCTCATGTCGGAGTTGAAGAAATTCTTCGCGCCCATTTCTGAGCCGCTGATGATTCTCTGCCGTGTGAATGCGGGCTTCCAGCCCCGTTCGCACTGGGTGCAGCACGCATCACAAGGTGGCCGCATCGTTGGCGAGGTGTGTCACTTTGTGGATCTAGCGCAGCATCTTGCAGGCTCCGAGATCGTGAAGGTGGCAGCAGAGGCGCTGCCGAACGGCAATCGTTACTGCAATGACAACGTCGCTGTGACTCTAACTTTCGCGAATGGTTCTGTTGTAACAATTGTGTACACCGCGGCCGGAGACAAATCCGTCCCGAAGGAGCGGATCGAGGTGTTTGGCGGCGGCTCCGTAGGCATTCTCGACGACTTCCGCTCGCTGGTGCTGACCCGCAGCGGAAGCAAGCGACAGATCATGAGCCGGTTCGCGCACAACAAGGGTCATCGTGGTGAACTTCAGCAGTTCGTAAGTGCAGTGATAAATCAGGGGCCCCCACCGATCCCTGTGCATGAGATATTTGGTTCCACGCTGGCGACCCTCGAAATCGTGAACTCATTGCGATTAGGCGTCCCGATCCCCGTTGATGATGGCACCTGCTGATCTGCGACCGTCTCTTTCTCGGCTGGAACGCTGGCTGATCGAGCGGAATTTCAAGGGCTTCGATCCGCATGACGCTTTGCGCAGCAGAATCGTGCGTACACTCACGTTCCACAATCGCCTCCTGGGAATCGCATGGGTGCAATTTCTGCGCCGGTCACCGCTGAATTTTCGTCGCATACTGCAGGTAGAGCCCGGCCACAACCCTAAAGGAATGGGACTGTTCTTGGCCGGGTATTTGCGACGCTACAAAGTTACGGGCGACAACAGCGATCGCGCGCAGATTCAGTACTTCGCCGACTGGCTGCGGAATAGCCAATCGAGCGGATATAGCGGTGCCTGCTGGGGCTACAACTTCGACTGGCCGAACCGCTCATTTTTTGCTCCTGCAGGAACGCCAACCGTCGTAAATACCTCGTTCGTCGCGCACGCGTTTCTCGACTTATACGAGGCATTCGCGAGGGCCGAAGACCTCGACCTGGCCCGCAGTGCGTGCGAGTTCATCATGCGTGATTTGCCGAGGGCGACCGAGCCTTTGGGGTTCTGCTTCAGCTACACGCCCATCGACCGTCGTCGCGTCCACAACGCGAACATGCTTGCCGCGTCCCTACTGGCCCGCGTGGCTGCAGTCACCGATGACGAGGAGTATCGGGACGCTGCCCGTCGGGCGGTCATCTTCACGGTATCGCGGCAGAACGCTGACGGTTCGTGGCCCTACGGAGTGGGCGGTTCCGAATCCTGGGTCGATAACTTTCATACGGGTTTCGTGCTCGTCTCGCTACTTCACTATATCCGCTATACAGGGGAACGCGAGTTCGAAGGCGCACTCCAAGCCGGGTATCAGTTCTGGAAGTCCGAGTTGTTTACCGCGGGTGGCATACCGAAATTTTACCGCCAGCAACTCTATCCCATCGACGTGCACTGCGTAGCGCAGGGCGTGCTCACGTTGCTCGCTTTCGCCGATCGGGACAAAACCGCAGTGGAACGAGGTCTTCAACTGGCGCGCTGGGCGACGGCGAACCTGCAGGATCCAAAAGGCTATTTTCATTACCAGATCGGTCGTTATTGCCGCAACCGCATTCCATATATTCGCTGGGGCCAGGCGTGGATGTTCCGAGCGCTCGTGGAATGTTGCGCGCTCCAGATTCGTCAGCGAGCATAGAGTTCTTGTGGCAGCGATAAAAAGGACGATTATTTACTTGACGCACGTTATATTTTCCCTGATGATGACGGAGAACCGAAACCGTCGGATTGGGGTTATGGGTTGACCACCTGTATTGCAGCAATCGTTAATCCATTCTGGCCTTCAAATACTGGCCCGCTCGTGGTCGTTGCATCCGATACCAAGGTGTCCTTCAGTGGTCTGTCCTCATCGCAAGGCATCATCAAAAGCCAAGGGTTTCACCGCGATTGGTCGGCCTTGATTGCTGGCAACGATATTAGCCAATCCCTTCCGGTTGTCGAAGCTGCCACAGAGCTGTTGCGCGGTCGAAGTGGCAAAGCAAAGATTGTTCGACGCGGATTCAAAAGAGCCTATGCAGAATACCGGCGAGAGGTTATGACAGATGCCCTTCTCAGTTCATTCGACATGACCTTGGCAGAATTCAACCGGAAAGGAAGGAAGCAGATGAACCCCGAAATCCATGCTGACATCTCCTTCCAAATAAAAAACTTTGATCTCGGCTGCACGTTTCTGGTTTATGGATTTGACGATGATGGGGAACCGCACATCTTTACGGTTTCGAATCCTGGCAAGGAAAGGGTCTACGATAAGCCGGGATTTTGGGCGATTGGTGCTGGCAAGACAGCCGCCATAAGCATGCTGGCAGCACTGGGGCAACATCCCCACCGGAATTCGATGCACGAAACGATCTATAACGTGCTTGCAGCGAAATACATCTCGGAAGGAGCATCTGACGTAGGCGAGGAAACGTGGCTGTTTATTCAGAAGCAGGGATGCAGTGCCATCGCCCATAAGCCCAATATGCAGGAAAAGGTGAGAGTAATTTGGAAAGAGAAAGGGCGCCCAAAAACCAACGAGCAAGCCGTGGAAGTGATCAAAGAATCAAGGATTGAATTTTTGCCAGTCCCACGCGGAGCGCGTGCCCTTAAGCGGTTAGCTTTGCGAAAGTTAAAGGATCAGCAGTGACCATATGACGCAGAGTGTCCAAAAACAGATTGGTGTTCTTCCGGCGATTGAAACGGAACTGCATTTCATCCAAATAGGCCGGGAGATGCTTTGCGCTGATCTTGTGCCACGTTCCCATAATGCCGCGCTTCAAAAGCGAGAATGCATTCTCGACAGTATTCGTGTGGATGTCCCCACGAACATATTCCCTCGCAGTGTGATTGACGGTCTCATGCTTCGCTTCGCCAACTGCGTGCTTGTAGGCTTGCAAGCTGTCAGTGATGATTACATCCACGTCTGTGCTGATATTGTCACTGATGTACTTCGCCAGTGTGCCGGACTTAGCATCTTCAGCATGAAAGAATCGCAGTTCCCCATTCCGCTTGCGAATACCGATTACTACTTCTTTGTTCGTAGTGGCCATCCCCCGTCCGGGATTACGTTGTTTTCCGCCCACATAGGTTTCATCCATCTCGACAGTACCGTCCAGCATGGGCAGCTCTACTTCTTTCATAGCAGCACGAATACGATGGCAGAGATACCACGCAGTCTTGTAACTCACTCCGAGGGTACGCTTGATCTGATTCGCGGACATGCCCTTGCGAGCTTCCACCAAAAGCAGGACGGCCATAAACCAGCTAGGCAGTGGCAAGTGAGAGTCGTTAAAGATCGTGCCCGTAGTCACGGAAAACTGATAGCTGCACTCGCTGCAAGTGAATTGCTTGCGCGAATCCACCCACCAAACGTTTCTGTTACGGCAACGCGGGCATTCAACGCCAGCGGGCCAGCGGAGCCGAGTAAGAATCTCACGGCAATCATCGTCAGTAGAGAACAGCCGATTCAGTTCAGGGAGTGTCATGGCAGAACCTCGGAAGAAGAAAAAGCGCAGAACAAGCAGGCCGCTTGAAGGCGTGCCGATGCGAAGGTTAGTAAAGCGCGTGAAGGATGAACTTCACGAACGGATAAGGCTGTCCATGTCCGAAGGTGGCGATAAATCAAAGCAGGATTAGAACTTAACCTCATCACGGGATGAGTGTATATCAATGTCTAACACGTGTCAAGTAAATAATCGTGATAAAAAGGGCGCAAATGCATGAGGCGTATTGATTTTCTCGGGTCCCCGGTCGATAGCGTAAGCATGCAGGACACACTGCAGAAGATTGACGATTTCGTCGCGTTAGGAAGCCCCCACCAGATACTGGTAATGAATGCAAACAAGCTATCGCAAATCCGCTCCGACAAGCGCCTGCTGCAGATCACCCGCGCCGCTGAACTGGTGGTGCCGGAAAAGGCTGTAGTCATGGCGGCGGCATTTTTAGGCACGCCGCTAAAGGAGCACGTGGGTGGAATCATGCTTGCGATGGCGCTTCTCCCACATGCCGAGAAGCAAGGCCACAGCATTTTCTTTCTGGGTGCGCAACCGGCGATTCTCCAGGCGATGCTCAACAAGCTCCACCGAGACCATCCGAGCTTGAGAATCGCCGGGTACAATGACGGTTACTTCATGCCACAGGAAGAACCCGCTCTGCTCGAGCGGATTCGCCACAGCAAACCTGACGTGCTCCTGGTCGCAATGGGAACGCCGCGGCAGGAGTACTGGATTCGAGATCATTTCCACGAACTCGGCGTGCCGGTTTACATCGGAGTGGGCGGCACGTTCGATGTGATTGCCGGCCTTAAGAAGGACGCGCCGGCGTGGATCAGGCGCTTTGCCCTGGAGTGGCTATTTCGACTGGTGCAGGATCCTCGCAATCTGTGGAGGCGCTATCTAACAACGATACCGTGGTTCATTGGCAGGGTGATAGTGGAGCGAATTTGCGGGCGTAAGCCTTGCTTGCTGCCCGCAGTCGAAAAGTAAAGTCGCACGAGAGACTACCGAACGGGCCGAACGACTCTCCCGAGAGGCACCTCATAATGGCCGATCTAACAAGTAAGGCATTTGCAACCGAGCAATTCGGAGGACGAGCAATGAACGGTCTGATGTCCAAAGTGATAACGACGGAACAACAAGTCAGTCGGATTTCGCTCCATCCACTGCAACGCCGAATCAAGCGCGGCGTTGATCTGATCCTCGGCACAACGCTGCTGATTGCTGTAAGTCCCCTGATGCTGATCATTGCAGCAGTGATTTGGATTTTTGAGGGCCGGCCCATTCTATACCGGTGGAATGTGGTGGGACAGCGTGCGCGACCCTTCGTGAGCTGGAAATTCCGTACGATGACGCGAGATGCAGACCAACGTAAACAGCATTTGCTGGAGCACAATGAAATGCAAGGGCCTGTCTTTAAAATGCGCGATGATCCGCGCATTACCGACAGCGGTCGTTTTCTGCGAAGGTACAGCCTTGATGAACTTCCGCAACTGTGGTCGGTAGTTTTAGGCGACATGAGCCTGGTGGGACCGCGGCCGCCGCTCGTCACCGAATACGCTCAGTTCGAGCCTTGGCAGAGGAGAAAGCTATCCGTCCCTCCCGGCCTTACTTGCTTGTGGCAGGTGCAGGGTCGCGCCGATATTAAGCATTTTGATGATTGGGTTTGTATGGATCTCGATTATATCGATCATTGGTCGCTGATGCTCGATTTCAAGATCTTGCTCCGAACAGTCCTCGTCGTGTTGCGAGGAAAGGGCGCGTACTAGATGGTTGGGATGCAAGTAAGCTGCTCTTTGATATGGCTCTTTCGAGAGAGAGGTGAACCGTGCGGGCGTTAGTGACGGGCGGAGCCGGATTCATCGGCTCACACTTGGTGTCCCGTTTTTTGAAGAACGGGTATGACGTGCGAATTGTGGACGACTTGGACGTTCGCGTTCATAGAAACGGAATGCCGAAGTATATTGCAAAGGCCGCCGAATTCATCAAGGGTAGTGTTACCGATCGCTCCACTTGGGAGCACGCTCTGCAGGGAGTGGACATTGTGTCGCACCAGGCTGCATACCAGGACTACATGTTAGATTTTTCTCGGTTCCTGATGGTTAATGCGGTCAGCACTGCCCTCCTATACGAAGTGCTGGTGGAGCGTCGCTGGCGGCCGCGAAAGGTGATCATCGCCTCCAGCCAGTCGGTTTATGGTGAGGGCCAATACACCTGCCGCACGCATGGCTTTTTGCTGGCCAACAGCCGCAATCAGGAACAACTCCGGCATGCAGACTGGGAGGTGCACTGTCCCCAATGCGGCGAGGTCTGCTCCCCGAGGCTCCTGGAAGAAGCTCAACCTAACCCTTACAACCAGTATGCTGTCTCCAAGCTGTCCGGCGAAAAAATGGCGCTTGGACTAGGGACTATTCATCAGATTCCGACAGTAGCCCTCCGTTACTCCATTACCCAAGGCCCGCGCCAGTCTCTGTTTAACCAATATTCCGGGATTTTACGAATTTTCACTGCACGGGCGCTTGCTGGAGAGCCGGTGATCATCTATGAAGATGGCCTGCAAACAAGAGATTTTGTACATATTGATGATGTGGTAGATGCGAATTTTTGCGTGCTCGACGACGACCGCGCCAATTTTGAGGTATTTAACGTAGGAAGTGGCAGGCCGACCACGATCATGAACTACGCTGAGCTGCTGACTCACAAATTAGGGAATAAAGTACGAAGTATCGTTCCGGGTCAATACCGGGTCGGGGACAACCGCCACAGCGTCTCCAGCGTAGCCAAACTGATGAAGCTTGGTTGGAGGCCGCAACGCGGTCTTCCGCAAATCTTAGACGACTTCCTGGCGTGGGTAGATGAGATTGGTGGCATCCCCTCTACAATTCCGGATGCCTACCACGAAATGCGTGACCGAGGTGTGATTCAGGCGGTTTGTTAGACATTACACAATCCTTCCATATTGCAGTAATCAGCCATCATCGATTCAGGCTTGTGACCTTTCGCTGAAAGACCCCCAGAACGCACCTTTAGACCGAAAAGGAGATGACACTCATGAACAGCCTTTTGCAGCACCACAAGTCTCCACTGGACGACTGCCGTACACTTGCGCTCCACGCGGCGGCCGGCTATTTTACTGAACTAGATCGGGTGTTGCACTCCCTGTCCTACCACGTAGTCGATCAAATCACCGAAGTACTAGTGCAAGCGTATAAGGATAATCGGACTGTCTACCTGTTTGGTAATGGCGGAAGTGCCGCTCTTGCTTCCCACTGGGCTTGCGACCTAGGGAAGGGCACTGTCGTTAACGGTGGTCGCAGGTTCCGAGTACTGTCGCTGACTGATAATGTTGCGGTGATGACCGCCTGGGCCAATGATGCCTGCTACGATGACATATTCGCGGAACAACTCCGCCATTTTGTCGAGAAAGGCGATGTCGTCCTTGCAATCAGTGGGAGCGGCAATTCCCCCAATGTCCTGAAAGGTCTGAGAGTAGCCGGCGAAGCAGGGGCTTACAAAATTGGACTTACCGGATATCAGGGGGGGGGAATGAAAGCCCTTTGCGATCTCTGCTTAGTCGTCCCCTCTGACAACATGCAGTTTATTGAAGATTTACACGTCTGCATCAGCCATTCGGTCTTTACTGCAATGCGACATCAGCTTGCTAAGACAGAAATTGTGCAGGCGGTCCCGGTCGCGTGCCCTACCTTGGCTTACTCCGCCGACTGACTCTGACTCTTTTGCACAGCGATTTGGAGGGTGCGAACAGTAGACGCGCCCGAAGTTATCCTGCTACTGAGGCGGCCGAATATGAACTCACGTCTACGGTTTTACATCCTGGGCTCTGATGTTATCTGGCTGGCGGCAGCTTTAGGTGTGAGTTATGGCCTGCGTTATAGCCAGTTGGATCCGCCAAACCCGTTCTACGGTTTCCTGATATTCATGGGGGGTATAGCCTGGGCGCTGCTCTTTGCCGCGATGTCACTCGACTGTTTCGATGGGGGTTGGCGTTTCTCTGTCACAGTGGGCAAGATGGTCCGTGCCACAAGCCTACTGATGATTCTGATCATTGTGTGTGCCTATTTGGCGAAGCTCTACTACTCGCGCCTTCTCCTGATGTACTTCGGGGCACTGCTCCTCCTGGGCTTTATCATGATCCGAGTGACCTTCTATGTTTTTCTCCGAGCCCAATACAGAATGGGGCACGTCAGGAACGTTGTTCTGGTTGGTAACGAACGGTTCACTCGTGAGTTTGCTTTCAAGATTGGACGGCACCCCGAACTGCTCTACCAGGTAGTTGGTATGTTGTATCCCGTTGCGGATGGCAGGGTTTTGAACGGTGGGATGCGCGCCAGTTCGCCCCTCAGTTCTTTCGATGTCCTCAAGGCATTTTCAGAACGACGAGTTGACGAATTAATCGTGCTGCAGGATGAACCGCCAGGATTGGAATTCCAGAGCTTCGTTGCGCGATGCCGTGCCCAGGGCATACGGGTTAACGTGCTGCCACGCGGCTACGAACTTTACACTTCGAAACCAAAACTTATTGAAATTGATGGTTTGCCGTTAATCTCCCTAGAGAGCCCATCGGTCGTCCTGGGTGCAGCTGCTATAAAGCGCGTGATGGATGTTTTCATCGCTACGCTGCTGCTGCCGTTGGCGATCTGCATTTTCATCGGAGGCGCGGCAATTCTGCTGTGGAATAGGCGAAGGGTCTTGCGGCGAGAGGTGCGCATCGGGAAAGATGGCCGTCCGTTCTGGATGTATCGATTGGATATCGATCGAACGTCAGAGGACGGCCCGACCTACGAGCGACTCATGCGAGATCTGAGCATTTCGGAAATACCCCAGCTCTGGAATGTGTTGGCTGGCGACATGAGTCTTGTGGGACCTAGGCCGGAAGATCCAGAGCGAGTGAAGCACTACTCCGACTGGCAGAAGCAGCGCCTGAACGCCAAGCCCGGGTTGACAGGGTTGGCGCAGGTTAATGGTTTGCGGGAGCACCACGGTTCTGAAGAGAAGACTCATTATGATCTACAGTATCTCCTCGAATGGAGTCCATTCAACGACTTGGTACTAATTCTCCAGACGATTGCCACGTTGGCTAAACGGTGCTTGCTGCCGAGCGAGAGTGCGGAGAGGCAATTCGCGAAGTTTCATGGACGAGAGCATCCGTCGGGTGCCAAAACGGATCCTTTGCCCTGGCTTGTCTGCAGGAATATGGTGGGCGAGGACAAAGATTCCGCAATTTTAGGTCAAACAAGGTAAAGTCATGCGTTGCTTCGACGCCGGATGGTAAATTCTACAATGACATATTCTTTCCATCGCCTCAAGAGCCGTAGCAGATGTGTTCCAGCTCTCTGCAAACCTCGTAACGCGAATTTCACCGGTGAAACATGCTGATCGTGCGTAGCCCAGTGCGCGTCAGCTTTGGCGGCGGTGGGACTGATCTCCCGGCCTACTATGAGAAGTACGGGGGCGCTATTCTTAGTACGAGCATCAACAAGTATTTCTACACCATCCTGTCCCGGCGTGACGACAATTACGTTCAGATAATTTCTTCTGACCTTCGTGCCATGGAGCAATGGGAGAATATCGCGCAAATGACCGTGAAAGGCAACAAACTGGAATTGCCTCTTGCTGTCCTGAAATCTCTGGGCTACCATGTCGGCGTAAACCTGTTTTTGGCTTCGGAGATTCCGCCTGGCACTGGTCTGGGTTCATCCGCCACAGTTTGTGTGAATCTCCTGAAGGCACTGACTACCTATTTGCGCATTCCAGCTTCGAAATACGAAATCGCTGAGAGGGCCTTCGCAATCGCAAGGAATCTGCTGGGCAAGCCTGTCGGGAAGCAGGACGAATACGCGGCTGCATTCGGAGGCCTGAATTTCCTCCGTATCGAGCGCGATGGTAAAACTCACGTCGAGGCCCTGGACATTCCCCAGGATGTGAAACGCGAGCTGCAGCAGAATTTGATGCTGTTCTTTACTGGAACAGCTCGCGATTCGAGCGACATTTTGCGCGAGCAAGAGGGATGCAGCCAAAATTCCCAAAGCCAGACGGTTACGGCACTACACGAAATTAGGTGGCTTGCCGAAGAGATGCGCGGAGCACTGATCGGTGGCGAATTGAATCGGTTCGGACACCTGCTGGACCAGGCGTGGGCGGCGAAACGGCAGGTTTGCGGCAAGATCTCCAATTCTGGGATTGACAGCCTCTATCAGCTTGCAAAACAAAGAGGAGCTTTGGGAGGGAAAATTACCGGTGCCGGGGGTGGCGGATTTTTACTGCTCTACTGCGAACAGACCCACCAGCAATCGGTTCGCCAGGTGTTAGCAGCTCATAATGCGCCGGAGATGCGGTTCGAATTTGAGTCTGACGGCGCGCAGGTCATTATCAATGACCCCTTTTTGGATGGGGATGATAAGTGCGGGCTGCGTTGGAACCTGGTATGGGATGAGGCGTTCACGTCACAGGACATCTCTGCAACAGCTGCCCTTTCCACAGTGGCGTGACCTTTTGAAGAGCGCGTATTGTTAGGAAGTGCTGGGACGGTTGCGGCCAATCGCGACTGGCTGTCGCAAGAAAAGCTGTTCTGGATTCTCTATGCTGATGTGTTGACGAACATGAATTTACGAGCACTGCTTGACTTCCACATGGCACGACAGACAGCCGCGACGCTTGCGGTTTATCGTGTACCAGATCCAAGTCGGTGCGGAATAGTCACCCTGAACCAGCAGGGACTGGTGACAAGCTTCGTGGAGAAACCGCCGATGCCGTCAAGTAATTTGGCGTTTGCCGGGGTGTTGATAGGAACGCATCAACTACTCGAGGAGATTCCCAACAGTGTACCAGCAGATTTCGGTTTTGACGTTCTGTCCCGGATGGTCAACAAGATGTCGGCTTATGAAGTGAGCGATTATCTGCTGGACATAGGAACCGTTTCAAACTACAGGCAAGCCCAAGCCACGTGGCCCGGGCTTTCATAAGGTACCCGAGTGTTCGCTGCAATGATTTTTGATCTTGACGGGGTTATCGCCGACACCCATCCGATCCACAAACAGGCTTGGAGGCAGCTCCTGCTGGAGCAAGGACAGCAGGTTTCGGAAGAGCAGCTGGGTTTCGTTCTCGAGGGCTGCACGCGTCAAGAGATCTTACGTCATTTTCTGGGTAGATTGTCCGCTTCCGACATTTCCCATTACGGAAGACGGAAAGACAAACTGTTTTATGAGTTTGCCACAGGACTCCGCGCGATCCCTGGCGTGATCGATTTTCTTCATCAACTGGAGAGCGCGGGAGTCCACAAGGCAGTGACGACATCAGCCGGCAAACGTCGGGCCCACTATGTACTGCAGCTGCTCGGTTTGTCGGACCAGTTCCACCCAATTCTGACACACGATGACGTTGTTGCGGCCAAACCCGATCCTTCGGGTTTTCATCTAGCCGCCAGCGTCCTACAGGTGAAGCCGCAGCAGTCGCTTGTGGCGGAAGATTCTGTAGCCGGCGTCCGCGCCGCAAAATCAGCCGGTATGAGATGCCTGGGCATTGGCACCGGAGCGCTTGGTTCCAGGTTGTACCAGGAAGGGGCTGACCAAGTAGTGCCCGACTTCGACGGAGTCTCTCTATCAGAGCTGTTGAGGCTATTTTTAGAATCATCCGAGCTTTCTTGAACAGATCATTGCTCGAATAAGGCTGCCTAAGGTCGATCGACGTCGTAGTTTACAGTGCACGAGATGTTCGGTGGCATAGCGACCGAGTCTCATCACTTTTTTCTCTAAAGCTTGTCACTTCGGAACGCCGCTTCTATCCCCGCAGTCGGCAGTTCCTGCGGATGGCTTTGGATCCGCGCATCCGGGGTGATCTGCTGCGGGAGTGGGACGCGCAGATTTCGAAAATAGTGAAAGCTGGAATCAAGTTGACCCACATCGACGGCCACGGACATTGCCATGCGCACCCGGCGGCTGCCGGCGTCGTGCTCCAGTTGGCTGAGCGATATGGGATCGGTCACGTTCGCGTGCCCGCCGAGCCAATCTTGTGGAGGTCGGGAGAAATAGGGCTGGCTCGCTTGGGGGAAAAAGTCGTTTTGTGGAGCGCGGTCCAGATCACCCTGACGACTTGGAGAGGCCGGATACAATTCCCGCGCTCATTTTACGGGTTTTCCCATGGCGGGCGCATGACCCAGTCGGTCGTCCGGCAGGTGGCAAAGTCTTCGCCGCCAGGCGTCTCAGAGCTGATGGTGCATGTTGGCGTCTCGAACGATGAGGCGCCCGGATTTTGGACGGGATATGACTACGCGGGAGATCTTCGCGCAGTAACTACTCATACCAAGCAACAGTTTGAGAAGGAATTCGGCGTCTCGTTGGTGACGCACACTCTAGGAAGGCATGATGGATTCAGGTGAGCAGCGCAGGTTCTGGGACCGACATATCACGGAATGGTCCACCAGCGCCTACGAGAAGAGTGAGAAGCTGCCGTTCATCGAGAAAATTGCACAGCCGTGGCGCAAACACCTGAGAGAGCGACAGGTCATGGCGGTGGACATCCTCTTGAAGTGGGCGCCTGCTGCGGTAGTGGAATTGGGATGTGGCACCGGAGGATTCGCGGCGTCGTTTCTGCAAGCTTCCCCGACGGTCCGGCGTTACTTTGCCTTTGACATCGCGGAATCTGCAGTCGCCAAGGCCCGGGAGCGGGTGCGCCAGATTGCTCAGGACAGCGCGGACGTCAAGGTTCAAGTCAGCTCAGTGGAAGATTTAGATCCCGCCGCATTCCGCGATTTCGACGTCGTCGTCGGTTTGGGCTTAGTGCCTTACTTGACGGATCCAGGCTTTGAAAAACTTTCTGCCATTTGCCAGGGCAAGCCTTTTCTGTTCGATTATCATCCGAGAGAAGCCACGCTTTTCAATGGGATTCATTTCGTCTATCGAAAGGTAAAGCGCTACCCGTTCTACCGCGTGTTTTCCGAACCTGAGCTGGCGGAAATCATGACCCGATTCGATTTTGCCAGGTTCGAGCTCATTCGGAGGGGACCGCTCCGCTTCATGCGCAGCCTTTAGGTGCTGACGCCGGTAAGTGCGGTGTGCCGCGCAGGTATTCGACCTACTCAGAGACGCGTCTGTCCCCTGTCTGGAAGAAGCGTCCTGCCCGACTCGGCTGCGGCTTTTTGAGGAACGAGAGTGCCCGCTTAGAAAGTTCAACTCTAATCCATTCTTCAGGTTCCGGCGCCGATCAATACACGAAAGCACGTTTTGGTATTACGCACCGCTCCGCTGAAGCAAGCTCATGAATAATCGATTACTTCGAAACACCGCTGGTTGGATGGTTGCTAGCACTCTACACTTAGCGGGTGCGGTCCGCCGTACTCATCAGACGGCAGTACAGACCAATTGCACTTTAGCCTTATACTTCCACAACCCTTCAGGAGATCTGTTCGCGCGCATCGTAAGGTGGTTTCAGGAGCGCCATCACCGCTTCTTGTCAGTAGATGAGCTGGAGTGGTGCTTCAGAACGAAGACGCCCTTGCCACAACGTTCGGTTTGGATTTCCTTCGACGATGCATGGAGGCGCAACCTTACCGAGGTAATTCCGATAATTCAAGACTGGAATCTCCCGGTAACGATATTTGTCCCGACTCAAGAGGTGCGTTGCGGGACCTTCTGGTTCACCCACGCGCTCAGGAATGCTGCGGCATTGCCTGAGCCGTTCCGAAGTCACGTTCGGCAACTGTGGCATGTTCCAGAATCTACGAGACGGCAAGTCATAAGCCGTCTGTTTGAAATATGTCCTTCTGCTCCGCGTGATGTAATGTCTGTTGCTGAGATTGCTGCAATTGCACAGATACCGCAGGTCACGATCGGCAGCCATTCGGTAAATCACGCCCTCATGCCGAACTGCACAGAAGAAGAACTTCGAAAAGAGATCACCGACTCCAAGCGTGATCTTGAGCAGTGGACGAGTCGTCCGGTACGCGTATTTTCCTATCCAAACGGAGATTTTGACCATCGAACAGCGCGCCTATTGGCCGAGGCAGGGTACTCACTTGGCTTTACAACTGAATACCATCCGATTACTTTGGCTGACAATCCCTACTATCTACCCAGGTTCTCGATCATGGACGACGGGTCGTTAAGCGAAAATATCTGTCATGCTTTCGGTTTATGGCAGTCCGCCATGAACATGTTAACCCACATTTCCTTTTTGAAGTGGGCATAAGTGGCCGTATGATCGAGCCAATGGCCAGTATTCATGCGACTTTGAGAGCAAAACGAGGTTCGCGGAGGCTTCGACCCAGTGGGTGAAAACACAAAATCAGTCCTTTCAGCTCTCGTTCAACCCCTCTTTGAAAGTTGATTTCCAAGATTCTCGCGTCACTTCCGACGGTTTGCTGTTGGTGCGGGAATTGGATGAACGTCTGGGATTGAGTGCGCTCATCGGCGAAAACATCATGGACGACCGGCGGGGAAAGAACACTCAGTTGCCGCTCCCGGATCTTGCCGCGACAATCCATCTACAGCCGGATACGCGTGTGAACGACGCCGAGCGGCTGTCGCAAGATCCGACCTTCCGCTTGATCGGCTCCGAGAAGATCTGGGAACGCAGGGCAGCCTTGCCTTCGCGCCTCCATTGGTTCGAGACCGAGGTGCTGAGCTAAGAGACGAGAACCTGGAAGATCCGAGCCGCGTAGACCGTTGGGAGCGGCTCAGATGGAACTAAGTTCAAAATACCCCACTGGAGAATGAAACAGGTGTATTAATGGCCGCCGTTTTCGGAGCCAAAAAGGTCCAAAGCCGGACATAGCCAGAATGCACATCGGCGACAACTCAAATCCAGTCGTAGTGTTGGTCTCGGGTGACCACAGCGCCCTTGGCATCGCTCGAAGCCTTGGGCGACTGGGAGTACCCGTGTACGCAATTGACTCGCATCTGCTCGCGCCAT